>Ga0105046_10011175_pt1 | contig 13979 bp, 11 predicted proteins | sample MAT03_FD_78385 | JGI IMG/M metagenome (GOLD analysis project Ga0105046, IMG submission 78385) | Freshwater microbial communities from Lake Fryxell liftoff mats and glacier meltwater in Antarctica - MAT-03 (megahit assembly) | ecosystem: Environmental > Aquatic > Freshwater > Ice > Liftoff... | reverse complement strand
GTCAAGAAACTCATGTACACGGTCAGCGTGGGCGAGCCCGACCCTCGTTTCGGCAATATGCTGCTCGAACAGTTCGGCGGCGCGAACGGCGAACTGGCTGCCGCGATGCAGTATTCAATCCAGGGCCTGAACACCGAAGATCCTGGCATGAAGGACCTTCTCATGGATATCGGCACCGAAGAGCTGAGTCATCTCGAAGTCATCGGAACGCTGGCGCGGATGCACCTCAAACCCTCGGCGAAGGACCGGCAAGCGGCGGAGGCAGACCCCCTCATCGCGATCTGCGGCGGCGGCGGCGTCGATCTGAGAAACTCCGCAGGGAACGCCTGGACGTCCGATTATCTGAAGATCACCGGTCAGCCGGAGGTCGACCTTCGGAGCAACATCGCGGCCGAAGCACGCGCCAAGATCGTCTACGAGCGTCTGATCGACTTCTGCGACGATCCCGGCAGCAAGGATGCACTCCAGTTTTTGATGACCAGGGAGATCACCCACATGAAGGCGTTCATGGCCGCACTGGACAGCCTTGGAAAAGGCCCGCTCGAGATCGGCGACCGTGAGCCGACCGCGGGACTGGTCGATCAGTACTTCAACGACTCGACAGGCGAAAGCGGGGATGGCTACACGGACATGACCGGACCCTGGAACGCCGGCGGAAGCTGGGAGCGGGTGGACAACCCGGCGTTCCACCCGGAAAAATTGAAGGTGGACGATTGACGTCCCGCAAACTCTCATGACGGCAACCCCGACACGCAGGCGCGGGCAGATCAGGGAAGTTGCGGATGAGTTCCACTCTGCGGGGCGTCTTCACAAGAAAGAGGGTCGGCTGGGCTGTGCTCTCCCCAGCCGATCCAAATGGTCTAGCCGAAGAGGGTGATCGGTCCAGTCGTGGGATGCTCGCCTGCGATCAGCTTCATGCCGCACTCGGAAATCTTTCATCCGACTTCGATCGCGGTCAGGCAGCCTTGACTTCGGGCGTGGGAGATTTCCAGACCCACGGAAGCAATTCCGGCAAGCGTGAGACCGGGATAAAAGGGCAAAAGTGTGTGCCGCTTATCCGGTTTGGCAACCCGGGTTGATCCGACGCTCCGGGTCCAACAGCCCCTTTATTCCTTTTAATATCAAGCGGCTCTCCGGCGACAGCCGCGCTTCGAAATCGGCGCGTTTCATGCGGCCGACGCCGTGTTCGGCGCTGATGGAGCCGATGAAGCCGTCGACTTCGGCGTTGAGGACGGATTTTGCGCGCTCGAAGGTGGCGGCGAGGGCCGGTTCGTCGAGGCCGAGGGGCGGCAGGACGTTGAGGTGGACGTTGCCGTCGCCGAAGTGGCCGTAAGCGATGGCTTGCGCGCCCGGGCAGGCGGTCTCGATGGCGATGGAGGCGCGGGTGACGAAGCGGGGCAGGTCGGACAGGCGGACCGAAACGTCCGAGCGCAGGAAGGGGCCGCGGCGGGCCTGACCTTCGTTGACGGATTCGCGCAGGGCCCAAATGTTGGCGGCCTGGGTCTCGGAGGCGGCGATGAGGCCGTCGGTGACGTGGCCGGCGGTCAGCGCCGTTTCGAGGAAGCCGGTGAGGAGAGCGTCGAGATCGACGGGGCCGGGGGCGGCGAGTTCGATCAGGGCGTAGGCGCCGCACTCGGCGATGGCGGGCGCGCCCGGTTGTGCGGTGCGCGCGATGGCCATGGCGGGGGGCATGAGGAATTCGAACGCGGAGAGGAGGTCGGAACAGGCGCGGCGGGCGACGTGGAAGGTGCGCATGAGGGCGGCGAGGTCGGGCACGCCGATCAGCGCGGCGGCGCGGGCGGTGGGGCGGGGGACGAGGCGGAGGCTGGCGGCGGTGATGACGCCGAAGGTGCCCTCGGCCCCGATGAAGAGCTGCTTGAGGTCGGGGCCGAGGTTGTTCTTGCGCAAGGTCGAGAGGCCGTTCCACAGGGCGCCGTCGGCGAGGACGACCTCGAGGCCGAGGACCTGCTCGCGCATCATGCCGTAGCGCAGGACGTTGAGGCCGCCAGCGTTGGTCGAGATGACGCCGCCGATCTGGGCGCTGCCCTGGGCGCCGATACTGACGGGGAGGAGGAGATCGTGGGCGCTGGCGGCGTCCTTGACCGTCTGCAGGATGCAGCCTGCCTCGGCGGTGCAGGAATAGTCGTCCGGGTCGAGAGCGCGGATGGCGTTCAGGCGTGCGAGGCTGAGAACGACCTGGCCAGTGTGGTCGTCAGGCAGCGCGCCGGCGACGAGGCCGGTGTTGCCGCCCTGGGGCACGACCCCGAGCGACAGCCGGGCGCAGGCGCGGAGCATCGCCTGGACCTCCGCGACCGTGCGCGGGCGGAGGACCGCGAGCGCCTGGCCGGTCGCGGCGCGAAACCAGTCGGTCAGATGCGGCGCCATGGCGTCGGGATCGGCGGTGACGCGGTCCGGTCCGAACTCGGCTTCGAGCGTCGCGAGCGGTCGGGACATGGCCAGCTTCCCCCTGTGACTGGTCCGATCGGCTAGCGCAGCCGCCGTTGCCGGGCAAGGGCGGCGGTGATAGCTGGACCGAAAGACCGGGAGGGACCAACATGCACATTCTGATCACGGGCGCCGCGGGAATGCTGGGCGGGCGGCTGGCGCGCTCGTTGGCGGAGGCGCCGCCCCAAGGGCTGACGCGGCTGACGCTGGTCGATGTCGTGGCGCCGCAACCGCCTGCGGGATCGCCGGTGGCCACGGTGGCGGCAGCGCTCGACATCACGGACCCAGGCGCCGTGACGGCGCGGATCGCGAAGCGGCCGGACGTGATCTTTCATCTCGCCGCCGTCGTTTCGGGCGAGGCGGAGGCCGATTTCGACAAGGGCTATGCGGTCAATTTCGACGGGACGCGGGCGCTGTTCGAGGCGATCCGGACCTTGCCGGACTACACGCCGAAGGTGATCTTCGCGTCATCCATCGCGGTGTTCGGGGCGCCGTTCCCCGAGACGATCGCGGATGATTTTCACCTGACGCCGCTGACGAGCTACGGCGCGCAGAAGGCGATGGGCGAGCTGATGCTGGCCGACTACACCCGGCGCGGGATTTTCGACGGGGTCGGGTTGCGGCTGCCGACGATCTGCGTCCGGCCGGGGCGGCCGAACAAGGCGGCGTCGGGGTTCTTCTCCAACATCCTGCGCGAGCCGCTGGCGGGGCACGAGGCGGTGCTGCCGGTGGGCGAGGACGTGCGCCACTGGTTCGCGAGCCCGCGGGCGGCGGTCGGGTTCCTGCGCCATGCGCTGGCGATGGATCTGGGCGCGATCGGACCGCGCCGCAACCTGACGCTGCCGGGGCTCTCGGCGACCGTGGGCGAAGAGATCGAGGCGCTACGCCGGGTGGCCGGCGAGGGGGCCGTGGCGTTGATCCGGCGCGAGCCCGATCCGGTGATCGCGCGCATCGTCTCCGGCTGGGCGACGCGGTTCGACGCGAGCCGTGCCGAAGCGCTGGGGTTCACCGCGGAGACGTCCTTTGACGCCATCGTCGCAGCACATGTCGAGGACGAACTGGGCGGGATCGTCGGCGGATAGGAGCTGATCGCGCGCATCCCGGGGAGGGGGCGCGGGGCGGTCGGGGGGCCGGGACGGACTGCGTCAGCGCTTCCAGTTGCCGGCGATGAGCAGTCGTTCCTCCGAGGCGCTGAGCGCCATGCCGGCGCCGAGCCGGTCGAGCGCGCCGTCGAAAGCGGCGGACACGGCGCCGTCCGCCGGGACGTAGCTCTCGGCGCGGGGCGCGTCGCCCGCGATCCGGTTCGCGACGGCGACTTCCGTGGTCCAGCCCTCGGCGCCCGCATGGCAGGCGACGCCTTGGATCAGCACGTCGCTCGCGTTGTCGAGACTTTCGTACTCGCGGCACGGCCGGCCGTCGCGATCGAAGAACGTGCCGATGAGCGTGATCTCGATCGTGTCGTGCTCGTCCATGACCGGGCCGCTCGGGTGGGACTCGAGCGCGTCGTTCAGGATCGACGCGGCGCCTGCGGTGGAGGTGAGCCCGACGGTTGCGTCGCGCCACGCCGGCAGCGCGGTGAGGCCGATCGCCAGTGCCAGCGACGCGGCGAGCGCGCCGCCGAGCAGCAATGGCGCGCCGCGCGCCCGTGCGCGCCAGCCCGAACCGACCGGCGCCGCGCCATGACACGCATCGGGAAAGATCGCCGCGCGGAACCGCTCGGGCAACGGCTCGTACAGCGGCGCGGCATACGCCGCGGCGAGGAGTTCGTTCGTCTCGACGACGGCGTCGACGTAGGTCGAGTCCCCCGGGCAATCGGCCAGGTGCATGACGACGCGCGCGGATTCCTCCGGCGACAGCGCGCCGTCGGCGAAGGCGTCGAGGAGGGTTCGGTCCATCATTGTGTCCACGATCTGGACCTTTCGTCTGGCGTGCGCACGAGGGGCAGCAGCCTGGCGCGGGCGCGCGAGAGGCGACTCATCACCGTTCCGATGGGGATTTTCAGCAGCTCGGCGACTTCGCGGTAGCTGCGTCCTTCGAGCGCGACGAGCGCGAGCACGAGGCGCAAATCCTCGGGCAGCCTATCGACGGTGGCGCGAACCTGGTCGAGCGTCACCCGATCCTCGGCCTGCCGCGCGCCGGCCCCGTCGTCGGACAGCGCGATGGTGTCAGGATCTACCTTCATGCCGCGCACGCGCTGGCGGCGGCGGTCGTCGAGCCACAGGTTCTGCACGATGCGGAACATCCAGCTGTCCATGCGCGTCCCGGGGTTGAACTGCGCGGCGTTCTTCAGCGCCCGTTCGCAAGCGGCCTGCGCGAGATCGTCGCCGACGTCGGTCGAGCCGCTCAGCGCATAGGCGAAGCGGCGAAGTCGCGGCACCAGCGCCACGAGTTCGAGCTGGAATCGTTTGTCCACGAACGGCGTCCTCGACATGTGTCCGAGGGTACAACGCGGGGCGGCGGGCTTTATTCATTGCGCGTCTTGATTGTGTGAACAATCGGCTTTATGCAGATTGCTCTCGTGGGGTGGCCGGGATGAGTCGGTTTGCGCGTCTGACGGTGTTCGTGACGGTTGTGGCGATCACATTCGCTCCGGCACAGTTTGGCGCGTTCCAGACGTTCGCGGGGGACGCCGCAGCCAAATCCGCCAAATCAGAGGCGTCCAGCGATCGCGCCGCGAGCCGTGACAAGCGCGAGAGCCGAAGCGAACGGTCCGGCAAGAGTTCGAAGAAGGCCGCCGGCAAGGGTCCGGGCGCGAAATCCGAGCGTTCGGGAAAATCGGGCGCGCGGGCAGCTGCGGAGGCTAATGCGCGCGGCGGGTCGGCGGAAGCGCCGGCGCCGATCGATGCGGGCATCGGGGGTCCGGGGGTTACGCCGGTCAGTTTTGCCGATCCGGCGCCGCAGCCGGTGGGGCCGGACGCTTTCGCGCCGGCGCCGGCGTTCCCCGATCCGGCGCTTGGCGCGCCGTTGGTTCCCGACGCGCCGGCGCCGGCATTCGCGACGCCGGATCCGTTCCCGCCGGGCTGGTCGGGCGACGCGCCGCCCCCGGTCGATCCCAATGGTCCGGTTCCCGACGTCGCAGCACCGCCCGACCCGACGCCTGCTGCGATCGACCCGTCCGTCCCGCCCGCTCCGATAACCGCGGACGGAACGACGCCTGACGCGCCCGATCCCGAGACCGACCGGCGGCGACCGTTCGTCCATTCGCAGAGCGGGTCGGACGATCAGCGATCGGGTGCGGGCGGGACGAACGCGCCGAACGCCGCCGCGCTGGAATTGCCGTGGTTGTTGCGCGGAAAGTTCGGTCAACGGCTCCCGGTGCGGGAACCGGCGGTGCTCGCGGCGCGGACCCGCGCGGTCGAGCCTGCGACGGCGCGCACCGCGCCGCGCATCGCGCTGTCCTCGGGCGACGGGCCCGACCTCTATCGGCGGCACGAGATTTCGGCGCTCGGGCTGACCCCGTCCGCACGCCAGACGGTGGCGGCGCTCGGTTTCCGCGTCCTCTCCGAGCGGCGGAGCCGGTTGCTCGGGGACCGCGTGGTGGCCAAGCTTCGGACCCCCGCCGATCAATCGGCCGAGGCCGCGCTGAAGCGGCTGCGGGCGCTGCTGCCCGACGTCACCTTCGATTACGTTCATCTCTATCGTCCGACCGGCGAGCAGCCGGCGCCGGTGCGCTATCCGGTTGAAATGGTCGGGGCCGCGATCGATGGCGGCTGCCGGATCCCCGCGCGGATCGGGCTGATCGACACCGGCGTGGCCCGGCACGCCTCGCTTGCGGACGCGCGGATCACCCGCCGGAGTTTCGTCGACGCCGACGCCGCGACGAACGTGGCGCATGGCACGGCGATCGCGAGCATTCTCGTCGGCGATCTTCCGGGGACGGCGCCGCTTGCGCCCGGCGCGCAACTGTTTTCCGGCAACGTCTTCGTGCAGGACGCGAGCGGTCTGCGCGGCGACGCGACCGCGATCATCGAGGCGCTGGACTGGATGGCGGCGGAGGGCGTCGGCGTCGTGAACCTGTCGCTGATCGGACCGTCGAACCTGCTGCTCGAAGCGGCTGTCGCGGCGGCGGCGCGGCGCGGCCTCGTTCTGGTGGCTGCGGCGGGCAACGACGGCGCGTCGAGCGCGCCCGCCTATCCGGCCGCCTATCCTTCGGTGATCGCCGTCGCGGCCGTGGACCGGCGTGGTCGACCCTATGGACGCGGCAACCGCGGCGCCTACATCTATGTGTCCGCGCCGGGCGTCGACGTCTGGGGTGCGGACGCGCGCGGAGGCGAGGCGTTCTGGACCGGCACGTCGTTCGCGGCTCCGTTCGTCACGGCGAACGTGGCGCGCGATCTCTTCCTCGGCCGCGCGCATGACATCAACGACGGCCGCGCCCGGATCGCCGCGAGCGCCCGCGATCTCGGCGCGCCCGGCCGTGACCCGATCTACGGGTACGGGTTGCTACAGATCGGCGGATGCAGCGGCTTTGACGGGGCGGTGCTGTCGGCGCGCGACTAGGCCAGCCGGTCGGCCCCGGGTGGGTTGACACCGGCCGGCCCTAGCCGCCATTGCAATCGTTCAACGGAGTTCCGGTGCGGGGGCCACACGATTCGGGCTGATGCCCTGCGCTATGCCGTTGGGGGAGGATCGGGATGGATTTCAACGCATTGGTCGTCGAGAAGGATGCGGGCGGCACGACCCGCGCCGCCGTCCGGAAGATGGCGCCGGACGAATTGCCCGAGGGCGAGGTCACCGTCGCGGTCGGGTACTCGACGCTGAACTACAAGGACGGGCTCTGCCTCGGGCCGGGCGGCGGTCTGGTGCGCCGCTATCCGCATGTTCCGGGCGTCGATTTCGCCGGCACGGTCGAGAGCTCGTCCGATCCGCGCTATGCGACGGGCGACGCGGTGATCGTGACCGGCTGGCGCGTCGGCGAAGCGCATTGGGGCGGCTATGCCCAGAAGGCGCGGGTCAAGGCCGACTGGCTCGTGCCGTTGCCGGGTGGGATGACGCTGCGTCAGTCGATGGCGGTCGGCACCGCGGGGCTGACGTCGATGCTGGCGATCATGGCGCTGGAGGATCGTGGGCTGGCGCCCGGGCACGGGCCGGTGCTGGTGACCGGCGCCGCGGGTGGGGTGGGGTCGGTCGCGGTCAGCCTGCTCGCGGCGCTCGGCCACGAGGTCGCTGCGGTGACGGGCCGGCCCGAGCAGGAGGAGTATCTGCGCGAACTGGGCGCAAGCCGGATTGTTCCTCGGGAGGAACTCGCCGAGCCGAGCCCGAAGCCGCTGGAGAGCGAGACCTGGGCGGGGTGCGTCGATGCAGTCGGCGGTGTCATGGTCTCGCGCGTCCTCAAGCAGCTGAAATATCGCTGTGCGGTCGCGGCCGTCGGGCTGGCGGGCGGGGCCGACGTGCCGCTGTCGATCGTGCCGTTCCTGCTGCGCGGGGTCAGCCTGCTCGGCATCGACAGCGTGCTCCAGCCCTACGACAACCGGGTTCGGGCCTGGGCTCGGCTGGCGCGCGACCTGCCGATGGACCGGCTCGAAGCGATGGTCGTGCCCGCGACGCTCGAGGATTTGCCCGAACTCGGCCGCGCGATCCTGAAGGGTCAGGTGCGCGGCCGCGTCGTGGTCGATCTGTCGGCCTGAGCGCCCGCCCCAGTTCGGGGGCGGGCGGGCGCGTCAGAGCAGTCCGCGCTCCCAGGGGCCCGTGATCGCAAATGTGATCCCCGGCGTCTGGTTATTGACGAAGAGCCACTTTCCGGACGGGTCGAACGTGGCGCCGGCCCATTCGTTGTCACGGTAGTCGCCTTCGGCGATGAACTCGAACGACTTGCCGGCGGCCGCGATCTCGGCGGCGGTCAGTGCGATGTTGTTCTTGGCGAAGATGTATGTCTCGCCTGCAGGCGTGAGACCCATCATTCGCTCGCCCGGACCGAAGGCGTCGGTGTGGCCGCCGCCGTCCTCGCACAACAGCACGCCGCCGCGCGGGCTGACGGTGATGTTGTCGAAGTTGTTGCCGGCGTCGGCGTTCTCGGACTGGAACAGGCAGGTCAGCCGTTCGGCGGACGGGTCGAAGGTCCAGACCGAGCCTTCGCCGTAGCCCGGCAGCGTCTGGCCGCTGTCCTTGTCGACGCCGACGCCGGTCGAGGTGTCGACGATGTAGATTAGCCGCTCGCGAGCCGCGTACCAGGCGCCTTCGCCGCGCGACATCCGCAGGCCGCCGAGGTCGCGGCCCTGCACGAACGGGCCGGAGGCGGTGTTGCCCTCGGCGTGCGGCGCCTCGGTGTAGGGCTGGGGCGCGAGGTCCGGTTCCGCGATCTCGACCCATTCGATCGCGTAGGTGTCGCCCATTCTCGGGTCCAGCAGGTCGGCGCGATCAACCCCTGCGACCTTGGCCATGTAGAGGGTCCCGCCCTGTTCGAGCGCGCCGGTTCGTTGCGACAGGTCGGAGGGCACGAACTTGTAGAGCCCGGCCTGGTTGCGGTCGTCCTCGGTCAGATAGACGGCGCCGGTGCGCGGATCGAGAGCGACGGCCTCGTGGTCGAACCGGCCCATGCCGGTGATCGGCTTGCCCGTCGTCATCGCGGGGTCGTCCGACACCTCGAACACGTAGCCGTGCGGCTTGCCGCCCTGGTCGGAGAAGTCGCTCTTGTCCTCTTCGCAGGTGAGCCATGTCCCCCACGGCGTCGGGCCGCCGGCGCAGTTGTTGAGCGTGCCGCCGAGCGCCGCGGCCGAGGAGGTCCATTTGTCGCCAAGCATCACCAGCTTCGTCGTGCCGCCCGACAGGACGCCGCTCGCGTCGTCGTAGTCGACCGTCGCGGTGTCGTAGACCGCGCTGGCGCCGATCAGGCCGACAAGCGGCAGGACCTGGGATTCGTGGTTGCGGATCAGCGTGATCTGCGGCTGGCCGTCGAGCAGGCGGGCGCGCACCACCGCCATGCCGTCGTGCTCCATCGGGGTCGGCGCGCCGTCGTCCATCGGATCGCCCGCCCAGCCGAAGCTCTGGTAGGTAAAGCCCGCCGGAAGCTGCAACAGCGGCAGGCCGGTCGTCATGTCCTTGACCGGGGCGACGGGACCGTAGGGCGATGGGATCGCCTCGATGCGCGTGGTCGCGGCCGCGCGGCGGCCGTGCAGACCGAGCAGCGGCGCTGCGAGGGCGGAGGCGGCGGCGCCGCGGAGCAGGGTTCGGCGGTCGATGGACTGGCGGATCATGGGGCCTCTTCGCTGGTTCGATCTACGATCTGGCTGAAAGGTCGTGCGCCGGAAGGTCGCGCGTGCACCGACGCTAGCCGTTGGTCGGCGACGGAGGTGTGACGGAAACGCCAAGGTTTTGTGGCGGGCTTGCTGCGGCGGGCGCCAGTCGCCCTCATGCCGACCCAACGTCGCAGGGGAAGCCGCCGTGATAGCGCCCGAATTCGCGCGAAACGTGGCCGCGTTCAATACTGCAGGCCGCCTTGCCGTTGGCGACCCCGATCGGCGCCCGTCGGCGACCCCGGCGAAAGATGGCCCGAAAGACGGCCCGAAAGATGGCTCGCAGGTCATTGGCGGCGGCCAGCAACGCGGCAAGAACCGCGATCCCGAGAATGGACCTCGGTCGATGCCGTCGCTCCTTGCGCCCCCGCTGGTCCTCGATCTCCCCAAGCCCGTCCCGCTCGCCCGTCCCATCTCAGTCACCCCCATTCTGGCGATCAACCGGTGGAATCCGATCCGCTCGAAACTTTCATCCCCGACCGCCGGCGGTATTTTTTTATCACTCCGGCTGGTCGGGGACTCCACGCCACACGTCGCATAGCGTCCGCCGCCCTTGTCCGATTCGTGGCAGGTCGCTATGTGGAACAACGCGATGCGGCGCAATCATTGAGGGGATATCCCATGGCCGAAGACGATGACCTGATCCTGTCCGAGCTCGGGGACGACGACCTGGTCGACCAGATGCACGACGATCTCTACGACGGCATGAAGAACGAGGTGGTCGAGGGCGTCAACATCCTGCTCGGGCGCGGCTGGACGCCTTACGACGTGCTGACCCAGGCGCTGGTGGCGGGGATGAAGGTCGTCGGCGACGATTTCCGCGACGGCATCCTGTTCGTGCCGGAGGTTCTGCTGGCGGCCAACGCGATGAAGGCGGGGATGTTCGTGCTGAAGCCGCTGCTGGTCGAGACCGGGGCGCCGCGGATGGGCAAGATGGTGATCGGCACCGTGAAGGGCGACATCCACGACATTGGCAAGAACCTCGTCGCGATGATGATGGAGGGGGCGGGTTTCGAGGTGGTGGACCTTGGGATCAACAACCCGGTCGACGCCTATCTCGATGCGCTGGCGCGCGAGGGAGCCGACATCCTCGGCATGTCGGCGCTGCTGACCACGACGATGCCGTACATGAAGGTCGTCATCGACACGATGAAGGAGCGCGGCATTCGCGATAACTACGTCGTGCTGGTGGGCGGGGCGCCGCTGAACGAGGAGTTCGGGCGGGCGATCGGCGCCGACGCCTATTGCCGGGACGCTGCCGTGGCGGTCGAGACGGCCAAGGCGTTCATCGCGCGCAAGCACAACCAGCTTGCGGCGCAGTGATCGCCAGGCCCGCGACGGGGGGCCGGACGGTAAGCCGGCCTGCGGAGCGGGCCTCGGTTGACGCCGGGCTTTCGGACGCGGCGCTGACCGACGACGGGCTCGCGCCGCCGGATCGGCCCGAGGGGCGCGTGCTGGTGATCGCCTGCGGGGCGCTCGCGCGCGAGATCCTGGCGCTGCGGGCGCTGAACGGCTGGGACCATCTCGACCTGCAGTGCCTGCCGGCGATCCTGCACAACCGGCCCTCTCGGATCGCGGACGCGGTCGAGGCGGCGGTGGCGGCGGCGCGCGGACGCTATGGGCGCACTTTCGTCGCCTATGCGGACTGCGGCACCGGAGGGCTTCTGGCGGCGCGTTGCGCGGCGTTGGGGGTCGAGATGATCGCGGGACCGCATTGCTACAGCTTCTTTGACGGCAACGCGACCTTCGCCGCACGGGGGGATGCGGAGATGCGGGCGTTCTACCTGACCGATTTTCTCGTGCGGCAGTTCGACGCGTTCGTGTGGCGGCCGATGGGGCTCGACCGGCATCCGGAGCTGCGCGACCAGATTTTCGCCGGGTACGAGCGGCTGGTTTATCTGGCGCAGACCGAGAACTCGGATCTGGATGCGGCGGCGGAGCGCTGCGCGGGGCGGCTGGGCCTCGCCTATGAGCGGCGTTTCACCGGCTACGGCGATCTGGAAGGGGCGCTGGCGGGGATCTGACCGCGAGGTCGGCGTGCGCGGACATCGACGTCCGCGTGTGCGACACGTTCAACCCATTGATTTTGTTCACTCGGAAGGCCGCGAGTTTTCTGGACGCGACGGGGCGCGCCGCCCCTCCCTGTGACGCCGCGTTGGGACGGCCGTGTCGCTGACGCGACGCGCGTTGCGCGACCGTCATGGCGCCATGCGAGCCAGCGTGCCGAGACCCGCATCGTTCAGCGACCCCGCAGTGAGGGCCGTGGCCATGCCGTCCGGCCCGACGGCGAAGCGCAGTTCGTCGGGCAGCGTCGGGAGGTCGGGGCTCGAGTAGTAGAGAAAAAGATCACGGTCGAAATGCGTCAGCGCGTAGCGCGTGGCGCCGGTCGGTCCGAGCACGAGGACCAGACCGCCCGCATCCTCCGCGACCACGGCCTCGCCGACGTAAGGATTGGCGTAGGTCCCGACATACGCGGACGCCGGCAGGGCCGGGGTCGCCGGATCGGGCTTCGCCGCGTAGGTCGCCTCGGCTGACGCGACGGCGGGGCCGAAGAGGCCGGCGTAGACCGCGTCCCACGGCGCCACGTAGTCGCGCGCGACGGCGCCGTCGAAGACGAGATCGGCGAAGCTGTCCGCGACGCCCTCGGGCGCGCCGGTCGGAAAGGCGTTCGCGAGCACCGTTATCCCGAGGTCGGCGTCGGGCCACAGCGTGACCACCGTGCGCGCGCCGAGGCTGAAGGCGCCGGCATGACCCCAGGTCGTTCCGTGCCGGCCATACTCGACCACCCAGCCGAGACCGTAAAACGTGAGCGCGTCGGTGATCGGGTTCGCGCCGCGCGCGAACAGCGGCACGTGGGTGGCGGCGAGCGCGTCGGCGGCGATGACCTGCGCTCCGTCGAACTTGCCGGAGGCGAGTTCGACGCGCATCCAGGCGCCCAGATCCCGCGCGCTGGCGCTGGCGCCGCCTGCCGGGGCCTGGGCGGTCGCGTCGCGCTTCAACGCGGCCGCCCAGTCGCCGTCGACCTCGACGTGCAACGCGGCGGAATTGGCGCCGGCGGCGAAATCGGCGTGGCGAAAGCTCGTCGACGTCATGCCGAGCGGGTCGAACAGCCGCTCCTTCGCGATCGTCTCCCAGTCCTTGCCGGTCGGGCGAACCGCCGCCAGCGCGCCCATCGTCAACCCGGCGTTGCTGTAGGAATAGCCGGCGCGGAAGCTGGACGATGGCGGGACGAGGCGCAGGCGGCGCATCACGGTCTCGCGGGGAAAGCCGATCGCCTCGAGGTCGTTGCCGCTGGTTCCCGGCAGACCGCTGCGGTGGTTGAAGAGATCGCGAACCGTGACCTCGGCGCTCGGATAGGCGTCATGGAGTTGGTAGTCGGGCGCGAGATCGGCGATGCGCGTCGCCCAGTCGAGCACGCCGTCGCCGACGAGGGCCGCGACCACGGTCGCCGAGACCGGCTTCGACATCGACGCGAGCTGGAAGACGGTGTCGCCGTCCACCTCGGCCGGCCCGCCGACGTCGCGCAGTCCGAAACCTTCGGCGTAGACGATCTCGTCGGCATGGACGACCACGATGGCGAGACCCGGCACGGCGCCCGATGCAGTCAGCGCTTCGGCCATCGCGGCGACCTGCGGCAGCGCCGCCGTCACCCGGTCGCGCGACACCGGCTCCGCGGCGGCGCAACTGGCGAAAGCCGCCGCGGCGACCGCCGCGATCGAGAGGCGGCGCAGGGGCAGTTCGGGCATGGGGTCGTTCCTCGCACCGGGGTCAGGGGAAGGACCGGCGCGGACGGCCGATCCGATGCGCCGACGAGCTTGCCGCAGAATCGCGCGCGGAAACAGCCCCCGCACTGCGTTCGCGATCTGGCCTGCGCGGGGGGAACCGCAGCGCGCGCGAAGCCGCGGGTTTCAGTTGCGGGCCGGAAGTTCGGGACAGGTCTGGAAGGCGATCCGCATCACGACGCGCCGGAGCGCCGGCCGGCTGATCTCGCCGTGCCCGACGCCACCGCCGATGCGATCGGGGCGTCACAGATAGTCGCTGCGGGCAAGACCGTACTTCGCCATCTTCTCGTTCAGCGTGCGGCGGGGGAGCGCCAGTTCGGTCATCACGGTCGAGACGCTGCCGGAGTTGCGGCGCAGCGCGTGGTCGATCAGCATTTTCTCGAACGCGTCGACGTGGTCCTTCAGCGGCTTATCCGTGCCGAGCGGCGCGGCGGGCGCCTGGAAACCGTCGTCGATCATCAGCGCGGAGATGTTGTTGTCGCCGCGGCGCGTCTGCAGCACCGCGCGTTCGGCGAGGTTG
>Ga0105046_10011170_pt1 | contig 13981 bp, 14 predicted proteins | sample MAT03_FD_78385 | JGI IMG/M metagenome (GOLD analysis project Ga0105046, IMG submission 78385) | Freshwater microbial communities from Lake Fryxell liftoff mats and glacier meltwater in Antarctica - MAT-03 (megahit assembly) | ecosystem: Environmental > Aquatic > Freshwater > Ice > Liftoff... | reverse complement strand
TAAAAGTCGTGCCGCCCATATCGCCCCTGTTGCATCCCCCTGTTCGGCCAAGCGTTCGGCCAAGCGTTCGGCCAAGCGTTCGGAACTTTAATCACAGTCCCGTTCAGTGCACGCCTGAACAGGACTGTGATGCATATGCTGCGGGATTATTTCAGTCCGTCCACCGTCATCACGGTCTTTGCCTTGATCGCGTCGGAAACCGTTGTTTCGATTTCCTTCGTTGGCGGGATCAGGCCGCGCTCATTCAGATAACCACCCGTCGCCGAACCCTTGGCGAACTCTGTAACAAACTCCAACAGTCCAGGAATTACACCGATGTGAGCCTTTTTCACATAGATGAACATGGCGCGCGAGCCGGGATAGCTGCCGTCGGCGATAGTTGCCATGTTGGGCGTGATGCCCCCGATGGAAATGGCCTTGATTTTATCGAGGTTGGTGCTGAGATAGCTGTAACCAAATGCGCCAAGACTGGTTGGGTTCCTGTCCAGCTTTGAGATGATCAGGTTATCATTCTCGCCCTGTTCGACATAGAAAGGCGCACCGCGAAAGGAACCGCAAATCTTGTCATGCTTGCCCTTGTCGCTGTCCTTCAACGCCTTCATTTCCGGGTTCTTGTCGCAACCGGCCATCAGAAACAGCTCCTTGAAGCTGTCATAGGTGCCCGAAGTCGACGGTGGCCCGAAAACCGAAATGGCGATTGCAGGCAGCGCCGGATTAACCTCTTTCCAGGTTTTGGCGGTGTTGGGTTTGCCATAGGGTTCAGCGGCCAGCGCTTTGTAGATATCTTCCAGCGTCAGCGCCATGCTGGGTCCAGCCTTCGCCTCGCCAAAGGCCAACCCGTCATAACCGATTTGAATCTCGATGATGTCGGTGACGCCAGCGGCAACGCACTTTTCAAACTCGCCCTTCTTCATCCGGCGCGAGGCATTGATGACGTCGGGCGTTTTGGGGCCAATGCCGCCGCAGAAGCGTTCAAAACCGCCGCCTGTGCCCGTCGATTCAATCTGCGGTTTTTTCATGCCGGTGGCTTCGGCAAAACGTTCGCCGACGACGGTGGCGAAAGGATAAACCGTCGATGACCCAACTGCGCGGATGGTGTCGCGCGCTTCACCGCCGGATGAGGCCTGATCCTGACAGGCCGTCAGCGTAAGGGCAGACACAGCGACCAGAGCGAGTTTGTGAAGCATATTTTGAATCCTGCTTGCGAAGAATGAGCATGCCGCAACTGCGACTCGATCATTGGCCAATCAAAGTTTTCGATGACTACTTAATGACAGTTTGTAGTCATATTTATGTCATTCGTTGCTGGATTTCGGCAGCGACAGGCTGACAATAGTGCCCTTGCCAACTTCGCTGTCAATTGAAAGCCTGCCGCGATGTCGTTCGGCAATATGTTTGACGATGGCCAGGCCAAGCCCGGTGCCGCCCACAGCGCGGCTGCGCGCATCATCGACGCGGTAAAATCTTTCCGTCAGTCGCGGCAGATGTTCGGGTGGGATACCCTCGCCCTCATCACTGACGGCCAGCACCCACGCCTTGCCATCATCGGTCAGACGGACGGTGACCGGGGTTCCGGCGCGGCCGTATTTCATGGCGTTACCGATAATATTATGCATCAGCTGCGTCAGTTGCGCGGCATCTCCGGGCAATGGCGCAGTTTCCGCGTTCATGACTTTGATGTCCGCACCGCGCGCCGGGGCCGCAACCCGGATGTCGGACACAGCGCCGCGCAACAATTCGGCCAGATCGACGCGGGCGGTTGGGCGGCGATAGCGATCAGCCTCAATCCGTGAGATCGAGATAAGGTCGGCGACCAGTTGCTGCATCCGCCTTGCTTCGCGGTCGATAATGCCCAAAAACCGCTTCATGACAGGCTCGGACTCGCCGGGTTCCATCTGATCCAGCGTTTCGACATAGCCCAGGATAGCCGCAAGTGGCGTGCGCAGTTCGTGGCTGGCATTGGCAACAAAATCGGATCGCATGCGGTCGGCCGCATCAATGGCCGACCGATCGTCCAGCATCAACAAATGCTGGTTTTCTCCCAGATTTACGATGGCAATCTGCCAGCGGTCGCCCGGGCGTTGAAAATCGACAATATCAACCGGCGTGGCATTGCCCTGTGCGCCGCTGGCTTGCAGGGCGTCAATGACCGAGGGATGGCGTATCGCCGTCCGGACGTCGGCACCGGCAATGTGCCGTCCCAGCAATGTCAGGGCAGCATCGTTGGCCAGCGCGATGCCCATCGCCGAAAGGCCCAGTATTGCGCGGGCATCATGATCGATCAAGGCGCGAAATGCGGGATGGTCGAACAACGCCATGGGCCGCTGCGGCGCAATCACTGGCGGCGCTGCGGCGGGCGGATTGGTGTCGAGCGCGATTATACTGACGGCGATCATTATCCCCGCACCCATTATGGCCACCGCAGCGGCAACGCTGGTCATGAACAACGCGATGATCGTCGCAGCCACCAGGCACAGCACCGCAAGCGGCAGGTGAAACGAGGTCCGATCCATATTACCTGCGCTGGCACAAGCGGGCCATGGGACGCAAGCCTGTTGCTGTCCTTTACGCCCTGGCCCGGCATTGTACCAAAGCGGGAAGCCTGCCAGACGAGGCGGATTGCCGTCTGTTCGCTGCTTGAACGATCGGTTAAGGGCTGTCGATGGACGCAAAAAAATCTTCTGATAAAACCGGTGAAGACACGGCCGTTCCAACCCGCCGCCGCTTGCTCGTGCTGGGTGCGGTGGGGGCCACTGCGGCCCTGACGATCCGGCCTGCGCTGGCGCAGACGGCGGTTTCGGTCATGAATTGCCAGATTCCGGTGCCGGGCCCGTCCGGCGCAGGGCAGTATATCGATACTAACGGCAAATTGGTGCCAGCCGGCTCAAAGGGCGCCTTTGCCGGCACCGCGCGGCCGTTTACGGGGGCGGAAGTCGAGGCCGCTTTCGGCGGTCGCAGCCTGCCGGGTACCAGCCATCAGCAAAGCCAGGCCTATCTGCGATACATCCGCCGCTTGCAGGCGGGGCAGAGCGGCTTTACCTGCTTTGCATCGATTCAAATGCCGCGCTGACCCATTCTCGGTTGGCGCATAGCCAGGGAACAGGGTCTTTATGAAACTTGCTTCGTTGAAATCGGGCCGCGATGGCCAACTGGTGGTCGTATCTGATGATCTCGCCTGGTATGCGCCTGCGCTTGGAATCGCGCAGACCATGCAGGATGTGCTCGACAATTGGGAGATGGCGGCACCGCGCCTTGCGGCCCTGGCGACCGATATCAACCACGGGGTCATACCGCGCGAACGTTTTCATGAACGCGATGCAGCCGCGCCTTTGCCGCGGGCTTATCAATGGGCGGACGGCAGCGCTTATGTGAACCATGTCGCCTTGGTGCGGCAGGCGCGCGGGGCGGACATGCCGCAGAGTTTTTGGCACGACCCGTTGATGTATCAGGGGGGCAGCGACGCCTTTCTTGGCCCGCGCGATCCGGTAATGGCCGGTGATCCGGCATGGGGCTGTGATCTGGAAGCAGAGGTGGTTGTGGTGACCGGCGATGTCCCGGTGGGCGTATCGGCGGATGCGGCGCGCGATTTGATCCGGCTGGTCGGACTAACCAACGACGTGTCGCTGCGCGGGCTGATCGCAGACGAGCTGGCCAAGGGTTTCGGATTTTTCCAGTCCAAACCTTCGAGCAGTTTCTCGCCGGTTTTCGTGACGCCCGATGCCCTGGGTGACCGCTGGCACGACGGCAAACTCAATGGCGCCTTGTGTGTTGACCTTAACGGCGCTCCGCTGGGTCGCGCCGATGCGGGTGTGGATATGACCTTTGATTTTGGTCAGCTGATTGCGCATGCGGCCAAGACCCGCCGACTTGGTGCTGGAACCATCATCGGTTCGGGTACGGTTTCAAACCGCGGGGCCGATGGCGGGCCGGGCCGCCCGATCGCCGATGGTGGGCTGGGCTACAGCTGTCTTGCCGAAATGCGGACGGTTGAAACCATCCTGACGGGGGCACCGCAAACCCCCTTCCTGAAATCTGGCGATGCGGTCCGCATCTGGATGGATGACGACCGCCATCACAGCATCTTCGGCGCGATTGAACAACTGGTTCAATAAAGAAAAAGCCGGCCCAGGCTGTCCTGAACCGGCTTTCCTTTACGTTCGCAGATCTTGTGCGCCAGGTTGGTATTACATGCCGCCCAGCGCATCCTTGAGTGCACAGGCTGCCGGGCCCAGAATAACGATGAACAGCACTGGCAGAATGAACAGGATCAGCGGTATGGTCATGATCGCGGGCAGGCGTGCAGCCTTTTCCTCGGCCCGCATCATACGCTCGTTGCGGAATTCGGCCGACAACACGCGCAGCGCTGATGCCAGCGGCGTCCCATATTTTTCGGTCTGGATCATGGTCGTGACCACACCTTTCATCGCATCCAGATTGACGCGATACGCCAAATTCTCAAACGCCATGCGCCGTTCGGTCAGAAAACCAAGCTCGATTGACGTCAGCGCGAATTCTTCACCCAGTTCGGGATAGGCACGGCCCAGCTCTTTCGACACCCGGCTAAAGGCTGAATCGACGGTAAGGCCGGCTTCGGCACATATGACCAACAGGTCAAGCGCATCGGGAAGCCCCTTGCGAACCAAATCCGTCCGCTTCGTCCGCTTGTTCTGAACCCACAGGTCGGGCGCCTTATAGCCCAGCAGCAACGCCACCATGAACGCGCCGTTGCGCTTGACCGGGGTAAGGTCGGGAAACGTATCGGTGAAATACAGGGCCACCGCTGCGATCCCGGCCAGCACAATCGGCAGGATCATGCGGCCAAAGATAACGGCAACTGCCAGATCCTTGGACCGGATACCGGCCTGTGCCAGCTTTTGCTGGACGTCCTTGATCTGTTCATCCTGCAAAACCGACATCGACGACAGCAACTGGCGAATGGTATCGGCATGCGCGCTTTTGCGCACGATTTTGGTGCGGCGTTTCGCCGTCGATGCCGTAATTCCGGCCTTAAGCTGTTCGCGGCGTTCGTTGAGCGCCTTGACGCGCTTGGCCATCGGATCGCGCACCGTCATCGCGCCATAAATGACCAGCATGACGGCACAGACGCCAACGGCGGCCATGATGGTCGCGACCCAGATGACATCGACGCCCATCAATTTTGGACCAGCGGCAGCGGGTCCAAAGGCGGCAAGCAGATTAAAGCTGTTCATTGTTCGTCTGCCCCCGTCAAATTTCGAAGCTGATCATCTTGGCCATGATCCCAACGCCCATGCCCATCCACACCATCCCGCCCAGGCCCGTAATGATCAGCCGCTCTTCATAAAAGAAGCCCGCGAGATATTCCGGGTTCATTGTCCAAACGAGACCAAAGACAAAGAAGGGCAGGGCACCAACGATATAGGCCGATGCCTTGGCTTCGGAGGACATGGCGCGGATCTTCAGCTTCATCTGCGCACGCTTGCGCAACACATCAGACAGGTTGTTCAGTGTTTCGGCCAGGTTGCCCCCGGTTTCACGCTGAATTGCGATGGTGATGCAGAAAAACTGGAATTCTGCTGTATCAAGCATGTCGGCCGAATCCTGAAGGGCCTGCTCCATCGTTTTGCCGATACGAATGCGTTCGGTAACGCCCTTGAATTCCTCGCCCACCGGGCCGGGAAGTTCGGTGGCAACCACGCCAAAAGTCTCGGTAATCGGCAGACCGGATTTCAGCCCGCGCACCAGCAGATCAATCGCATCCGGGAAACGCTTGGTAAACGCGGCAACGCGCTTTTTAATCAGGCGCCCGACATACAGATAAGGAAGCCCAATTCCAATTGCGGCAGACATCAGAAACGTCATCAGAACCGGCGCTCCGATCAAAATCAGCAGCGTTGCAATGACCAGAAACGCCAGCATTGAGCTCATCATGAAATTGCTCAGCGTCCAGTTTTTGCCGGTCCGACGCAAGCGCAGCTCAAACAGTTCACGCCGCGGCATCAGCGCAGCAAGCGAATTGCCGGTCTGGTTGTTTACGGCGGCAACTGTCTTGCGCATCTGCGCTGCAACCACCGCCTCGGTCGATCCGGGGTGGCGGTCCTTAAGCGCGGACAGACGGCGCGTCTTGGCTTTGCTCGTCGACGGGCCGACCAGCGCAATGCCAAGCAACAACAGTCCCAGTGTGATCGACAGGACGATGGTAAGGACGTTCATGTTCATGATCCGCTATGGTCCGTCTGCAAGAGGGTGGGGTCGGGCTGAACCCATTGGCTCAGCCCGGCGCCAGTTTACTTCGCGCCCTTTTTGGTCAGCATCCCGCCAAGCCCGCCAATTTTACCGAGCAGCGAGCCGCCCTTTACTTTGGCTGAAGGGGCTTTTTTCGGCGCTTCTTCAGGATCGGCGTCGGCCCCGTCCAGGATCTGCCGCATCAACTGGCTCCACACCTGTCCGGCCTTGGTGCCCTTGCACAGCTCAGCATAGGATTTGCCCAGTTTTGCTGCTTGGCTGACCAATTTGGGGTCATATGGTATCACGACGTCCACCGCACGTTCGACCGAGGATTCGAATTCCTTGCGCGACAGTTCGCCCACCGAGCTTTGGAATTTGTTCGCCACCAGGACCACCCGGATGCCCGGGATATGCTGTTTGAACCACGCCAGCAGGCGAATGGTATCGCGTGCCGCCGCCAGCGTAATATCGGTCACCAGTACGATCGTGCCCGCCTCTGAAACCAGATGGGGGAAGGGGATCAGAACCTGACGCGGGATATCCACCACAGTCATTTCAAAAGCATTGCGCAGTTCTTCTTCCAACTGAAAGAAGGCGCTACCGTCGGTCAACACAGGCTGATGGATCGGCGCTTCGGCGGACAATAAGCTAAGCTTGTCCGAAGCCCGCACCATGGCGCGCTCGATAAACAGACCGTCGATGCGGCTGGGGTTGTCGATCGCGTCAATCAGCCCGCGACCCGGTTCCAGGTCCAGTGTCAATGCGCCGGTCCCGAAATGCACGTCAAGATCCAGCAGTGCCGTATGACGTCCGGCCTGCTCGCTGAACGCCCACGAGAGCGACGTTGATACTAGCGATGCCCCCACGCCGCCGCGCACACCAATCACTGCCATCAGGTGGTGCGGCATCTCGCCAGCGCCATCAACATTCTTGGGGGCAGAGATCATTGCCTGCGCCTGCGCAAAGCTATCGCGCAGCTGATCAACCGAAAGTGGCTTCAGCAAATAATCCTGAATGCCGCTCGACAATAAATCGCGATACAGCCGGACATCGTTCACCTGGCCCGCGGCGATCACGACCGTGCCGGGTTCGCAAACCTCGGCCAGCGCGTTGATGTCGTTGATCGGGTCACCTGATTCCGACATGTCGACGAACAGGATGTTCGGGCTGGCCGACACGGACAGCGTCTGGACCCCGTGGCGCAGCCCGCCTTTGCTGCATTTTTCGGTCGGCCAGCCAAGATCGCTGGCCACCATGCGAACCAGTTCCAGCGTTTCGTCATCGCAAACAAAGGCGTTGAACGGCTCACGCGTCGTGGATTTATAAGGTGCGTTCACTTACTTGCCTCCGTCATTGCTGGTTGCGTTATCTTTAAGCTCGCCTTTGCCTGACGGTTCACGCTCGCGGAACACGCGGATCGGTTTGGTGGCAGACGCAGGATCAGTCTGGCCGCTGCGCGCACCCTTGATCAGGTCATTGGGATCGGCAACCATCGCCGCCAGATTGGCATTGCTGGCGCAGCCATAATTGGACGACGTGGCGTTCTTGTCCGAACTGCTGCTTGTGCTAGCCCAATTCGGGCACCCATCAACGCGCGCACTGGCCCGCGTCAGGGTAACGCGAAGATTGCCAGCGGCGACCGCACCGGGCGTGACCGGCGTCGCGTCTGATAACAACAGGCCGCGCTGCGCGACCATGGTGCGGATCTGCGCAGTCGCCGATCCCTTGCCGTACAGCGACGGGTCTTCGATCGCGATGCGGTCGCCATAGGCGGTTCCCATCGCATCGAACCAACCGCTCAGCTTGCCCTGTTCCGACGGGGGCAGCTCGCCGCCGACAGTGGACACGTCAAAGGTATAGATTGCGGTGGTAACCACCGGCTGATGGACCGAATCCAGGCTGCGGTTGCTGTTGCCGCCGCCTGTGCCACACGCGGCCAGCGTTCCGACTATCGCCAGCATTGCCAGACTTTGCAGTTTCTTCATGAGATTGCTCCTCAAATGCTAGTTACTTGACGCTGAAGCCGGGGGCTGCATCGCTCGGGGCGGGTTTGCGGCGGTCGGCGTCGTTGGCTGGCGTTTCCAGTGTGGGTTTGGGCCGGTCACCACCGGTCGTGCCGGCGCTGGTCCTGCCGAGCAGAATGCGCGACAAATCACTGCTGTTCTGGAAGGCGTCGGTGGGCAGCGCGATCTGGTTCGCCGAAACGGGATTGACCAGATAGGGTGTGACAACAATCACCAGCTCTGTTTCACCGCGGCGGAAACTGTCCGATTTGAACAATGTGCCAAGCACGGGCACATCCCCAAGACCAGGGATCTTGTCTATCGCACTAACCGACCGGTTGTTCATCAGGCCGGCAATCATAAAGCTTTCGCCCGAACCAAGTTCGACGGTCGTTTCAGCACGGCGAATGGTCAGGCCGGGGATTTCAAACCCCTGCAAGCGGATTGCGCCTTCGGACGTCAGTTCCGAAACTTCGGGACGAACACGCAGGCTGATGCGCCCGTTTGACAAGACTGTGGGGGTATAAGCCAGGCTGACACCATATTTGCGATATTCGATGGTAACAGTGCCCTCATCACCCGGAACCGGGATCGGAAATTCGCCGCCCGCCAGGAAATCTGCGGTTTCACCGGAAATGGCCGTCAGATTGGGCTGTGCCAGCGTTGCAACCAAACCAGAGCGCTCGCCCAAATCCAGCGCGGCCATCGCGTCGATGCCAAACAATTTACCGGCTACGCCCAAGCTGTTGACGCCTGCGGGGACGTTGAATGTGTATGCCGTGCCACCGGTCGTGGGATTGGTGATCGTGCCAAGCGGGCGACCGCGCGAAATATTGCCCAGAAAACCATTGCCCAGCGCACTGTCCAGATCGCGGGTCAGGATGTTGCCACTGATTTCCTTGACGAGCGAACGGTTCACTTCCGCAATTCGCACCTGCAAATTGACCTGCAGCGGCGTTGCGGTGCGCAGTCGGGACAGCACTTTGGTTTTTTCACCGACAAAGGCCTCGACCAGCATCTGCGCTTCGGCTGCGTCGTCGGGTGACTGCACCGTGCCCGTCAACAGGACAAAACCGTTCATTGTGTTGGCTTTGATGGCCGCATCGGGCATCGCCAACGACAGCATTTGATCAATGGTTTCAATGTTGTTGCCAACACGGGCAACCGTCGAAAACACGACCCGGCCCGCCGCATCGGTGGCATAGATGCTGGTTTCACCCGGCTCCTTGCCAAAGATATACAGCTGGCGTTGCGAGCGCACCTGAACGTCCGCGACCTTGTCATTGGCAACAAAGACGTCGGTCATCGCGGCCGGCAGAGTGACCAGCCGTCCGCGACCGACCGACAGATCGACGCTGGTGCTCGCATTCTGTGTTGCCTGGGCGAACAGCGGGGTGGCGGGGGCCGCGGCCAGCGAACCAGCCACAAGGGCGATTGCCGCGGTGCGGGCGATGTTCGTCATCGCGTATTTTGACGTGGCGTTCATCTTAATAGCCTCCAACTGTAACTTCAGTGGCAACATCACCGCGCACAACACGCACCGATGGGCCGCGGGGTGCCGCTACGGCGCCCGCTCCGGCACCAGGAATGCCCATGTTGCCGCTATTGCCGGTATAACCGCCAGATTCGCGCGCCGGTGCGCCGCCGCCCCGTGGGCGGCTCGAAACCGGAACCCAAAAACGTGACACATCGCCGCCGCTGACGGCATTGGCCTTGCCCGATGTCGGGCGATTATTGGCGGCTGCAATCATCCGGCGCTCGTCACCAGGCTTGCCGTTGGTCGGCACGCTCACCGCGCCTGTGGCAATGGCCGCGTCGAGTTCGCCGCCGTTTTCAGCCAGCGGGCGCAGCGACAGGGACAATTTGCCCATGCGTTCGGCCACTGCAATGCGCTGGGCAATCTGCGGCGTCGCCTCTAGTGTTACGGAGCCAAAAATGCGCACTGGCGTTTTGCCATCATCATCCTCGGCGACAAAGCGCTGGTCGGTCGCCAGGACGCGAATGTTCTGTACGATGGTTTCCGCTGTGTGCAGCTGTTCGTCGGGATAGGATGATCCTTCTTTGACCTGCAGCTCCTGGGTCAGGATCAGGTCGACGCGGTCGCCCGGAAAGACAAACCCGGCAACGCCCTGTTCCTGCGACACCCGCACGGTGACAGCGCGCATGCCAGCGCCAAGCGCCGCTGCCAGAAACCCGCGATCCTTGGGATGAACCAGCGAACCTTGTGTAACGGGTTGCCCTGCCGTGACGGCGTGACGGACGACGGTCCCGACCAGCGTGTTGACGTCGGTCTTTTCCTTCATGAAGTAATTTTTCTCAACCAGCTCTTCCGGCCAGGGCTGAAAACGAAAGGCGTCTGGGCCAATGATCGTACCCACGGGCAATTGCCGGGTGGCGACCAGGATCGACGGACCCGTAAGCTTTGGGGCCGCTGCGGCCTGTGCGGCGGGCGCGGATGCGCCCCGCATCATCTGATTGACCCCGAATGCTGCCCCTATGGCAACAATCAAAGCCCCGACGATCAGCATTATCTTTCGCTTGTCCATGACGATCCTTCGCCTCCTGCGCCTGCCCTATGAGTGATGGCACTTGCCCTCATGCGGACGGATTAAACGTAAACTGGTTAAGATATTGTTGGTGAAGCATCCAAAGGCCTGCAGCGGCGATTGCGACGCCATAGGGAACTTCCGGTGGCTCGGTGGCCCCGCGCCAATATTTGTGAATCAGCATGGCCAAACTCAGTGCGCCGCCACAGATCGCCATCACCATCAACATAGGCAAAAGCATCAACGGTGAAGCCCACAGCGCCACGGCGCCAATCATTTTAACATCGCCGCCGCCCATGCCGCCAATCATGAAAAGGCCTACAAAAACTGCGAAAACCATAAAGGCAAATGCCAATTGCCACGCCATGTCGGGCCACGGCGACAGGCCAATGGCAAACCAATAGGGGACCGCAAGCAGCGCCATTCCGGTGTTAAGTCCGTTGGCAATGTTCCGCGTGCGCAAATCGCTTAACGCAGCGGCCAACATCATCAGCCCAAGGGCGGCAGCAAGTGCCATGGCGGGAATGGTAAACGTCATAGCCACCGGCCTAACAAATATCACTTACCAAATGGTAACCATGCTGGCGGTGTTTGTGCCGTTTCTGCGGTTGCCCGCACCGTCGCGGCGCGGCATAGCCCTGTGCGCTATGATACATATCAATGGATTCGATTGTGACACCCTTGTCGTTGGTGCCGGTATTGCCGGGGCCAGTCTGGCCGCCGAACTCGCCGGACATCGCGCCGTGCGGATTATCGAGGCAGAGGATAATCCCGCGCGCCATTCGACCGGGCGGTCGGCGGCACTGTGGCACGAAACCTATGGCGGGCCGCTGGTCCAGCCGCTGACTATTGCCGCGCGCCCGGTGTTTGAAACCCCGGATCCCGATTTCGCAGAGGGCAGTTTTCTAAGCCCGCGCCCGGCCCTGACGATTGGACGTGCGCAGGAACGCGCTGATGTCGCGGCATTTGTCACCACCTTTGCCGGGCAGGGCGTCGATGTCCGCCCGCTCGATCATGCGGGCATTGCCGAACATGTGCCCGGTCTGCGTTCAGAGTGGGTGCACGGGGCGATTGAACCCGATTGCGGCGATATAGATGTTGCTGGCCTGCACGCGGCCTATCTGCGCAAGGCCAAACGCCAGGGGGCCGAGCTGGCGTTGCGCAGTGCGTTCAAAAGCGCGACCTGGCGAGATGGCGGCTGGGATGTCGCAACGGCGGCGGGGCCGCTGCGTGCGCGCACGCTGGTCAACGCGGGTGGCGGCTGGGCCGACAGTATCGCACAGCGCAGCGGCGTTCGTGCTGTCGGGGTTCAGCCATATCAGCGCACCATCGTCCAATTGCGACTCGCCATTGCAACGCCCGCGCACTTGCCGCTGACCATCCACGTCGGCGGCGAATTTTATTTCAAGGGCGAAAGCGCAGGCCGCATCTGGCTTAGCCCTCATGACGAAACTCCAGTGGATGCTGGTGATGTCGCGCCGGAAGAGCTTGACGTTGCCATCGCCATCGACCGGTTTGAACATGTCGTCGATTGGCCGATTGCTGCCGTCGAACGCAAATGGGCTGGCCTGCGCAGTTTTGCCCCCGACCGCTTGCCCGTATTCGGGGCGGACCCGGCGAATGATCAGTTCATCTGGTGCGCGGGGCAGGGTGGGTTTGGTATCCAGACGGCTCCGGCGATCGCTGCTCTGCTCGCCGAAACGCTCGGTGCGCCTGCCGATCCGGCCTATGCCGCCATTGACAAGGCGCGCTTCAGCCCAAGCCGTTTCTGCTGAAGCTATTGGCTTTACCCAGTCGTTCTGAACGGCACCATGGTAATAATAAAGTAAAGGAGAGCATCGGATTCCCCATTATTTCGAAATCAAGCAGAACATGGCGGACGAATTTGTCGCCTATTTCGAACATGATGGTGAAACGACTTTCTGGACCGCAGGCTATAAAAGCAAGGCTTCGGCCAAAAATGCCATCGAATCGATCCTGAAAAACGGCCCAACGGCAGAAATCCGCGCGGTGGAATAAGCGAAACGCCAGGCGCCGTCAGTTGGTAGCATCGGGCAACCGGCCCAGCGCGGCATCACTGGCCAACTGGTCGGCCCAGTCATTATCGGGGTCACCGGAATGCCCTTTGACCCAGCGCCAGTCGATTGTGTGACGCGCGGCTTCCTTTGCCAGCAACTGCCATAAATCGGCGTTGGCGACGGGTTTTTTAGCAGCCGTTTTCCAGCCATTGCGCTGCCAGGCATGGATCCATTTGGTGATGCCGTCGCGCACATACACGCTGTCGGTAGACAAAATGATGGTGCAGGACCGTTTGAGCGTTGCCAGCGCCGCGATCGCTGCCATTAATTCCATCCGGTTGTTCGTCGTATCGCGCTCATACCCCGCCACGGTACGGACAACATCGCCCCAGCGCAGCACTGCGCCCCAGCCGCCAGGGCCGGGATTGCCTTTGCACGCGCCATCGGTCGCGATAACGACTGTGCGCTGGGTGTCTTTCGTCGTCATGACTGGGCGGTGTAGTGGTCAAGCCGCCGCAGAAAGGCGAGCGGGTCTTTGCGCACCACCATCGCGCCCGGCGGCGTGTTCACCCAGTCATGCGCGCGGGTCAGCAGGAAGCGCAGGCATGCCCCACGGGCAAGCGCCGCAAATGCGCTGCGTTCGTCGCCGCTGCGGCCAAAGGCGCCATCATAACCTGCGATCAGCGCGTCACACACCTCTGCGTCAAAGGCGCGGCCATCGCTGGCAAAGCTCCACGCCGTATGGGTTACCGCCAGATCCCATGCCCGCACCTCGGTCGCGGCGAAATAAAAATCGATCAGGCCGCCGACGGTATCGCCGCGCATCAGCACATTGTCGGGAAACAAATCGCCATGCACAATCGCGCGCGGCAGATCGGCGGGCCAATGCATCGCCAGCCATTCAAGCTCACGCGCCACCCGTTCGGCCAGGCCGGGCGCAACAGCGTCCAGCCCAGCTGCGCCGCACTTGTCAGCCAGGCCCCGCCACCCGTCCAGGCCCAGCGCATTGCCGCGCGTCAACGGAAAATCAGCCAGCGCCGCATGCATCTGCCCCAGCGCTGCGCCCACATGCCGGGCCTGCGCCGCCGTTGGCTGCGTCACCGATATGCCGGGCAGAAATTCGATCAGGCACGCTGGCCGCCCTGCCACCTCCTGCAACTGTTGTCCGGTGCGATCCCTATAGGTGCGCGGCACCGGAACGCCGCGT
>Ga0105046_10011169_pt1 | contig 13982 bp, 12 predicted proteins | sample MAT03_FD_78385 | JGI IMG/M metagenome (GOLD analysis project Ga0105046, IMG submission 78385) | Freshwater microbial communities from Lake Fryxell liftoff mats and glacier meltwater in Antarctica - MAT-03 (megahit assembly) | ecosystem: Environmental > Aquatic > Freshwater > Ice > Liftoff... | reverse complement strand
CGCTCGAAAGCGTCGGCCTGCACATCGGCGGTGGCCTCCAGCAAGTCGAGCCGCACCTGCGGGTACAGCGCGCGAAACGCGCGCACCCACTGCGGCAACACGGTGTAGCCAATGGTCGATACAAAAGCCAGCCGCAGCCGACCGGCCTCTCCACCGGCGGCCGAGCGTGCAATTGCCGGCAGCGCCTGCGCACGCGCCAGCAGCTCGAGCACGTCGGGCAGCAGCGCCGCGCCGCCGACGCTCAGACGCACGCTGCGTTTGGTTCTCTCGAACAAGCGCACACCCAGCACGGCCTCGAGCTGCGCAATGCCCTGGGTCAATGGCGGCTGGGTCATGTGCAGGCTGCGGGCTGCGCGACCGAAATGCAGTTCTTGTGCCACCGCGACGAACTGGCGCCACAGCCGCAGGTCGATTGGACGCTCATTCATATGCAAAAGGTATTGGTTGGCATCAAAAAGTATATTGGAACAACTTAGTCTGGACGCGCATACTGGGAGCGCGCCCCGTCACTTTCGGGCGATCAAATCGCGTGCCTCCCGCACCTTTAAACTCCAGCGAGATCTATTCCATGGCCACCAAGACCGGCGAGCTCAACAGCCGCAGCAAGAACATCACCGAAGGCAAGTCCCGTGCACCCAACCGCTCCATGTATTACGCGATGGGCTACGTGCAGTCCGATTTCAACAAGCCCATGATCGGCGTGGCCAACGGCCACAGCACGATCACACCCTGCAACAGCGGCCTGCAGAAACTGGCCGACGCGGCGGTAGAGGGCATCGAAGAGGCCGGCGGCAATGCACAGGTCTTCGGTACACCAACTATCTCCGACGGCATGGCCATGGGCACCGAAGGCATGAAATATTCACTGGTCAGCCGCGAGGTGATCTCGGACTGCGTCGAGACCTGCGTGCAGGGCCAGTGGATGGACGGCGTGGTCGTCGTGGGCGGTTGCGACAAGAACATGCCCGGCGGCATGATGGGCATGTTGCGCGCCAATGTTCCGGCGATCTATGTTTACGGCGGCACCATCCTGCCGGGCCACTACAAGGGCCAGGACCTGAACATCGTCAGCGTGTTCGAGGCGGTCGGACAAAACGCCGCCGGCAAGATGAGCGACGAGGATCTGCTGGAGATCGAGCGGCGCGCCATCCCCGGAACCGGATCCTGCGGCGGCATGTACACCGCCAACACGATGTCGTCGGCCTTCGAGGCGCTCGGCATGTCGCTGCCCTACTCGTCCACGATGGCCAATCCGCACGACGAGAAGATGAACTCGGCCAAGGAGTCGGCAAAGGTCCTGGTCAAGGCCATCGGGCTCGGCCTCAAGCCGCGCGATATCGTCACGCGCAAATCGCTGGAGAACGCCATTGCGGTCGTCATGGCCACCGGGGGATCGACCAACGCGGTGCTGCATTTCCTGGCGATCGCGCATGCCGCGGGTGTGCAGTGGGCGATCGAGGATTTCGAGCGCATCCGCGTGCGCACCCCGGTGTTGTGCGACCTCAAGCCCAGCGGCAAGTACCTCGCCGTCGACCTGCACAAGGCCGGCGGTATTCCGCAGGTCATGAAGACCCTGCTGGCGGCCGGTCTGCTGCACGGCGACTGCATGACGATCACCGGGCAAACGATTGCCGAGGTACTCAAGGACATTCCCGACGTGCCGCGTGCGGATCAGGATGTGATCCGCCCGATCGACAAGCCAATGTACGCCAAGGGACACCTGGCCATTTTGAAAGGCAATCTGTCACCGGAGGGCTGTGTTGCCAAGATCACCGGACTAAAAAACCCGGTCATGACGGGCCCTGCACGCGTGTTCGACGACGAGCAGTCGGCGCTCGCCGCCATCCTGGCCGGCAAGATTGTCGCTGGCGACGTGATGGTGCTGCGCTACCTCGGCCCCAAGGGCGGCCCAGGCATGCCGGAGATGCTGGCCCCGACGGGAGCGCTGGTCGGACAGGGCCTGGGCGAGTCCGTGGGTCTGATCACCGATGGGCGTTTTTCGGGTGGTACCTGGGGCATGGTGGTCGGACACGTCGCCCCGGAGGCGGCCGCGGGCGGCACGATCGCCTTGATCCACGAAGGCGATTCGATCACGATCGACGCACACCAGCTGCTGTTGCAGCTCAATGTGGATGACGCAGTGATCGCGCAGCGGCGCGCGCTATGGAAGGCACCCGAGCCGCGTTACACACGCGGCGTCCAGGCCAAGTTCGCGTTCAATGCGGCCTCGGCCAGCAAAGGCGCGGTGCTGGACAACTACTGAGAGCGCCCCCAGCCCTGGCTTCGCCAGGCCCCCAGTGGGGGTGCGAGGAAACTTGGGAGCGGCCCGGCGTTTCCTCATGATTCTGGCATTGCCAAGCCGCCCGGATCGCAGGACCCGGCGCGGTTGTGCCGGCTTAGCGCCGCTTGCGAAAATTGGTACCGATCGCTTCCTTGTTGCGATCAATCCGGTTCTGTTTGCGCAGATTTTCACGCTCCATCGCCTTGCGCTTGGTATATCCGCTCGAATCGGCCCAGGCCCACCATGCGATGGCAAGGCCAAACGGAGCGAACACGACCCACCAGCTCCAGGCGACGACCGGTGCCACCTCGAGATACTTCATTGCCAGCAAGATGATTCCCAAACCGAGAAAATACATGGCAGTTCCCCTGCAGATCGACACATTTTCTGACAAGCGGTGTCAACGGCGCTCACTACAATCGCGTTGAACAACAACTGTAACTTAACCGAAAGGATGTCAATGAGCAAAGCATTGTGGGCCAAGTTGGCCGTCGCGGTGTCGGTGGCCGTCGCGGCGCCGGCATTTGCAGACCAGGCCCTGGCCACGGCCAAGAACTGCATGAGCTGCCACACGGTCGAGAAGAAACTGGTTGGGCCGTCCTTCAAGGAGATTGCAGCCAAGTACGCAGGCAAGACCGTCACCGACACGCTTGCAGTCAAGATCATGAAAGGCGGCTCCGGCATCTACGGGCCGGTGCCGATGCCAGCCAACACCCAGGTAAGCGACGCCGAGGCCAAGAAACTGGCCGCCTGGGTACTGACGATTAAATAAACTTGTCGGCAACCCACTTGCCGCCCGCACTCAAAGCCCGCCGAACTGTCTGCGGGCTTTTTTTTGTTGCTGCATTCGGATCCAGCCTGTCGGCGAGCGGCGCGGACCACAACGATGCGCGCGCCTGGTCGGCATTGCGCGATGGCGCCATCGTTCTGGTGCGCCATGCCAACGCGCCGGGCGTCGGGGATCCGCCCGCTTTTCGACTCGGCGATTGCAGCACACAGCGCAATCTCGACGAGGCCGGCCGCATGCAGGCGCAGCGGATCGGTGCGACGTTCGCGCAGGAAAAAGTCCGCGTCGGCAAGGTCATGGCCTCGCAATGGTGCCGCACCCTCGAAACGGCAGAACTGGCCTTTCCCGGCAAGGTCGTTGCGCACCCGGCCTTCAATTCATTTTTCCAGGACAACACGCGCGCGGTTCAGCAAACCGATACAGCCCGCGCCCTGCTGCTGGACTGGTCGGGACCGGGGGCCCTGGTGGTGGTGACACACCAGGTGAACATCACGGCCCTGACCGGCATCGTGCCGGCGTAGGGCGATGGCATCGTATTGCGCCGAGCCGGGCCATTGCTGCAGTCGGTCGGGCGCATTCGGCCGTAGACGGCAACGGCCGGCAGGCGCCGCGCCAACCCCTGGACGCCCGGATCAGAGCTTTTCGGCCAGCTGATCCAGAATGGCCGGATTCTCCAGTGTCGACGTATCCTGCGTGATGGCCTCCCCCCTGGCCAGGCTGCGCAGCAGGCGGCGCATGATCTTGCCGCTGCGGGTCTTGGGCAGGTTGTCACCGAATCGGATGTCTTTGGGCTTGGCGATCGGTCCGATCTCCTTGGCCACCCAGTTGCGCAATTCGTTGGCGATCTGTTTGGCCTCTTCCCCGACCGGCCGACTGCGTTTGAGCACGACAAAGGCGCAGATCGCCTCCCCTGTCAGGTCGTCGGGGCGCCCGACCACGGCCGCTTCGGCGACCAGATCGGTCTTGGCCACCAGCGCCGATTCGATCTCCATCGTTCCCATGCGGTGACCCGACACATTGAGCACGTCGTCGATGCGGCCGGTGATACGGAAATAACCCCGGTCCGCGCTGCGCACCGCGCCATCGCCAGCCAGGTACAACGTGCCACCCATCTCGGGCGGGAAGTAGCTGGCCTTGAAACGCTGGGGATCGTTCCAGATCGTGCGGATCATCGATGGCCAGGGACGTTTGACGACCAGGATGCCTCCGGTGCCATTGGGCAAGTCCTTGCCGGCCTCGTCGACGATGGCGGCCATGATGCCGGGCAGCGGCAAGGTGCAACTTCCCGGCACCAGCGGCGTTGCGCCCGGCAGCGGTGTGATCATGTGGCCACCGGTCTCGGTCTGCCAGAACGTGTCGACGACCGGGCAACGTTCTCCACCGACGTTTTTGTAGTACCACATCCAGGCTTCGGGGTTGATCGGCTCGCCAACCGACCCCAGAATGCGCAGGCTGCTCAGGTCCGACCGGGCGGGATGGATCTTTTCATCCGCTTCGGCGGCCTTGATCAAGGAACGGATCGCTGTGGGAGCGGTGTAGAAGATGGAGCACTTGTGGCGCTCGATCATTTGCCAGAAGCGGCCCGCGTTGGGCCAGGTCGGCACACCTTCGAAAATGATCTGGGTGGCGCCGGCTGCCAATGGCCCATACGCCACATACGTATGGCCGGTGATCCAGCCGATGTCGGCCGTGCACCAGAACACGTCGGTCGGCTGCAGGTCGAAGGTCCAGTCCATCGTCAACTTGGCCCACAACATATAACCGCCGGTGGAATGTTGTACCCCTTTGGGCTTGCCGGTCGAACCGGACGTGAACAGAATGAACAAGGGATGCTCGGCCGGCACAGCCACCGGTGGGCAGTCGTCGGACATGCCTTTGAGTGCGTCGGAGAACGTGGTGTCGCGACCGGCCACCATATTGCAGGCGGTTTTGGTGCGTTCGTACACCAGGACCGACTTGATCGACTCGCACCCGCCCATCGACAGTCCCTCATCGACGATGGCCTTGAGCGGCAATTCCTTGCCACCGCGCATCTGGTAATTCGAAGTAATCACCATTACGGCACCGGCGTCGATGATGCGTTCCTGCAGCGCCTTGGCCGAAAAACCGCCGAACACCACGCTGTGGGTGGCGCCGATGCGGGCGCACGCCTGCATGGCGATGACACCTTCGATCGTCATTGGCATATAGATCAGGACGCGGTCGCCCTTGGCGATGCCCCTGGCCTTGAGCACATTGGCAAATTGGCTGACCCGGGTCAGCAGTTCGCGGTACGTGGTGCGGGTGACCGCCCCGTCATCGGCCTCGGTGATGATGGCCACCTTGTTCTCGGTCGCGGTGCCCATATGCCGGTCCAGGCAATTGGCACTGGCATTGAGCTCACCATCAGCAAACCACTGGTAGAACGGCGCATTCGACTCGTCCAGGGTCTGGGTGAAGGGCTTGCTCCAATCCAGGTTTTCACGGGCCAGACGGGCCCAGAAGCCTTCGTAGTCTCTTTCGGCTTCCGAGCACAGCGCCTCGTAGGCGGCCATGCCGGAAACGCGGGCCGCCTTGACGATCGCCTCTGAAGGATTGAACACCCGGTTTTCAACCAGAACGGACTCAATGGCACTCATCGCTAGATCTCCTCTTGTGGATGGCTGTCGCATGTGAACGGATGCCAGTATGTCGCATGGCTCTTACAAGGCACTGACGCCGTGCCTGCACCGTGGCGCCACAGGCGGCGACCTACAATGCAGCCCCTCCCCTTTATACCCGGCTTGCCAACATGAGTGAACCCACAAAGCCCCGACCGCCGGGAATCGGCCACCTGTCGAACCTGATATTCGCCAGCCGGTGGCTGCAGTTGCCGTTGTACCTGGGATTGATCGCGGCGCAAGCCGTCTACGTATTCCAGTTCTGGGTCGAGCTGGTGCACCTGCTCGAAGCCGCGTTCGGCAACCAGGACGCGCTGCAGGCGCTGATCACCAGTACCGGCTACAGAGCGGACTACGAAATCAAGTCGCTCAACGAAACCGTGCTGATGCTGGTGGTGCTGGCGCTGATCGACGTGGTCATGATCTCCAACCTGCTGATCATGGTCATCATCGGCGGTTACGAGACCTTTGTCAGCCGCATGAACCTGCAGTCGCACCCCGACCAGCCGGAATGGCTCAGCCACGTCAATGCGTCGGTGCTGAAAGTCAAGCTCGCCACAGCCATCATCGGCATTTCCTCGATCCACCTGCTCAAGACCTTCATCAACGCAGCCAATTACGAGGAGAAGGTGCTGATGTGGCAAACCATCATCCACATCGTGTTCCTCCTCTCGGCCATGGCCATCGCCTACACCGACCGGCTGATGGCGCAAGTAAAGCCGCCGGCCGCGCGCTCCGAACACTGATCAACTGGTGCTCAGCGCGTCGGCTGCGACTCCTTGACCGGCGTGGCACGCGAGGGCACCTGCAGGTGCAAGGCCGCCATCGCCATCAGGTTGGCCGATACGGGGGCCGTCACGAACAGGAACAGCGTGATCAGCAGTTCATGCACGGCAGGCTCGCCGCGCGCCCAGCCCAATACCATGCTGGCCAGCAAGACACCACCCACCCCCAGTGTGGTGGCCTTGGTCGGCGCATGCAGGCGCATGAAAAAATCGGGAAACCGCACCAGACCGACGCCGCCGACCAGCGCAAAAACGCCGCCCACGACCAGCAGCAATGCGGCCACGATCTCAATCCATAGCGGGTAGTCTTGCATCTCTTCGTCTCCTATTCGATGACGTCGCCACGCGTCATGTAGCGCGCCAGGGCGACCGTACCGACAAAGCCCAGCATCGCCACGATCAGGGCGGCCTCGAACATCATCGCGGTCTGCCAGCGAACGCCCAGCAGGATGACCAGCGCAACGACGTTGATGTACAAGGTGTCGAGCGCCAGGATCCGGTCCGGCACTTCGGGGCCGCGAAACAGCCGCACCCCGCACAAGCCCATGGCCAGCGCAACGGCCAGCGTCGCGAAATCCAGTGCGATCTGCAGAATCATCCGAATATCTCCATCAAAGGCACTTCATAACGCTGCTTGATCTGCCCGGCCATCTCGGCGGGATCGCTGCAGTCCAGCGCATGCACGAGGATCAGCCCTCGCACCTCATCGACGATGCACGACACGGTGCCAGGTGTCGTCGTGATGATGGTTGCCAGCAAGGTGATGGCGGTCGGATGCGTTACGTCGAGCGTTATCGGCACCCACGCCGGCTGCGGATTGGAGCTGGGCGACAACACGATTCGCGCTACCGCGATGTTGGACACGATGATGTCCCACAACACGATCCACAGCAACCGCCAGGCGGCGCGCCAACTGCGGATGTGCAGCCGTTCCCCGATGAATCCATGGACCAGCTGCGGCACGCCCCAGCCCAGCACCAGCGCGGTCAGCAGGTTGGGCACGGCCAGGCTTTGCTGCAGCATCAGCCAGCCCAGCACGAGCACGGCCGACAACTCCGGATGGGGCAACAGCCCGCGCGGTTTCATCGTTTGGCTCCGCCGTCGCCCGTGTACGGACGGGTGGTGCGGGCGTCGGCCCCGCCCTGTTCGCCCAGCACCGCATCGGCATAGGCCTTGCGGTCGGCCAACTGCAGCGCGGCCGCCTGGGTGTAACGCTGCAGCGGCGCCGCGAACACGCTCATCGCCACACTGGCTGCCAGCAGCATGCTGGTGGCCGCGATCAATGGCGCACTGGCGCCCGATGCACCTGACGGCAGATCGGTGCGCACGTGCCAGAACAGGGCGCTTCCGGCCCGCGCCAGGCCCAGCAGCGTGGCGAATCCGGCCAGCAGCACGACCGACCAGACCAGCGTCGCGTGGCCATGCCCGATCGAGGCCTGCAACAGCATCAGCTTGCCGATGAATCCGGGCAGTGGCGGCAGGCCAACGCTGGACGCCGCCGCCAGCAGCAGCATCAGGCCGAGCATCGTCGGCTGCGCCACCGCAGCCGCAGATTCGATCCGGCCGCCGACCTCGCCACGCTGCGCAGCGACCAGTTCAACCAGCAGGAACAAGCCGGCCACCGTCAAGGTGCTGTGCGCCATGTAATACAACGCGGCCGACCACGCGGCTTCGCCGAAAAGTCCCACCGCCATCAGGATGGTGCCGACCGACGCGACCGTCAGCCAGGCCACGAGCCGCGGCAAGGTCTGCGCCGCCAACACGCCCATCACCCCGATCGCGGCGGTAGCAACCGCCAACGGCAGCAGCAGCGGCTCGACCAAATACGCCGACGCGCCCGCGGAACTGCCGAAGATGACGCCGTGCACCCGCCAGATCGCGTACACGCCGACCTTGGTCATGATCGCAAACAAGGCGGCCACCGGCGCGCTTGACGCCGCATAGGTGGCCGGCAGCCAGACCGACAGGGGCGCCAGCGCCGCCTTGAATCCGAACACCACCAGCAACAGCAGTGCTGCGACCTGCAGCACCACGGCGTCTGGGCCCGTCACAAGCGGAACACGCAGCGCCAGATCCGCCATGTTCAGCGTGCCGGTCAGTGCATACAGCAAGGCAACCCCGATCAGGAACAGCGCCGATGCGCTCAGATTGAGCACCACGTAATGCACGCCGACACGCAGCCGCTCGCGTCCCAGCCCATGCATCATCAACACGTAGCTGGCGATCAGCAACACTTCGAAAAAAACGAACAGGTTGAACAGGTCGCCGGTCACGAACGCCCCGTTCAGGCCCATCAGCTGGAACTGGAACAGGGCATGGAAATACCGGCCGTGGCCCGACCAGCCGCCGCTGGCATACAGCAGGACCGGCAGCGCGACCAGGGAGGTCAGCACGAGCATCATCGCCGACAGGCGGTCGACCACCAGCACGATGCCGAACGGAGCCGGCCATTCGCCCATGCGGTAGACCATCAGGTCGCCGTCCGAGGCCTGCACCATTAGCTGGATCGCAATTACCAGCCCGATCAATGCCGAGACGATCGATATGTGGCTGGACAACACCAGCTTGCGCAGATTGTGTTCGCCGCCACCGTGGTCGCCGATCAGCAGCAACACGATGGCCGTGAGCGACGGCAACAACACCGGCATGACCGGCAGCTGGTCGAGCAGGCCCATCATGTCGTCGGCCCCGGCTGGTCTTCGGGTTTGCCGTCCACATGGTCGGTGTCGGACTCATAGCGGCTGCGCAGCGCCAACTCGATGACGAAGCCGGTGGTCGCAAAGCCGATCACGATGGCCGTCAGCACCAGCGCCTGCGGCAATGGATCGGCAATCGGCTGCCCGCTGCCGACGATCGGTGGCGCGTTGCTCCACAGGCGTCCCATCGCGAAAATGAACACGTTGACCGCGTAGCCGAGCACCGTCAGGCCCAGCACGACAGGAAAAGTGCGCCCGCGCAGCATCAACCAGATACCGCAAGCGGCGATCCAGCCAATGCCGGTGGCGACCAGAAATTCCATGCTGGGCATCATCTCGACGGCTCCTTGCTGGCGGCGCCAAGCACCGACAGCATCAGCATCGTCGCCCCCACCACGGTGATGTACACACCCAGATCGAACAACGCGGCCGTTGCAAGGCCCAGCTCACCGAAAACCGGCACGCTCGGATGGCCGGTGGCGCTGGTCAGGAATGGCCGACCCCACAGAAAGGCACCAACTCCGGTCAGCCAGGCGATGCCCAGGCCCAAGCCGATCCAGCGCGTATAACGACGCCCGTCCCCGGCATGCAGGATGTTGTCGGCACGCGACTGGCCCTGGGCCATGTATTGCAGCACCAGCGCCACACCGGTCACCAGGCCGGCGATGAAGCCGCCACCGGGCAGGTTGTGGCCGCGCCAATATATATAGACCGACGCCACCAGAGCCAGTGGCAGCACCAGGCGCGCCGCCATGCGCAGCATCAGCGGCTGGGTCTTGAAGCTCCAGTCGCGCCCTGCCCCATCCTGCGTCGGCTTGCGCACGCGCCAGCCGGACAACAGCGCCAGCACGCCGACCGCAGCGATGCCGAGCACGGTGATCTCGCCGAACGTGTCGTAGCCCCGGAAGTCGACCAGAATAACGTTGACCGCGTTGGCGCCGCCGCCCTTGGGCAGCGTGTTTTCCAGGAAAAACCACGAGATGGAGTCGTGGTCGCGTGTCAGCATCAGCCAAGTGATCCAGGCCAGTCCGCCACCGCCGGCCAGCGACAGGACGGCGTCACGCCACAGGCGCCCACCGGACGACTCGCGCGGCGTGGTCCTGGGCAGCAGTGCCAGCCCCATCAACAGAAGCACGGTCGACACGACCTCGACCGAGAGCTGGGTCAGCGCCAGATCCGGCGCCGACAAGGCAAGAAACGTCAGCGACGTGACCAGGCCCACGACACCGACCAGTATCACGGCACGGAAGCGGTCGTGGTGGCCCAGAACCAGCGCGGCGCCGGCCAGCAGCAGCAGTGCCCAGGCCACCAGTGCCGGCACATCCGCTGCCAGCAGCGCACGCTTGCCGGACACCGGCAGCGCGCCGCCTTGGGTCCAGGCCCACAGACCGAGCAAGACCGCCGACCCCAGCATCCACGCGACATAGCGCTGCAAAGAACCGTTTTCCAGCAGTGGGACGAATCGGCTGGCGAAGGCGAACAAGCCGTCCACGGACCGGGTGAAGACCAGCCGCCCGGTCCAGCCACGCGGATGGTGCAGATGCAGATTGAACTTGTTCTGCAAGGCAAAGTAGAAAAACACGCCACCGAGCAATGCAATTGCGCTCATCAGCAAGGGCAGATTGAAACCATGCCAGATCGCCAGGTGGTACTCGGGCGGGGGCGCACCGATCATCGCGGTGGCTGCCACGTAGACCATCGGGCCGAACGTGATGGCCGGCATCACACCGACCGCGATACAGGTGACCACCAGCAGCGCCACCGGCGCCTTCATGAACATCGGCGGTTCATGGGGGTGTTTGTTGGCCAGGTTCCGAGGCTCGCCGTTGAAAAACACGTCGTGGATGAAACGCAGCGAATAAGCGACCGAACAGATGCCGCCAAACGTGGCCGCCATTGGCACCAATACGCCAAAGGCGAAATTCTGCTGGCCTTCCAACGCAGCGGCAAAAAACATCTCCTTGGACAGGAAACCGTTGGCCAGCGGCAAGCCGGCCATGGACGCGGCCGCAATCATGGCCAGCGTGGCCGTCCACGGCAGGTAGCGAAACAGTCCTCCGAGCTTGCGGATGTCGCGCGTGCCGGTTTCATGGTCGATGATGCCGGCCGTCATGAACAGCGAGGCCTTGAAGGTCGCGTGGTTCAGGATGTGGAAGATCGCGGCGACCGCCGACAAGGGCGAAGGCAGCCCGATCAGGAACACGATCAGTCCCAGGTGGCTGATCGTCGAATACGCCAGCAGGCTCTTGATGTCGTGCCGGAACACCGCCACGTAGGCGCCAAACACCATCGTGGACAGGCCCACGGTCGACACCACAGCCTCGAACAGGTCGGTTCCGCCCAGCACCGGATACAGGCGCGCCAGCAGGAAGATGCCCGCCTTCACCATCGTGGCCGAGTGCAGGTAGGCCGACACCGGCGTTGGCGCCGCCATCGCTTCGGGCAACCAGAAATGGAACGGCAACTGCGCGCTTTTCGTGAAGCAGCCGACCAGGATCAGCATAAGCGTCAAAGGGTACAAGGCGTGCGCCTTGATCTCGGCGCCCCGATGCAGCATCTGGGACAACTCATAGGTGCCGGCGATCTGGCCCAGCAACACGATGCCGGCCAACATGACCAACCCACCACCGCCGGTGACTGCCAGCGCCATGCGCGCACCCGCACGTGCATCGGCCCTATGGCCCCAGTAGCCCACCAGAAGAAACGACGAGACACTGGTCAATTCCCAGAACACCACCAGCAGCAGCAGGTTGTCGGACAATGCGACCCCGAGCATCGCGGCCATGAACAACATCAGCTGGGTGAAGAACTTGCCGGCCGGGTCGTCGTGGTGCAGGTAATACGCGGCATACAGGATGATCAACAGGCCGACGCCGGAGATCAAAAGGCCGAACATCAAGGCTAGACCGTCGAGGCGGAAATAGGCATTCAGGCCGATGGCCGGCACCCACTGCACGCCGCCCAGCAAGGTCTTGCCGTCGAAAACCGCCGGGGCCATCGACAACAACAATACGAAAGCGGCACCGGTCACGGCGGCAGCCAGCCAGGCCACCAATCTCCGGCGGGCGGGCGAGTCCACGCGGCCAGCCCAGAAACACAGGCTGGTGCCCAATATCAGGGGCAGGAGTACGACGAGGGGCAGCAGATTGGGCATATTTTTGTGGTGGTGGCAGTGCCCCGAGGCAATGATACAAGGCGACCGCTTGGCGTTTTCCCTTGCCCGCACAGGCCATGGGCAATCTGCACAACGCAGTTCTCTGGCCCCGGATAATGCTGCGTCTTTCGGCAGCATGACGCCGGTGAGACGCACGGCGTGGCGTCACACCGCAGGCGATATCCGGTTGGGTAAACTCGCACCCTGCACCATTTTGCGAGCCAGGATCCCCCCATGCCCTCCCCCACCACCATCCGCCAGGCCGACCTGATCGAGTCCGTCGCAGGCGCGCTTCAGTTCATCAGTTATTACCATCCAGCCGACTTCATCAGCCACCTGGCGCGCGCCTACGAGCACGAGCAAAGCGCCCCGGCCAAGGACGCCATTGCGCAGATCCTGACCAATTCGCGCATGAGCGCGACCGGCCATCGCCCGATCTGTCAGGACACCGGCATCGTCAACGTCTTCATCAAGCTGGGTATGGACGTGCGCCTCGAAGGCTTCACCGGAACCCTGGATGACGCCATCAACGAAGGTGTGCGCCAGGCCTACATGAACCCCGACAACACCTTGCGTGGCTCCGTCGTCGCCGACCCGCAGTTCGATCGCAAGAACACGAAGGACAACACGCCGGCCGTCATCCATGTCGAGATCGTTGCGGGCAACAGGCTCGACGTCACGGTCGCGGCCAAGGGCGGCGGCTCGGAGAACAAGTCCAAACTCGTGATGCTCAATCCGTCCGACTCGGTGGTCGACTGGGTGCTCAAGACCGTTCCCACCATGGGCGCCGGTTGGTGCCCGCCGGGCATGCTGGGCATTGGCATTGGCGGCACTGCAGAGCGCGCCGTGCTGCTGGCCAAGCAGGCGCTGATGGAAGACATCGACATGTACGAACTGCTGCAGCGCGGCCCGCAGAACAAGACCGAGGAGTTGCGAATTGAGCTGTTCGAGAAGGTCAACGCGCTAGGCATCGGCGCGCAGGGCCTGGGTGGCCTGACGACTGTGCTCGACGTCAAGATCAACATGTTCCCCACCCACGCAGCCGGCAAACCGGTGGCAATGATTCCCAACTGCGCGGCCACGCGCCACGCCCATTTCGTCATGGACGGCTCGGGTCCGGTTTACATCGATCCACCGTCACTCGACCTGTGGCCGAACGTGCAGTGGACACCCGACTACAAAAAGAGCCGCAAGGTCGATCTCAACACCTTGTCCAAGGACGAGATCGCCACCTGGAGCGCTGGCGACACCTTGCTGCTCAGCGGCAAGATGCTGACCGGCCGCGACGCGGCGCACAAGCGTATCCAGGACATGCTGGCCAAGGGCGAGTCGCTGCCGGTGGATTTCGCCAATCGCACGATCTACTACGTCGGCCCGGTCGACGCGGTGCGCGACGAAGCCGTCGGTCCGGCCGGCCCGACCACGGCCACACGTATGGACAAGTTCACCGAGATGATGCTGGCCAAAACCGGACTGATCAGCATGGTCGGCAAGGCCGAACGCGGGCCCGAGGCGATCGAGGCGATCAAGAAACACAAGAGCGCCTACCTGATGGCCGTCGGCGGCGCCGCCTACCTCGTCAGCAAGGCGATCAAGAGCGCCAAGGTGGTCGGCTTCGCCGACCTGGGCATGGAGGCGAT
>Ga0105046_10011164_pt1 | contig 13985 bp, 11 predicted proteins | sample MAT03_FD_78385 | JGI IMG/M metagenome (GOLD analysis project Ga0105046, IMG submission 78385) | Freshwater microbial communities from Lake Fryxell liftoff mats and glacier meltwater in Antarctica - MAT-03 (megahit assembly) | ecosystem: Environmental > Aquatic > Freshwater > Ice > Liftoff... | reverse complement strand
TGCAAATCGATCGCCGAGCTGCAAACTGACGCACGTTTCGTCCGCATAACGTCCGCCGGACTTCGCGAATCGCACGTTCACGACGTTATCATCACGAAAGAGGCCCCAAACTACCGGATCGAATCGTAATATTCTCGTTATAATTTAGTTGATTTTCAAAAAGCAGCAATTCGTCGATAATAGCTTTTAACCAGATGCTGTTATCGACGAATCTGTTTAAAGAGACTTAGCGGAGATCTACATTAGCTGTTCCGCCGCTTGTTCCCATTCTTCGTAAAGGGATTTGATGCGGGAATCCGTTTCGTTGAGTGTTTTTGTGACATCGGCGAGTTTGGCATAATCAGCCGAAATATCAGGCGCCGACATCTTTTGGGTTAGTTTGTCGGCGTCTTTTTCGAGGGCCGGAAGTTCCGACTCGATCTGCTTAATGCGTTTTTCGAGCTGAGTACGCTGGTTTTTACCAAGCGCCGATCCGTTGGTGGACGGCGTGGACCCAGTCTCACGGACGGTCACGCTGCCGACGGCTCGATCCTCCGCCTTTGGCGGCTCTGTCATCTTCCAGTCGTGGAATTCCGTGTAGTTGCCGTCGAAGACCTTCGTGGTTCCGTCAGACTCGAAAGAGAGCATCACGCTGGCGATCTTATCCAGAAAAAAACGGTCGTGGCTAACGACAATGATGGTGCCGTCGTACTCTTCAAGTGCGTTTTCAAGTGACTCGCGCGAGGGAATATCGAGATGATTGGTCGGCTCGTCGAGGATCAGAACGTTCTTTTGCGAATAGATCAACTTTGCCAGTGCCAGCCTTCCCTTCTCACCACCGGAGAGAGCAGACACGGGTTTGAAGACGTCTTCACCTATGAAAAGAAATTTGGCGAGAAAACCGCGAAGGGTTCCATTGTCCGCAGTCGGAGCGACCCGGCGAAGTTCCTGAATAACCTCGTTCCGCAGTTCGAGGCCGTCCAGGTTCTGTGAATAATATCCGATGTTGGTTTTCGTGCCCCAATGGATCTTGCCGTCAAGTTCGCGAATATTGCCCAGGATCGTCTTTATTAGAGTCGTTTTACCGGTTCCATTTCCGCCAATAACCCCCAAGGCGTCACCGCGATGGAGCGAGAAATTAAGCTTACTAGCCAAAACCTTCGTGTCATATCCTATCGTCAGGTCTTCAGCCGTCAAGACATTGTTGCCGGTTCGCTGCACTTCGCGAAGACCAAAATTACCACCTGATTTTTCGGTCGTTACGGCCTCGATACGTTCGAGCTTCGCAAGCAGGGTCCGACGTGATTTGGCTTGTTTTGTCTTTTGCCCCTCAAGATTGCGACGAATGAACTCCTGCGTTTTGTTGATCAACGCCTGCTGGTTTTCGTATTCGCGAAGTTGCTGCTCGCGGCGGAGTTCGCGTTCCTCAAGATATTTTGAGTAATTGCCTTTGTATGTAATAGCTTGACCGCGATCCATCTCGATCACGCGGTTCGTGATACGGTCGAGAAAATATCGATCGTGGCTTATAACAACATAGCTCTTATCGATCGTCTTTAAGAATTCCTCAAGCCACTCGACGGCGTCCACATCAAGGTGATTGGTCGGCTCATCAAGCAGAAGGACGTCGGCACTCGAAAGCAGGAGGCGAACCATTCCCAAACGATTTTTTTGGCCTCCGGAAAGCGTGCGGACATCCTCTAACCACGATTCCGCAGCAAAGCCCATACCGAGAAGGACCGATTCCGCCTTCGCGGCGTATGAGAAGCCGTCCGCATGTTCGAATGCGGTCTGCAGATCAGCGTAACGATCAAGAACGGCTTCGGAGTGGTCAGTCTCCATCGTCTTTTCGAGTTTCCGCATCTCGGCTTCCATATCGTGAATCTCTTTGAAGGCTGAAAGGGCGGCCGTATGAACCGTTTCAGCTTCCCCGAAATCAACGTGCTGATCGAGCAATCCGAGTTTGAGGCCGTTCATTGTGATCAGTTCTCCGTCGTCGGCGGCCTCCTGACCGGTTATGATCCGAAAAACGGTAGTCTTACCGGCGCCATTCCGCCCGACGAGCCCTACCTTTTCGTTCGTATTCACCTGAAACGAGACGCCTTTGAGTATCTCGTTGCCGCCGTAAGATTTCCACACATCTGAGAGTCTGAACAACATTATTTTACGTACTGAATCCCAACTTCTTGGCCGGTAAACGCCAATTTAGAATTCGAAAATGCCAACGAAAGTTGGAACTCAAAACTTGAAAATGAAAAAGGTAAAAGGCAAACATGAAATCTGCCTTTCACCTTGATCTGTTTTTAAAACGAACGACGAACTATTTCGTGTTCGCAGGTTTGGCCGCAGCATTTGTAGCCGGTTTAGCCTCAGGCTTAGCCGGAGCATTTACGGGCGGTTTCGCATTGGCATTGGCAGGAGCCGTATTTGCGTTAGCGACAGCTGTGTTGGCATTCGCCGGAGGTGCTGTATTTGCATTTGCTGCCGCTGGGGTCGCCGCACCTGCCGGACGAGCTCCGCTGAGTTCATTTGGATTCTCAACGACCTTCTTTGCGAGGAAATTCTCGATCTTGGCTTCGTTCATGGCAATTGCCTGATACGAACCGGCGAGAAGCTGTTTACGGTTGTTGACGAGCAGATCGGTGACCTGCTGACGAACGCCAGGGCTCTCGAGTGTCAGCGTCTCTTCTTTCTCTATGCGTTCCTGAAGCTTGAAGATATAACCTTTGCCGTTTAGCGGAATCACATTTGTAACGCCGCCAACGTTGAACGCCGGGTTCATAAATCCGGCCGCATTCTGTACTCCGAAGTTCTGCTTAAGTTCTTCTTCGCCGATGTAACCGAGATCGCCACCCTGCAGTTTGCTGCCGTCCTCGCTATATTCGCGGGCAAGTGCCGCAAAATCACTGCCTGGCTGCTGCAGTTTCGACATGACCTCATTCAGTTTCACCTTCGCCTCAGCTTCATTGGTGGTCACATCGCCTTCACCAGCATTTGTCGGATCGACGACGATCGCCGCCAGACGAACACCTCGTTTTTTTACGAATAGATCGGGGTTGCCGGCGTAAAGATCGGCAATTTCCTTGTCCTTTGGAGGCTCGATTCGTCCGGTGATCTTGTCAACTAGTTTCTTGATTGCCAGAGCCCGCTTGGTCTGTTCACGAAGAGCAGCCTCGTTAAATCCGGCCGCAGTCATCTGCTTTTCGAATTCCTCCGCCGACATACGGCTTTCGACCTTTTGCTTATTTACTTCAGCCGAAACTTCTTCGTCCGTCGGAACCGCGCCGTCCTTTTCGGCTTTTTGGAACATCACTTCCTGTTCGACCAAAGACTGGAGTACCTGAAGGCGAGCTCCTGCAAGCTCAAGTGGCGACATTTTGCTGTCCTGACCCTGAGCCTGCTGTTTGACCGCACGATCAACTTCTTCCATTTTGATCGTTTTGCCGTTGACCGTTGCCGCCGTTTCATTGGATGCCGGCGAACCAACGCCCGCACCGCCGCCGCACGCGGCAAAAAACGCAGCAAATACACCGATCACCGCGATGGTCAAAAATCTCTTAATGTTGTTTTCCACTATGGCCTTCACTCCTTCCTGTCCTCTCATCTGTATCATAACTTGACTTAACCCACTCATGTTTGTTATAAACTCTAATTTCGAGTTTTCAGAAAAACTCATCATTCATACCTCAGTAATAGGAGGCACTAATATTATGGCAAAACGCTGCGACGTATGTGGGAAAGGCCCACAATTTGGAAATAACGTATCACACGCTAATAACAAGACCCGACGACGTTTTAACCCGAATCTTCAATCGGTTCGCGTTCAACTCCCGGCTGGCGGAAACGGACGGTCGAAGGTTTGTACCCGCTGTATCAAATCGGGAAAGATCGTAAAGGCTGCGTAATACAAGTTTGAGACCCGAGTCTCACTTTTAGTTGCCAAATGCCTGAATTTATTCAAGCATTTGGCTTTTTTCAGTTACGCGATCAGTGCTATGCAATCGATCTCTACCTTTGCGTCGCGAGGCAGTCTCGCAGCTTGAACCGTAGCTCTCGCGGGCTTATTCTCACCAAAGAATCTCGCGTAAACCTCGTTCATTTCAACAAAATCATTCATGTCAGAGAGGAAAACCGTCGTTTTCACCACACCGCTCAGATCCGTTCCGGCAGCCTCAAGCACAGCCGTCAAATTCTTCAGCACCTGCTCTGTTTGTTCGCTAACAACATGCGAAACAAACTCGCCCGTCGCCGGGTCGATTGGTATCTGGCCCGAGCAAAAAACCATATTCCCGGCCTTTATCGCCTGCGAGTATGGCCCGATCGCTCCGGGCGCGTTTTCAGTCGAAATGATCTCTTTCATTACAAAGTTCCTGCAACTCGATTACTCAAGCAAAACTCGAATTATAACAAATTAAAGGAGAATAGGAAAGCGAGAACGCAATTATCGTAGCGAACGAACGGATGTAGAGGTCTTACATTCCCAGTTCTCACTAGCGCTTTCGTGGATATCGTAATTAAATCGGAAGTCAGACATTCATCCGTTCGACAGCAATCACGCCGGGGACGTGCTCTATGGCTCCAACGACTTTGTCGAGGTGGCGCTTATCGAAAACTTCGACCGTGACCTCGATCATACCGATGTCGTCCTTCGAAACATTTGCCCGCGCATCCCTAATACCGGTTTTGATATTCGCAATGGCGTTCGTGATGCCGGCGAGCATGCCTGTACGATTCTCCGTTGTCGCAAGAAGCTGCACCGAATGAATTTCTTCTTTCTCGCTTTTCGCCCACTCAACATCAACGATTCGTTCACGATTGACCATTAACTGAGTGACATTTCTACAACGCTTATTGTGAACGACGATGCCTTTTCCGAGTGAAATATATCCGATGATATCTTCGCCCCGAAGTGGATTACAGCACCGGGCTCGCGACGTGAGAAGATTGTCGACGCCCTTCACGATGATCGCATCTTCGCCAAGGCCGATGAATTTGCGAACGGCCTTCATGCCGGTTCCAATGCGCGTCTCTTTCTTGTTCTCCGGATCCAACTCCTCAAATTTTTCACCGAGGAATTTCGCCAGGACATTTCGCGGCAGTGTTTTGCCGTAACCGATCGACGCGAGCAAATCGTCACTGCGACTAAGACCGTATTCATTAGCGATACGCTTCATCTCGGTCACGTTGTTCAGCAATTTTTTAGGCGTAATACGGAATTTTTCGGCTTCCCTCTCAAGAAGTTTCCGGCCCATCTCAACCGATTCTTCGCGCTGTTGGAGCGATATCCAATGACGTATGCGATTTCGAGCCTTGGCGGTAACAACGTGACTGAGCCAGTCGCGGGAGGGTTTAGAATTTGCGGTCGTCAATATCTCGATCACATCGCCATTCTGTATTTCATGCCGCAGAGGCACGATCCGGCCGTTGATTTTCGCGCCGGTACAAGCATCTCCAACTGCCGAATGGATGGCATACGCAAAATCTAGCGGTGTCGCACCTTTCGGCAACTGGATGATCTTCCCCATCGGGGTAAACGCATATACATCCTTTGGGTAAAGGTCGAGTTTTAGTGTTTCAATGAACTCCTCTGACGATTCGTCGTCGTTAGTATTCTCGACAAGCGGCAGCAAAAGCTTTTCGACGGTATTTCGCAATTCGTCGAGTGCGTCGTCTTCTTCTTTTTTACCAAGACTATTCTCTTTGTACTTCCAGTGTGCCGCAACGCCTTCCTCCGCGACGTGGTGCATCTCCTCCGTCCGTATCTGCACCTCAAAGGCCTGGCCCGACTTATCGATCACGGACGTATGGAGCGACTGGTAGAGGTTATCTCGCGGTATAGCGATCCAGTCCTTGAATCGCTCCGGAACCGGGTTCCAAACGTCATGAATGACACTTAGGGACAAATAGCAATACTTACGGTCATTCTGGGTAATAATACGAGCGGCGATAAGGTCGTAAACCTGCTCGATCATGATCTTTTGCTTCTTGAGTTTTTTCCACAGCGAGTAGAGCCTTTTAACTCGGCCCTCGACCGCGACGAATGGAACTTCGTGTTCGGTAAGTTGTTCGATGATCGTTTCGCGGATCTTCTCAAGGGCAGCCTCTAGTTCCGGGCGGCGGGCATCGACTTCCTTTGAAAGACGCTTGTATTCTTCCGGATAGAGATTTTGGAACGAAAGATCCTCAAGTTCGCTTCGCATCTTACCCATTCCCAGGCGGTGGGCGATCGGTGCATAAATATCAAGCGTTTCTTGGGAGATGCGGGCACGTTTCTCCGGTCTCAGGAACTTCATCGTTCGCATGTTATGCAAACGGTCAGCCAATTTGATCAAGACAACACGAACGTCTGTGACCATAGCCAAAACCATTTTGCGGACATTTTCGGCTTGTTGCTTTTCCTTCGATAATTTACTGATATGGGCGATCTTCGTCAGTCCGTCCACAAGGAGGGTGATCTCGTCTCCAAAATACGAGCGGATCGTGTCAAGATCCACTAGTGTGTCTTCGACAACATCGTGAAGGAGCCCGGTCGAGACACTCACCTCGTCCAGATGCATATCGGCTAATATTTCCGCAACCTCGAGCGGATGAACGAGATAAGGCTCACCCGAGGCCCGCATTTGCCCTCGATGATGGAGTGCCGAAAACAGGTAGGCGCGCCTTATCAGATCCACGTCGGCATTTGGCCGATTGGCGTTTACCCTGTCTATTACATCCTCGATCCGTATCATTCGAATAGCTAATGTGGCTTCACGCTCCCGGTCGTTTCAGATTCGAAATTAGAAGCAGAAAAATGGCGATGCCCAATTCATTGTAATTGAGCATCGCCACGGTTGGAAAGAAAAATCTACTTACTTGTTAGAATTAGCATCAGCAGGTTTAGCAGCTCCCGGTTTCGCTGCCGCCTCTTTTGCCGCAATACGCTTATCGATCTCGAGTTGAATCTTTTTAACGATGTCGCTAAGTTCGGTGAACTTAGTTTTGGCACCATCTGCGTCCAGTTTCAATCGATCCTTGTCCGGTTCACGGCCGTCCATTTCGGCAACACGCATTTCCTGCACCAAAAGGCTAGCTTTATAAGAACGGGTTGATTCAAAAACCTTAAATATCTCGCTATTCAGAGCCAACTGAGGGTCGCTTAAAGTAGCAACATTTAATGTGGCGGCGTTCATGACCTCTTCAGGTTCAAGGGCGACGGCCTGATCGATGAGCTTCTTACCATCCGCAATGCACTGCTGTAGCTGCGTGAAATCCTCAGGTTTAGCCGGTTTTGTAAATTGAAATACATCTTTACCGTCTTTCTTGACCGTTTTCTTCGTAGCTTCAGTGTCCGTAATGTCATTAGCACACGAGTTCATCTTTGCACTAAGCGAACTTAAGGCACGGGCACGCGCAGTCGCGGGATATTCGGCATCATTCGCCACCTGAGTCTGCCATTCTTTCGCTTTCTCAGGCTGACCCAAATTATCATGTAAGCTTGATATTGCACTCGTTGTACTATTTACAGACGAGAGAGCAGAAAGATAATTCTTCTGAGCATCTTCCGAAGCCTTGTTGCTACCGTAAGCAGACGTAATTTCCTTCAAATCTTTTAGCGATTGCGGAAGACTCTTTTTGTATTCGTTCAAGGCATCTTCAGCAATATTCTTTTTACCCCGGTCCCCAATATACATCGAGTGAAGTGTTCTCGCGAGCGACAGCTGAGCCGTTCTTCCCTCTACACTCGTACCATTGGGATCCAGCGATGCAGCATAGCGAAAAAGCCTTTCCGCTTCCGGAAACTTCCTGTCTTTATAGGCTTTCGCCCCGTCCACAAGGTTTTTCCGGGCCATGACTTGGTTGTAATAGGAGCAATTCGATCCTATTAACACTATTACAGATATTAAAAGTAATATCCCAAAACGAGACAATCTCATTATTTGACTCCATTTATTGCCAATGGCGACCCAGTTCCAGCCGATGCCGGTTCCAGATCTCGACGAGAGGCAAACTTAATCCGTTAAATCGTCGATCTGCAAACCGATCGGAGAAGCTCCGACGGTCTTAACCGCATCGATCACCTTGACGACCTCGCCGTACTTTACGCTCTTTGGAGATTTAATAAATAAGGTCTTTTCAACCTCGTTCGTTCCGTCGCGCAAGACGCCATTAGTTGCCCGATCCGTGAATATCTCGCGAAGTTTGTCCGACAGCTTCTGAGTATCAGACACGTCTCCAAACGGCTCGTTATTCAGCGTTACCTCTTTCGTGTCCTTATTGATAGCGACAACAAGTGTCAACGGATTCGGCTTAACATCGGCCATCGGCTGATCTTTCGGCTCGGCCGGAACCTTCGCCTCAAAACGACTCGGTTTCAGAGGGGTGATGACCATAAAGATGATGATCAGCACGAGAAGTACGTCGATTAACGGCGTTACGTTAATATGCGGTGTCGCATCATTGCTGTTGCCACCTGTGGACATTCCCATATTTTTAAACTTCCTCAACAATTACGCGATAACGTATCTATTGTTGCGGGGCCTCTTTAGCACCCTTCTTTTTGTCTGCGACCAATCCGATCTTATCGATATCCTGCTTACGAATAGTGTCAATGGCGGCCACGACACGTCCGTAATCAACCTCAATACCGCTCTTGATGTAAACGATACGTTTTTCGGGCAACTTGCCCTCCATACGCTTCTTGATCACATCGCCGAGCTGGTCGATGGGAAACATCTCCTTCCCGATATAAAAATTATTGTTATCGGGAATGGCGACGACGACCGAGGTGTCTTTAGTGATGTCCCCGTCTACGTCCGGACTGTTCATATCACGGGGTAGATTAACTGAGACTCCCGATTGAAGCAGCGGTGTTACGATCATGAAAATGATCAGCAACACGAGCATGACATCAACCATCGGGGTTACGTTAATATCCGAATTATATTCGGTATCTCCACCAACTTTTGCACCCATGGCAATATTTCTCCTAATTGGTAAAAACCAAAATGACCGTCTCTAGCCACGCAGAGCTTTTGCTCGCTGTTTGATAAAGTAGTCAACCAATTCCGAAGCCGAATTCTCCATTTCAACACTAAAGCTAGTAACTTTGCTGGTGAAATAGTTAAACAGCCAAACCGCAGGGATAGCTACGAGGATACCGAACGCCGTTGCGACAAGGGCCTCAGAGATAGCACCACCAACGGCACCGATGCCGGCAGACTCATTGGATCTCAAAGCCTGGAAAGCACCGATGATACCAATAACCGTTCCAAACAGACCGACGAACGGTGCAGTTGAACCAACTGTTGCGAGACCTGAAAGGCCGCGTTTGAGTTCGGCGGTTTTGACAGCAATGGCACGCTCAAGAGCACGCTTCGAAGCTTCCATTTCGTCAGCCGAGATATCTGCATTTCCCTGATGAGCAGCAAATTCCTTGAGACCCGACGAGACAACCATCGCAAGATGCGAATCCTTATGCTTGTCACCGATATTGATAGCCTCGTCAATGTTACTGTTTTTGAGCGCCTGAGCGACTTTAGGTGCGTACTGTCGGGACTGTGCTTTCGCCTTGCTGTATGTGAGATAGCGTTCGATGCCGACTGCGATCAAGTAGACCGACTGTAGTAGCAACGTTATGATAACGCCCCAACCCGGAATTGTCAGGGCCTCTGCAATCTCGTAAATCCCGAACGAAACTCCCTCGCCGGTCAGCATTAGAAACAAGCCCGAAATGTCAGATGTGACCAGGCTACCAAGAAATGTCATGATTTTTCCTCCAAAGAAATCGAAAAATTGATAATTGCTTAAATTTGCTGTGTAGGGAGAAACGGCATCGCCGTTTCTCCCTACGTGCGTTCCCTAAGGAACAAAATTGTACGTGATAACGCCTGAAACCTTAACTGCCTGGCCGGACAGTAACGTCGGGCTGAATCGAGCACCCTTAGCCGCACTCACTGCTGCAGAGCGGAGAAGCGGGTGACCGCTGACGGCACTCGCCGAAACTACGCGACCACTCTCATCGATCAAAACCTGGACACTTACCGCACCGCTCGCTCGGACAGCTTTCGCTGCCGGCGGATAACCTGGTTTTGGCAGGCTCGTCGCCTTACCATTCATCACACCGCCCGAAACGGTCTTCGGGGGTGGCTTTGGTGTCGGCTTTACGGCTGGCGGTGGTGGTGGCGGCGGCGGCGTGCCTTCGCCTCCAGTCGTATCCGTTCCAGTTCCAGTCGAAAGGCCGCCTGTTCCGCCGGACGTAACCGTACGGGCGTCTGCGGGATTTATTGCTGCTCCGGTGTCCGAATCGTTGCGACCAACCATGGTCATACGATCAAGTCGCATTTCTTTAGTCGTATTCTTGGTCACACTAGTAGTTTCAGGTGGTTTGACCGGGGTTTGAAAAATATTCTGGATCAATTCCTTACGAACGTCCACATCCGGCTGTTTCTGCTGCTTTTCAGGCTCCTTCTCGGGCTCAGGCGCCGGCTCTTCATCAGGTGGCGGCGGTGCGACCAGCGTCGATAATTCGAGGTCGCCGCCGCCCATTCCATAATCGATCGCAAAAAGGCTATAGGTCCAGCTACTCACGAGAGTAATAACGAATATGGCCAATATTGCCACAATGAACTGACCCCTGCGTGCGTTTTCGCGTGAATTGCTTTTAGATTCAACTAATTGATCTAGCATTGTAATTCCTCCCTTACTGCTTACCGGTGCCAAACTTCAGGCCAAGGGTTACGAAACCTTTATGACTGCTATGATGTTATACACCAAAGTCCTTTTGTAATCGATTTTTGAAACACAACTTTCTCGATTACAACTGTATAATATATCTGCTTTTTCTTTGCGTTTTTCTTCGCTCCATTCACTAAGGGACGTTCAGACCATTGCAAATCAAACGTACAGCAATACTAGAAATTCCGTTCCCATTCAAGAAGTCGAATACGGAAAAAGCAGTTAAATCACTAATTGACCAGCAACGTAATGAATTCTAAAAGTTTACAAAATGAAAGTCAAGATTAATCGAGCCTTTTCGGACTCAATTTACACTTTTTTACAAAATGGTAACAACCAAAATAGGTAAGCACGTGACACTCACCCAATTGCGTCTGTCACGTGCTAGAAATGAAAACGAAAATACTACCTTGTGACGGGTCGTCGCGTAACTGACCGACGGGATGCCGTCGCTAATTTCTCGCCCATTTCCGGCACCAAGACCTCTTTCACCCTGTTCCCGCCAATCTTTCCCTGCCACCAAATAGCGATCGGACTGGCGATGGCGATCGTCGAAAACGTTCCTGTGATCGAGCCGACAAACAAGGCGAGCGAAAAGCCGCGTAGAACTTCTCCGCCGAACAATACAAGTGCAAGTACTGCCAGGAAGACAAGACCGTTCGTCACGATCGTCCTAGACATTGTCTGGTTGATCGAATCATTGGTCAGCGAGTAAATCGATTTCCCCCGATGAAGACCGATGTTCTCGCGAATACGGTCGAATATCACGATCGAGTCATTCACTGAGAAGCCAACCAATGTCAGCAACGCAGCAAGTACCGTCAGACTTATCTCCCATTGAAACACTGAGAAGAACGCAAGCGTGATCAAAACATCGTGAAACACAGCGATCACTGCTCCTGCGGCGTATGTCCAGTCATATCTGAATGCAATAAATAGCAGAATACCGACGAGACTAAGCAGAGTTGCGATAACAGCCTGATTTCGAAGCTGTTCACTCGCAACCGGACCAACGGTGTCAGTACCGACGATCTTGTAAGCCGCCGTTTCGTCTTCCTGCAGCGACTTTCCAGGTTCGGCCTCTCTACCCATAGAGTCGAGACCATTTTTTACGAAGCATCTACTAGATTCGCCGTCGACATCGCAAACATCCTTACGTTCACCCATGTTCGGGACCTTGATGAGGACTTCATCGGTCTTATCGGTCGAATCCTGAATGACAGCCTCAGAGATGCCCGCATTTTGAAGCGCCGCCCTGATTTCGTCCGTGCTCGGCTTTTGACGAAACTTAGCAGTTACTACGGAGCCTCCCATAAAGTCGACACCGAGGTTGAATGCCTCGGTGCCGCCGGGCGTGAGCTGGCGGCCAACCGCCGAGAAAAGTCCCGCGAACAGGATCGCGATCGATACGAAGATCAGGGGTTTACGCCAACCCATCCAATCCACATTAATATTTTTAAAAATTTCTAACATTTTAGATTATTCGCGATTCGAGATCGTTGCGATTAAATACTTAGCGTCTCCATTTTTTTGTTTCGCTGAAGCATCCACATAAAGATCGTTCGCGATACGAAAACTGCCGAGAAAAGATTGATCAGCAGGCCGAGAACAAGAGTGACAGCAAATCCGCGGATCGGGCCGGTACCGTACAGATACAAGATCGCCGATGAGATAATCGTTGTGACGTGTGTGTCGACGATCGTGATGAACGCACGGTCAAAGCCGATACCGATCGCTTCCGCAACTGAGCGTCCGGCTCTTATCTCCTCACGGATACGTTCGAAAATCAGAACATTCGAATCGACAGCCATACCGATTCCCAGGATAAGTCCGGCGATGCCCGGCAAGGTCAGAGTCGATTTGATAACGATCAGTGCGGCCATTGTCAGCAACAAATTCAGCAATAACGCGACGACGGCATTAACGCCTGATCCGCGATAGTAAAAGAGCATGAAAATGATTACAAACACGACACCGCCCAGCGACGCCTCAACCCCTGCTTTGATCGAATCTGCACCGAGGCTTGGACCAACCGTCCGCTCTTCCTGATACTCGATCTCAGTCGGCAACGCACCCGACTTAAGTGTCAGCGAGAGATCTTCTGCCGAAGCCTTCGTAAATTTGCCGGAGATCTCACCTGAATCGAAAATTTGCGATTTGATAAAGGCTGCTGATTTGACCTCGCCGTTGAGGACGACGGCCATGTAATTGTTAATGTTCTTACCGGTCCACTCACCAAACTTCTGTGCTCCCGCTGGCTTGAATGAGAACGAGATCTGATAGTCGCCTTCGCCGCCCGTTCGCGACACAGCGTTCGCTTCGCGAATTTCATTGCCTTCTACGACCGAAGGATATTCAACGACGACCCACGAAGTAGGTGTTTTCGGGTCAGCCGGATTTGAAGTGCCTTTCGCCGGCTCATCACGGTCAGCATATGGATAAACCTTCCTAGTTCCCGTGTCTTTACCGCCGATCGATTGCAAAGCCGCTTCCTTCGTCGGATAGGTCTGAACTGGAGACGGACTCGGAGGGCTCACGAGCTTAGTGAGCGAAAGGTTTGATACCTCACCGATAAGTTTTTTTACCCGTTCGGGATCATCCACACCCGGCATTTGAAGCAGTATCTGTCCGGAAGTTTCAGCTCCGTGTCTTTGTAGCGTCGGCTCTTTGACACCAAAAGCGTTAATTCTGCTTTCGATGATCTTCAGCGTCTGGTCGACAGACTGGCGTTTTAAGAGGTCTTGAGCGGAGTTATTCAGCGTCCAAACAATATTGTTACCGCTTTTGCTCTCCGTCCAATTTACAAAATCAACCTTCTTCTTGACCTCATCTATCACCGCCTGACTCTGCGACGGGTCGGACAAAGTGAGCGTTACCGAATAATTACCTTTCTCGGCAACATCAGTCACTCCCGTTGCGGGCAACTTTGCATCCTGTGCTGCGGTCAACGCTGCTTGAGCGTTGTTGTCAGTAAGCTTCTTTAGGTAATCATCTGTCTTCACCCGCATCACAAGATGCGATCCGCCTCTCAGATCGAGACCGAGATTCACATTCTCGGAAAGGTTTGCCTTAAGGCCTGTCCACGTAAAATCAGCCAAAGTCGGGGTTCGGCGCGGTCCGAATACAAGATAGACCCCGGCGACTGTGATCGCGAGAATAATTACTGTTCTAATCCACAAACCTTTGTTTTTCATTCTTTCTGTGTGCCGCATCGATCACAAAGTTTCTGTGTCGGGCCTTGACTAAGTACTATTCCGCTTTTTTACCTACCACCGCGCTTTTGCCGATCT
>Ga0105046_10011163_pt1 | contig 13986 bp, 9 predicted proteins | sample MAT03_FD_78385 | JGI IMG/M metagenome (GOLD analysis project Ga0105046, IMG submission 78385) | Freshwater microbial communities from Lake Fryxell liftoff mats and glacier meltwater in Antarctica - MAT-03 (megahit assembly) | ecosystem: Environmental > Aquatic > Freshwater > Ice > Liftoff... | reverse complement strand
GGGAAGCGCCACCGAGCGTCGGGGATGCGACCGACCATCAAAGCGGGCGAAGCCCGCAGGGAGGGAGCGCCCCGACGTCGGTGGTGCAATGGCTGGATCTCAGTCGAGAGTCATCCGTTTTAGAGCGCCGAACAGGTTGGACTCGGGCGGAAATGCACGGATCCACGTCGCATCGCTTCGTTGCTCGTCGGTCACATATGCTCGATAGGCTCCCTCCCCGCGCTGCTCGCGTCTCCCTGCATTTCCTTGGTCGCCCGACCAGATCGGCGCTCCCCGTAGCTCTCTGCCGTCTGATTCCTGCGGTAGGACCACCGCGCGACCTTCGCAGCGTTCACACACAGAATCTCGCCGCGAAGGCCCGCCTGTCCTGGGGCTCCAGCCAACCATCTTGCTGAACCAGTCCGCTGACCGGGTCACAAGGATTTACAGAACCCCCAACATCGACTACTTTCGCACGTGCCGATTCCGACACGACACATGAGGTCTAGCATATGCGCACTGCAGTTTTCGTGACGCCCTTCGTCTTTCTCGCGTTCACCTCCGTTTCGCCCGCGCATGCGGACCCACAGACGCACGATGGTTTCCTACTCCGACTTTCTCTGGGCTTTGGCTACGAGAATCTCGCGATCGATTCCGGCGCCGCTTCGACCATCGACATTGGCGGTTTCGGGGCAGGCACATCGATTGGTATCGGCGGGGTAATCGCCCCGAATCTCGCGATCAATGCTGACCTCTTCGCCGCCGCGGTGGTCTCGCCCAACGTCAAGCAGAACGGTGTTGCTTTGGGCGAGGCAACGGACACCTCAGTGACTCTGTCTGGACTGGGGGTTGGTGCGACCTACTACATCATGCCCGTCAACGTCTACGTCGCGTTGTCTCTAGGGTTCGCCGCCACCTCAATCACCGTCGACGGGTCGGACTTCCAAAGCGATTCCGGCTTTGCCCTCAACGCGATGGTTGGGAAGGAGTTCTGGGTCGGCAGCGAATGGGGTATCGGAGCCGCTGGCCAGTTTATCTACGCGGACGTCCCAACAACGTCTGATGATGCCTCCGCTTCGTTCATCGCAGCCAATCTGATGTTCACAGCGACCTTCAACTGAGCCCCGCCAAGCGAGTTCATGCCCACGAAGAAAGCAGCCAGACTTCAAGCCAGGCGAGGTGAAGTCGCAACATTGGCGAGGGCCGACCGGATCTTTCTGAGTTACAGGGCGCAGTGGCGTCGCGAGCTCTTCTGAGGCCGAGTTGGCGGGCGTCGGTGGCATGTTTCGGGGGCGGTTCGAGGGCGACACATGGGCTTTCACTTGCGCTCGCGGACGAGGCGAGTGACAAGGCCCCGATGAAGATCACGACGACTATCGCGGGGCTCGTGTTGATGATGTCCCAGGGGGAGGTCTGGGGCGCGGACCCCGGGCCCAGCGCTTCGGTCGGGGATGTCGGTCGGGGGCGCCTCGTGCATCCCGCGGTGCTGGCAGGCAATGCGATGATGCGGGTGAACGAGCGAACGAACTTCGGGACGACGGAGCTCGTGAGTGTCATAGTGAAGGCGGTCGCGGCGGTGAATCTCCGGTTTCCGAAGACCCCGCTGGTCACGGTCGGGGACCTGTCCAAGGACGGCGGCGGATTCCTGAGCGGGCACCAATCGCATCAGGCGGGCCGTGACGCGGACATCGGCTTCTACATGGCGGACGGGCGGTCGCGGAAGGAGTTCGACAAGGCCACGCCCATGACGATCGACGCCGGGCGCATGTGGACCTTGCTGGCGTCGCTGCTCGACAGTGGTGAGCTCGAATATGCCTTTATTGCCTACCCGCTGCAAAGACCGATTTACGAGTATGCGCGCGATGTGGCGAAGGTGCCGTTGGCAAAGCTCGATCGGTATTTCCAGTATCCGCGCAAAGTAAGTGAGCGCGCGGGGATTATTCGTCACATTCCGAACCACGACAACCATCTACACATCCGGGTCTTTGCGAGCCGGTCGGTGGCGCGCGGAGGGGCCTGGGCGGCGGCACGGGAGCCGCCGACGCGCGGTGCGGGGGTGGCGTCGCGGCTGGCATCGCCGGGGCGCATTACGGGTCGGCGAGCCCGCTAGGCTAGAGCCGGGACCCGCAAAGCGGTCGCGTCCGAAGGACGGCGGCGAGGCATGGTTCACCATGTCTCGGTCGCGGCACTAGCGGCCGGCTGGGACATTGACCCCGACGACGCCATAGCGAGATCGTGGTGGCCCGGCGCCTCGGCGACCGGTGCATCTTCGCCGGCTTCGTGCACGCCACGACCAACCTCGCGGGCGCACAGCCGCTCGTGCACAACGCGACCGTGCACCTCGACTGGACCGGTGACGGCAAGACCGAGATCATCACGCTGCCGATGCGGCGCCAGGGGTCGGTCTACGAGTGGGACCGGAGCGTGACGCCGCCGACGCTGGTGCAGCTCGATCGCTAACACGAGCCGTGGCACCCGTGGTGGTGGTCGCGCGACTTCCGCTTCGACGCCGAGGTGGACGACGGCCGGGTGGCCGGGGCGTCGGGCGTGGCATGGACGGTGTACACCGACGCCCCGAACGCGCCGGACTATACGGGCTTCGTGACGAGCCTGCGCGTGACGCCCTCCACCGGAGCGACGTGGGAGCCCCCAGGTCCGGGCGGAACGGCGGGTGCGCAGCCGCTGGCCGCCGCGCCGGTCGCGCGCTGCGCGTTCCAGCCGCGGACCGCGGTCGACCTGCACGCATGGGTCCGCGCGCGGGTTCGCGACGGTGGCTCGGCGACGGTGTACCTGAGCGTCGCTGACGGCACGCCCGCCGAGCAGACCCGGGCGATCGAGGTCGATAAGGCGGCGTGGGCAGCTCGCGGCCGGCCTCGACCTCGGTCAAGGCGTTGGGGGCGACGGTCCAGTCCTCGGTCGCGACCTCGACCCCTGGCACGGCCGCGAGCGTCGCGCGCAAGGCCCGGACGGCGTCCGCGGCGGCACCGATAGGTAACGCAAAGAGCATGAGACCCACTTCCGGCAGACCGCCGACGACGGTACGGTCGCGCCGAGGCGCTCGGCGGCTGCGACGGCCGCATCCGTGTCGGCAGTGTCGGCGTCTTCCCGACCGGCCCCGAACCCCAGGGCTGCTGCACGATCCCACGACGGCCAAAGACAGAGATAAGAGGATTGCTCGCATTCACACTCGCGGCTTGGGGCGCGGCGCTCGTGAGCAGGGAGAACTCAGCGGACTTGGGTGTCAAGGCGCACCTCCGCGTCGGTCTGGGCGATCACTACTTCGAGGTGGCCGGTATCTCGTTGCTCGCCGGCAAGGGCATGCGTTGACCTCCAACCCTTGGGACGTACAGTGGCCGCGTTCGGGCAACGACAGGCTTGTCCCGCAGGCAGCGGGCGGCTGGTCTATGCTCGGCCGCATGACGGAGAGTTCATGATGAATCGGGGATTTCGACTCGACGAGACCATCGAGGTCGCGCGCCCGCTCCACGAGGCTTTCGCCTACCTCGCGGCGTTCAATCGCATCGAAGAGTGGGATCCCGCCGTCGCGCGTGCGCTGAAGCTCACGGAGGGGCCGACTGCGGTCGGTAGCAAGTTCCGTGTCGACATGAAGGCGGGCTTCTCGCTCGAGTACACGGTCGTCGTGTTCGAGCCCGAGCGTCGCTTGCTCATGAACGTCCAAGCGAGCGTGTTCACCGCGGTCGAGGAGATCCTCTTCGTCGCAGCTCCCGGGGGCACGCGCGTCCGCTACATCGCGACCTTCACGCTGGGGCTTCGGTTTGCGCTGCTGGCCGCCGCTTTCCCAGGGCTCATGGACCGGACCGGCAAGGAGGCGGTGGCCGGGCTGAAGGTCGCGCTCGCTGATCGCCAGCCCGCACCCCTGCCTTCGCGAAGGGTCGCGCTCGGCGATGCGCTGCTCTTGCCAGGCTTGGCGCGCTTCACACGACTCGGCTACGCGCATGCGCGCAAGCACTGGGGCCCTCTGTCGGCACACCTCGGCGGGCGGCACATCCTCGTCACGGGCGCGACATCAGGGCTCGGTCTTGCCACCGCGCGGGCGCTGGCCGAGCGGGGCGCGAGCCTCACGCTCGTCGCCCGCGATGCCGACAAGGGCAAACGCATCGCAAGTGATATCACGCGGGCGACCGGCAACACGGACCTCCACATCGAGGAGGCGGACCTGAGCTGCATCGCCGACGTCCACCGGCTGGCCGATCGGCTCGTCGCGAGGGGGCGGCCCCTCGACGTCCTCGTCAACAACGCCGGGGCCCTCTTCAACGCACGCGAGGTCACGACCGAAGGGCACGAGAAGAGCTTCGCGTTGCTGTTGCTCGGCCCCTACGTCCTGACCGAGCGCCTGCACCCCCTGTTGAAGTCGGCGCAGGGTCGGGTGGTCAACGTGCTCTCCGGCGGGATGTACACCCAGCGCATCGCCGTCGACGATCTCGAGAATGCGCGAGCGCCCTATTCCGGTGAGGTTGCGTACGCGCGCGCCAAGCGTGGACTGATGATGATGACGACGGAATGGGCCGAGCGCTGGCGCGGCGACGGCATCGTGGTCAACGCGATGCACCCAGGATGGGCCGACACCCCCGGCGTGCAGAGCTCGCTCCCGCGCTTCTACCGCGTCGTCGGTGGGCTCCTTCGGACGCCAGAGGAAGGCGCCGACACCATCGTGTGGCTCGCCGCGGCGACGGAGGCCGCCAAGGTCACCGGCTGCTTCTGGCTCGATCGGCAGCAACACCCCGCGCATGTCCTGTCGCGGACGCACGAGACCGAGCTCGATAAGAGCGTGCTCGTCTCGAGCCTCTCCGCGCTCGCACGCAGAGGGGCTTCTTGACGGGTGCGCGGCTACCATCGCGCGTTCGGGTCCCGCGGTCGGTAGCTCGCCGATCTTTGGTCCGCGGAGCAGACCCCGGCCACGCTTCTTCATCTAATCTAATTCGGGAACGGGATGCGTCCAGGGGTGCCGCCGACGTCGCTGGCACCGGCGGAGCGGACGAAGTCACACCGGTCAAGAATTCGGTCCTCACCCACGCGATGCCGCCTCGCTGACTCGTGAATCTCGCGAATCTCTGCATGGGTTGACTCGCTCGTGGCGACGCGGCAGGGTTCGTCCGTCGACGTTCTTGAGGGGGAAAGATGTTCGCGTCCAGACTGGCACTCGTGTGTGTGCTCTCCGCTCGGCGTTCGCCTGCTCAGAGCAGGACAAGCGGCCGATCGGCGGCTCGTGCGGCGACAAAGACGACTGCGTGTCGGGCGTGTGCGGCGGCGGCCTTTGCCTCGATCCCGCCTCGGACGACGACAGAGACGGGATCATCAACGGCGTCGAAGCGGTCCTTGGCTCTGACCCGACGAAGGCCGACACCGACGATGACGGCAGCGACGACGGCGACGAGGTCACGGCCGACTTGAGCGGCACCGACACCGACGAAGACGGCAAACCCGACGTCGTCGAGTCGAGCACGCAGGACACCGACGGCGACTGTATCCCCGATCAGTACGACGCCCAGGACGAGGTCGCCAACAGCGACCTGTCTCCGCTCGCGAAGGTCGTGTGCACGAGCAGCGGGCCCTGCGCTACGCAGCGCGACGTGTTGAGCGTGACCTGTGCGACCGGCACCGCGACCTGCGTGTACGCGCGCGTCGCGGGCTACGCCGATCCCGAGGTCACGTGCGACGGCATCGACGAGAACTGCGACGGCGACACCGACGAGGGCTTCCCCGTTGGCTGCGTCGACGACGACTGGGACGACGACGGCGTCGTTGACGTCAGTGACGTGTGCCCCGAGGTCGCGAACCCGGGTCAGGCCGACGCCGACGCCGACGGTGTCGGTGATGCGTGCGCGGGTCAATACGAGCTCGTGTTCGCTGAGCCGTTGCCTGCGCCGACGATCGTTGCAGGTCAGAGCTTTCCAGTGGTCGGCGCGATCCAGCGCAAGGCGGCTGCTGGTCAACGCCCTGCCCCGCCGCCGTATAGCGGCGAGGTCGAGCTCGGGTCGCTGCCCGACGAGGCGATCCTCGGGACCGCGGTCGCGGCGACGCAGGTCGTGTTCGAGGATGTCGCGTTGACGCTCGTCGGGACGTCGCGCCTGACGCTCACGAGCGCGCTCGGGCGCACGACCAGCGAACCGATCGTCGTGACGCCGGGTGCGTTGTCCACGCTCGAGATGCGCGCAGCGGAGACATCGGTCGCGGGTGAGGCCCTCGAGGTGAACGCTGAGGCGCAGGATCGCTTTGGCAATCGGGTCGACTTCGATGGCGCGGCGACGTTCACGACAACTGATGCCCAGGCCGAGATCCCCGATGGGGCCGTGTTCGTCGACGGCCAGTGGACGATGAGTGGGCTCGTGTTGAAGACTGCCGGTGAGGTGACATTGAACCTCGGGGCCGCGACCGTCAGCGGCTCGACCGCGATCACCGTCACCGCGAGCACCGCCGCCGATCTCGCGCTCACCCTCGACCCGAGCGTCAAGGCAGGCGTACCCGCTACCGTGACCGTCACCGCGCTCGATGCCTTCGGCAACACCGCCTCCGATTACGCCGGCAACGTCGGACTCGCGAAGAGCGATGCGCGCGCCGAGCTCGCCGCGAGCGTGGCGTTGGTCGCGGGTCTCGCGACCGTCGAGGCGACGTTCGGAACGATTGGAGACCAGACGATCGCCGGCACCGGCAGCGGCGCGCTCGCGGGCATGAGCGATGTCGCGACGACGAATGTGCTCGCCGGACAACCGCATGCCGTGGCGATCGTCGCGCCCGATGCGGTGGCCGGGGTCGCATCGCTCGTGCGCGTGACCATCGTGGATAGCTACGGTCAGGTCGCAGATGATCCGAACGACAGCTACTTCGGCAGCGTCAGCTTCGATCTCGTTGGCACCCAGCCGAGCGCGTTGCCGACCCTGCCGGGCGCGACGACGTTCAGCGCCGCCGATCGGTCTTCGAAAGACGTGAGCGTAACGTGGTCCGAGACCGGCACCTGGATCCTGCGCGCGACCGGCACGCAGCTCGCGGTGCCGTCCGCGACCGATGCCGTCCTCGTGAGCACGGGCCTCGTCGCGGCGCTCGCCGTGAGCCTCCCGGTTACCGCTCGCGCGGGTGTCACGTTCGACCTCACCGTGACCGCGGTCGATGTCGCCGGCAACCGCATCTCCGGATTCGTCGGCACGGTCGCGCTGAGCGCTGACAACGACCAATCGAACCTGCCTACTTTGGTCGACTTCGCGGCGATCCATGCAGGTCGTCGCACGCTGCAGGTGATCTTCGGATCGCTTGGCCTGCGCACCGTGACCGCGACCAGCGATGGTCTGAGCGGCACCGCAGAGACCACCGTCAGCGCTGGCTCGCCCGCCGCGATCGCCCTCACGCAGGGCGGCACCGCTACGACCGGCACGAGCCACGATGTACACGTCGCCATCGTCGATGCGTTTGGCAACGTGGCCGCCACCCAGGGCGATTCATTCGTGGGCAACGTGAGCTTCGCGGTCGCCGCACCCGTTCCCGATCCCGCCCCGACCCTGCCCGGCCCGACCGCCTTCGTCGCGGGCGATCTGTCCGAGCAGGACGTCGCCACGACCTGGTTCCGCTCGGGCACGTGGACCTTGCGCGCGGTCGCACCGGGGCTCACCGAGGGCACACTCGCGGTCGTGGTCACGCCGGGTGTCGCCAACGGCCTCGATGTCTCGCTGCCCGCGACCGCCAAAGCGGACGTCGCGGTGACGCTCCAGATCACCGCCCGCGACGCGAGCGGCAACATCGACGAGGCCTTTGTCGGGACCGTCACGCTCTTGGATGACGACCCCCGCTCGAACCTGCCCGACTCCGTCGCGCTCACCGTCGCCGACCGCGGCACGCGACCAGTGCAGGTCGTGTTCGGCACGGTCGGCGCGCGCACCGTGAGCGCCACCGTTGGCGCGCTGTTGGACGAAGCGACCACGACCGTGCGCGCGGGCGTGCCCGATCACCTCGTGCTCACGGTCACGAACCCGGCCGCGGTCGGCGTCGCCGACACCGTGCGCGTCGCGGCCGTCGATCGCTTCGGCAACGTCGCCAAGGATCCCGCGACGCCGTACCTCGGCACCGTGACCTTCGACGTCTCGGGCACCGTCCCGGCGGTCGCCCCGCTATTGCCGACGCCGGTCACCTTCGTCGCCGCGAACCTGTCCGAGCGCGACATCACGACGACCTGGCGCAGCCCCGGCGCGTTCACGCTACGCGCGACCGGCACCGTGCTCACGACGGCCATCGCGACGGTCGCGGTCGTCGTCACGGGCTCAGCCACGACGCAGTTCCGGGTCGCCCTGCCCGACACGACCCGCGCGGGTGTCCCGGTCGCGATGACCGTGAGCGCGCGGGACGCTCTGGGCGCGCTCGACCCGGCCTTTGTCGGTACCGTCGCGTTGAGCTCGGACGACGCGGCCTCGAACCTGCCCGCGACGCTCGTGTTCGCGGCCGCCGATGCCGGCACGAAGACCCTTCAGGTGACCTTCAACACGCTCGGTTCGCGCACGGTCACGGCCACCCTCGGCACCGCCACCGGCAACGACACGATCACGGTCGAGTCCGCTGCGACCGTGTTCCGCATCAGCGCGCCGACGACGATGGTCGCGGGCACGGCACCCAACGCGACCCTCGAAGCGGTCGACGCACAGGGCGTGGTCGACACCGCGTACAACGGCATGGCCGATGTTTCCGGCGCGGGCCCGTCCCTGCCGCTGACGATCACCTTCGTGAACGGCGTGAAGGTAATGCCGCTCACCCTCACCGTCGCGACGAGCACCACGCTCGCGGTCAGCGATGGCGTGCGCAGCGGCGGTCACACCATCCTCGTGACGAACGCCGCACCGTCGGCGCTGCGCACCCAGCCAGCCGGGGACTTCGTGCGCAACCGCAACAACTCGGTGGCGGTCACGGTGCTCGATGCCACGGCAACATCGCGACGAACTTCCTCGGATCGATGGTCGCCGCGCTGGGCGGGCCCGGCGTCGTCAACGGGCCGCTCGTTTACACGGCGATCGACGCGGGCGTGAAGTCGTTCAGCGTCCGTTACACCGCGGCCGGCGCCTATGGGCTCACGTTCACCAGCGCGACCACCTCGATCTCGGTCTTGCTGGAGGTCACCGTCTTCTCGGACGTGCCGAGCCGCATCAGTACCCGGCGCACGCCCACATCCGCGCAGTGGTCCGTCAAAGTGCCAGTCGCGTCCTTCGAGGTGTCTCTCACCGATGCCGACGGCTTGCTCGCGGTCTCCGACACACCCGTCGCAGTGACCCTCGCGCTCGGCACCCAGAAGCCACGACCCGCCCGCTTGACGGGCACAACCGAGCTCACGTTCGCGCCCGGTGAGAGACGCATCGTGCTCCGGGACGACCTCGTCATCACAAAGCCCGGCGTCTACTCGATCGAAGGCCGCGCCGACGGCTACGAGCTCGGCGCCCTGGAGGATTTCGCGGCCTACTATCGATCACCCGTCGTCACCTTCGACGGCTTCGAGCTCGAGGCGGACAACTGCGTGCGCGTCGACTACACCGTAACGCAGCCCGACAACGTGCCCGTGGACGTGTTCGTCCGGATCGGAGACGGCGGCGACGTCTACGCGACCCAGGCCGCCGCGAGCTCGGATGTGGCGGGAACCTACCGGCTCCAGAGCGGCAGCCACTCGTTTTTGTGGAATGCGCCCAACGACATCGGGACCCTCAGCGGCGACCTGACGGTGAGCGCGCGCGTAAACGACGATCGTATGCTCCACAGCCCAGTCGGAGCCCTCCGCGGCTTTGCGCTCAGCTTCAAGCAGGGCCTCGTCATTGAAGACCGGCCCGGCCCGGCTGAGCGCACGCGCGACGTCGGCGTCGGGCAGTTCGACGGCGACTCCATCGGCGACGTGGCCTACTCGACCGAGCGGGCCGTGCACATCGCGTTCAGCGACGACACGTTCCTGCAGACGACGCCGGACCACGCCGGCTACGGGCAGCTCGACGTGGCCGACATGGACTTCGACGGCGAGTCCGAGATCGCGGTCGTGGACGGCGCTCAGATCGCCTTTCTGTCGGGCTCGGCGCAGCCACTCGGCGGGTTTACGCCGTGCGTCGGTAGCAGCCCGGTCGATGTCGTCTTCGGCAACTTCGATGGCCGTGATGCGCTGGACCTCGCGGTGCTGTGCGACACCGGCACCGGCTTCGCGGCCGAGCTCTATCGCAAATCGAGCGGGTGGACGCGCTTCGCTCGCGTCACCGGCGCCGGCGCCCCGCGCGCCATCGCTGTCGCCGATCTGCAACGCGACGGCCGCAACGACCTCCTCATCGGCACCGCTCTTGGCATCTCGTCGCTGCTCGCGCGCACGGTCGCGGCGCCGCAGTACGTCGACTTCAACGCCGCCCAGAGCCTCGCCGGCCCGCCGATCGAGCGCCTCGCGGTCGGGGAAACGACCAACGACATCTACATCGATGTGGTCGCGGTGCACGACGACGGCACCGCCTCCCAGTTCTCGAGCACCGGTAACGACCTCGATCCACTCGCGCTGAGGGGCGATGTCGCTGTCGCGGGCGCGCGCGACGTGCTGCTCGCCGACGCCGATGGGGATGGCAATCGCGACGACATCTTCTCGACCGACGGCGAGACCTACTTCGTGCGCCGTCCCTTCTACGGCGACGCGATCGAGGTGTCGGCGCCGGCCGGCATCGACCGCCTCGCGGCGGGCGAAGGCATCGTCGTCGGCGCGGGCACCGGTTCGGCCGGCACCCCGTTCAGCTATCTGCGCGCCTCAGCACCGCCGGTGTGCCAGCGCCGGGTCCAGGCCTTGCAGCCGACGCCGCCGTGGCACGACGTCGCGTCGCTCACGGTCGACGACATGAACGACGACGGCAAGCTCGACATCATCGGCGCTGGCCGGCTCGCGCTCGGGCGCGGCGATGGCTCGTTCGCGCCCGATTACCGCGCTATCGGTGCCGACCCCGACGCTCGCATCACAACCGGTGACTTCAATGGCGATGGCCTTCGCGACTACGTCCGTTCCCTAAACGGAAGCCTCGGGCTGTATGTGCGCAAACCCGAGGTGATCCCGCTCGGCTTCGAGCCCATCGGGATGCTTACGCTCGGCCTCGACGATGTCGCGGTCGACGACATGGACGGCGATGGCCGCGACGACATCGTGTTCGTGGACGAGCAGTCGTACCTCGCGGTCGCCTACCAGACCGCGAGCACCGGCACGACCGGCGTCTTCGACATAGAGCAGGTTGTGCAGCTCGGTAGCGTCGGCCTCTTCCGCGACCTGGCGATAGGCGACCTCGACTCGCGCGGCGGTCTCGACATCGCCTACGTCAAGATCGACGAGGTCGCCCCAGGCGATCTCCAGCACTCGTTGTGCACGTTGGTCTCGCAGCAGTACCGCGGGTACCTGGCACCCTCGTGCACCCGCCTCGATGCGGGCCTCGACTTCGCTGCGCGCAGCGCTTTGCGGATCGAGGACCTCGCGATCGACCAGAGCCTCTACTGCGCGCGCAGCGCTTTCTATCGCTACGAGCCGGGGCTCAACAGCGGGCATCTCGAGGCCCGCGCACTCGGCGTGGAGGGCCCGCAAGCTGCGAACGTCATCGACATCTGCCCCGGCGGAAGACCGTTCTCGTACGCGTTCGGCGGCCTCTTTGACTCGCTCGTGTCGATATCGGTCGTTGCGTCGGACGTCGTCGCGACCTGCCTCGTCGACGGCAACACCAACGTCGGCGTGTGGTTGCGCAACGCCGACCCGTTCTCCTTCACCGCGATCTCAGTCGAGCCCGGTGCAAGCCCGATCGCGCTCCGCGACTTCGACGGCGACCCGCTACCGGAGCTGGCCACGAGTCAAGGCACGGTCGACCTCGACACCAGCGACGGCATCAGCGGCACCAAGCCGACCTACGTGAGCGCGTTCAACGACGGCGATGTCGACGCGACGTTGAACGGCGACTTCTCGGGTCGTGGCTTCGAGGAGCTGGTGGCGGTCTCGATCTACGACGCCTCCGACACCTACCTCCAGGTCGACCTCTTCCACACGAGCGCGCCGGGCGCGAGCACCTGGAGCACGCGCGTCTGCAGCGATTGCCCCCAGGGCCGCCAATGGCGCGTGCGCACGGAGCGGGGCGACATCGACGGCGACGGGCGCGACGACATCGTCATCGCGTACGGCACCGACGGCGAGGATGCAACACTCGTGGTCCTGAAGGTCGATGCCTCGGGTAACCTCGCGCAGATTGCGTCCCCCCTTGGTGGCGACCTCGGGGTCACCTCGTTCGAGCTCGCCGTCGGGCGCGTGCTGCCCGGCAGTCGCGCGGACATCGTGGTCGTCGGCACCCGGATGGCGATCGGCGAGCTGTTTATCGTGCACTATGAGGACAACGCCTGGCGCGAGTACGGCCGCTCCAATGCCACCGTCATCCCGCGCGACACCCCGTCCATCGCCATCGGTGACTTCCGTGTTCGCGGCAAGGGCGAGATCGCGATCGTCGATGGCCAGCAGATCGTCCTTTTTGGCGCAGGAGACTGCTCTGCAACGTCGAGCTGCTTTGCCGAGCAGCACCGGCTCGTGACCGTCGGACCGGACTCGAACATGGGCCGCACGCGGCTCGCAACGATCCCCGGCGATCGCGTGGACGACCTCGCGGTGCTGGCGACCCTCATCAGCGAGGGCTCGACGTCGCTGCTGGTCATGGTGAAGTCATGGGACGACGTCGCCGGGGTGTTGGTGAGCTCGCTCCTAGCTCAACGCGACTATGACGGCTACTCATGCGCCGACGGCTACGATGAGCCGTGCGTGCCGTCCGCGTTTGGACCCTATGTGGCGGACTTCGACCGCGACGGCGCGCTCGACGTCTTCATCGGGTGGCGCGACGGCATGACCTGGGAAGCGTTCACCGCCAACGGCCGCGTGCTCGTGGCGGCGTCCGACGACCACCGCGCGGCGTTCGCTAACGTGTTCGACGTCGACCGCTCCGGCTTCCCGGACATCATCATCTTCGACGCCGCCCTGCCCGACGCCCTCTGGCAGATGACCAGATGACCCAGGTAACGTGATGGCGGTGCGAAAGACGGACCGCGGCGTCAGTCGAAGAGGTTTCGCAGGCCCGAGAAGAAGCCGCCGCGGCCGCGGTCGTCATCGTCATGGTCATCGTCATCGTCGCGCCTGCGTCGGTCATCGTCGCGGCGTCGATCGTCGATACCGTTGCGCCCGCCTCGTTCTTCGCGTGAGCGATCCTCGCGCGGGTCCTCGGCGCGAGCGACGAGCCGCTCGAGCTCACCGCGGTCGAGCCAGATGCCGCGACAACCATGGCAGACATCGATGTTCACCCCGTCGCGGGTGCGTCCTTCGAGGACCTCAACTTCACATCGGGGGCATTTCATCACGCTATCTCCCTTCGTAGGTTGCGATGATTTCCGAGCTTGGATTTGGCAGATGCGCGCGGACGCAAAGCCGAGTCGGCGCTATTGGGTGGTCCTCGACGTCGTCGCCCGGTTCTGGAACGTCACTCTCACAAGGGCGTCGGGGACTGGGTCCGCGTCCACCGTTGGCTCGAACTTCGCCACCTTCGGCTCCGAGTAGTACTTCGGCAATCAGGAAGTTTCTGTCAGAAACCTCTTAAAAAGAGTAGTGTCCAGCTTTGAGTGCTGCTCGGCACGCACATGTGCAGCGGCGCGCGCGAGAACGCCGTGCGTGAAGACAAGCCCGAGCGCCTCGCCCTCGTCGGCCGTTGGATAGGCCCAGGCGCGCCCGACATCCGAGGGCCGAAGACATGCTATCGGGCGTACCATTTTGACGCCGAGTCCGACCCGTCACGCACTAAAACGCCTACACTCGCGTGATCGGGCGCCCTCCTGCCGAGGCCGACATCCAGCGGTACTTCGAAGTGACCCCGCGCACTACCCACCAGATGGTGCTGAACCTCGAGCGCGGGGGCTGGATATTCGCCGTGTCGCAGGGGCCGCGCGGAGCATCGAAGTGCTCGTCGATCCCGGCCTGCTACCTGTCCTCCGCTGACCGCAACT
>Ga0105046_10011162_pt1 | contig 13987 bp, 12 predicted proteins | sample MAT03_FD_78385 | JGI IMG/M metagenome (GOLD analysis project Ga0105046, IMG submission 78385) | Freshwater microbial communities from Lake Fryxell liftoff mats and glacier meltwater in Antarctica - MAT-03 (megahit assembly) | ecosystem: Environmental > Aquatic > Freshwater > Ice > Liftoff... | reverse complement strand
GGAAACAGCCTACTTGGCTGCGGGCTCTTCGGCAGCTGGTGCTTCTGTCGCAGCTGGCGTTTCTGTCATTGCTGGCGTCTCAGCCGTTGCGGTGACGTTCGAATCCGCTGCTGGAGCAGCGGTGTCGGTCGATACGTCGGTCGTGGTGGCCGCTGGCTGGCATCCGATGGTTGTCAACGCGACCAACAGTGAAGCGACGCTCAAAAGTGTCTTTTTCATGGGTTCCGGTAGATGTGAGGGAAATGGAAAATCAATACGAATCATAGAAGCGATTGTTCCTGATGCAATCCAGCAACCAGCGCGAATTTTAAAATGGATGGAATCACGAGGCCAATGCCCTTACTTTCCCGCATAGATCGTTCAATCCCCTCAATGTGCCCTCGCGTCCGAGAATGTGGAGATTCCGTCGCAGTGCGACTAAGTCTAGCCACAGATTGCTGACGATCGGATTCGTACGGATTCAGGTATACGTTGAGCAGGGAAGAGAATTCAATGACGCGATACATCTTTACGGCCTTAGCGTTTGTCACGTTCGTGATCATCCCGCAACTCTCTCGCGCTGATAACGGTCGTTCTGTTGCCGAAGATGACTTTACTTGGGTCGATTTTCAGCTGTCGAATGAGCCTAGCCCTTCAGCGAATCCTGAATCTCGACAGAAGCCAATGACGTCTGCGGCCCGGATTCGACAGCACCGTGCGTTGCTGCGAGACCAGCAGCGAGCCGCACGCATCGAGGCAAACGCATGGATGGGTATTGAACCGCTTCGTCCAAGTTGGTCTTCGGTACCGATGATGTCCAGTCGATTTCCTGACCGAAGAACGGTTGTGATCCCCGTTTACGTCCCCTGAATGATTTCTCCTAAATCTTTTTGATTTAGTTCAAGATTCGGAATCTCTGATGACGATCACTAGCTCTGGGGCGGGGGAAGATGCGCGCTGACACTTTTGGTCATGCCGCTTAACCATCCATTCTTTCGCTCGACTTCGATTGCGGCCACCGCATTCTTGCTCTTTGCTAGCGCTGGTTGCAGCATGTTCCCCGAAGTGCGGCATCGCCCATCGCTGCACAACCCATTTCCACAGCTGAAGCAAGTTGCGATTCTTCCGTTTTACAATCAAAGCAACGAGCCAACTGTCGATGGCGAGGCCGTCGCGTTGGCATACTACGCCGAACTGCAAGCCGTTCCTGGTTTTGAAGTTTTGCCGGTAGGAGTTGCACGGAGTCTCGCGATGCAGTTCGCACGAACTTATGGCGAACCACAATCGGGCGACCAGTTTCAACAACTTGCTCAGTTTATGGGAGTCGAGGCGGTTGTGGTCGGATCGGTGACCGACTTCGATGCGTACTACCCACCGCGAATGGCGATGACGGTCCATTGGTATGCTGCCAATCCCGGATATCATCCCGTTCCGCCAGGATACGGCTTACCGTGGGGGACAAAAGCGGAGAAACGCATTCCGCGCAGAATTGTCGAACAAGCAGAGTTCGAGCTTGCGCGAGAGCAATTGGTTACCCAAACCCCGGCGCCCCGACTACCTGACGCACCCGACTCACCTAACGGCTCCGTCGCGTTGACCTGCGTCGAGAGCGAGTCAATCGATTCGATGCTTGCTGACGAAACGATTCCCAGCCAACAATCCGTTCTGGGTAGCGAAGTCGTCATCGGGAGTGAATTGCCTGCGCGATGGCCAGATCCGACGGGCTTCATTCCCGACCCGCCAAGCCTTAGTCCCCCACCGTTTTCTCCTCAAACCAAACCGGTACTGACTCACACTAGCATTTACCGAGGCGACGATGCATACGTCACTGACAAGCTCGCAGACTATGTCAATAACGAAGACGACGCCCGTACAATCGGATGGCAAAGTTACCTCAGGCGGAGCAATGATTTTATCCGCTTCTGTTGCCACCTCCATATTGAAGAAATGTTGGAATCTAGGGGTGGGCGAGATCAAAGCGACCTCATTTTGCGTTGGCCAATCAGCCGATACTAAACCAGGCAAGCCGGGCAAGTTCCGGCGTTCTGGCAAACAGCGTCGAGCAATCAAACAGGCCGATCCAGCATGGATACAGAAATCAACGTCTTGGCTTTGGTCAAAGGTGACGAGCGTTTTATCTTTTTGTTTGATGACGGCAACCGTGATGAGGCCCTTCGTCAGCTTGCTCGTTTCGCGGCCGATCCAGAGCTTGATTTTTCGTGGTATGACGCGGCCATGCTGAGTCGCAAAATCCGTGATGCAGTCCCGCAAGATGACGACTCTCCGGTTGCACCGCGAACGGAAAAGTCAGCTCGCGCTCCGATGTCAGATCGTCGTTGAAAGCATTTCCAAATGCGAAAGAACATTCCTCAATTCCTTCGCTATTTAGCGACGGAACGCAATGCGTCGGATCTGACGATCAAGGCCTATCGCGAGGACTTGTTCAGCCTCGTCGAATGGCTTGAGCATACGACCGGAAGTGTTCCCAGTCCGGACAGTTTGACGCCGCAGACACTTCGCGGCTACCAAGCAGCACTGCAAGAGGCTGGCTATGCTCGCGCGACCATTTCGAGAAAGCTCGCATCGCTGCGAAGCTTTTTCAAGTTCGCGCAGCGGCTCGGCGTTGCGACTCACAATCCGGCGAAGCCGCTCCGCAATCCAAGGCGGCAGCGAAAGCTTCCCCATGTGCTAACTTCGGACGAAGTCGGCCGCCTGCTCAATGCGCCTGGTTTCCGCGATCCGGTCGGGCTTCGCGACCGAGCGATTCTCGAAACGATGTATAGCGCTGGCTTGCGAGTAAGCGAGTTGGTTGGGTTGTGTGATGGTGATCTTGACTTCGACGAACAGATTACTCAGGTGCGTGGAAAGGGTCGGAAGGAGCGAATCAGTCCACTTGGTTCGTTCGCAATCAAAGCGATTCGTGAATATGCAACCGTTCGAACGCGTCACGCCAAAGAAGAAGCTTTTGGACGTGGAGCGGCCGTGTTCGTCAATCGATTCGGCAATCGTTTGACGACGCGCAGTATTGGACGCATGCTCGAGAAATACATCGGCGAGTCACAACTTGACGGACGAACGAGTCCACACACGTTGCGTCATAGCTTCGCGACCCATCTTCTGGATCGTGGAGCCGACATCCGAAGTGTCCAGGAACTTCTCGGTCACAAAAGTCTTGCGACGACCCAGATCTACACGCACGTCAGCGCTGCGAATCTTCGAGCGATCTACGAAAAAGCTCATCCTCGGGCGAATTAAGCTACGACTTTCGCTGTACAACGCGTTGCACCGTAATTGCCTGCCTTCCAGGGATTCGAACCGTTTCGATCGTCATCGAGCAACCTCGTTCTTGGAGCCGATGTTGGACGACCGGATCGCCGTAAACCGCTTCGGTAAGTAGCAAATCGCCTTCGGCAAAGTCAGGTAGCGAGCTTACCGTTCGCGAGGTAGCGCCGAAATAATCGAGCCTCTGGTTCATGGTTGCCACAAGCGTCCTACCTCGATGCACAGCGATATTTAGCCGGATCGATTGCAGTTCCCCCTCTTCGTTGATCGCGGATTGCATCGATAGCGCGGCGTCGATTGCGAAGTCACAATTCACGAACGCAGCCAGAACACCCTCGCCGATCGTCTTCGCAACCGTTCCTCGGTGAGAAACAACGCACCGGCGGATCACCTCCAAGTGCCGACCAATAACGTCGTAAGCTTGGCGGTCGCCCAGTCGCTGATAGAGTCTTTCCACGTCGAAAATCGATGTCGCGACAAGCGTCATCTCGTCCGCTTCAATGGGTCGGTCTTGTCCAAGAACTTGGTCCGGAAAGAGTTCGCGAAACAGTGGCAATGTCGACGCGCGAGTCGCGGTCACAACGTCGTCACGGGGGATCATTCTCTCGACACGAAGGACCTGCAAATGGTCTCGATCATTTGTTAACGTCACCGTTTGTATTCCCGCGCGTAAGACCGGTGTATGCTCTGATGATCCAAGTTCAGTGACCGCAATTTCGAACGTTGAGGGCGCGGAAGCCACTCGAACGCGAATACGTTGCTGGCCGATCAAACGTGGCCCGCGAATCAGATAATCGCCGTCAACAAGGTGCAGCTCCAGCTCAACCCGTTCACTCGCTTCAAGTCGGATCTGGGCAACGACGTGGGGAGAATGTTCGGGGCCACCGATGCAGTAAACAGCATCGTCGGCGTCTCGAATTTCAGGATGGACACGAAAAACCAATTCGATCGCATCGCCGAGATCGCTTCGGAAATCGTAGTCGCACGCGGCACAGTGTGTGTGGTCTTTGATCGACGATAGCAGTGTCTCGGCGGAGGCGGAGACACGACACGTCGGACAAAGAATGTCCCATCGCAGGACGAGCAAAGCTTCTGACGCCGCGATAAGGCACGCCTGCAAGCATTGATCTTCGTCCACTTCAAGTTGATGCGCCAGGGCGATCGGACGGATTTGAGAAAGAACTTGGGGAGGTGCAGCGGCCAAGAACTCAGTTAGCTTGGTGACCAATTCAGGATCAACACCTCGATCGATCAACCTTTCGCTCCGCTGTTCAAGTCGATCTTGTTGCTGCTTCGGTGGTTTTGTCGCCGCTTCAAACGCATCAGCTCCTTGATCGGGTTGCAGCTTTTTTTGAATGGCTCGATCAACACGGCGATAGACGCGATCAAGATTTTTACCGCCTCGCCAATCCGCTTCGATCGTGGTCATCACACGACCCAAAAGATTGCGTGATTCGATTCGCACCTGGTGCTCCAGTCGCGTGCCACCTTCGGGCCGTTCGTTCAGCGCGACGATGCTCATGAACCATTTGAATGGCCCGGAGGTAAACTCTCGAAGGATCCCCATCCGCGATCCTTGTGTCCATTCGAACGGGTGCTCTTCCCACGCCACGTTGACGCCACCAAGTTTAAACGAGCCGAACTTTCGCAGCCCTCGTTTCGGATCGTTCTCGGTCCGATACTCAACGGACGGCAGGCCGATGGCTCGGTTAAGCCTTTCGGTGTTGGAGACGTATGGCCATAATTGCGATGGCGAACTCTCCAGATCCCACGTGAAAGTCTTTTGCCACAGCCTCGCCGGATCATGAACTGGCATCTTCGGGTGTAATTCAAAATCAGCGACGTCGCCGAGCAATATCCGCTGGATGCCAGCAAGCATTTGGCCAGCATCAGCGAATCGATCCTGAGGTTCTTTCGCCAAAGTGCGATTTAAGAGGTTTGCAGTAAGGTCACTGACCGTCGATACTTTCTTCTGTATCGATGGCACGGGGTCGAAGCAGTGCATGGAGACGAGCTTGATCGCTTCATCGGCATCGAAAGGGGGCACGCCTGCGAGCATCTGGTACAGAGTGATCCCGAGAGAGTAGACATCGGCTGCCGGTCCGATGGCTTTGCTACCGCGACATTGCTCCGGTGACATGTATCGAGGGGTACCAAGCATAACGCCTGCTTGAGTGACTTCCATCGAAGCCGATTGATCGATTTGCCTTGCGATTCCGAAGTCCGAAAGCTTGATTCGTTTGGAACTTAGATCCGATTCACCGGTGACGCTATTTTGCAGGAGCACATTCTCGGGCTTGATGTCACGATGAACGATACCCTTGGCATGTGCGTCCATCAGGCCCTTTGCGATATCCGCCACAACGCTCAGGGCAAGTTTTTCTGGCAACGGGCCCGACTGTGCAAGCCAGTCTTTCAACGTGACGCCTTCGACGTACTCCATCGCGATGAAGTGCATTCCCTCGTCTTCGCCAACTTCATAGAGCTTGGTCACGTAATCATTTTGCACGCCAGACAATAATCGAGCTTCTTTCTGAAACCTTCGCACAGCCTGAGGAGAGTCGACGTCGAAAGAACGAATGATTTTAATCGCAACTCGCGAACCGTCGGCGATATCGACACCTCGATAAACAATTCCCATTCCACCTTGACCCAGCAATAACTCCAACCGATACCGACCGATTACGTCGCCCGGTTTTAGCTGCGGTCGTACCGAAGTCGGTACGCCATAGAGAGACGACTCATCTCCAGGCAATTGACCGGGAGTTAGCTCTCCTGTTTCTTCGAGCGACAGGTTCAGGGAACGATCCGGGTTGGCCGGTCGGCCGACTGACGGAGGCGCCGGCGTGTGGATCGTTGCATTGGGATCATTGATCACCGGGGCAACGCGTCCGGTCCCTAGTGACGTTTCCCATTGCAAGAGCGTTGGTACTTCCGCTTCCGGACGTTGATCGTCACGCAGCATACTTCGGAGCCCCGCGCGGGCTCGGGCGGGAAGCGATGAGAGGTCAACTTGTTTGTCGTCAAGCAAGCGGCGAAGCAACCGTTGCAAGCTAACCAGATCACCTGGGATTCCGCAGTCAATCACGTCGCGAAAGGTCCAGGGTGGATAGTCTTCTACATCTGGATTTAGTGACTTAGGCCGGGCGACGTTGACTGTCATGAAGTCGATTCGCAAATGGGAGTCATTGCCCAGGACGAGACAATCGCCGTCGAGGTGACCATGGGCAAGTCCTAGCCGATGTGCAATTCGAAGTGCAGCAACCAACTCACGAGCGATTCGCAAACGATCAAACGATACCGACAATGCGATCGCTTCGCTCAACAAAAGATCGCCAGATTCGCTAACACAGGGACGCTCGATTACCATCAACGGAAGGTCGTCTTCGAGCCGAATTTCGATGACTTGGCGCACCAACGCCGTTGAACAAAGCCCGACTAACTTCGCTCGATGCCGAAGTCGAATCACCACCTCCTTGTCCTTGGCAAGCGGTTGCACCACTTTGATCTCAACAACCAAATTGTCAGGTTGGCGCGTGGCTAAATAGCGAAGCCCATCTGGTCCAGAACTTATCAAATGCCATTGGGCATACGTGAACTCGTCCTGGACTTGATGCGGAACCGGGGATTCAAGAGTCGATAAGGTGGGTTCGCAGGATTGATCTCTTGTGGGTTGCTCCATTGCCGCGATCGCCTTTTGGTATCTACTAGGTACACGCAATCGCGTGCGAATTGAGCGGCAAACCAGTGCCGGCCAACGTTGAAGAACAGTGTAACGGTGTCAATCAGGCAGCGATATCACGACATCATTCGCGTTTTCCAAGTCGGAAAGCACCCGTCTCGATCAAGTGACTCCTTAACCTCTCTCGGCATTGCATCGCGAACGCGAACACGTCGTCTGTTCGATAGTCAGGGTAAGTCCAACGGTGATAGACCCATTCCTTTCCCACGTACGTCAGCGTGATCTCTCCAAAAATTCCGTTTTTCAGATAGATCCGATGATCGCGATCTTTCACCGTGGCCAGGACTAACTTCGCCTGGGTGATGTAGCCAGGGTCAAGATTAAGGGGCCGGGCGACGTCGGAGTTCAACGCCGCCGCCGCCTCCCGCTCCCACTGGTTCGTTTCGGTTTTCCAATCGGCAAGCCCAACAGGATCGATCGGCGTTTCAATCGCCACGAGGGTTTTTTGCAGTTGGTCGCCCATTTGCTGGTCGTAGTACCCACCAGCGGTAAACGGCATCGATGGCGAACGATCAGCGATCGCTCCCCATCGCTCTTCAATGCGACGATAGGCCCAGGCGCGAACGTCCTCGTCGCTGGTGATGACGGCGACAAAACGTATCACGGGCTCAATCAGACGGGTTTTCGACAACGACTCCACCCTCAACAATGTAACTTCGTGGCCAACTTCACCGGAACGAGGCCTCGCGTTAAAGAATAACCAAAAAATATTTCGCCACTACTGAAACGCATCATGAACCCTTGGATTGCCGAACGTACCGCCTCATTCGACTCAAGTGGAATTCGCAAGGTGTTCGATCTTGCTGCCAAGATGAAGAACCCGATCAACCTGTCAATCGGCTTACCTGATTTCGACGTACCCGACGAAATCAAACAGGCATGCGTCGATGCCATTCATTCCGGCAAGAATGCCTATTCTCAAACACAGGGAATTGCTCCGCTTCGCGAACGGCTAGCACGTGATATCGCGGCCGAGTATCCCGGCGAAGAACGTGGACTGTTGATTACAAGTGGGACCAGCGGTGGTTTGGTACTCGCCATGCTTGCGATGATCAACCCAGGTGACGAAGTGATTTTTTTCGATCCCTATTTCGTGATGTATCCGGCACTTGTCAAGCTTGCCGGAGGTATACCGGTGCCGATTGATACTTATCCTGATTTTCGAATGAGCGTCGAGAAGGTTGCTGCGGCCATCACTCCGAGGACAAAAATGATTCTGGTCAACAGTCCGGCAAACCCAACGGGAGTGACGGCCAGCGAAGCCGATCTTAAAGCGATTGCAAAACTCGCCGGTGACAACAACATTGCACTGGTGTCTGACGAAATCTACAGCCGGTTTCAATACGATGAGCCTTTTGTCTCGCCCACAAAGTTCAACGACCAAACGATTGTGATTGACGGATTTAGCAAGAGCCACGCCATGACGGGCTGGCGAGTTGGATTCGTTCATGGACCGGCTGAGATCGTCGCAGCAATGACGAAGCTTCAGCAGTTCACCTTTGTTTGTGCTCCCCAACCGGCGCAGTGGGCTGCGCTCAAGGGTTTGGACGTGGATCTATCGCATCACATCGACGACTATCGCCAAAAGCGAGATTTTGTCGTTGACGGACTGCGAGATCACTATGAGTTTGCGAGTTCTGGCGGAGCGTTTTATCTATTTCCAAAAGCACCGAGCCACTTCGACTCCGGCACAACGTTCGTTGAAAATGCGATCGCAAACGAACTGCTGATCATCCCAGGAAAGATCTTCAGCGGTCGCGATAGTCATTTTCGAATTAGCTACGCCGCGACTAACGATACGTTGAAGCGAGGTATTGAGGTCATGAAGCGATTGGCGAACGGATAAGTAATGAGCGGGAAATAAGTGTCCGGTACCATTTGTGCGAAGCACCCGAAGGGCTAGTTCCTGGCAAATGGTACCGGACACTTATTTCCCGCTCGATCCTAAAGACTTCTTGTTCGAAGGCTGAAACGTTTGACTTCGAAATTCTCTCAACAAAGAAAGCGGGCATCGATTTCTCGATACCCGCTAGGTTGAATGCGATCAGTGTCGCGAAGCGATTAAGCGCTTTTGGCCGTCGGCATTTGGAACAAAGGTTTCTTGCCCGATACGATCGTTTCATCAATCACATACTTGCTGCCTTCAGGCTGGTCTGGCAATTCGTACATGATGTCAAGCATCACTTCTTCGAGAATGCCGCGTAGTCCACGAGCCCCGACGCCTTTTTCCATTGCCCTGCGAGCGACGGATTGAAGGGCTTCTTCGGTGAAAGTTAAATCGCAACTTTCCATTTGGAACAAAGCTTGATACTGCTTGACCAGAGCGTTCTTCGGCTCCGTCAGCACACGAACCAAGCCCTCTTGATCCAACGGTTGCAGATAACTGATCACTGGCAGGCGACCGACGAGTTCGGGGATTAAGCCGAACTGCAAAATGTCTTCGGTTTGTACCTTCGCGAGCAAATCGGAAGTCGATTCTTCATTTCGATGCCCGACTCCACCACCGAATCCAAGTGTCCGCGTGCCAAGACGCTTGCGGATAATGTCTTCGATACCGACGAACGTTCCACCACAGATGAACAGGATATTGCTCGTGTCCATCTGGATGTACTGTTGCTCAGGATGCTTACGACCGCCCTGCGGAGGAACGTTAGCAACGGTGCCCTCGAGCATCTTCAGCAAGCTTTGCTGAACACCTTCGCCCGAAACGTCTCGAGTGATTGATACGTTTCCGCTTGTCCGTCCAATTTTGTCGACTTCGTCAATGTAAAGAATGCCACGCTGGGCAGCTTCGATGTCGAAGTCCGCTGCATGAAGCAACTTCAATAACAAGTTTTCAACGTCTTCACCAACGTAACCTGCTTCGGTCAGCGTCGTTGCATCGCCAATGGCGAACGGAACATTTAACATTCGGGCCAACGACCGAGCCAAGAGCGTTTTTCCGCTTCCGGTCGGACCCGCGAGCAGAATGTTGCTCTTTTCGATCTCAACGCCCGTATCACCCTGAAAATCGTTGTTAAGACGCTTGTAGTGATTGTGGACCGCGACCGCCAAGATTTTCTTCGCGGATGTTTGACCAATGACGTATTGATCGAGATGTTCAACGATCTTCCTTGGCGCTGGAATATCAGTGAACAGGCTTTTTGACGGGCCACGACGACGCTGTTCCTGGTCAAGGATCGACTGGCAAAGTTCGATGCACTCTCCACAGATATAGACATCACCGGGTCCCTCGACGAGCGGACCGACATCGCGATAGCTCTTACGACAGAAAGAACAGAAAGCATTCTTCTTGGTCGTTCCGCTACTGCGCTTGGCGCTAATTGGGGTTTCCTTCGACGGCATTCACGGCTCCTTGCTGCATGTTAATCTCGACGACGTGGGCCTAATGATTTTCGCTAACCATGAGCCAAAGCTCTCGCGGTTAAAATCGTCAGTACCTCGTGACGCGACAACGGACTGGGTGGTCCACAACTCGATCACTTTCCAGATTCCTCTGGAACGGGGCTTCCGTGTCCTCGAAGCTCGAGCCAAACGTGGGTTTTGGGTTAACGATCATTATTACTCGCAAACAACTGACTGCGTCGGACCCACATATTCGGTCGTCTGCACTCCATCAATTTCCTTCATTCGGCTCAGATGGCGGGAGGAAGCTGTTTACGCGTTTCGTTTCATCGACAAGACTCGCATCGCCCGTATCAAGCTTCGCTGACGAATTCAGTGAAGTTTGGTCGGAGGGAAAGTAGGTTTGACCCGTAACGATGCTGGCGCCATGTGACTTCGATTGTATTGTTCGGAATTCCGCTTGGCTAATGTCACCTCGGCGAAGCATTTCTTTCAAGTTTGAATCGGCAAAATACGGTCCTCGGCGGGTGTTGCCGGCGTAGTCGCGAAAGCTTGACACGACATAAAAACCAAATGCAATCAGGATGCAAAGAATCACTATACCAGCCACAGCCCGCGCCCATGGCATCGTCAACATATCTGTCCAAGCCGACCCGACCGGGTCCACCAAATCACTCATTACATCCGATTCCACCGGCGCCCAAATGCCACTGCCGCGCTTCATTATCTGCGAACTCTGGCTCGGCGTCATCCCCGAAAGCGACGCAATGATAGGCGCATGTCCAGAAGCCAGTCCAGTAAATTTTTTTGAGATTCTGAAATTAACCGCTAGACAAAGCAGGGGGAATTTATTAACCGGCTAGCGATGTCTGCAAGAAGCGAGCTGAATTGCCTCTTTGGCGATTACGAGCCCCGCCTCACCATGCCCTTCGATTCGAAAAATCACTGGCCCCGCAAAGGGCAGCTCGTGGATCGCTTTCGCGATCCGTTCGATCGACAAATCACCTTCGCCGAATCGACGATCGCCGGGAAAACCGTGTGAAACATCGCTCAAATAGACGCAAACCAGTCGGTCTGAGTCCCGTTCCAGTCGATCTCCGATTGGCATTTCACCACGCCTCGCCATCACCGCGACATCCGCAGCCCAGCCAAGTCTTGGGTCACTCGCCACTGACTCTGGCAGCCACTGAAGCAGCCTGCGGAACTGCGATGCGGTCTCGATTGCCGAGCCCAGCACGGGCTTAATGGCAATGGTCACATCGGCGGAACTCGCCCGATGCATCAGCCGAATAATCGATAAAGCCACCCGTTTCAAGATCGCTTCAGCGTCTTCATCAGCGTCGCCACTACCTACTGAAAAAGTTATCAATCCGCATTGGATCTTGGCGGCGCAGTCGATCGCCTTGATCAGTGTCGATTCACGATCGGAATTTTCATCCTCTTTGGCAAGCTGCGGCGACAGCGCATGCCAGGGATCTGCCATGAACAGGCCATCTGCATCGAGAACAATTTGAAGTCCAGCCTGACTTAAGCTAGCAAGTTGCTTCATCCATACCGAATATCCAGCCTCATCGAGAAATGTCGAAGCGACTAGCCTCACAGCCGCTACTTGATAGTTCATATCCCGCAGCGGAACCGCAAGGCTTGCAATGTTATGATGCGGAAGGCTCGCAAGATGAAAGCCACATCGCATCGTCATGAGTCCCGTAATCGTGATGGTGATGACTAGGTGGCCGTAGCAGGCAATTAGGTGACGCGAAACTTTAATGTCAACCAAATCGCGGGGAAAAACAATGCAAACACCGTTATCCCGGCAAACGGACCGGCAGAAAGCATTGCGAACGCGGCAGCGAGTGGAATTAGCGTCATAATGCCTATCCGAATCAGATTTTGAATGGCGGGCACTTCCGGCCTTAGCGCAACGCGTATCCCTCGAAATAGAACCGAAAAAACAATCAGGGCGATGATGAACGGGAAGCGTTCGTTCATCGAAACGGCCCATTGCGTTCCCGCCGGTGCAAAGCGAGGTGCAAATGCCAGACAAACCGCGCCCATGGCGATGACGCCAACCCCGATCACGATCTCGGCAACGTTTTCGGCATCGGTTTCACTTCTTGAGATCGAAGTAATTCCCATCACGTAAATCCCCATCCCGATCGCAGCTCCCACAACATGCCCAGGAAACCAATTGGCAACATCGGCAAGATTCGCTGCCTGCACCACTACCAATGGGGCGGCACCCAACAGGAAGCACAGCGAGCGGCAAATTCCCATCATCGCGGGGGCTAACAGTGTCTGCTTCGTCGGTCCGTTATAGAGCAAAACAGTGATCGCAACGGCGATACCGATGATCGCCGGGCAAAGCGTCCCCGCCGCACCATCCGACGGAATGAAGCCCGAGATGGCTGCAAGAATCACACCTAGACCCATCAATCCCCAGCCTGCCGAAGTTGCCGCGCGAATCGAAACCTCGCCGCTCGGAAGCGGACGAGTCGGACGGTCTCGCCTATCTTCTTCGATATCCCACAGGTCATTGAAAATCATTCCTGACCAATAAAGCGATACCGCCGCCAAAACGACCACGATCAAACGCGCGATCGGTTGTGCAGATCCAGCCGCGAGTAGAAACGCGGCCGTAACTTGAGCGATAACGGTGAAAACTGCCGGGATGCGAACAAGCCTCATCCAAGCTTGAACTTCATGGCGTTTCGTTGTCGACGACAAGTTCGATTACTCCGAGTGATGCGTTTTCAACGCTGCCAAAACTGACGAAACGACTGTGTTCGATCGAGATGCGACTCGTTGTCAAGCTGAAGGCGATCTTGTTCTGCAGCTTGCGAAATCGTGGGCGGGTACTCTCGCATCGCCTTAAACGGCAACGGCATCGAACTCTGACCAGACAGCGTATTTAAGTCGGCATCTTTGTCCCATCCGACGCAGTGCAGTACAAAGTCTCGCTTCCATCCCGCTTGCGGTTCATCTGGGGGGCCTTCAAAGCATAGTCGCATCTCGTCCCCGCTGCCCATGACGACCATTTTGTCATCCCACGCATCCAACAGCGGTTGGCAATTCCCGAACCGAGTGAATCTTCCCTGGAGCGGCGGCCATTTCGGATGGGTTAGCACGTCGGTGTAATCATAGGTATCCGGAGTCCGCGATGACAGTTGCGATCGTTTCGAAAAACCGTGATAGCGAAGTTCCGCTTTGACAAGTGCCAGATCTTGGGCGACAAATTCACGCGGCTTGTCTTGAACCACCAAGGAGGCTGCGTCCCAGTAAATCTGCGCCGAGGTGCGAACACGAAATCGCGGGTCCAATTGATTCAGAACGCTGGTCACGTCAACGACAATCGTTTTCGTCTTCCCTCCAGGGAAACCCATGAACGGGATCACATTTTTCCAACCCTCCGGTGCATTCGTATCTGGCACCCACACGGATGGAAATTCGATCGATGGAAGCTCCGGATTTTGGTCAATTTGAATGTTCAGCGAAGTGTCCGTCGGAAGAATCCAACCGGTCAGTACCAAAAAAACCGTTTCGCTCTTAGTTCCTGTGGGCGGCAAGTCTCCAAAGTCGAGATCGACCCAGTGAGGCGGGCAAAGTCCCTGTCGCATTCGTCGATCGAACCCTTGGACGAAG
>Ga0105046_10011161_pt1 | contig 13987 bp, 5 predicted proteins | sample MAT03_FD_78385 | JGI IMG/M metagenome (GOLD analysis project Ga0105046, IMG submission 78385) | Freshwater microbial communities from Lake Fryxell liftoff mats and glacier meltwater in Antarctica - MAT-03 (megahit assembly) | ecosystem: Environmental > Aquatic > Freshwater > Ice > Liftoff... | reverse complement strand
TGTAGGATTACTCTCAAACCACAAGCCCAGACATTGTTGAATAAGCCCTTCAACCTCCTGCCGCTTGGCCCGTACGTTGATGTTGGTGGTATCTAACTGATTAAGGGCCCGGTGAAGTTGCACCAGCGCGGGTACTGAAACTGCTGGTCGCTCGGGTTTGAATTGGGCAATAAGCTGATTAACCTGGGCCTGAACGGCTTCACTATTTTTGATTCGTTTCCAGCTCACATCAACGCCATCAAACGGGTCCTGCTGCATGGGATCGCCATTTTTAGTGAGCAGATAGTCGATTCGGGCCCCCCGGTTGGCCGCAACACCAAACCCCTGGCTCTTGTGCTGACTCCGGCTTTCGGATGCTACTTCCCCGTATGATTTACCCAGCAATGGGTTGAAAAGGCCTGTTTCGATACCGACCAGATTACCGGCTTCATCGGGCTTTCTGTTGCTCATAAACGCGCTTGGAATAAACACGTTCCAAATAACCCGTTTGGGCTGCCAGGGCTTGGTGTAAGCCAATTGCTCCGGAAACTTTGTGGGGTCGTTGGCAATTTTAAACGCTTCCTCGGCCAAATAGCCTGACGCGCTATGATGCCCGTGACCAGCGCGGGCATCGGGTGGGAAGCGGGTAATGACTACATCGGGCTGGAACGTGCGAATGCGCCAAACCACATCGGCCAGAACCTGACTTTGACCCCAGGTACGTACGGCTTCATCGGTCGATTTAGAAAACCCGAAATCATAGGCGCGGCTGAAAAACTGCTCCGGTCCATCTACGCGCCGTGCCGCCAGCAACTCCTGGGTACGAATCAGACCGATATACTCGCCCTGTTCGGTACCAATAAGATTCTGCCCACCATCGCCCCGCGTGAGTGAGAGATAACCCGTACGGACCTGCCGGTCTTTGGCCATGTAGGCGAGCAGCAGTGTATTTTCGTCGTCGGGGTGGGCTGCAATGTACAGCACCGACCCGACGACGTTTAATTTTTTTAGATTCGACAGAATTTCGCCGGTTGGGGCAGGTTTGACTGGTCCGTAGGGAACCTGAGCAAACAGCGACGAAACAAAAAGGGCAAAACAGAGTGTAAAAAGTGGGCGTAGCGTTTGAAACACGGCTTTAATAGCTTGCAGGTTGTGATACCGACAAATATACAAAGCAGCTACTCTACTTTCATAACCCGGAATGTCAATGGTAGTCGACCCTTTACGGTTATTTGCCAGAGATAAACCCCCGTTGCCAGATGCTTTATTGTTGCCTGTAAGCCATCCTGGTTCGAAACCACAGGAACGGACATTTCGTAGCCCGACGCACTGACGAACCGGCTTATCCAGCTGCTTCTGGCCAGTTCAGGCCAAATTAACTGTACCTGGTCGGTGGCTGGATTTGGTATCACAACCAGCTTCGGCTCGGTTGAACCCTGTTCCTGAGCTACCCGTGCTACACCAACTCCCGTACAAACTCCACGTATGTTCCAGACAAACGATACCTGCTGCCCCAACTGGCGGGCAAAAATTGTCAGTGTTTGGGCATCGCGCCGGACCCCTGCTTCCAGAATATGGGTGGTGTTTGTTGTCCAGCCTGTTACACCCGGAGCCATAAATTCAATAAGACTCCCGTTGCCTCCAGTGGTTTTAAGTACCATTGTACCCGTCGGGCAATCGTAGGCGGGAGCTTCCAGGGAAAATATACTCCCCGATGGGATTGGTTTGGCAGGACCAACTGGTGCATTGACAACAGGATTGGGCGTCGGGCTTGGCGTTGGTGATGATCCATCGCAAGCGCCACGAATGTTCCAGGTTAGGGACGTTTCCTGGCCCAACTGGCGGGCAAAAATTGTCAGTGTTTGGGCATCGCGCCGAACGCCTTCCCCTAGGGTGTGATTAGGGTTGGTTGTCCAGCCCGTTACGCCCGGCACCATAAATTCGACTGTACTGCCATTGCCCCCGCCAGCACTAAACGTGATTACTCCGGTTTGACAATAGTACGTTGGCGATAGTACTGCAAAACTACTTCCCGTTGCGTTTCCCGACTGTACTGGGGGCTGAGTGGTATTCGTTGAGGTAGCCTGATTTACGGGTGGTGTTACTATTGAGCCATCGCAAGCCCCACGAATGTTCCAGATCAGGGACGTTTCCTGACCCGATTGGCGTGCAAAAATGGTGAGTGTCTGAGCATCGCGCCGAACGCCTTCGCCTAAGGTATGCGTTGAGTTGGTGGTCCAGCCGGTAACACCTGGAACCATAAACTCAACATGATTGCCCGATCCGTTGGTCGACGCAACTCTGAAAGTAATCACCCCCGACTGGCAATTGTAATTGGGGGTGCCCAACTGCAAAGAGCGGGTGGATGCAGGAGGATTGGTATTGGTTGGGGTAGTTGACGTGGAATTGGCATTGTCGGAACTGGCCATGGCCGACGCGGGTCCAACGTTTGGCAGTGAAGGCTGCGACCGTTGAAAATATTCATTCGAAAGCGATTGACTCCATAGATCAGCCAGAAACGGATAGGCATAATCGGCAAAATGGATCTGGTTCGACTGCCGGTACGTCGGGCCGATAAACTCGTCAGTGGAGGGGCCGGGAAAACAGTTACTGATTTCGTTGATCACCCGGTCTTGCCCGGCGATAATGCCCGGATCTACTTCATGACCCGGATACGGATAATAAGTCACTCGTGCAATCATCCAGGAAAGATTGCTGAATTTACTGTCCTCACGGGTCTTTGCAATCAGGATGCGCATGTTGTCCACATAGCCGTCGGTTGTTTGGTAATTGTTATCCGACTCACCCTGATGCCACAAAATGCCCCGAATTCCCAGTTGGCTAGCGTAACGTTGCAACGTAACCCGCAGCGGACGGTAGGGCGTGTTATTATACCAGTCGCGGCCACTAACACGATCAATGCCTTGGGCCGCTTCGCGCCAGTTTTTGGTGGAGGAACCCGGCTGAGACACGCCCAGAAATAAGACGGGCACGCCCAGCTTCGCTACCAGCCGGTCGCCCAAACCTCCCCAGATAAACAGAGGATTGAGCGGACCGCAGTACGTGCCAGGGCCTGCCTGGGAAAACGCCATGGGCAGCGCATTTTCGTCGAAATCGTTCGAGTTAACTTGCCACTGATTGACCACCGATACCCGGTCGTCGGAGGCTGGTAAGCCCTGACCCAATATGCCAAAGTTATTGGATTGACCAGTCACCACAAACACTTCGCCAACACCAATGCGCTCCCGGCGTTGACGTTCGAGTTCGGTGGTACCTGCCAGCGCTATCAGTTCCAAATCGTAAAACCCACCTGCAGCCGGAATGTTAAGTTGGAACGCTCCATCCTGCACTGTACCCTCCCGCCAATGGGTGGTTTGGCCACCCTGTCGGGCTACTAGCCTGCCTTTTACACGGTTTGTTTGGCCCTGCACACTGCCTCGTACAGGAACGGTTGCGAAATTGTCGCCCCCCCGTTGGAAAACCATCCGGCTAACGGGTGAGTTAACTGTTATTGCCTGAGCCATAAGCGATACATTCAGTACGCTGACCAGGCATAGAGTGAAGTAGAACTTGGTATTCATACAAATTGGGTGATTGTTTAGTCAGATTGTAAAAAAAGTGATTAGTGTAATTTTAACAGTACTTTCCAGAATGATCCTATTTTGGTCTCAACGGTTGTATTAAGTGGTATGTTTTTTTATTAAACGATTAAATCGGCCTGGGGCCGAAGGTGACCAGCCTCGCCTTGCCCAGATTGCTACTACCCACAGCGACAATACAATGGCCAACCATTTTCGGCCCGATGGTAGTAACTACCACTTTGTTTGATACAGTCCAACGGGAGCTGTAGAAGCCAAACTAACCCATCATCAGGGGCTGGCCGATGATTCGCCCTGGGCGCGGGCAAGCCTGGGTCATGTACGGCTATACGACCGTTTACCGCTTCACAAAAGACCCGAAATGCCTCCGGCAGGCAGGCCGAGCGTATTGCCGATTTTTACCTGAGTGAAGTTGCCCCATGATACTTTTTGAGTAAAAGCAGCCATTTCAGCCTGCCATTGTGGAACGAAACGATAACTCAGGGCAATCTTAGCAATATGTAGCGGGATGCGGACTGAGTGGGGTGTAGGACAAGTTAAATTTGGTATCATCGTCCAATACTTATCCGCGTTCCTATTGTTTACTAAAATCCAGATCATGCACCACATTCAACCTGAAGCCATTATTGATTTCAAATACCGGCTTGTCCGAAATCGGCTCGGGAGCCGGGTGCTGAAGTACCGTTTAACTCAAGGTTGTTGGCTTGCGGGTAGCGGCCAAATGGGAACGTTACGAAACACGTATAACCTCCCCCTAGCTTGACATTTTTGTTGAGTGTACGCACCATCCCCAAACGTGCCAGTGATTGCTGCCAGCCACCAATCAGGCCGACCCGTCGCCGTTGGTATTCGGTATGAGTAGCCCAGCGGCCGTTCAGATTGTGGTCGCCATTAATAGGTGTGCCAGCCAATAGCCTGGTGGTCTAGTACTCGGTTTTGAGCAAGGCTTCGGCTGGCAGTTATACCAAGTAAGATGCTTATTATGAGCTGTTTGGAGTGTACTAGATGGTAGGTTTTCATGCTGTCGAATTTACATTTTCTGAAATAAACGGTGATTAATCATTGACTTTTTAAACTAACCCCTAACACAAAAGTTTTTAAAAAATTAGGAACGGCCTCATTGTACGTAGTTCGTTACGGTAAGGGTAGGTCTGTTCGTACTTTATAAAACCAGTTGTGTTTACTAAACATTCGTCACCCAATGACCCGCATAAAATCTCTTCGAACACCTTTGCTTCTGTTGGCTTCGTTTGCCTTTATAGTCGTTTCCTGCATGAAAATGACGCCTACCGGAGGCTCTGCCAAAACGAGCAAATCAACGGCCATTATCATACGAGAAGACCCGGCTCAGGGCCTTGCCAAAGCCAAAGAAATCCGCGACAAAACGGCCATTACGCTGGCAGATGGTCTTCAACTGTCGTTGTGGGCCTCCGATTCATTGGCTCCTGACCCGGTGGCTATGTCGATCGACGACCAGGGGCGCGTGTATCTGACGCGAACGGTGCGGCAAAAAAACTCGGAATTTGACATTCGGGGCTACCGTCAATGGATGACTCCGTCTATTGCACTCCAGTCGGTAGAAGATCGCCGGGCGTTTCTGCATAGCACCTTCGATCCGGCCAAAAGCAAGGAAAATGAATGGCTCAAAGACCTCAACGGCGATGGCAGCCACGACTGGCACGACCTGGCTGTAGAAAAGGAAGAGGTATGGCGTTTGGAAGATACCAACAACGATGGCATCGCCGATAAGGCTATGCGGGTTCTGAGCGACTTCTACGACGAAGTGTCCGACATTGCCGGTGGATTGCTGGTGCGGGCCGAAGATGTCTTCCTGGCGCTGGCTCCCGATATGTGGCGGCTCAGAGATACCAACGGCGATGGCGTGTTGGATCAAAAAACATCGATTAGCCACGGCTACGGGGTACACATTGGCTTTAGTGGCCACAATATGTCGAACCCGATTGAAGGACCCGATGGTAAAATTTACTGGAACATGGGCGATATTGGGTCTAACATTACTACCAAAGAAGGCGTAAATCACAAGCGTTCCAACGAAGGTATTATTGCCCGGTCGAATCCAGATGGTACTGATTTTGAGGTATTTGCCGGTGGACTGCGTAACACCCACGAGTTCGTTTTCGATGAGTATGGCAACCTGATTAGCTCCGACAACGACGGCGATCATCCGGGCGAGAGCGAACGCTTGGTTCACGTGGTCGAAGGCTCCGATGCGGGCTGGCGGTCTAACTGGCAGTATGGCAAATACACCGATCCGAAAAACAACAGCTACAAGGTTTGGATGGACGAAAAGTTGTACAAACCTCGCTGGGATGGTCAGGCGGCCTACATTATCCCTCCCATCCAGAATTTCCACAACGGCCCAACCGGCATGGTTTATAACCCCGGTACGGCCCTAGGCTCGGCCTGGAAAAATAAATTCTTCCTGGTCGAATTTGTGGGAAATCCCGCCCGTTCGCCAATTTGGTCGTTTGGCTTGAAACCCAAAGGTGCCTCGTTTGAACTGGATGGCGAGAAAAATATACTCACAGGTTTGCTGCCCACCGGCATTCGTTTCGGTCCTGATGGAGCCCTGTACGTAGCCGACTGGATCAACGGCTGGGATACCAAAAACTATGGCCGCGTTTGGAAACTGGACGTTACGGCCGATAAAAATGACCTGAAAGACCTACGCGCCGAAACCAAGCGGTTGATGATCCTGAACTATTCGTCGCAAACGCCGGAGATGTTGTATAGTCTGCTGATGAACTCCGACATGCGTATTCGGTTAAAGGCACAGTTTGAACTGGTAAAGCGTGGGGCAGCTGGGGCAGCTCAACTGGGTAAAGCCATCGACCAGAAAACGAATCAGCTGGCACGGGTTCATGGCGTTTGGGGAATGGGACAACTAGCCCGGCAAGACAAAGCGTACGGTAAATCACTGACCGCGCTGCTGACCGATTCTGATCTTGAGATTGTGGCGCAGGCGGCTAAAGTTATTGGCGATGCATCCATGGCCGATGCGGGTTTCCAGTTAGCTCCGTTGCTGGCCAGTAAAAGCCCACGGGTACAGTTTTACAGTGCACAGTCACTTGGTCGGATTCGGCATAATACTGCAGTAGAGCCGCTGCTGACGATGCTCAAGGCCAATCATGACGAAGACGTATATCTACGCCATGCAGCCGTAATGGCTCTGTCGCGCATTGGAAATGAAAATGCAATGGTTGCTCTGGCCAGTAATCCCGACAAATCGCTTCGGCTGGCAGCTGTGTTGGTGTTGCGCCGGTTGAAAAGCGACAAGGTGAGCTTATTCCTGAAAGACAGCGATGAATATATCGTTACGGAGGCCGCCCGCGCCATCAACGACGATGAATCGATTCCCACGGCTTTGCCTGCTTTGGCCGCAACCCTAAGCGACACCCGCTTTACCTCAGAGCCACTGCTTCGGCGGGCAATCAACGCTAATTTGCGCGTAGGCGGCACCGAACAACTCGAACGGGTGATTGCATTTGCCAAGCGTAAAGAAGTCGCAAAAAACCTACAGGCAGAAGCATTGGCGACCCTGGGCACCTGGGCTCAACCCTCCGTAATGGACCGGGTCGATGGCCGCTACCGGGGCGTTATTGACCGGAATGCAACCCTGGTACGGGCAATTGTTCAGCCGCACATCAACGAGTTGCTAGCTAGTTCTGACCCGGCTACCTTAGTGGCTGCATCTCAGATGGTAAGCAACCTGGAAATTACATCAGCGCTCGACCGTTTAGCGAAACTTCAGCTAGAGAGCAACTCTGCCGAGGTGCGTGGAGCCGCCCTAACCGCCCTGAGTTCGCTAAAATACAACGGTTTAGAATCGGCAATGAAGCGGGGTATGAATGATACCGATGCCGATGTACGTACGGTGGCTTTGGGGCTGATGAAAGGACAAAACCTGTCTACGGCTGCGCTGAATGATATTTCGAAAACCATTTTTGACAAAGGCTCCGAAAAAGAGCAGCAGCAATTATTACAGGTATTGGGTTCTATGTCCGTTGCTAACACTGAGCCAATCTTGGCCGGATTGGTCGACCGAATGGCTGCGAAAAAACTGTCGCCGAGCTTAGCCCTTGAGTTGGGTGAAGCAGTAGATGCTACCAAATCAACCAGCCTGATTGCGAAGATGGCCCCCTTCCGCTCAATGGGCGGGGGTGTTGCTGATTATCAGGATGCTCTTTTCGGTGGAAATAGGCAAGTGGGCCGACGGTATTTTATGACCAACTCGGCTGCCCAATGTGTGCGGTGCCACGCCATTGGTGGACAGGGGGGCGAGGTTGGCCCGTCGCTCACCAACATCGGAAATGTGCTGACCCGTGACCAGATTTTGCAATCCCTCATCGAGCCAAGTGCGCGTTTGTCGCCCGGTTATGGATCGGTGATGTTGACGCTGAAAGATGGTCAATCGGTGAGTGGGGTGCTAATGGAGGAATCGGATCACGAACTGCTGCTGAAAACCTCCGAAGCCGAACCGCTCAAAATGGCGGTATCGCGTATTGCCAAGCGCGAGAATCTTCCCTCCAGTATGCCACCAATGGGCTACATCATGTCGAAGCGCGAAATTCGGGATATGGTTGAGTTCCTAACGAATTTGAAAAAGTAATTTTCAGTGAGCAGTCAAAACCCCATCGGGGTGGTATGTCAATAGAAGTCAAAGCCCCATCGGGGCGAAATGTAAAAAGGTTAACCCCTAACATATCGCCCCGATGGGGCTTTATTACTTCCATACACTTTTGTGTTTCTATTGACATGCCGCCCCACCGGGGCTTGAGCAAGCAAACTATTCTCCCCGAAGTTCACGCTGAAACTCAAGGGCATTTTAACCCCACTTGATTTTTCCTGCAAAGTGGCTAATATCAAATGGTTTTTGCGGTTTTTTTAGTTGGCTCAATGCTTCTTTGATTCGGGCTGGAGTAGCGTTCTTTTTTATCCGAATGACCATACTGATTTTAAGTTTCTTTTGGTGTAAAGATCAACGACCTTGAAATTAGCGAGCTATGCCCTCTACATAAAAGAAACCCGCCCAAGCCGAAGTCTTCAGCTGGAGCGGGTCAATCGATCTTCTCTTTTTACTGCGCGTTAATAGCAGGAATGCGTTGCTCGGTTACCATTTGGTTGAACGCTGGAACCTGCCGGGTGATTAGCTCTTTGAGCTTTCCAAGAGCAACATCTGCCTTTTTGGCCAAGTCTTCATAAACCGTGTACGATGCCTTGGTCGGCTTGGTGTCTGCCGACGAAACTACCTGGGCTACACCGGCTAATTTATCGTTCAGTTGAATAGGATAGGCCAACGCGTCCTGAACGGCTTTCGATTTGGGCTGCATCAGCGTCGATTCGATCTGATCGAGTTCGTCGAGCATCGGCTTCGATGCTTTTTTGAACTTTTCGGAAACTGCCGGGTCTTTCACATCTTTCAGGTAGCCGTTGATCTGGTTGCGAATCTGGCGAATCTGGTTCACACCCTTGTGTGTTTCGGAGAGCTTATCGTTGATCTTTTGCAAAAGCGCAAACTGAGCCTGATAGTCAGCCTCGGTTGTTTTCAGTCGAGGGTCTTTCCGAATCTCGATGGATTGCTCACCCACCATCGTTTTGCCCATCATTAGCCGCACTTTATACATGCCCGGCATCACTTTGGTACCCGTTCCACGGCCCGTCCACATGATGTTGGTACCTTCTACGGCGGTGGCATCGGGGTAGCGCATATCCCACAAAAAGACGTTCATACCCGCTTTCGAACTGACCACGTCCGACCGGCTGGCGTCGGGGTTCAAGTAAAATTCTTTCGCAATTTTCAGTGGTTCGCCCTTCTTGTCCTTTGTACTCGAATACGTAGTGATCGAGTCACCAGACGCGGTCATAAACTGCAATTTGAGTTCTTCGGTAGGCTTTTTCGAGAGATAATACCGCAGTATCACGCTGTTGGGCGCATTCTCGCCTGCATCCGTAACCGGGCCGCGACGACCACCAGTACCACCATCCATCCGGTATGCATGGCGGGGCTTGTAAAGGTGGGCCGTTTTCTCAGCAATCGTACGGGCCGTTTCGGCATTAGCCAGTTCGTGCAGCGGGCTCACATCGTCCAGAATCCAGAATGCCCGACCATGCGTAGCCACCACCAGATCGCGCTCACCTTTGTGAATCTGTAAGTCGCGGATTGGGGTAATGGGCAGGTTTAGGTTGAGCCGCTGCCACGAAGCTCCGTCGTTTAGCGATACGTAAATACCCCGCTCGGTGCCGGCATAGAGTAAACCGGCCTGGTTGGGATCTTCGCGCACAACGTGGCAATATTCATCCGACGGAATACCGCGCGTAATCATGGTCCAGGTTTTGCCGTAATCCGTCGTTTTGAGCAAATACGGCGTGCGGTCGCCCGACATATACCGCTTGGCGGCAACGTATGCTTTGCCCGGCGTGTGGTCGGAGAGGTGAACGGTGCTGATAATGGCCCACTCCGGCAGCATCGATGTTGGCGGAGTAATTTTCTGCCAGTTTTTGCCTGCATCGCGGCTAATGTGCATCAGACCATCGTCGGAACCGGTCCAGTAAACACCTTTTTCCTGGGGCGATTCAGCGAAGGCGTAAATCGTTGGAAACGTTTCGGCACCCGTATTATCTTTGGTGAGTGGACCACCCGTATCGCCCTGTGTTTTAGGGTCGTTGCGCGTCAAATCAGGGCTGATGTCTTCCCACGAATGGCCATCGTCGGTGCTGCGGTGTACGAACTGCGAGGTACAGAACAGCATATTGTTGTCGTGGGGCGAAAACACAATCGGGTACGTCCACTGGAATCGGTATTTGCGGCTGGCCGAAGGTCCCCCCATACCGTATTCGGGGTACACATTCACGGTCTGCTGCTGATCGGTCGATTTATCCAAACGGGTAATCAAGCCGTCGTAACTGCCACCAAATGTCACGTTGGGATCTTTTGGGTCGGGCGTGATGTATCCCGACTCGCCACCCGCCACCGGGAACCAGTCGCTGCTGCCGATGGAGAATCCCGTTGTACGGCTGGCGATACGAATGGAGGAGTTATCCTGCTGAGCACCAAACACGTTGTACGGAAATGAATTGTCCAGCGCAACGTGGTAAAACTGGGACGTTGGGATGTCAATGTCTGAGAATGTAGCTCCACCGTTGAAGGTTACTTCTCCGCCACCGTCATCGGCGATCATGTAATTCTGGGGATTTTTGGGATTCCACCAGATGTCGTGCGTATCACCATGATGCACCGAAATCGTTGTGAATGTTTTGCCGCCATCGTACGATTTTTGGGCGTTCACGTTAAGTACAATCAGGCCGTTTTCGTTCTTGGGATCACCCGCCAGCATCATGTAGTACCAGGGGCGCTGCCAGAGGTTTTTGTCCTCATTGATCAACTGCCAGGTCTCGCCTGCATCATCAGACCGATACAGACCACCTTTGGCACTTTCGATCATGGCGTAAAGCCGACTGGAGTTGGCCGGTGAAACCGTTACGCCGATCTTGCCAAGCATTCCTTTGGGCATTCCGGGCCGGTCGTTCAGGTTTGTCCAGCTGTCGCCCCCATCGGTCGATTTGTAGAGACCACAACCTGGCCCACCGCTGCTCATCATGTAGCTATTCCGGTAGGCTTGCCACATCGAAGCATACAGAATCCGTGGGTTGTTGGGGTCCATTTTGATACAGGCGGCTCCGGTACTGTCGTTTTTCGACAAAATTTGCTGCCACGTTTTGCCGCCGTCGGTGGTGCGGAAAATGCCCCGCTCTTTGTTTGGCGCAAAGGGATTACCCAGCGCGGCCACGTAGGCCACATCGGCATTGGTTGGGTGAACTTCGATGTTTCCGATGGCATCAGCCATTTTCAGGCCCATGTGTTTCCACGTCTTTCCGGCGTCGGTCGATTTATACACTCCATCGCCGTACGAGATATTTCCCCGGATTTCGGGTTCGCCCATACCCACGTACAGGATGTTTGGGTCTGATGGCGCCACCGTTACGGCCCCCACCGACGACGATTTGAAGGTACTGTCGGAGATAGAACTCCAGTTAGCACCCCCGTCGATGGTTTTCCAGACACCCCCACCCGTTGTACCAAAATAGTACGTGAGTGGTTGGTCGGGATGGCCAGCAGCCGCTAAAGCTCGCCCTCCCCGGAAAGGGCCAATGTTGCGCCACCGAAGCGCGTTGAACAGGCTGTCAGAAACGGCATTCTGAACGCTTGCTGCCGACGTAGCGGCTGCTTTTTTGCGCTGTGCCTGGGCAGGCTCCGCCACCAATAAAGTGGTGACAGCCAAAATGGTAAGGGTAAATGGTTTAAGCATACGATGGTTTGCAGAATGAATGAATTTGTAAATATAGCCCGTACACAGCGACATACGGAGGGTAAGCGTCGTTTCGGAGTGAAATGTAGAAGATTCTTATACCCTGTACAATTACCCGCAGTCCCGTTGACGCAGAAATGCCCCTTACTGATTTGCGTTTACCCATTGGGTTACCCAATCAACATACCGTTGGTTCTTGAAATCGGACCCCTGTTGCCTAAACTCGCCTGAGTTGTCAATCACAAACTTAAATTCCCTGAACGGGCCTCGGTTGTTTAGTGTCTCCAGGAGTGCGTCTTGTAGGGTTGTAGTTGTCAGTTGTTCTGCGAAATCCGGCTTGGGTGCAAAAGGATCGGAGCAGATCCGGAACTATTTCCCGTATCCAATCACGGAGCGCAACAACAACACCGCTACTCCGGCCGACCCGGCGAATTAATCATTAAAAGGGTGACTATAAAAAATGATGATAGCCTTTTTTATGGTAAAGAGTTCACAAAGATCAGAAAATTAAGTGCCTGATTACTAACTCTGACAATTCTACTGCTAAATCTAATTTACCAAAATCACTTTGAAGACTTTTCATTTGAGATCTATTGACTGCATTTACACTTTGTACAAAAGACTCTAAAAATCGTCTAAACCCTAAGAGATTAACCTGAACTGGTATCACTTTATATTCACCGTCGTACATAAATTCTAATTCATATTTTTCGGAAGTGAAATACCATTTATAGTTGAGATACTCGAGTAAACCAGGAAATCCACCGGCAAAATGGCCGGCGTAGTATCGTTTTACAATCACATCACTTTGAACTTTGTATAGGTCAATCTCAATAGTTTGCTTACCTGGGAAAAAATAATTCACTTTCAGTCGGTAGTCCTCTATTGACAGTATGGATGCGAATGGGTCCCTTTTATAAATAATTGATATAAAGAAGAGAGCAAGCACAACTGCATAAAATGTAACGCCTATTTTGTTATCCGCTGTAACAAGCCCCCATGCTATTACAGCTAAGTAAACAGTTGTAAAAAACAATACAGAGTTTGGTATAAATGTTTTTTTCATATATCTATTATTTTTACTTTTTAGTGCAATATAAGCAATAAAATCAATACATAATAGTCACTTAGCTCTTTACGCCATCCATGAAAGCCTGCTACAGATCGGCAACGCAGTCCTAACTGATGAGGTCGCTGATGATAAAAAGAAATGTAAATGAGGTTAAGGGAGATGTTCCTGCACCAATGCTGCCCATTCTTCGTCCAATGTTCCAGTAAATAATCGGCTTTGGCCCGACGATACCAGTAGCCTGCGTTCCAGTCGTCGCCTTCTTTCCGGTGCAGGTACGCGTGGAGTCGGTCGTAGCCACGGGTACCCTCTCGGCTTTGGGCAATGTTGTGGGCACGGGTCCAGTCACCTTTGGCATCGTACCAAAGGGCTTCGGCAATAGCCGATAGGTTGACGGGCGGCTGAGAATTAGTCAGGGATGCCTGGAAGTCGAGGTAGGTCACGTTGAGGGAAAGTATTTTTAGGGTAAAATTTTGTAATTGCGGTACTCGCCGATTCGGATGCCAGTAAATTTCTCGATAGTTTCCAAAAACCGCACTTTCAGCGATTTGCTTTTCTTGGTCAAATCAAATTTAACGGACCAGTTACTTCGTTCGATACGGTCTTTCATTACCGCCGGATGCGTATCGGTGAATAAGGCCAATGAGTCAGCATGGTTTTCATAGTCAAACGAAGCGATATTTTCCTGGAGTTTTTCGATCTGCTTATCAGAACTCCAGAACCGATTAATATACGCAACTTTACCCCTCATTTTCTCAATAGGCTTCACCCATCCGTAGTGATAGATATAGGCATCTATCAACTTAACCTTCAGCTTTTTATTGTCTTTTTTACGGAAGCCCTGAGCGTCTCTATATGAAATAACGTCGCCTGTATTACGAATAATCCGAATCTCACGCCGGTACCATTTTCGCGAATTTCCTACGTAATTGTAAGAGCCATAAAAGTGTAGATAATTGAACAGCAGCCCTTCTACGTTCTGCTTATCATTTGCATGTACTCTCATTTCCTTT
>Ga0105046_10011160_pt1 | contig 13987 bp, 13 predicted proteins | sample MAT03_FD_78385 | JGI IMG/M metagenome (GOLD analysis project Ga0105046, IMG submission 78385) | Freshwater microbial communities from Lake Fryxell liftoff mats and glacier meltwater in Antarctica - MAT-03 (megahit assembly) | ecosystem: Environmental > Aquatic > Freshwater > Ice > Liftoff... | reverse complement strand
GACATTGGTCTGGTCGAAACGCCCGAAGCGACCCACCGCGCCCCGCCGCGCGACGAACAGCGCGAACCGGCCCCCCGGCGAGATCAGCCGCCGCGCAAACCCCGCGCACCCAAGCCTGCGTCGCAACCGGCCTCGATCATGCCGCCGATGCCGCCTCTTGATGCCGAACCCATGGTCGATACCGGGGCTGAACCCAAGAAAACCGCCACCCGCCGCCCGCGTGGTCCGCGCAAGCCATCGGAAAAGGTCTCTTCCGACGACTCCACCGGCGACACCCCGCGCGAAGCGGCGAAATAAGTCAGTCGAAACTGCGCGCCAGCGCGCAGAATGCCTCTAGCGACACTTCCTCTGCGCGCTGCGTCGGTTCAATGCCCGCCGCGCGCAGACGGTCTTCGATGTCGGGGGCGAGGGATTTCAGACTGGACCGCAGCATCTTGCGCCGCTGCCCGAAGGCCGCCGTCGTCACGCGCGTCAACACCGCCCCATCCGCCGGAAAGCGCGGCGCAGGCAGCGCCGTCAGATGCACGACTGCCGAATGCACCTTGGGGGCGGGGGTGAAGGCCTCGGGCGGCAAGGTCATCACGATCCGCGCCTCACAGCGCCATTGGGCCAGCAAGGCCAGCCGGCCATAATGATTGCCGCCCGGTTTCGCGACGATGCGTTCCGCCACTTCGCGTTGAAACATCAACGTCAGGCTTTGCCAGAACGGCGGCCAGACCGGCGGCGTCAGCCAGCGAATCAGAAGTTCTGTCCCTACATTATAGGGCAGGTTCGCCACAACGCGCACGGGGGCTGTCAGATGCGCCAACACCTCGACTGCCAGTGCGTCGCCGTTGATCACCGCCAGCCGCCCCGGATAGACTGCCGCAATCTCGGCCAGGGCGGGCAAACAGCGTGCGTCCTTCTCAATACACAGCACCCGCCGCGCGCCTTCGGCCAGCAACCCGCGCGTCAACCCTCCAGGACCGGGGCCCACCTCCAGCACGTCACAACCCGACAGATCCCCCGCCATCCGCGCGATCTTGGAGGTCAGGTTCAGGTCCAGCAGAAAGTTCTGGCCCAGTTGCCGCTTGGCCACCAGATCGTGGGTCGAGATCACCTCACGCAAAGGCGGCAGACCGTCAATCGTTCCCAAAGCCCAAGCCCTTCATTTTCTGTCCCTAAATATCCCGGGGGTCCGGGGGCTGGCCCCCGGTCCGCCCTCACAGCCGTCGCGCGGCCGCCATCTGATGCGCCATCCGCAGCGCGGCAATCAGACTGTCAGGCTGCGCAATCCCCCGCCCTGCGATGTCGAACGCGGTGCCATGATCGGGCGAGGTGCGCACGAACGGCAAACCCAGCGTCACGTTCACCCCGCCGTCAAAATCCAGCGTCTTGATCGGGATCAGCGCCTGATCGTGGTACATGCAGACCGCCGCATCATATCCGGCGCGCGCGCGGGGGTGAAACATCGTGTCGGCGGGCAGAGGACCGGTCACGTCGATGCCCGCAGCCCGCAAGCGGGCCAGAGCGGGCGCGATCACCTCCGCATCTTCGTGCCCCATCGCCCCGCCTTCGCCTGCGTGGGGGTTCAGGCCCGCCACCGCGATCCGGGGCGCGGTGATGCCGAAATCGCGGATCAGCCCGGCATGGGTCAGACGGACGACCTGATCCAGCAGCAACGCGGTCAGGGCGGCGGGGACGGCGCTGATCGGAATATGAATAGTGGCGGGCACCACGCGCAGCGAGTCGCAGGCCAGCATCATCACCACAGGCACATCGCCCGCCAGATGGGCCAGATACTCGGTATGGCCGGGAAAGCGGAACCCGGCCCCGTCCAACAGCGCTTTCTTGTTGATCGGGGCGGTGCAGATTGCGGCGGCTTGCCCCGCCTGAACCAGCCCCACCGCCCGCGCGATCACCGCGATGACTGCGCTCGCGTTGGCGGGTTCGGCTGTGCCGGAGCTCTGCGGGACGGGGAAGGGATGCGGCAGCACGGGCAGAACCCCGGCTGCGACCGACAACGCCTGATCGGGATGGTCGATCAGATCGACCGCCGTGCCAAACGGCAGATGCGCCGGGTCGCCGATCCAGAAGAACGGGACATCAAACCCCAGCACCCTGCGCGCCAAAGGGGCCAGTTCGGGGCCGATGCCTGCGGGCTCGCCACAGGTCAGCGCGATGGGCGCAGCATCCGTCACGGCGTGCGGATGATCGCTTCGGCGCGAAGTTCGGACATGTAAAGCTCGGCCTGGGCTGCCAGTCGCTGATTGGTCAACTGATTGCGCACTTCGTCGCGCGACGGCGGCACTTCGCTGGTCGGGGTGCGGCTGCACAGCATCAGGAACACGCGCCATCCACCCCGGCGCAAGGTGGACGACGATTCGTTGGCGTCCAGTCCGGCCAGGGCCTGCGCAACATCGCGGGGCACCTGCGCCTCGGGCAAGGTATCACGCAGCAGGCGTTCGGCAGGCAGGCCGCGCGCTACGGCATAAAGGTCGTCACAAGTGTCGGTGTTGGCCCGCAGGCGCGCCAGATCGGCGTCGGTGCCGGACCCTTCGGGCACCAGAAACTGCGCGTAATCGACGGTTCTGGAGGTCGAGGACTCGCCCGCCGCTTGCCCGATGTCGCGCAGGAAATACAGCACCACCGCGCCGGGGATCGAGAACGGCTCGCTGACCGTGTCGACTTTCATCGCGCGCAGGCGGGTTCCGATGTTCGACGGCAGGGCGTCGATCGGCTGCCATTCCAGCCGTCCGCCGCGCGGGCCGGTTTCGGATTTGGAATAGCGCCGCGCCGCATCGGCAAACCCGGCTTCGGTCTTGATGTTCGCGCTAAGTTCCTGGGCCAGCGTCATCGCATCACGACCCGGAACGCCTGCGTTGGTCGGCAGCACGATCTCGGACAGTTGCACCCTGACAGGCCCCCCCGCCGCTGCCCCTGCGGCAATGGCGCGGTCGACCTCGTTGTCGGTGATCTGGGTCAACGGACCAAACTTTGCCCGGATCAGATCGCGCCACGCTATCCCGGCCTCGACAAAGTCGCGAAACGCCTGCGGGTCGACGCCGCCTTGGCCCAAGGCTTCGATGAACTGTTCGGGTGTCAGATTGGCGCGCTCGGCAAAGTCGGTCATGCCCCGCATCACATCTTCGGGCGTCAGTTTGACCCCAAGGGCGGTCACGACCTGAAGCTGCAGGCGTTCGTCGATCAGCGAGTCCATCGCGATTTTGGTCAGATCGCCGGGCTGTCGCAGCAGTTGTAAAAACAGGACGCGCTGGTTCAGTTCATAGCGCGTGATGGCCCGGTCGTTCACGATCAGCACCGGATCGAACAGATCCTGTGCCTGCACTCCACCGACTGCCCCCAGCAGCAGCAGACCTGCCGCCAGCGTTTGCCTGATCTTGCCCACAAAGCCTTGCATCATCATCCTTGCTGCAGTTTTTCGTTCACAGGTTAACGTCCGCATTGCCGCGCCGATCCCGCCTGTTTGCCGCCTATGCCCAGAATTTCGACCTGAACGCCGAAATCCGTGGTCGATTGAACACTAGTCGAGGATGTGTAGCGACGCGAGAGCGAAAGATTGAGGTCGAGGCATTCGTTGCGGAAGGTGACGCCCAATCCGGCCCGCGTGGCCCGGCCCGCGATCAGGTCTTGCCGGGTTACCAGATTGGCCGTCCACGCCGCGGTCAAGTCATAACTTGCATCCAGCACCAGTTCCTGCGTCGTATCGGGCCGATTTTCCGTCAGGTCCGCCACGGCATACACATATCCTGCAGCCACGGCATAGCGGTTCTGGTTGAAGTCCAGCCGCAATTCGCCTTTGGACAGCGACAGGTCATCGTTCATCACCATGCGGTTTGTCACGCTCAGCCCTTCTGACTGCAACTGCATGGCAACCAGCCAGTTCGACGTGATCCCGTCCAGCCCCGAGGCCGCACCGAACTGATCGGGGTTGGTTTGACGCAGCACGCGGCCTGCGGTCACGCCCAGCGTCCATCCTGCAGGATCGTGGCGCAGATAGCTGAGGCCCAGATTGACCCGCGCCCCAAGTTCCGCTGCGTCGGACCCCGGAAAGCGACCAAGGGCGAACAGGTTGCCTTCGTCGAATTCGACCAGCGTCGAATCCTCGTTCAGCAGATCGTTGTTGTCTTGCGCTGTATAAACCACCTGCACCACGGGTTCGATCACATGCGACACGCCGCTGCGCCCGGCCTTTACCCATGGCCAGCGCAATTCGACCGCCGCCGTTCCCGTGTTGCGCTGGGTCGTGCCACCATAAACGGCATCCTGATTGACCCCGTAGATATCGACAGTCCCCTCGGCCAGTGCTGCAAATTGCAGGCCCAGCGGTCCCGACCAGTTGCGCCGCCAATCGCCCCGGATCGAGGCGCGCCCGACGTCGCGTCCATCGGCAAATCCGTCGCCATCCGCGTCGAAAGCGCTTTCGGACTGGCGGTAACGGCCATGCGTCTGGAACCGGAACCCGCCCGTGCCGCCCAGAATCGCCGGTTCAAATCGGCGATGAAAAGTGAAGTCGCCAATCAGCGACGGAAGGGTCTGGTTGCTTTCGCCTTCGCGCAGCGACTGGAACCCGATCAGGCTGGCCGCGAAATATTCGTTCCGCCGGGTGCGCGTGATGGCGGCCCGGCTGTCTAATCGGTCAAGATCGGAAATGCCGTAATCGACCAGATAGCCCCGGTCACTGACCACGATACCGTCGAAACTCAGCTTGAAATCTTGCGGCAGGTCGAAGGCGCCTTTCGCGGTCAGATAGCCCCGCAGATCGCGGTCGCCCAGATCATCGCTGGACGCTGCCGTGGTGATGACGACATCGCCTTTGCGAAACGCCTGACGATAGCGCAGTTCCAGACTCCGCCCGCCGCTTGTAGAGATGTAAGGGGTCAGCAGCACGTCACGCTGATCGCCGATCTTGATGAAATACGGCAGCTTGATGCCGCCGCCAAGGCCTGTGGTGCTGCGCAGGCTGGGCAACAGAAAACCGGTGGCGCGGGCCAGGCTTGGATCGGGAATCCGCAGGCGCGGGATATAGAACACCGGGATGCCCGCCAGTCGAAAGCTGGCATGATCGAAATAGAGTTGCTGTTCCTGCTGATCATGCACCACGCGCCGGGCCCTGATCTCCCACAACGGCGTCGGGTTGTCGGCGCAAACCTTGCACGACGACGCCGCCACCCGATTCAGCGCAGTATAGCGCCCGCCGACCCGCACCAACTCGCGCGCGGCCAGTTGCAACTGTTGGTCCAGCACCAGACGGGCCGAGGTCAGGATGCCTTCGGTCAGATCGGCGGACAGGTCTGCCTGATCGGCAAGGATCAGATCGCCGTTGGGGTCGGTCAACCGGATCGGTCCGACGATGATCAGCCGGTCCGCGCCCCGGTCATAGGTGACTTTGCTCGCGCGCAGTTCAGAGCCCTGAAAGAACACCTCGACATTTCCGCTGGCCACCAGAACGTCATTGCCGGTGATCGCCAGACTGTCGGCAATCAGGGCAGCGCGGTCTTGGGCGCGAAGTGGGAGCGCGCACGCCAGCAGCGCGAGCATCGCGATCAGCAGATGGCGCATCAGCCATCCTCCAGATGCAGCAACAGCCCCAAGGCGAACAGCCCCGCCGCGATGGGGGGGGTCCAAGCCGCCAAGATTACTGGAATCTGGCCATTATCCCCCAGAACTTGCCCGAAGTTGCGTAAAAAGAAGATCAGAAACCCACCCATAAGCGCCAGCATAACCCAAGTCCCGGTCTTGCCCAACCGCGAATGCCGCATCGTGAAGCCCGCCGCCACCAGCACCATCGAGGCGAACAGCAGCGGCAAGGCAAGCTCCATCTGGAACCACACGCGGTAGCTTACCGCCGAAAACCCGGCCCGCTCCAGTCCGGCGATGTAGGACGGCAAATCCCAGATGCCGATGGCCGATGGCGTGCCGAAACCATCCCTGATCTTGTCCGGCGTCAGATCGGTCGACACCTCGGCTGTGTCCAGCACCGTAGCCCCCTGTTCGGGGTTGAGCGCGTTCAGCGGCCACAGTTTGACCCCGGTCAGCGTCCATGACCCGCCGCCCAGTCTGGCCGTCTGGGCCTCGATCCGCCCCAGGGGCGTACCCTTGGCGTCAAAGGTCAGGAAGGTCGCGTCATAAAGCTCGGTCCCGTCCAGATTGGCGCGGGCGGCCTGAATGACGGTCTGACCCGTGGCCCCGCCTTGCCGCAGCCATAGCCCGTCTTCCGAGATCGACAGCACCGACCCGCCCCGCGCAAGGCCCTGCGCGCGCGTGTCATACTCGCGCGAAGTTGCCGCAACCATCGGGTTCATCACCGCGACCGCAAACATCCCGATGCCAAAGGCGGTCATCACCGGCGCCACCAGAAACCGCAAGCCGGACCGGCCCGCCGCCCGCACCACGACCAGCTCGCTGGACCGCGCCAGCCCGATGAACAGCCCGATGGCCGACAGCACCAGAATGAGCGGCAGAATGCGGTACAGGCTGGACGGCACATTCATTGCCGACAGGATCGCGGCGTCGCGCACCGAAATGCCGGGGTCGGAAAAGCGGCGCAACTGATCTATGATGTCAATGGTAAGCATGACACCCGCAAAGGCACCGAACACCTGCGCAAACAAGCCCAGAAAGCGCCGTGCGATGTAGAAACTGAGCGTCACGCCGCCACCGCCCGGCTGATCCGCCTTGGCCTTTGTGACCAAAACAGCGTCGCCCCGCCCATCGCCAAGGCGGCAACCGGTGAGGCATACAGAAACATCCAGCCGCCCGGCGATTGCGATGACAGATTGGTCGCCACCGTGCCGATCCCCTGCACCACGATCAGCATTCCGATCGCGACCCCGATTTGCCGCCACAATCCGAACCGGCTGAACGCGCCCAGCAAGAGCGCCGCAAACCCAATCAGGGGCGCACCCATCGCAGTCAGGGGTTCGGAAAACCGGCTGTGGCCTTCGAGCCGCAACGCCTCGGGCGTTTTGCCGGTTTCGGTCATGATGGCCGGCGAGGGCCACAAGAGGTCATAGGTCGAAAGCTCGCCCATCTGGCGGCCCGGACGGGTAAATCCGGTCAGCAAACCCGCAAGATCATAGGTGAAATCGGCAAAGCGTGTCACCGAAAGCCGGCGATCCGAGCGGGCCATCGTCTGGGCCATGCCGTCAAACATGATGAGCTTCGGTCCGCTGTCGCCCCGCGCGAACAGGGCGCGGCGTGCTGTGTAGGTGACACGATCGGTTGAACTGCGGTCATCCGCAAGGAACATGTCCAGCAACTCGCCCGTCGGGCTGATCTCGCGGATGTACAGCGTCACGCCCTTGGACGGATGGGTGAATTGCCCAGACGTGAGGTAACGCGCGGTCACATTCTGCGAAATCTCGGCCTGACGGCTGACCATCGCCGTCCGGCTGGCAGGAACCAGAATATGCACCAGGATCAGCATCATCAGCGCGAGGATCACGCCAAAGGCAAACACCGGGCGAGCCAGCCGAAACCCTGAAAACCCGGTGGCCTGCATCACCACCAACTCGCTTTCCTGCATCAGCCGGTTGGTCACCGCCAATGCCGCCGCAAAAGCCGCGATGGGAAGCACCAGACGGATCACATTCGGCAGGGTCAGCAGCGAAAACTCGACGAACACCAGCGCCGTCTGCCCGTCGCCGATCAGTTGGTCAAACAGCCCTACGGCGCGGTTGACCCAATAGACCGCCACCAGAACCAGCGCAAAGAAGCCAAAGGTGCCCAGCAGTTGCGACAGAAGATATCGGTCGAATCTAGACACCCGTCCGCCCCTTTTCCGCACTCAGGCCCTGTGCCGGACGCTAGCGGAATTCGGCGGCGGGGAAAACTCATATCTGGCAATCCGGGCATCGGGGGGCTAGCGTTGTGCGAACCCTTGCGCGAAAGCCGCCCCTGCCCACCAGATTTGGAGACGTCGATGTCCAGCCCCCTGCCGATACAATTCCAGTCGACCGACATCGAGGCGCTGGCCGGGCAGGTCGGGCGCATCGCCATTCTGGTCGACGGGCCGACCCCCGCCAGCGCCGCCGCGCGCAGGCTGGACCGCCTGACCAAGGGCGCGCTGGCCCGCTATCTGGCGTCCGACGCCTTTGCCCAGTTGAAACCGGGCGAGGCGCAGGATCTGGCCTATCCGTCTGGGTTGGCGGCGGATGCGGTGCAGGTGATCCGCCTGCCGCGCAAGACCGACATCGCCACAGCGCGCAAGGCCGGGGCCGCAGTGGGCCGCAGCGTGACGCCTGCACCGACGGTCCTGTTGGCCGAGACGCATCCGATGGCCGCCGAGATTGCCTTTGGCCTCGCGATGCGGGCCTATGAGTTCACCCCCCACAAGACCGCAGCGAAAAAGCCTGCGGGCCCTGTCACGATGATGGTCGCCAACCCCGAGGCGGTGGCGGCGGCGGCGGCTGCGGGAGCGGCGGTGGTCGAGGGCGTGTTCTTCACCCGCGATCTGGTCAATGAACCAGCCAACGTGCTGACCACCAACGACTTTGCCGCGCGGCTGGCCGCGATGCACGAATTGGGGCTGGACGTCGAGATTCTGGAGGAGGACCAGCTAGCCGAGCTGGGCATGGGGGCCTTGCTGGGCGTCGGCATCGGATCGGACAGTCCTACGAAAATCGTGGTGATGCAATGGCTTGGCGGACCAAAAGGCGAGGCTCCTTTTGCGTTGATCGGCAAGGGTGTGGTGTTCGACACGGGCGGCATTTCCATCAAGCCGGCGGGCGGGATGGAAGAAATGACGATGGACATGGGCGGTGCCGCGGTGGTTGCCGGTGTCATGCGGACGCTGGCCCTGCGCGGGGCGAAGGCGAATGTGGTGGGGCTGGTCGGGTTGGTTGAAAACATGCCCGACGGAAAGGCGCAGCGGCCCGGCGATGTGGTCAAGTCGATGAAGGGCGACACGATCGAGGTCATCAACACCGATGCCGAGGGGCGTTTGGTGCTGGCCGATGTGATGTGGTACGCGCAAGAACGGTTCAAGCCGACCGGGATGGTCGATCTGGCGACCTTGACCGGGGCGATCATCGTCGCGTTAGGCCATGAAAACACGGGGGTTTTCTCGAATGACGATACGCTGTGCAATGCTTTCCTCAAGGCCGCGAAGGCCGAGGGTGAGGGGGCGTGGCGGATGCCGATGGGGCAGGCGTATGACGACAAGCTGAAATCGCGGATTGCCGACATGATGAACGTAGGCGGGCGCGATGGCGGGGCGATCACGGCGGCGCAGTTTTTGTTGAGGTTCGTCAAGCCGGATATGCCTTGGATTCATCTGGACATTGCCGGGACCGCCTTGGTGAAGGCCGACCTGACGCTGGCCCCAAAAGGGGCGACGGGGTGGGGCGTCATGGCGCTGGACCGTCTGATCCGTGACAAGTTCGAGGGCTAAGTCCTTGGGTTTGGTCATGTTCTACCACCTGACCCGTACAGGACCAGACGCGACGCTGCAAACCTTGTTGCAGCGAGGCTTGGCGGCGGGATGGCGGGTGATGATCCGGGGCGGCGATGCGGCGGCGCTGGACCGGCTGGATGTGCGGTTGTGGCTGGAGCCCGAGGACGGCTTTCTGCCGCATGGGCGCGAAGGCGGGCCGCATGACGCGGATCAGCCGGTCTTGCTGGGGCAGGGGTTGCCGGTGAACGGCGCGCAGGCTTTGGCTCTGATCGACGGGGCCGATGTTGCGGTCGACGAGGCGCGCGAGATGGAGCGGGTCTGGGCGATCTTTGATGGCGGCGATCAGAAAGCCGTAGCCGCAGCGCGCGGGTTGTGGACGCGGCTGACCGAGGGAGGTGTGGCGGCGCAATACTGGTCCGAGGAATCGGGGCGGTGGGAGAAGAAAGCGGAAAAGTTGCCCGCGGTTTAGCGTTCAGCGGCTGAGAACCATCGTGCCGTTGTCGATGCCGATGCGGAACTGTCCCAGATAATCCATACCCAGCAAGGACATATCCATCTCTCCTTGCGTTACATAAGCGGCGACCTGTTGATCCTCGAACGGGCCGAGCGTGACTTGCGGCAAGCGGACGCGGGCGGTTCTCACCACGCCGTTCGCCGTCATGGCCTCGCCCAGATAGGCAAGACTGCCCGGGTCCAGACCCAACCGCAGCGCGTCGGATCGGGAAAGGACCACGTTACTGGCCCCGGTGTCGGCCAGAAACTCCACATTCGTGCCGTTGATCTGCAGCGTGATGTAATAGTGGCCATCGCGTGCGCGGGGGACTTCAACACTGCCGTTTTCCGTGGCCATCTGACGCGGGGCGATGTCGGTACGCAGGTCGGTCCAGAGGCCGTAACCGGCTGCAATTCCAAGAAAAATAAGCCCCCACGCGACGGCGGTGCGCAGGGCCTGACCCATGCGTTTGCGGTATTCGACCATCACCCAACCGCCAACTGCGGCGAGCAGCAGGCTGAGATAGAGAATTCGTGCGATGGTGTCCCCGTCCATGATGCCTGCGATATGGGGGCCAAGCCCCAGTTTGCAATGGGAAAAGATCAGGCGGCGGCCTCTAGCCGTTCTTGAGCGGCGATCCACATCGCCTCGGCACGGTCCAGGGCGTCCATCACTTCGGCGTACTTCTTGTTCCAGGTGTCCAACTCGCCCTTGCGGGCGTCGTCATAGAGATCCGGATCGGCCAGTTTCTTGGCCAGACGGTCGCGCATTTCGTTGATTTTCGCCAGCCGTTCCTCGGACTTTTTGACATCGGCGCGCAGGACGATTATCTCATCTCGGCCTGTTTTCTTTGGTTTAACAACGGGTTGTGAAGAATTCTTCATGTCGTCATCGCCCGCCAGCAGTTGCTTGCGGTAGGTTTCCAGATCTTCGGTATAGGGCGTCACCGCGCCGCCTTTGACCAGCCACAACCGATCTGCCACGAGGCCCAGCAGGTGCATGTCGTGGCTGACGAGGATGACAGCACCTTGGTATTCCGTCAAAGCCTCGACCAAAGCCTCGCGGCTTTCCATGTCGAGGTGGTTGGTCGGTTCGTCGAGAATCAGCAGATGCGGCGCGTCGATGGTGGCTAACAGCAGAGAAAGCCGGGCTTTCTGGCCGCCCGACAGCCTGCCGACCACGGTTTCGGCCTGATCGGCCATCAGACCAAAACCCGCCAGACGGGCGCGCAGGCGGGGTTGGCCTTCGGCGGGGCGCAGGCGTTGCAAGTGTTGCAGCGGGGTTTCGTCGATGAAAAGTTCGTCCACCTGATGCTGCGCGAAATAGCCGATCCGCAGTTTGGAGGAGCGGACCATCTTGCCCTCCATCGTCACAAGTTTACCGGCCAACAGCTTGGAAAGTGTGGACTTTCCCTCGCCGTTGCGACCCAGAAGCGCGATGCGGTCGTCCTGATCTATCCGCAGCGACAGCTTTTTCAGGATCGCGGGGCCGCCGTAGCCGACTGCCGCGCCATCCAGATTGATGATCGGGGGCGACAGTTCTTCGGGGGCGGGAAAGGTGAAGATCACCTTCTTCGCATCCTCGGGGGCGGTGATGGTCGTCATCTTTTCCAGCATCTTGACGCGGCTTTGGGCCTGTACGGCTTTGGAGGCCTTGGCCTTGAAGCGGTCAACGAAGGATTGCAGGTGCGCGCGGCGGGCCTCCTGCTTCTTTGCCTCGGCCTGCAACACGGCGCGGCGTTCGGCGACTTGTCTTGCGAACTGGTCGTAAGGGCCTGACCAATAAGTCAATTTCTTATTGTCCAGATGCAGGATGCCGGTCACGGCGCGGTTTAGCAGGCCGCGGTCGTGACTGATGATCAGGACGGTGTGCGGGTATTTGGTCAGGTAGCTTTCGAGCCACAAGGCCCCCTCAAGATCAAGGTAGTTGGTCGGCTCGTCCAGCAACAGGTAATCGGGTTGGGCGAACAGCACGCCGGCCAGCGCCACGCGCATCCGCCAGCCGCCCGAGAAGTCGGAGCAGGGTTTCAGTTGCGCCTCGGCGTCGAAGCCCAGCCCCTTGAGAATGGCCGAGGCGCGGCCCTCGGCGGACCACGCGTCGATGTCGGTCAGGCGGGCCTGAATCTCGGCTATCCGGTTGGGATCATGGGCGGTTTCGGATTCCTTCAGCAGGGCTGCGCGTTCGGTATCCGCCTCCAGCACGGTGTCCAGAAGCGAGGTGGACGACGACGGCACCTCTTGCGCCACGCCGCCGATCCGGGCGCGGGCGGGCATGGTGATGTCGCCGCCTTCCAGTGCCAGTTCCTTTTTGATCAGGCGGAACAGGGTGGTTTTGCCCGCACCATTGCGGCCGACGAGGCCGACTTTGTGACCGGTGGGAATGGTGGCCGAAGCCCTTTCAAACAGCGGGCGGCCTTCGACGGAATAGGTGATGTCTTCGATTTTGAGCATGGGGTGGGATTGCCCCATGGAAGCAAAAAGGTCAACCGAATTGGGCGGCACCTGCGGTACACCCCCTGTACACCCCCTGTGCAGACGCGGCGCAGACGCAAGATGCCTGCTATCGCCTTTTCAAAAGGCGGCCCGCGTGCTAGCAGGCGGTCGAAATTCCGGTATGGGCAGGCGCCTGTGCTGCCCATTTGTGAGGACCATCATGGCCGTCGAACGTACCCTGTCGATCATCAAGCCCGACGCGACCCGCCGCAATCTGACCGGCAAGATCAATGCCAAGTTCGAGGAAGCCGGGCTGCGCATCGTGGCACAAAAGCGCATCCATCTGAGCGTGGCGCAGGCGGGTGCCTTCTATGCCGAACATTCGGCGCGCGGGTTCTATGGCGAGTTGTGCGACTTCATGGCGTCGGAACCGGTGGTCGTGCAAGTGCTGGAGGGCGAGGGCGCCATCCTGAAGAACCGCGAAGTGATGGGGGCGACCAATCCGGCCAACGCGGCGGAAGGCACGATCCGCAAGGAGTTCGCGCTGTCGATGGGCGAGAACTCGGTCCACGGGTCGGACAGCGAGGCGTCGGCCGAGCGCGAGATCTGCTTTTACTTCTCGGGGCTGGAACTGGTCGGCTAAGCCCGACGTTCCACCACACCGAACAGATCGAGGGCCGTTTCCAGATCGGAACGGCCCTTTGGTTTTGCCAAAGCCGAGCTTGCCTTGATCGCATCGAACCGGGCGCGCAGGGCAGCCTTCTCGTCGCCCTGACAGTCGTTCCACGGCCGGCCTTGCAGGCCCATGACCAGAACGTAATAGCCGATGAAATGGGGTTGGGTGCCGTGTTGCAGCAGGCGGCGGTATGCCTCGTCCGCACCCAGATCGCGGAGTTGTTGGGCGGTATGGATGCCTGCGCGGGCGAAGGCTGCTTCGGACGCGGGGCCGAGGTTGGGGATCGAGCTTACCGGGTCTGACATGCGTGCGCCCTGCTGGGGTTTCCGCCAGATTAGCGGTGCGCGCGCGGGTCTGTAAACCTTGAGAGTGTCAGATTGCCGCCCAGTCGCGGAAGATCGGCTGGCTGCCCTGCTGTTGTGCCGGGGTCGGGGTCGGGGTCGGCTGCGGCGGGGTCGGTTTGTCGGCCTGGCCCTGTTGCGGGGCGGACGGGTTTTCGCTGCCCTGCTGTGCGCGGGGGGTGGGGGTTGGTGACATCTGACTGCTCCGGTCTTTTGTTGTTTTGCTGTGGGTCTTTGATGGCGGGCTGGTTGCTGAGTGTCGCAACCGCGGTTGGCCGAGACAAGGCCAAACGGGGGCGATTTCGCGACGCTTTAGCCAAGCTGTGGGGGTTGTGCAACGGTCGGGCGATCAGCGTTGCGTGATCGGCGGCTTGCGCGGGCGCGCAAGTGTCGGGAAGCGCAGGAAGAATCAACCGTTGGGGTGGGGTTGATTCGCGAGTTGGGCTTGGCGGATTGCAAGGCGAACGCCCATTAATCTTGCAGTTTATAGTCGGGATGGCGCGGTGTGGGGCAGCGGGTTGGCAGGGATGGCGGGTAAACAGATCGAACTGAATCCCCTTGAGTCATGAAGGAATTGAGTTTTCTACAGGTGATTCCGGACATTTCAGGAGTTGGGGTGACAGCGGTTTGAAAGATGGCGGCCCGGTT
>Ga0105046_10011158_pt1 | contig 13988 bp, 11 predicted proteins | sample MAT03_FD_78385 | JGI IMG/M metagenome (GOLD analysis project Ga0105046, IMG submission 78385) | Freshwater microbial communities from Lake Fryxell liftoff mats and glacier meltwater in Antarctica - MAT-03 (megahit assembly) | ecosystem: Environmental > Aquatic > Freshwater > Ice > Liftoff... | reverse complement strand
TCGTTCCTCAGCTCGTTGGTGCTTGAGTCCTTCAACCAAGAGCCGTCCGAACTCACGGACGACACTTCGCGGGTCGTCAATCGGGGCACCGTAGATGAATCGGTTCGTAAGCCCACCCGCCGCTCGTGCGGACAGCCACATTCGATACGCATCGTCGTTCATGGGCGTGCTGGGATCACGATCAACCAGAACCTGCCGCCCAGCGACTATAAACCCGAGCAACTCATCGAGCCCAGCCCGATCCAACCGATCACCCCTCGAGATCGCCTGTATTCGATCCCACGCCGGCATCACCCAAGCTGGCGCATCCGGCAACAACGTTGGGACTCGCGGCGGCGTCGCAAACTGCTCCCGCCACGGCCCCTCCTTTGCCGAGCCGTCACGCTGTAAAGACCAGACGCCGACCGATGAACACAGAAGCACCGCAGCCCCTACCACCCAGTATAACGGCTTCATGAATAGAGCTCCTTCTCATCACATCAGCCAGCGGAACCATGAGCACCGCGGGTGCTGTATCGTCCAGCCCACTTGCTCGCAGAACGCCTCGCAATCCCTGATATTAGGTCTGCCACCGGGGAAGCCGCCGGAGCAACACGAGAAGCAATCCTCTTTATTCGTCACCGCAGGTACAGACCAGGGAGCGCAGTTCGCCTGGCCCCAGATCCACCCGGGGCCTGTGGCGTTAGCCCAGACAAGTGTGCTTGAAAGTCCCAAACAGGACGCCGCTGGCAATCAGCAAGGCCCACTCATTCAATCGGCACTTGGATTTCAGCGAGCGCGGCTTCATCAATGGATCTCCTTTTTAAATGCAGTCCTACAATTTCACTTTACGTGGCAAGCCTCAACTGTCAAGGCAGTTTGCGGATGAAATCGCGTACATCGCAACGAACGAACACCACAGTCTCCACGCAACCTCGGACCGACAGCCGCCCTTCACGCTGTTTTAAGCCTTGCAGGCTGAAAGCTCGGCTGGTGGGGCGTAGCGGAGATCATGGCGCGCGCGACACCACAATGTTCCGTGTATTAGCGGGCCGCTCGCTGCGGGCCCGCGCCGAGTCCAGATACGTATTCATCTGCCCGGTTTTGTGTCGCTTGAACGCCACGGCACTCGCCCGAACGAGGGGGCCTTGGCCCTGCCGTCTGATCTGTTACCATCTGCCCGCTGACGAGGCCGTCTACTCACGATAACGCCGAAGGGAATGAGCCCATGTTCACCGCTGATAGTTCCAAAACCGACGTTCGCGCCATGCTCGGCGCTCAGGCCGACTCGCTCCTCAAGCACGAGTCGAAGACCGTGTCCAAATCGCAGTTGCACCTGCCCGGGCCGGATTTCATCGACCGCGTCTTTTCCGCGACCGACCGCGGGCCTGCCGTGCTCCGCAACTTCCAGACCATCCTCAACACGGGCCGCCTCGCTGGCACCGGCTTTGTCAGCATCCTGCCCGTCGATCAGGGCATCGAGCACTCCGCCGGCGCCAGCTTCGCCCCAAACCCCACGTACTTCGACCCTGAGAGCATCGTCAAGCTCGCCTACGAGGGCGGCTGCAACGCCGTCGCCAGCACGATCGGCGTGCTGGGCGCCGTCAGCCGCAAGTGGGCTCACAAGATTCCCTTCCTTGTGAAGTTCAACCACAACGAGATGCTAACGTGTCCCAACGTTCATAAGCAGTCCTACTTCGGCTCCATCCGCCAGTGCTTCGAGATGGGCGCGATCGCCGTGGGGGCCACCATCTACTTCGGCAACGACTCCGCCCGCGATGAGATCGCCTATGTCAGCGACATGTTCGAAGAAGCCCACGCGCTCGGCATGGTCACCGTCCTCTGGTGCTACACCCGCTCGGCCAGCTTCAAAGTCAAGGGTGCCGACGGTAAGAGCATCGACTACCACTCCTCCGCCGACCTCACGGGCCAGGCCAACCACCTCGGCGTGACCATCAAGGCCGACATCATCAAGCAGAAGCTCCCCGTCAATAACGGCGGCTACGCAGCCGTCAATACCGGCGGCTCGTCCTACGGCAAGTGGGACAAGCGCGTCTATACCGACCTCTGCGGCTCCGACGAGAATGGCCACGGCGGGCACCCCATCGACCTGTGCCGCTACCAGATCCTCAACAACTACATGGGCCGCATCCCCCTCATTAACTCCGGCGGCGAATCCAAAGGCGCCAGCGACCTCCAAGACGCCGTGACCACCGCCGTAATCAACAAACGCGCCGGCGGCATGGGCCTGATCTCGGGCCGCAAGGCGTTTCAGAAACCCATGCCCGAAGGCGTCAAGATCCTCAACGCCGTGCAGGATGTGTACCTCGACAAAAGCGTAACTGTCGCGTGATCTCTAAGCCCCTCGCGGGAGCGAGGGGTCGGCAGGCCTCACGCGCCGTGTTCAAGATCAGCGCCGCACCGCGCCCATGCGGTACACGGATTGTCGCGCAAGCTCACGCTTTGGATGGAGTTCGATCGCAGGACTCCGACAAACTCAGCTCCCAGCCCCCGGCTTGAGCCGGCAGTCTGCCGGGGGTCTGGCGGGGGTCTGGCGGGGGTCTGGCCTTCCTTCGGTACCCGCCGGGTGAGCTCTTTCACCTTCAACCAAATCGCAAGGTGCAAAGAGAATCCGCCTTATACGAATTCCCATTGCTGCCCGCGCTCTTGGATTAGCCGGAGCTCCGGAGCAGCGAAATGACCGCAGAACTCGTCAAGAACATACAGAATATTAGAGCGGTGGGGGGAACGCCGTGGCTCGTGCACGCCCCCATTCTTTGGCCTTTCTTCGGGCCCTTTGCGAGCTTCGCGGTTGGCGAAGCCGCCGCTTGCTCCGCGCAGTAGGCAATGAGAAGGCGGATTAGACCCCAAGCTTCCGCCCGGGGCTCCGTTTCGGGCAAGGCGGTTTTCTTAGAGACCCATCGCCCGATGACGACGATCACCCCAAACCGGGCTGGCGGAATCACTAAGTCGCCCGTTTTCTCTTGCGGCCGCAGAATCCCGGGTTAGACTTTCTATTCGTTCCCGGGCTTCCGCCGCACCTGAGTGGCAGAGAGTAAAGGAGAGTTAGCATGATGATCGTCCCCAACCGTTGTATATCGGTGCTTGCCGCGATGATGTTCGCGTCGACCGCCTCGGCCAACCTCGTCTTCAACGGCAGCATGACCGGCGACCCCATCATCGGCTCGCCGCCCCCCGGCTGGACGCCCATCCAAGCCGACGGCGACACCATCCCACCCGGCGGCCTGAACGCCTGGGCCACGGGCATGCCCGCATCCCCCGATGGTGGCACCTTCCTCGCCCTCCTCCACAACGGTTTGGGGATAGAAGGCAAAGACGTCGTCAGCCAAGTCGTCAACGGCTTCACCCCCGGCGAGTCCTACACCGTCAGCCTCTTCTATTCCAACGCCGGCCTCCCCCTCCTCGGCTCACCCTACACCGGCCCGATACGCCTTGAGACCAGTATCGCTGGCAACTCCTTCTCCACGCCCTCGATCAACTTCCTGGGCATCGGTGCCCAGCAGTGGTTCCTTGCTCAATACAACTTCGTCGCCACTGCCGCCAGCCAAGCCCTGATCTTCGAGCCCTTCGCCGGCACCGGCGAAGGCGGCGCGATCGGGATCGACGGCGTCTCCATCGACCTCATCCCCACCCCCGGGGCCGCCGCCCTGCTGGGCCTTGGCGGCTTGGTTATCGCCCGCCGTCGTCGCTAAACTGCCGCATCACCTGCTGAATCTTCACACCGCCCGGCTCCTGCCCGGGCGGTGTTTTTCTGCGCGAACCACGCCGTTGATTGCCAATCTGCCGCAGTTTGACCAAATCGCCACCATTGATCACGGGCCGGTGGTCTTTGCCGGGCCGTCGTGTATCCTGAAACGTCCGTCCGACGGGCTCGGCACGGGGTCGTGAGCCGCCGGGGTTGGTCGAGCGTCAACCTTCATGCCAAACCGACAAATCCGGTCACTGCGTTCCTTCCCCGCGGCCTGCGTCGTAGCTCTGTTGTCAACCGCTCACGCCCGCGCCGCCCCCGTCACCTGGACAGGCATCGGCGACGGCGTCTCCTGGACCGACCCCCTCAACTGGTCCAACGCCAACTTCATGCCCCCCCAGCCCGTCCCTCCGGGTCCCAACGACCAGGTCATCATCAACGGCCCCGGGTCTGTCATCCTCGGCCCCGCCTTCGCCGCCATCAACATCAATAGCCTCGCCCTCTCCGGCGGCCGCACCGTCCGGCTCGACGCCGGCTCCCTCTTCGTCACCTCCAACATCACCGGTACCACCGCCGACGGCGTCCACCTCCGCGGGGGCATGCTCGCCCTGGCCGGCGAGTTCCGCACCGCCCGCCTCACGCTCGAGGCCGGGGCCCTCGCCGGGCCCATCGTCCTCAACGCCGCCAGCGTCACGTCTCTGGCCCCGCTCGAAGGCGACCTCAAGCTCCTCGGCAACACCTCATGGTTCGGCCCCATCTTCGGCGGGCAGAACCTCACGCTCGAAGCCCGCCTCAATCTCGCCTCGACGCTCACCTTTGCCGCCGCCACCACCAGCACCGGCTCGATCACCCTCACCAGCCTCGTCCCCAGCGGCAGCAGCCAGATCACCGTCGCGTCAGGCATGTTCATCAACGCCGGCACTCTCACCTTCGCCAGCGGCGGCGGCTCGCGCACCATCGCCGGCAACTTCACCAACACCAACGCCTGCAACATCAACGCCCCCACCCTCTTCTCCTCGCTCGCCACCCCCGCCACCTACGCCAACACCGGCACGCTCGCCATCGCCCCCGGCGCGTCGCTCACCGTCGGCGGCCTCACGCCCACCTTCAATCAAACCGCCGGTGCGATCACCGGCGCCGAGCTCCTCACCGCCCAGTTCACCCAGTTCAACTGGTCCGGCGGCATCGTGACCAACAACAACGGCCTGCCCGCTTCCCCCACCCTGCTCGCCGGACGCCTCACGCTCGCCCCCGCGATCATCCAGCCCATCAACCCGCAACTCACCAGCCTCGTCGAGTTCGTCGGCCACCTCGCCCTTGGACAGACCATCACCGTCGTCGGCCAGACGGGTAACAACGGCGTGCTCCGACTGCTCAACAACTTCACCAACGCCGGCACCATCGTCCTCACCTCCGTCACGACCGGCCAGGCCAACATCAACTACTTCGCGTCCCAACGCACCGTCACCAACACCACCACCGGCTTCATCCGCATCAACCCCGGCGCGGGCGGGCCACGCAACATCGCCGCCAACATCTCGAACGCCGGCACCATCGAGATCAACACCCCCACCAACCTCGCCTACAACGGCGGCGCCTACACCAACACCGGGCTCATCGACATCACCACCAACGGCTCGCTCACCGCCTCCGCCTCGGGCCAAACACTCAATCTCAACAGTGGCACCCTCCGCGGGGCAGACCGCCTCAACCTCTCCAACATGTTCTTCTTCTATAACGGCGGCCTCATCGAGAACACCCCCGGCACCGTCGGCTCGCCCCAGCTCACCAGCTGCCAAGTGCTCCTGGTCTCCACCAACCCCATCAACGCGAACTTCTTCGGCACGACCACGCTCAACACCGGCCTAAGCCCCAGCCACACCGTCAACGTCATCGCCACCGCCACCACCAACGCCTCGCTCACGCCCGCCAACTCCATCCTCAACGACGGCACCATCGTCCTCACCTCCACCGGCCCCCGCTCCTCCGAGATCCGCTTCAACGCCACCCGCCGCAGCGTCACCAACTCTGCCACCGGCAAGATCTTCGTCCGCGCCGGCGCCGGCGGTTCACGCACGCTCGCCGCCAACCTCGTCAATAACGGTCTCGTCCGCCTCGAAACACCCACCGCCTTCAACTACCCCGACGGCGTCTACCTCAACATCGGCATCCTCGAACTCGCCCCCGCCGCCACCCTCGCCATCACCGGCATCTACAGCGGCCCCGGCATCCTCGCGCTCCAGCCCGGGCCCCTCGCCAGCGGCACCCCCGCCATGCCCTCCATCACGACCACCGGACTCTACACCCTCGAAGGCACGCTCCGAATCGCCCCCACCCCGGGCACCCAGCCACCCTTGGGCACGCCGCTCCCGCTCCTGACCGGCCCGTTCACGGGCCAGTTCGCCGCCCTCGACATCCCGCTCATCCCCGGCAGCCTCGTCACCATCTACTCCCTCAACCCGACCCCTGGCGCGTTCTCCCTTCGCCGCCGCGACTGCTCGGCCGACTACAACGCCGACGGCGCGCCCGACCAGGAAGACCTTTCCAACTGGATCAGCGACTTCTTCGCCGACCCGGCCCTCGGCTGGGCCAACGGCGGCAACAGCTTCGCCGTCCCCTGCCCCACCCTCGACGCCCTGTTCGCCGGCGGGCTCGCCGCGGACTTCAACGCCGACTGCGTCATCAACCAGGAAGACCTCGCCCCGTTCATCACGGCCTACTTCCTCGACGCCGAGAGCTGCGCCCCCTAGATCCGGCCGGTCGCCGAATCGTTCCGCGTATCCTCACCGCGTGCCCGTCCCGACCGCCACACCACCGACGCCGCCGCATGACCCGGCCCTGGCCCGCAGCGTCGCCGTGCGCGTCGTGCGCATCCTCCGCGAGGCCGGGTTCGTCGCCTACTTCGCCGGCGGGTGCGTCCGCGACGAACTGCTCGGCATCCACCCCACCGACTTCGACGTCGCCACCGACGCCACGCCCGACCGCGTCAAAGCCCTCTTCCCACGCTCCAACATGGTCGGGGCGGCCTTCGGCGTCGTCCTCGTCCACTGGACCACGCCCCACCCCGGCCAACCCGAACGGATCACCGTCGAAGTCGCCACCTTCCGCGGCGAAGGGGCCTACTCCGATCGCCGCCGACCCGACTCGGTTCACTTTACCGACGCCCAGCAAGACGCCCTCCGCCGCGACTTCACCATCAACGCCCTCTTCCTCGACCCGCTCGCCCTGCCCGACGCCGCCACGCCCCCCGGGATCGACGGACGCGTCATCGACTTCGTCGGCGGCCTGCCCGATCTCCGCGCCCGCATCCTCCGCGCCGTCGGCGACCCGCACGCCCGGCTCAACGAAGACCACCTCCGCGCCCTCCGTGCCGCCCGCTTCGCCGCCCGCCTCGACTGCCACATCGACCCCGCCACCGCCGACGCTATCCGCACCCACGCCCGCGAGCTACAAGGCGTCAGCCACGAACGCATCGGCGACGAACTGCGACGCATGCTCCGCCAACCCGCCCGCGCCCGCGCCGTGCACTGGCTCCAGACCCTCGGCCTCGACGCCCCCGCCCTCCAAGGCCCCGCCCTCACCGTCGACACCCCCATCCTCGCCGCCCTGCCCCCCGCCACCGACGCCATTACCGCCTTGGCCGCCTGGTCGCTCGACCGCGCGGCCACCGCCCTGACTAGCGAAACCGCCATCGTCGCCCACGCCCAAGGCCTCCGCAAAGCCCTGTGTCTGAGCAACCAAGAGACCGTCGACCTCCGCGACACGCTCTCCAACATCCTCCACCTGCGCGGCCCGTGGCTCGGGAGCAGCGTCGCCAGGCAAAAACGAGCCGCCAACCGCCCTTGCTTTTTCACGTCCTTAGAAATCCTCAAAACACTCGATCCTGCCAGATTGGAATCTGTTAGGGCTCGGCTCCGCGAACTCAGAATCGAACCAGCCCAAGGCGGCCCGGCTCCGGAACCCCTCGTTACGGGGGACGACCTCGTCCACCTCGGTTTCAAGCCCGGCCCTTCCTTTAAGGAAATGCTGAATCAGCTCTACGACGCCCAGCTCGAAGGCCGAATCGCGACCAAACCCGAGGGATTGGAACTCGCCCGGAACCTGCGCGTCTAACCTCTGGGACGACGCGGCCACGGCCTCAAAGTCTCCGCGCGAACGAATCGACTCGGCCGGGTACAACTGATCGCAGAGCCAACCTCGAATCGGAGTTCCAGAATGAAGTACGCCTCCAAGATCCTCTTCGGTGTCGTCCTCGCAGCGGGGTTGGCCTTCCTCCCCCCTTGCGGGCTCGCCCGCTCGGCCTGGGCACAGCAGACCCCCGCGCCGACCTCCGGTTCCGCAGACGCCATCAAGGTCGGCGACCGCGTCAAGCTCACACTCCGCAACGGCGACGTCCGCGAGGGCGTGGTGGCGCAGAGCACCGACTCCGTCCTGATCGTCAAAATCGCCATCGTCGGGATCAGCTCCGAGATCACCTACCAGCGCAACGAGATCGCCAAGGTCGAGCGCCTAGAAGCCGCGGCCACCCCCAAGCCGGCCAAGGCCGCCAGCGGCACCGGGACAGCGACGCCCAACAGCCCGCCCACCAGCCCTCCGATCACCCCGGCCTCTGCGCTGGCCGACGACGGTTTGACCCACCCGAAGGTCTTCTATATCGAGCTCAAGGGCGAGTTCGGCCGCGACATCTCCGTCACGCCGCTCAGGTCCATCCTCGCCGAGGCCAAAAGGGCCCAGCCGGACGTGATCATCTTCAAGGTCGCCACCGACTTCAAGTTCCAGGGCCAGGAGCGCCAGGACTTCAACCCTGCCGACGCCAACGCCGCCTTCAATCAGCTCGAAACCGTCCGCGAGTTGCAGACCCTCTTCACCGACGGCATCCGCGACGACTCCGAGTGGAAGACCAAGCCCCGACTGGTCATGTGGGTCAAGAAAGCCCTGGGCGGCATCGCCTTCCTCCCCTTCGTGGCACCTGAAATCTACTACACCTCCGACGCCCTCCACGGCGGCATCGGCTTCCTCGAACTCATCTTCGAGGGCGTGGGCGACAGGGTCGTCCAGGAAAAGCAATACTCCCTCCGCATCGCCCGCGCTGAAGGACTCGCCATCAAGGGCGGCTACGACGCTCGCATCATCAAGGCCATGACCCGCGCCGACTATGTCCTCTCCTACACCCTCGTCGGCGGCAAGCCCGTCTACTTCGAGGACGACACCGGCGACGTCCTCCTCACCGACGACGCCGACCGCGGCAAGGATCGCCGCGACACCATCGAGGACATCGTCCGCTTCAAGGGCAACGATGTCCTCACCCTCAACGCCCAGAATGCCATCACCTTGGGCGTTTCCAAGGGTACCGCCGACACCTTCGACGAACTCCTCTCCGAACTCGGCATCGCCCGCACCGCCGAGATGCTCAAAAACCGCTCCGCCAAAGTCCTTGGCGACTGGTCCAAGAACATCACCGAAGCCGAGAAGGACTTCGCCCGTTTCTGGCGCGAGTACGGCCGCATCACCGTCACCGGAGCCACCCCCGCTGAACGCAATAAGGGCCGCAGCCAGCAGATCGGCAAGCTCAACGAGATCAACAACCTCCTCAAACGCTACAAAGAAGCCATCAATCCTCAGCAGATCGAGGGCGCCCCGGAGCAGTGGGAAAGCCGCATCGACCTCATGATCAACCAGATCAAGCAGCAGATGCGCCTGGACCGCTGAACCCGCTTCCCTCTACGCCCTGCACAGTCCCCCCGCCCAACCCGCACCCTCGGCATCGAGCACCTCCTCAAGACGAAAGTTTGGAGCCACCCATGCACGCTCTCCGTACTCGCCCCCGTTCGCTCTGGTCCGCGTTGGTGACCGGCCTGGTCATTACCGCGGCCTCCCTGGCCCACGCGGCCCACTTCGCCGAGCCCGGGGCGCCCGCCACGACCCCCGTCGTCGGCCGCGCCACGCGCGTTGCAGTCCTCAACTTCGGGCCGCCGTCTGATTGGCAGGGCTCCGCCGGCAACATGGTCGGCACCGTCGCCAACGCCAAGGCCTGGAAGGAAGCCGTCCCGCTCCTCAAGAAAGACAAGGTCGACGTCGTCATCGTCCGCATCAACTCCGGCGGCGGGCTCGCCCTCGAAGTTCCTCGCTTCAACGAGGTCTTCGAAAAAGACTACAAGCCCAACTTCCGCACCGTCGCCTGGGTCGAGTCGGCCATCTCCGCCGCCGCCATGAGCCCCTACGTTCTCGAAGAGTTCTACTTCATGCCCGAGGGCAACCTCGGCGCCTGCACGGCGTGGTCGGGCCAGCTCAACGCCGCCAAGGGCGTGCAGCTTGAAATCTTCCTCCACATGATGGAAAAAGCCTCCGCCCTGGGCAAGCGCGACCCCAAGATCATGCGCGCCATGCAGATCGAGGAACCCCTCACCGCCAACATCGACGAGAACGGCGACGTCACGTTCTTCCAGAACGAGTCCGGCGCCATCAGGCTCAACCCGCCCGAGCAGATCCTCACCCTCAACGCCACCGACGCCCTCAAGGTCAAGTTCTCACTCGGGACCGCCGCCACCAAGGAAGAGCTTGTCAAGGTCATGGGCCTCACCGAGTACGAGTTTGCCGGCTTGGAAGCCAGCAAGTTCATCGACCAGAACATGCGCGGCAACGACCGCGCCGAGAAGCGCTTCAAAGACTTCTACGCCAAGTACGCCCAGTCCGTCAGCGCCGCCCAGGGCATCACCGACCGCGACCTGCGCCGCCGTGAGATTGGCGTGGCACGCCGCCACCTCGCCGAGATCAGGGCCGCCGTACGCATCAACGCCAACTTCGCCCTCCTCAACAACCTGCCCGACAACTGGTTCGAAGAGCAGGAAGACCTCCTCAAGCAACTCGCCAAGTAAGCCGGCTACCCACACCGCCGTCCATGCAACTACGGCCCCGCTCGTTCACGAGCGGGGCCGTTTTCTTAGCCGCGCCGCCCAACTCCGCCGCCGCGCCCGGCGAACCATCACCCATGCCCACCGATCCCCCGCCCATCGGCCCGCTCCATCTCAGCGATGCCCAGTTTCGCGACCGCGCCGCCGACGTCCTCGCGCTCATCACCGACTACTGGTCCCGCTTGCAGGCCCATGACCCGGCCCTTCCTGTCATGGCCCGCACCAAGCCCGGCGAGGTCTTCAATCAACTCCCCGCGGCGGCCCCGGAAACCACCGAGCCCTGGGAGGCCGTGCTCGACGACCTGGACCGGCTGATCCTCCCCAACCTCACGCACTGGCAGCACCCATCCTTCTTCGCGTTCTTTTCAGCCAACGCCTCCGCGCCCGCCGTGCTGGGCGAGATGCTCAGCGCGGGCCTGGGCGTGCAGGGCATGCTCTGGGCCACCAGCCCCGCCTGCACCGAGCTTGAAACCCGGGTCCTCGACTGGCTCGCCGACGCTTTCGGGCTGCCCCCCCACTTCCGTTCCGGCGCCGCGCTCGGCCCGCACCTGGGCGGCGGCGTCATCCAATCCACCGCCAGCGAAGGCACGCTCGCCGCTCTGCTGGCCGCCCGCTTCCGCGCCCGTCGGCTCCTCGCCCATACCGATCCCGACACGCTCACGCCCATCTCCGTCATCACCAGCACCGCGGCCCACTCATCGGTCGTCAAGGCCGCGATGATCGCGGGCGTGGCGGCCGGGCCCGATGATCGCCGGCACGTCCTCCGCATCAACACCGACGCCGACGGCCGCATGGACCTTGACCACCTCGAATCGACGCTGACGCGGGTCCTCACCAGCGCCAGCGGCTCCCCGCCGCCCGCGCTCGTGACGGGCACCCTGGGCACCACCGCCACCGGCGCCTTCGACGACCTCGCCGGCATTCGCGCCGTGATGGACCGCACCTGGTTAGCCCATCGCGGCACCGCCTGGCCCGGCTGGCTCCACGCCGACGCGGCCTGGGCCGGTTCCGCCTTCATCTGCCCCGAGTATCGCCAGAGCGCCGCCGCGCTGGCCGCCGCCGATTCCATCAGCATCAACCCGCACAAATGGCTCCTCACCAACTTCGACTGTTCGCTGATGTGGACGCGCTGCCGCCAAGACCTCGTCGGCTCGATGTCCATCACGCCCGACTACCTCCGCAACGCCGCGTCCGACTCGGGCAGCGTGATCGACTACCGCGATTGGCACGTCCCGCTGGGCCGGCGCTTCCGGTCGCTCAAGCTCTGGTTCGTTCTGCGGCACTACGGCCTGGAGGGCCTGCGGGCCCACATCCGCGTCCACATCCACGCAGCCCAGGAACTCGAACACGCCATCCGCGCTGATGACCGCTTCGAGATCCCCGTGCCCCGATCGCTCTCCCTGCTCTGCTTCCGCCTCCGCGGCCCCGGCAACGAACTCACGCGCCGCCTGCTTGACCGCCTCAACGCCTCGGGCCAGATCGCTCTCACCCCTACCACACTGCCGACCACGCCCGACCGACCTGCGCCCGTGACCGTCATCCGCTTCGCCATCGGCGGCACCTTCACCAAGGCCGAGCACGTCCAGCAAGCCTGGCACCTGATCCAACGCACCGCTGGCGAGGTCGCGGACGCCTAGCCCCCGCTATGCTGCCCTCATGAGACGCGCACTGGCGGCATTGGGACTGGCCTCGGCGAGCGTGCTCGGCTGCGCCGCCCCAGGGCCACGCACCGAGCAGTTGAGCGTCCCATCCGGGGCGTACTCGCGGGCCTTCGCTGCGGCCCGGCAGACGCTCCGCGAGGCTGATTTCTTCGTCGATCGCGCCGACGCCGCGCTGGGCGTGATCACCACGCGGCCCAAGGACGGCGCCGGTCTGGCCACGCCGTGGGATCAGGACCAGTCGTCGGCCCGGCAGGAACTCGACGACTTGTTCAACCGGCAGAGCCGCCAGGTCCGCGTGACGTTCGAGCCGGTGCCCTCGACACGCGTGGTGCCCGATCTGCGCGATGACCCCGGCGCCCTCGTCGCCCGCGTCCGCGTCACGCTGCTGCGGCGGCACCGGCCCGGCTGGCGGCTGGAACCCTCGTCCATCCGGCTCACTTCACGCTTCAGCGACAGCGATCTGGCCGCCCGCGGGCTAGAGCCGGAGTACGCGGTCGCCATCGAGAGCGATCCCGCGTTGGAGAGCCGGCTTTTGAATTCGATCAAGCTCGCGATGGACGAGACGCCGCAGGGCGAATCAGGCCCGGGGGTTCCGCGCTGAACCGGGCGCGGTGTTGGCGGACGGGGGCCGGCCCGGCTCCTCCATCGTCGCCTCGTCGGCCCGCGCGATCAGCGGCCCAAGATGGCCCAGCGCCCGCGACACCAACTGCCCGCGATTGGTCGCGCCCAGCTTGCGGTGCAACGACTTGACGTGATCGTGCACGGTGTAGACCGAGCGGTGCAACTCCGCGGCGATCTGCGGCACCTTCTTGCCCGCCACCAGCTTCCACAGGATGGTCTCTTCCCTCGGCGTCAGCCAACTGTGGCGATCGGCCGGCATCGGGCCGATGGCGTTCACATACCGCACACCCATCAGCGGCAATACCGCGCCGAAGACGGCGCTGTAACGGGCCACTTCCTGGGGTGAGCAGCCGATCAGGGCCACCTCGGCGATCAGCGTCCGGCCCGGCAAGGGCCCGATCAGGCCGACCGCGCCGACAAGGACGTCGGACGCGCCCACCGGGTCCCACCGCAGGTTCAGCGGCGATGCAGGGCGGCGGATGCCCGGCCCACCCGTGCGCACCACGTCGGAATGAACCATCCCATTGCTCAAGGGTTGGAACGCCCAGCCGATCCAGTCGCCGTCTTTGAGGCTCTCGCGGAGGGTTTGCAGATCCACGCGGGGCATGGCCTCGGCGGGCGGCGTCCATTCGGCATTCAGCGACGTGGTCGAAGCGGCCGCTCCAGCTACCTCCAGGGAGGTCATCACGCAACGGGCGTCCACCTGCCCGACGGCGACGGTGACGATGCCGGGGTGATGAATTCTTGCCAGACAGGCCGCCGCGCGGTCGCACCAATCGAGCGTGGCGACGCCGGGCAACTGGCAGATGGATTCCATGACGTGACTGGTGGTAATAGCCGCGGCTTTCATGCTGCATCCTCGCAATTGGGCGGCCATGTCAAAGATGACCGCGAGATTGAAGAGTGCTTCTGGCACCCCCTTATAGAGACCCGAGACCTCACCCATTCGGGAACGTTCACGGGCACCGAGCTCCGTCGACCGGCCCGATTGATCCCCTTAAGTCGGCGGAGATCGAAACTCTTCGAGCGCAACGCACGTTAGACACACACTACGCGAACAAGGGGGCCCTTGTCCACTCGTCCGCGAGATTTTCCACGGTTTAACCC
>Ga0105046_10011155_pt1 | contig 13991 bp, 14 predicted proteins | sample MAT03_FD_78385 | JGI IMG/M metagenome (GOLD analysis project Ga0105046, IMG submission 78385) | Freshwater microbial communities from Lake Fryxell liftoff mats and glacier meltwater in Antarctica - MAT-03 (megahit assembly) | ecosystem: Environmental > Aquatic > Freshwater > Ice > Liftoff... | reverse complement strand
TCAGGCGACCCATCCGTCCGCGGCGGGTATCGAGGCCATCCAGTCTGTCGCAAGGTCGAGCGCGGCGTAGATCGCAAGCGCCAGCAACGTCCATGTGACGATCAAGGCCAATGCCCCGTAGCGGACAAATCTGGCCATCTTCGACGATCGTAGGGGTTCGAGGTTCATGGCTCTCATCTCCTCATCAAACGACGCCGCTTTGACTGCCGTCAGGCACACGCCTATTGGCTGCCAGCCGATTGGCGTTTCCGCTCGCGTCGTTCAGCCCGTCGGCGTTCGAGGTCGGCGCGGCTCTTCTGGCGCATCTTCCCGATTTCCTGGGACAGCTGACTGAGCTTTGCGTAATCGCAGTCACCACGGTGGAGCAGCTCCGAGAGCAATCTGCGAGTGATCCGATATCGCTCCGCGATGCCGGCGAGCACACTGGCTCCGATCCCGCGAAGGCTGCGCCGCGGGTCTGACGACGGACTGGTCGATGTTGGGCATCGGTTCCTCCTTACGTCTTGCCGGCGAGCGCGGGGCGAAACGAGCGCCTCCGAACAACCGGGATCGGCATCGTCTCACCGCGCCGGTTCATCCTCTCGATGAAATCGATCTGGTCGCGAAACCTGAGCCTGAGCTTCTTGAGCGCGCACAGCCTCAGCTGGACGGGCGCCGGGCGTGCCTGTTCGTCCTCGATACTATGCTGTATGGCGGCCCTGCGGTGGCTCAGCGATTTCAGGAACTGGTCCATCGAAACAACCTCCTTCAGTTCGATAGATAGAAGATGGTTCCGCCCACCTCATAGCTCCAATTCATTGTTGAAATCGCCTCGATAGATCATAACTATCGAGGATGTCCTACCGCCCAACCCACCGCCAACTTGAATACATCGCTGCCCTCGATGAACTCCGTCATTTTGGGAAGGCCGCCAAACGCTGCCATGTTTCCCAGCCGACCCTCTCCGTCCAGGTCGGCCTGGTCGAGCGGAACCTCGGGGTGACGCTGTTCGAGCGGACCTCGTCGACGGTGATGTCGACGCCTATCGGGGTGGAAGTCGCACGGCGCGCCCGATTGGCTCTTGCCTCGCTCGACGACTTGGTCAGCCTCGCCGCCCAGGACAGCACCCTTCTTGGCGGTTTGATACGCCTCGGTACGGCGCCGAGTTTTGGGCCGTATTTCCTGCCGCATTTCCTTCCAGACCTTCACCGCACCTTCCCCGATCTCAAGCTCTATATCCGTGAAGATCGTCCCGCCGCGATCGAATCGGCCGTGGCGGAAGGGGTTCTCGATTGCGGTCTGGGACCGGCGCCCGAGCTACCGGGACTGACTTTCCACCGGATCGGCGACGAGCGGATCCATCTCGGCGTACCAGCCGATCACGCGCTTGCCTCAAATGTCTCGACGGCGATGCGGGCGCTTTGCGGCGAGCGGCTGTTGGCGCTCGGCAGTGGACACAGATTGCTGGACAATGTGCGCCATCTCGCCGATGCCTCCGGCGCGCACCTTGTCGACGACTACGAGGGGACAAGCCTCGATGCCATAAGGCAGATGGTCTCAATGGGGATGGGACTGTCTCTGTTTCCCGAGCTCTACGCTCGCGCCGAGTTCCGCAACGCTGACGACGTCAAGCTCCTTAACATCGGGGACTGGGCCGAGCGCCGCGAGGTCGGCTTCTTCTGGCGCGAGAACAGCGGCCGGGGTCGGCATTACCGAGTTTTGGCTGAAAAAGCCGACGTCACAGCACGGAAGCTGATGATTGCATGATAGTTCGTAAGCTCCTGCCTGCAGAGCCCAAGTTGCAAGCCGGCAGCAATGAAGCGCGTATACAATGACATAGCATAATCGAACTTCACGATTTCGGTATCCGTCGTTGGTGGTGGCGCGAAAATCCGCGACATTGCCGGCACGAGGACCTTTCCTCCCGGGACCGCCGGGGCAAAAGCTGCATGACGACGTTACGCGTCGGCCATCGCACAAGAGTGGCTTGTGTGGACGCGTATGAAGCTGTGCCCTCTGTCAGTATCATTTTGACGTCCCGCCATCCGCGGTGGATATGAGGGGTCTCCCTGAGGCGGCCTGTTTTGCGGCAAACCATATGACCACGGCACGGTTGCAGCCACGTTGCGTGGCGTTCCCTTAGCCGAGGGCGATGATCGTCAGCCGTTGAGATTCGGCATCACACCGTCGCGCCTCTTTCGAGATCCATCACTCTATCACTCTGCCAGGCGCTTCGGGTTCACTGTCAGAGTGAACATCTAGAACCTCCAGCTTGCGGGAAGCGGTTTCCTAGACCCGTCTGTCAGCTTGGCCGACGGTTAGCAATCCAGCTACCGGCGCGTCTGCAACAAGAATGCAGCCACTCTCGACTTCGGTCATAAAGAGCATCGAATTGCCAGGGCCGCCGTAGGCGACGTTGGTAATCTTCCTGCCGGCGTCTGCAGGCGACCGAACGCGATATCTTGGCTCGCCGTTCGGGTCGAACAGCCACACAGTTCCTAGTCGGTTGTGACAAGCCGCAAGCCCTCCGTCGACATCCATGGCGAGTCCGTCCGTGCCGCTGTAGCCGCCAGGGAGCGTCTGGAACACGCCGACTTTGTCAGCTGGACCGTCATCGCCGACACGACCACGCCAAACGGCGGGCCCGTAGGTGATTGCGACGAAGACATGGGTTTCGGCTGGGTTTAGCACCACTCCGTTCGGGCCGGGCAGGCCCTCCATCACGATGTCGAGCCGGCCGGATGGCTTCAGCCGGAAAAGCCTGCCCGTCGGAGCGAGGAGATGGGAGTCCCCCTGGTCTGTGAAATAGATGTCGCCATTGCCCGCGATGGTCAGGTCGCTCAAGCCGGCGAAGCCGACAGGCGAGCGATCCGGCCCGCAATGTAGCTTGATCGTGCCAGTGTGGGGATCCACGCACATAACACCTCTGAGACGGTCGGTGATGTAGATTGTTCCGTCCGACCCGACCTGCAGGCCATTCGGCGCTCCATCGTATTGGCACAGGATCGAAGCTGTTCCGTCAGGCGTGATCTTCACCACTTCGCCGAAAGCGAAATTGACAACATAGAGAATGCCTTCGCGGTCGAAAGCCGGTCCCTCCAGAAAAGAATGGGCTGGCTTTCCAACGAATTTCTGGACAAGCGCATTGTCCCGCTTCGTCCAGCCGAGCTGATTGGGAAGATCGACCCATATGCGCGCGTGGATGTCGGCGGGCGCAGGCGAAAAGCTCATGACTATGCGTACTGCCTGTTCTTGAACCAGTCGTCGCGACCGATCTTTGCCTCGGAGGCCGGGGGCTCGATTACTGCGCCGATCGCTTCGAGCCGTTGGCGCAACCGGGTGACTTCGATTTCATGGACGGCACGGTTTGTGTCGAGCGACAGCGCCGCAGCAACGCCGGCAGCCTGCCCCATGGACATCGTCTGCGCCATAGAGCGGCAGCTTGCATGCGCTGAATGATCGGCGCTGAAACAGCGTCCGGCGACAAGGAGGCGATCGAATCCAGCGGCGTAGAGTGTACGGTAGGGAATCTGATAGACCCCGCCATTGGGGATGTAGACCCATTCAGTCTCCTCCTCGCCATCGGCATCCATGCGGTGATCCTCGATCGGAGCACCGCACAGGAACACCGCATCGTCGAAACGGGCTTCGCCGAGGCAATCCGCGCGCGTCAGCCGATAGGCGCCATAGAGCCGGCGCGACTCACGTATGCCGATCTGCGGAGAAGACATGCCAATGATCTTGGCGTCCTCGAAGCCGGCGATTTCTGCGCGCAGGAAGGCTTCGTAGACATAGGCCTGTCGGCGTCCCTCCTTTTCCGCAGCGCTGAGCGCCCAGGGATCGAAGGGCGAGGAGAACGGCACGCGCACGGCGACGGTGGCAATACATTTCGGCTGCACCATCGCGTGCACGCTGCCCTTCTTGCGAGGCAACGCGTAGGTCCCTGTTTCAACTGCCTCAATCATCTTGCGCTGAAGCAGGTTCTTGCCGCCGGCTTCGGAATAGCGCTCGAGGTCCACGTTGCACATCCGGAAGGTCGTGGTGAAGGTCTGTGCCGCCTCGAGCGTTCCGGCTTCTTCGAGCGGCGCCCCCAGCATGTAGGCGGCATGCGCGTCGCCCGAGGCATCGATCAGCCTCTCCGCATTGATGGCGAGCGTGCCGCCTGGCGCTTCGAGGGCAAGGCGATAGCCGCCGTCCGCTTTTTGCTCGACGCCGGCAAGACGGCTGTGCAGCAGCACGTCGACCCCTGCCGAACTGACGAGGTCGTCCCATACAAGCTTGAGATATTCGGGATTGTAGGTGACGCCGGTACCGGCGCCGTAGGTATTGGGTCTCAGGAAAATCTCGCCCTTTTCGGCCAGCAGGTTCACAACCCGGTCGGGAATGCCGCCGGCGGCCTTCTTTGGGCGCTCGCCCGGCGAGAAGAAGCCATAGAAGGTGTCGAGGCTCTGCGTGGACACGCCACCGAGGAAGCCGTACCGCTCGACGAGAAGAACCGGTTGCCGCGTCGATTCCGCCGCGGCGATCGCCGCGCAACATCCCGCCGATCCCGCGCCGATGACAACAACGCCGTAGCTATTGCCGGTGAGGGAGAAAGTCATGCGCGCGGCCTTGTCATATCTGAATTTCGCTGTGTCATTTCAGACGCTCATCTCGGACTTGTCTGGCCATCGCTCAACGCCCATCCGCCATCAATGGAGAGCACCTGGCCCGTAATGAAGCCGGCGGCCTCCGACAGCAGAAATGCAACTGCCGGCCCGAAATCCCGAGGTACGGCGGCACGACCTCCGGCGAGCGGCTGTTTGGTCGAAACGAAGTGCCTGATTGCCGCGTCGCCCATTGCCCGACGCGCCATCGGCGTATCGGTAAGGCCGGCCGCGATCACATTGGCCCGGATGCCTTCGGGAGCGTAGCGCGCCGCGACTGACCGTGTGAATCCCTCGATCGCCGACTTGGCTGCGGCGTAGGCATGGGTCGTGAAGTGACCGGGGGCGGGATGCGTCGCGAGTACCGAGCCGATGTTGACGATCGCGCCGCCGCCTTGCCGGCGAAATTGCCGCACTGCGCTTTGATTCGAGAGGAATACGGATGTCAGGTTCAACTCGATTGTTTTGTCCCATCCCTCGCGGGTGATCGTGTCTAGCGGCCCATCGCCCCATGCACGACCGCTGCCGCCGGCGACATGCACGAGCCCATCCATGCGTCCAGTCGCGCTGGCCGCCTTCTCCACCGCGGCCTGTGTCGCATCAGCGTCACGGGCGTCTGCAACCACGGTGGTTATCGCTCCGCCGCTCTCGGTTGCGATCGAAGCGAGGCTGCTCTCGTCATACGACGTAACCGTGACGCGAGCACCTTGCGCCAGGCAGGCCAGCGCGCAGGCGTGGCCGATACCGGTCGATCCGCCGATGACGAGGATCGAGCGGCCGGAAAGCAATGGCCTTGCCTCCGCAACTGATTCAGACACGCCTGGCCTCCCGGAAAAGGATGGCGGCGCCGAGAAGGACGAGGCCTTGGGTAGCAAGGCTTCCCGCCGCGCCGGCGCCTGCGCCTGTCAGCAGCGCCGACAAGGCGGTCAGAAGGATGACGCCCCCGACCGTTCCGGAGATGCCGCCGACTCCACCGCGAAGCAGGGTTCCGCCAATGACGGCGGCTGCAAGTGAATTGAGCACCAGATCCTGCCCTACGCCGAGCGTTCCTATGCCCACGAACCCGGCCAGCAGCAGCCCCCCGATCACCGCGCAGACGCTCGACAGCACATAGGAGCCGATCTGCAAGGCCGAGACCCTTATGCCGGAATAGATAGAAGCGTCGGGGCTCGAGCCCATCGCGTAGAGATGCCGTCCGAACCAGGTCTGCTTCAGCGCGATGCCGACCACGAGTGCTGCAATCAGCCAGATGTACACCGCATATGGCATGCCGAGGAACCAGCCGCGCGACAGTATGCGGATGCCGTCGGGAATCTGCCCGGAAGGCGCGCCGCCGGTGAAGATGAGCATCGCGCCGGTCAGGATGAAGCCGGTGCCTAGCGTTGCGACGAGCGGCGAAATCCGGCCGATTGCGACCATAACCCCGTTAGCGAGGCCGACGACAAGTCCAAACAGCAGGCACAGTACTATGATGCCGGCGACGCCGTAGTCCTGTGCAAGGCTGGAAGCAGCCAGCACGTTCACGAAGCCGACGACGCCGCCGACGGAAAGATCGAATCCCCGCCCGATCAGTAGCACCGTCTGCCCGATGGCCAACAGGCCGAGCGGGGCCGCCTGACGCAACAGGATCGGCCATTGCTCGGGCGCAGCCAGCGACGGCCTTATCGCCACCATTGCGGCAAGCGTCAGGGCCAGCGCGATCCATACGGCCATGCGTCGCAAAAGGTCTCCGCCCGTTGCGAAGCCCGCCCGTCCCGCAGCGTCGGCCTGAACGGATTGTGTCACCATAGCCTCCCCGTCGATTGCACATCGCGGACGCAGGCGCGGTACCTGTCGAGCCGCGCCTTAACTTCGCCTGCAGTGTCCTGCGGTTCGAACCGCCTCGCGAGATCGAGTCCTGCCGCCGCCCGCTGAAATCCCCCTGCGTCCAGCAGTCCTGCATGGAGCGCAGCCATGAGCGCGACGCCGCGAGCCCCGAATTCCTCGCCGCCGGGCCGAATAACGGCGGCCCCGGTGGCATCGGCGATGGTCTGGAGGAGGAGGTCGGAGCGTGCCGCGCCGCCGACAGCGGTAATGCGCGTCACGGCGCTCGGCATTGCCGCGTAGCAGTCAGCCACGGCGAAGGCGAGCCCGTCCACGACCGCGCGGCACATGGCCGCCGCGTCATGACCCACACGCAGGCCCAGAAACGCGCCGCGCGCTTTCGCATCCACGAAAGGCGAGACAACTCCGGCCTCTGCCAGATAGGGCAGCAGGACCGGTATATCCGACATGTCTGCCGATCCTGCGCGTGCGAACAATTCGCTGACATTGCCGCCAGTCAGCAATCCGGCCGCCCAGTCCAGCGTCATCGACCCCGACGTATTGACCATGGTGCGCACCCAGCAGCCAAGGGGAGCGGCCGCCATGATGCCGATACGGCGCGGCTCGAATTCCAGCTCGTCAGTGACGATGCTGGAATTGGCACTGGTGCCGAGGATGGTAACGGCATGACCCGCGACGACAGCGCCAGCGCCCACGCAGCCCGCCACGATGTCCGTCGCGCCCATAGCCACCGGGATGCCTGCCTTGAGTCCGAGATCGCGCGCCACCGAGGGCAGCAAGGGATCGGTACGTTCAGATGGCGACAGCTCCGGTAGGAGATGCGCGTGCGACGCCGTTTCGGTCAGCGCGAAAAGCGCGTCACTCCAGCGGCGCGAGACGATATCGAACGGAACATAGGAGGCATCGCTTTCTTCCGTCGCCCAGACGCCGGTGAGCCAGCCCCGGACGAAGTCCTTGCAGAGGACAAGACTGGTTGCCGCCGCGAGGTTGGCGGGCTCGTTCTCGATCAGCCAGCGCAGCACCGGCAGCGTATAGCCGGGAAACGGTACATTGCCGGAAATGTCGAATATCTTCGTGATCCGTCCGTCTGCATGCCATCCGTCGACGATCTCGGCGGCGCGTCCGTCGTTCCAGAGGATGGCCGGCCGGACCGGCTCGCCATCTTTCACGAGCCACGCGCCGCAGGCCGTCCCTGATACGCCGATGGCGCGGACGCCAGCGCCGCGTCCCCCATCGCAGATTTCGCGCACACACTCCGCGATTGCACCTAACACGGACTTCGGGTCCGTTTCGCTGAAACCAGGCCGAGGCATTCTGGTCGGAGAAGGCCGGCTTGCGACCGCGGTCGGCGCGCGCGGGTTCTCCAACGCGAAAAGCGCGGCCTTGATGGCGGTCGTACCGACATCGATGCCAAGCAGGTACGTCATGCAGAAATGCCTCGCGCCTGCGCCCTGAACGCCGCCGCCAGGCGCAAGGCTTTCCGATGCTCGACGATGCGCGCGAAGACGCTGGGCACGAGCACCGCGCCGATCACGAGCAAGCCCTTCACCGGCGTCTGGTAGAAGGCCGGTACCTGCAGCAGGTTGAGGATGTTGGAAAGCAGACCGAGCGCGATCGCGCCGAGCACGGTGCCTGCCATGACCACCCTACCGCCGCCGAGGAGCGTTCCACCGAGCACCACCGCAGCCAGGGAATCCAGAGTGAACCGAGCTCCGATCGTGGGGTCGCCGGTACCAGTGCGCGCCACCAGCAGGAACGCCGCCAGCGCTGCGAAGACAGCGCAGATCAGGTATGCCTTGATCAGCGTCCAGCGAACCGGGATGCCGCAAAGATGAGCGACTTCCCTGTTTCCTCCCACGGCCACGATGTTTGCGCCGGTGCGGGTACGTCGAACCGACCAGATCGCGATCGCGGCAAGCGCCAGGATCATCGGGAGCATAGTCGGCACCTGTCCCCAGTAGCCCGCAATCTGTCGGAAGCCAGGCGGAACCGTACCGCCCGGAACGGGGCTTATAAAGAGCGCAATACCCTGGCCGAGCGACAACGTACCGAGCGTTACCAGGAAGGGCTCGATTCCGCGCGATACGAACAAGCCGTTGAGGGCACCGATCGCAAGCGCGACCCCCATTGCGAGCACCAGTGCCGGCGCGACGCCGAAGGGCGCGAAGGACAGGGCCGCCACCACGGCGGCGACGCTGACGATCGAGCCGACCGAAAGATCCAGCCCGCCGCTGCCGACCGCGTAGCTCTGGCCGATGGCCACCAACAGCAGCGGCATGATCTGGACTGCGAGATTTCCCAGATTGAACGGCGATAGAAATACAGGACTAAGCGTTCCGCCGATGGCGATGAGCACGACGCAAAAGATGAGAACAGGCAGCAGCGGTTTGCATGACCTGAAAATCGCGCCCGTCGGCGAAACGGCAACCGGAGATAGCGAATGCGATACGCTCATGATGCGTGCGCCTGTTGCCCGAGCGCCGCAGCAAGAATGTTCTCCTCGCTGTCGTCGGGCGAACATTCCGCCACCAGACGCCCGCGTGACATCACGAGAATGCGGTCACAGAACCCCTGCAATTCGGTGATCTCGCGCGCCACGACGATGGCCGCTTTTCCTTCGTTGGCGCACTGCTTGCGGACCAGACTGTAGATTTCCGATTTCGAGCCCACATCCACTCCGCGCGTCGGCTGGTTCATCAGGAAAACATTCGCACCCGCAGCAAGCCATCGCGCCAGCAGCACTTTCTGCTGGTTGCCGCCCGACAGCGCCCGTACGGGAGCATCGAGAGAACCACGAACGCCGGCTTCGCGAGCTGCGTCATCGGCAACCTGCTTTTCGCGCACGGAGCCGATCCAGCCGTTCGGCGCAAGCCGCCTCAAAATGGGCAGCGAGATGTTGGCGCGTCCATCGAGATCGAGTAGCAGTCCTTCGGCCTTGCGGTCTTCCGGAATGAAGCCGATGCCGCGCGCGATCATCGCAGGCACGCTTCCCCAGTCGATTTGGCGGCCGCCGAGCTTGAGCGAGCCGCCGACGGGTCGGCGCGCGCCGGCGATGGCGGAAAGGATCTCGTCCTGGCCGTGTCCTTCCAATCCATAGATATCTACGATTTCGCCCGGGCGAACGACGAATGAAACATCGAACAGCCTTGGAGGATCGATCAGGCCCGACACCTCGATGACGGGAGTCTCTTCTGATGGCTTGCCTCGCGGGGGGAACAGATCCTCGATCGGACGGCCGACCATCAGCCGGATCATTTCCGCGGTGTCCAGCTCGGATGCAGGGTGGGTGGCGACTTGTCTTCCGTCCTTGAGCACCGTTATGTCGTCCGCCAGCGCTCTGATCTCGTCGAGCCGGTGGCTGATGTAGATGACGGCTGTTCCCTGCGCGGCAAGTTCGCGCAGCACCGTGAAGAGTTTCTCGGCGTCGGCTGGGGGTAGCGCGGCCGTAGGCTCGTCGAGAATTATGATGCGGAAGTCTCGCAGGATGGCCCGCGCGATCTCAACCATCTGCTGCTGCGCCGTCGACAGTTCGCCGGTCGGACGGGTGACGTCCAGGGCAACGCCCAGTCTTGCAAACAGATCACGCGCGCGCCTGTTCATCACCGACCAGGACAGTCCAGTCGGACCAGAAAGTTCGTGACCGAGAAAGACATTCTCCGTCACGCTGTTGTGCGGAAGAAGAGCCAGCTCCTGGTGGACGAGGTGGATGCCTGCGCGCGATGCATCGGACGGCTCACGGAAGGACACCGCCTTTCCGTCGAGGCGGACGATTCCGGCGTCGGCGCTCACGATGCCGCTGATGATCTTGACCAGCGTCGACTTTCCCGCGCCGTTTTCGCCCACGAGGGCATGGATACGGCCCTTGCGGACGGACAGGCTTGCGCCGTCTAGGGCCTGCGTGCTGCCGAAGCGCTTGCTGATTCCCTGAAGAACCAGCGTCGCTTCGGCCTTCTCGTTTTCCGAGATGCTCACGGGATCGACTGTGCCCGTCACTTCGGGAAGATGCGCTTGATCTCGTCGGAGCTCAGATACTGCTCGACCCAGTAGTCGTCGGACACGTCGGCCAGCGCTGCTTTCTGGGCATCCGTGATGGGTGCGGGCTTGAGCAAGTAAGACGACATGATCGGCTCGCCTTTCAAAGCGCGCACGGCGACCTTCAGGGCTTCGGGTCCCTGCCATGTCGGGAACTGCGGACCGCTGCTCTTGAGGTCGAGTTTGGCCCACAGCTTCATGAAGCCGTTCAGGTTTTCACCCGACATTGGCACCAGGGGACGATTTGCCTCCTGGAACGCCTCGATTGCGCCGCGCGTCATCGCAGCACCCGATGCCCAGACGCCATCGATCTTGGGATTCGCAGCAAGGAAGGTTTCGGTAATCGTCTTGCCCTGATCGAAGGCCCAGCTGCCATATTCCTCGCCCACGATCTTGATGCCGCCTGCCTCGTTGAGGGCCGCCGCGGCCCCGTCGTAGCGAGCCTTTTCGACGCTGTTTCCGGCGATACCGCGCAGCATAATGACATTGCCCTTACCGCCCATGTCCTGCGCCAGCTTCTGCCCGCCGGCATAGCCGAAGTAGTAGTCGTCGGCGACGATCTTGGCGGTGTATTTGTCGGTCGCGGCGTCCGAACCCCAAACAATGACGGGAATGCCAAGATCATAGGCTCGCTCGATGACGGGGGCGAGGGGCTCGCTCGCCACAGGCGAGATGAGCAGGGCATCGACACCCTGAGCCAGCAGGTCTTCGGCATCGGAAATCTGCTTGGTGGCGTCGCCGCCGGCATCGGTGATGCGCAGGTCTACGCCGAGGTTCTCGGCGAGAATGCGCGTCGCTTCGAAGGCCTGAACGCGCCAGCTGTTGACCTGGCCGAAGCCGGCATAGCCGATCTTGTAGGGGCCGTCCTTCTTGTAGCGCGCGACGTCCACCGGCTTGGCGTCGGCCGCCGGCGTCATGTCGGCGTAGAGTTCGCTGGACTGCAGATTGCTTTGCGCGCTGGCCGTTCCAGTGATCGCGCCGACGGCGACGATCGCCGCTGCCGATGCACGCAACGCCGGCCTCCAGATGGTCATGAATGTCATTACAGGTTCCTCCCTTGATGTGTATGCAATTTCAGTATTCTGGCTCATGTTCCCCGTTCAGCACGGCCTTCTGGACGTGATGGATCAAAACGGGATCCTGCGCTTCGGCGAAGACAGCGCGCAACGGCGCGTTGTCCCGTCGGCAGAGGACGACGGTCGCCGAGTCATCGGGAGACAGATCGTCCCAATGTTCGGCCGGATTGACATGCAGATGGGAGGTCACCTCAAGCGGCAGGAGCGACCGGGAATGCACGGCGGTCGCGTCTATCTCGCCCTTCATGATGGCGTAGGGAAGGTTGACGTAGCGAACCTCGCGCTTGACTGAACCGGGAAACAGCGCCTCGCAAAACGAGACATGGTCGTAAGAGGTCGGGTCGATCCCGATAACCCAGTCCTCGCGCTGCTTGGCGAGATCGGCGCGCGAGATGATGTGGTGGCCGGCATAGTAGCTGCGCTCCGGCAACGAGAACGCGGCGAGCAGCGTATCGTATTGCGCGCAGACGAGTTCGGCCGTCCGGCCGGAAACAACGACGAAGTCGGCACGCCCGTCGACAAGCGCTGAAACGCGGCTACGTCCACCGTTCTTGAAGTTGAGTGTGAATGGAACGCCAGTGGTCTCGAACCACTTGGTGACTCCAGTAGCAAGACCGACGAACAGCATTGAATTCGGGATTGGCAGAAGACCAACGGCCGCGCCAAGACCTGCGACCATCCATTGGCGCGGGAGATCGCGCTCAAGAAGGAAAGTGCCCATCTGGCCACGAGCACGGGTCTTGATGACTTTTCCGTCGCGCAGCGCGACGATTGCCTTTTCGACAGTACCAAAACCGACGCCAAGTTCGCCCGCGATATCTGATGTCCTCGGGATTCTCTCGCCGGGAAAAACCGATAGCAGACGCCGCGCCAGATGACGCGTGACGAATGTTGCCCTGTTCTCGACGTGCTGCATTTCATTAATATACCGTATATTGTAAATTGTTCAATCTGGCCTGCCCCACTAGGGAGGTCCACCGGATAAGTCAGGGTCGCGGCGGTTGAGGTCGCCGATATCGGCTGACCTGGGTGGAACGTAGATCATGCCGGCGCTGCGAGGCAAGATGGCTTGCGGAGCTGGCGGGACATAGCCGAGCGAGCTGTGAGGCCTGATGGTGTTGTAGTGCTGACGCCAGTTTTCGATCAGGATTTGCGCCTCCTTCAGCGTGTAGAAGATTTCCCCGTTGAGCAGTTCATCACGCAGCTTGCCATTGAAGCTCTCGCAATAGCCGTTCTCCCATGGTGATCCGGGCTCGATGTAGAGCGTCTTGACCCCGATCCGGCCAAGCCATTCGCGGACGGCGGTGGCGGTAAATTCGGCGCCGTTGTCTGAACGTATATGTGCTGGCGGACCGTGCCGGGTGAACAGTTCGGCCAGAACCGCCAGAACATCGTCGCTTCTGATCTGGCGCTGAACATGGATGGCCAAGCACTCCCGGCTGAACTCATTAATGACAGTCCGAATGCGGAACGCCTTGCCATCATGGGTGCGATCAGCGACGAAGTCGTAGCTCCAGACGTGACCGCGGTGGGTCGGTCGAAGCCTGGCGCACGATCCGTCGTTCAGCCACAACGGCCGCGCTTTGGCTGTCGATGTGGTACTTTCAGCCCCTCGCGACGCCAGATCCGCTCGACCCGCTTGGCATTCACGCTCAAACCTTCCTGTCGAAGCAGGGCTGTGATGCGACGATAGCCATAACGGCCGTAGTTCGAAGCCAGGCGGACAATATCCGCCGTCAGGCGCTTCTCGCCGGATCGTGGCTGTGAACGCCGGCGCTGGGTCGAACAGTGCTGGCCAATCACCCGGCATGCACGGCGCTCGGTGACCCCGAACGCCGCACGCGCATGGGCAACACCAGAACGGCGCCGCGAAGGGCTCGGTACTTTCCCTCGACGACCTCCTTCAGGATCAGAGCATCAAGCGTCAGATTGGAGACCGCCTTCCTGAGCCGGGCGTTCTCCTTCTCCAAGGCCTTTAGCCGTGCTGCCTGCGTTACCTTCAGGCCGCCATACTCACGACGCCAGCGATAGTAGCTCTGCTCCGATATCCCCAGAACGCGACAGATCGATCCAGTCTTCTCTCCCTGCGAAAGCCGAACTTCCGCCTCTCGCAACATCCCGATGATTTGCTCGGCCGTATAGTTCTTCCGTGCCATTCCGTGCTCCTTTCAAAGCCCAAAATAGCCGAAACTCTAACTCTCAAAACGGACCAATTATCCGGGGCAAGGCCAACATTTCGGGCAGGCTATCTTGCCCGGCGTCACCAGCTCATCGCCGATGGCAAGCTGGTCCAAGGACCGACGCCAGACCTCGATGCGAATTCCGAGTGATGTCGCCCGCGATTCCGGGATGATTTCGCCCACCATTCCGATTTGAAGTCGCCCACCATTCCGAGATGAAGTCGCCCGGGAGGGAGACGTCTCTGCTGGCTTGT
>Ga0105046_10011152_pt1 | contig 13992 bp, 7 predicted proteins | sample MAT03_FD_78385 | JGI IMG/M metagenome (GOLD analysis project Ga0105046, IMG submission 78385) | Freshwater microbial communities from Lake Fryxell liftoff mats and glacier meltwater in Antarctica - MAT-03 (megahit assembly) | ecosystem: Environmental > Aquatic > Freshwater > Ice > Liftoff... | reverse complement strand
TCCGACGCCGAAGACACAGCTATCCGTTCATGCAAAAGCCCAGAGACGTGCTCCGCGACGAATTACGCAAAGAGTGTACTTGAAACAACCTACATCACGACAGTGCCATGCGTGTCAGGCACCAGTCATCACGTTCGACCAGGCGTCACTGGCACTTGATACTGAATTCCTGTTCAACGACAAAGTCGTGGCGGGCACCGGTAGAATTGTGCTGCCGCGTATCTGCATTGCGACCGGGGCGACGGAATTGCTTGTAGAGCGAGAAAGTCGATTATGGTGGTGCAACCGATGGATCACCACCGCAAGATCGATCATGATTCTGGCAACATTGTTTTGTGCGATCCCGATGCTCAAGCATTTGCCACCGACGGTACCTGGCGTCGCAACCCAGGACGGTATTTTTGCATTGTTGCAACTTGGCGGCGGCGTCGTAATTATCGTTGCTGCGATTGCTCTTGTTGTAGCTTCTTACGTTTTTTGCAATTCAATTCAAGTTCGCTGGTTTATTTCTGAACAGACAGCGGAAAAGATCTTCGCTCGCCGACTTTTGAATCTGTTGATCGCGTTCGCAGTCACAATTGTATGTTGGTTTCTAATTGGTGCACGCTGGCGAGGTGTTACTATGATGGCAACGATTTGGGCCGTAGTTTCGCTTTTCCTTTTGGTACGTGGTAATCGTATCCTCTTCGTCGCTGGCAAACTGGATGGCCTGTTTCTAATCGGCGGTCTGTCGGAAAAATTTCTGGCGGAGACTCAGCGTCTTGTGGATACCTATGTGGCGAAGGACAAGTGACTGAATTCGCAATGCGAACAGGACCAGGTGTGCCTTGAAGACCAAAGAATTTGTCCTGAAACAATTTCTGTAATTCGCCGTAGGATGGACTTCCAGTCCGTCCAAAAAATGACGGACTGGAAGTCCATCATACCTTTTTGCAAACCCGCATATTGTTTCGGGACAATTGCAAAGTTGAATGTAGCACGGATCTCCCGATGCGTCCGGATCGGATTTGGTCTGATCAGGACGGGACTGGAGTCCCGTCCTACAAGGGAGTCTCGTTCTCAACCTGGTTCAACGTCCAATCAGCATCCCAAGATATTCCTTCGCGAACGACCACGTCGATCCTAACGCGAAACCATTCGGAATCATGGATTCCACGATCTGGCCCACGGTGAAATCTTCCGACTTTGGTGCGGAGCGAAAATCCGCTGGCAGAGGGATCGGTTGCAGTCCATTTCGATTCGCCAACCGGAGGGCACGAGGCAGGTGCCATGCAGACGTGAGCAAACCGATTCGCTCTTTGGAATCTTTAAAACGTGCTCCAAGGTTCTGCATTTCTTCGGAAGTATTTCGTCCGCCAGCGGTTTCGATCGCAGATTCCGGCAGGCCAAGTTTCAGCAAGATCTCGCGAGATGAATCCGCCGGATCGACGCTCGACGCATTCATCGAAGCGATACGCTGGCCAGTGCAAATTACTCGTTTAGCGATCTTCTGATGGTACAACTGAGCCGCCAGAATCAAGCGATCTCCGGAGCCGTTGCCCTGCAGACGGCCGTTTGCTCCCATGCCGCCGCCGCCACCAAGGACGATGACAAAATCCATTGGCGATTCATCAAGCGGATTGACCGATAAATAATCTGCTTCCAGCGCGGTGGCCATTTGATCGGCGATGATTCCGTTGCCGGCTATCGAATACAGAAGGAAACAAACAGTCGCCGCCACGGCACCAGGCTGGCCCAATTGACGTTGTTTGTTTTGCCGCCAGAGTTGAATGCACAGCGTCAGCATCAGAATCCACAACAATCCCGCAGGCATGGCCAGCGAAGTTGCGATCTTTTCGACGACATTACGATCCTGTGTCACACCCAGCACAATCAATCCTGCTCCGGATAGAGCTCCGAGCGTAAACAGAATTCGCAGAAATGAAGGTTGATGATTTTTCGCCAGGAACATAGTGATTTCTCGGAGTGCGCGATCGCAACCAGACATATCGTAGCCGTTCACGAATCGTAGGCAGGTTTCTCCGAAACCTGCACAAAGCACATTCGACGGCATTGCAACATGGGTCAGATAATATCTCCATGTGTTTCCAATTCATTGGTTTCTCGTGCGAATTTCAGAGAAATCCCCCTACCGTTGAGACAAGTCGATGGCGAGGCCAACTTGAGATCCGATTCATGCCACTGATTGGCCATATAATCGTCAAAACACAACGATAATGGCCGGTCTGGCATTTGCCCCAACAAAACGCAGGGAAATGACGTATCGCTAGTTCAGGTACCGCCGTGCGCGGATTCCAGAGAACAAAATTCCCCAGAATGCGAGATTTTCGAGTGTCCGGCGATGCCTCCCAGGATTCAGAATCCACTAAGCCCGAAGATTCCCAAGACGCTGCTGCAGTCTCGAAAAAGAGTGCTTTCACTGATGAAAACGATCTGGACGAGCTGCCGGAAGAAGAGCCATTAACGCCGGAAATGGTTGAAGAGGAGGCCGTCCGTGGCGACTTCATGCTCCGCTGGGCGGCCATTTTTCTGGCCGTCCTGATGGGATTCACTCAGATCAATGACACCAAACCGCTGGTGCTGATTCGATCTGGTGACTACATGCGTTCGCATGGCATGCTGCCACCCCGCACAGATGTCTTGTCACTGACAGCGGCCGAAAAGCCGGCTCCGAATGTGAGTTGGTTATTTGATCATGTCGTCAGTTTGTGCTGGGCTGCGGGCGGAGAGAAATCGCTGACATTGTTAAAAGTTGCGATCGCGGCAATTGTCGGTTACCTGCTGACGCACATTTCAATTCGTGGAGTCCCCACATGGTGGAATTCTATCTGCGCTGTGTTCGCCATCGTGGCATGTTCATCCGATTTTGTTCCACTGCCTGAACTCATCACGATGCTGGGTATGACCATCACGATGCTGTGGATTTATCAGCATCGCATGGGTGTTGCTAAGGGATTGCAATGGAAGTTTCCGCTTCTGATCGCGGTGTGGTGCAATCTTGATTCCAGAGCGTGGCTGGGAGCGTTTGTCGTCGGTCTCTACATGGCTGGTGTTTCTGTCAGCAATCGAATCGCTCAAAGGAAGTCGGACGCTCGAGTTGAAACAGACGGCCCGTCGCCGTGGTTGATTACGGGCTTGAGCATCGCGGCTCTGTTGGTGAATCCGTTTCCAGGCAACTCACTGCTCAGCCCAGTGACGCTGTATTCCGTTGAATATCCGGCGATGCAGGCGCAGCGTCGCGTTGATATGGACTCGGCGGCACTGAATTTTGATGGTCGAGTTGATTATTACTCGGTGTTGAATCCAAGTGCTGCTCGATTGTTTGATCATTCACAGGTGGCCGCTTTGGCACTGCTGCTGATGAGTTTTGTGGTTCTGCTGCTGGCAAGAACTCGCCGAGATCTGGGTTTCCTGTTCGCGCTGTGCGGCATGACGGTGCTTGCGATTAGTAAGGCTCATGAACTTCCGGAGGCTGCGATTGTGGCGGCGGTTGTGGCTGGGATTTCGGCTCAGGATTGGTATCGCCGGGCGTTTAGTCAGCAATACACGCTGGATTCGAAAGAGCTGCTGTTTTCTCGCGGCGGACGTGCGGTCACAGTGTTGGCGCTGGCTGGACTTGGATTCTGTGTTGTGGCGTCGCGTCTGCCTGGAGCAACTCCGCTGGGCTGGGGTTATGACCAGGACACCAGAATTACCATGGATACGTTTGCATCGCAATTAAAGGATCTTGATCCTGAAGCCAGAATACTTCACTCGCGCCTTGAGCAGGGAGACCTGTTGATCTGGAACGGCCGAAAAAGTTTCGTCGATAGTCGGATGCTGCCGTTTGGCCGTCCTGGGGAAGCTGACGAAAGACCAGAAGACGCGAAGTCGATATTCGCGAAGCACAGGATTCTACTGACGACATTGTTTCAGCCACCGCAACCACCGGAAGATAAGTCGCAAGACAAAGCGGAGCTGAAGAAGTTTGAAGAATTGTTGCTTGCGAAGCGAACTGTGTGTGAAAAGGCACTGAGCGATTTTAACGTGACACATGCAATGACGCGACTGGCCCCGCCTGGATCGCCAGACTACGCCTCGATGTACAATCTGTCTCAAACGGGACAATGGGTGCCGATAAGCGTTGAAGCTTCGTCCGCAATTCTGGAACGCGTTCCGGCAAATATGCCGGATGCGGAACGATTCCAACGCGAGCCGAACTGGGTTAAGGAGGCTTTTATGAATGTAGAAGCCGATTCATCCACATTGCGTGAATTTGCACGTGACAAGAATTTCTATGAAAAGCATGTCTATCGAGTGCGTGATTTTACCGACGAAAATCTTCGTATGGCCATGCATCACTCGACCCTCGCGACGCAGAGCTCAGCGTTGGCCGTATACCTTTTTGGACAGATCGAAACGGCCCCGTCACAAGCTGCCGCTGAAAGCATTCGATCAGCGGGAATTCGATCCATTCAGCAGGCATTTGCAAACACAAACCTGGCGATCCGGCGATTGAACCTGGTTCTGGACAAATATCCGAATCAACCGCGAGCTTACAATCTGTTGGGACTTGCGTATACACGATTGGGAGAACTGGAACAGATGGTGTCAGGATCGACGCTGGAAGAACGAATCAAGCGAATGCGTTACATGCAGGCGGTCATGGCCTATCGACAAGCCACAATGGCCGACCCGAATGATGACACCGCATGGAACGGACTTCTTGGGCTGTATCGCAAGAATAGTCGCATCGATCTGGCTTCAGATGCGATTGATCATTTGCTTCCGCTGCTGGAAGACAAGCTGCAGGATACTACAAATCCTCAAGCCCAGGCGTTTCTGGACGAACAACAAAACATGCGTCGCGAACTTCGTGACATGGTGCGAGATAATAAGAAACGCGTGGATGAGTTCGTGGAAAAACAAGAAGTGCTTGAAAAGGAAGAAGACCAGGCAAACCAGTTGATATCGCTGGCGATAGAACTGGATGGCTCTGGTTACGGTCTCGCGGCATTGAAGCTTCTCGACGACGAACAGGAGCTCATTCGAAAAAACCCAATGGGTTCAGTCACACAGGGCAAGTTGATGCTGGAATCCGGACGACTGGAAGATGCATATCGAGACCTGGCAATGTTCGCGGATCAGGCGCGTCAGCAGCCACAGGCAATTGGTGGTGTGGAGTGGCAGTTTCCGACGGCATTGTCTCAACTGGCGATCAGTGATCTGACTTCTGCGTACGATACTTGGTCGCTGCAGTTGAAGGATCTGGACAATCTCAGCAAAATGCAGGAACCATACAGTGGCGTGATGGCATCGTTGCCTTTAATTGCGGATGGAAACGTGACGATGAATGCTCCACTTCCGGTGTGGCCGCTTCGGCATGTGGATTCACTTGGGCTGACGATGGAAGCTCTGGCAAAATCTCGGGCAGACGTGCTGTTTTTGCTGGCGATGATTCGCATTGAAGAGGGAAATGTTGATTCCGCAAAACTTCTTCTGAAAGATGCAATTGCCACGGGCGGTGAATCAAATTATCGCAATCTAAGCAGTGTGTATCTGGAGATGATGGATGAGAAAGCGGAAGAGTTTTTGAAGGAACATGTTTACTCATCCTATGAACCGTACGAGTTTCCAGGTGAACCTGAACCTGCTGCGGCCGCTGCAACGCCGGGCGGCGGCGCGAAGTAAGTATCAACGGACTCGTAGGACGGGACTCCAGTCCCGTCAGGACAAGCGGCTCCATCCAAATTAGTGGCGTGTCAATTTCATCATAAACCCTAGGCGCTAGCCGCGTGCTGATTTAGTCTCAGCGGAAATAGCTTACGTTTAACCCGACTCGAAGAGGAGGCGGACACTCAGTACATCCTCTTTGAGTCGGGTTAAACGAGTAAATCAATCCCAGCCCAGCCCAGCGCCTTGCTGCTCACAAAACGAATAACCCAGCCAGATTGTATAAGGACTGGTCTGGAGACCCGTCCCACGGCAAGACTTCGTTTCGCGACTGCGGGATTGTTGATTGCCATGCGACTGCGATCTGATAGCGTCGGCGTGTACTAATTCGTATGATTCTCGTGCTGCTTTCCCTCACCACGAGAATCTGCGATATGATACCCACTCTCTGTTCAGCATTCCGCTTTGCATCCTTAGTTGGAATATTGTGGCTTCCCGCCGCCCATGCTCAGAAACGCATTCGGTTTGACCACGACGTCCGACCGATTCTTTCAAACCATTGCTGGAGCTGCCACGGACAGGACGAAAGTGCGCGGCAGGCAGGATTGCGACTGGATCGACGAGATGAAGCGATCGCTCCCAGCGAAGGCGGCAGTATCGCCATTGTGCCCGGAAAGCCCATCGAAAGTGCAATGGTCGCGAGGATTCATTCGCACGATCCTGAAATGCTTATGCCCCCAGCAGCTGCGAAGAAGCCAATCACGGAACAGCAGAAACTCATTCTGGAACAATGGATCAAAGAAGGTGCGGAGTTCACTTCTCATTGGGCCTACGCGCCACCGATCCGGCCGGAAGCGCCTAAGATAAAACAGAACTCGTGGCCGAAGAATCCCATCGATGCATTCGTATTGAAGCGACTGGAAGACGAACAACTCAGCCCTAATGAAGAAGCGGCTCCGCATGTCTGGTTGAGACGCGTGACACTGGATCTGACGGGCCTGCCACCTTCGATTGAAGAACTTGATGCCTTCGAAAATCAACTGAAGACAGACGCAAACGAAGTGGTCTACGCACAGGTCGTTGATCGCTTGCTGAAATCACCACGCTACGGCGAACGCATGGCGATGCAGTGGCTGGATGCGGCGAGATATGCAGACACAAATGGATACAACAACGATGAAACTCGCACGATGTGGCCGTGGCGTGATTGGGTGATTCAGGCGTTTACGGACGGCATGCCGTATGACCAGTTTCTCACGGAACAGCTTGCTGGCGATCTGTTGCCCGACGCGACAGTATCTCAAAAAGTCGCCACCGGTTTCAGTCGAAATCATGTGCTCACAACCGAAGGCGGGATCATTGAGGAAGAGTATCATGTCGAATACGTTGCGGATCGTGTTCACACAACGGCCACCGTTTTTCTGGCGACATCTCTGCAGTGCGCGCGGTGCCATGATCACAAATACGACCCATTGACGCAGAAGGAATACTATCAATTCGCGGCGTTCTTCAACAACGTACCGGACAAAGTGGTCTCGTATAATCAAGCTCGCATGGCCGAGCCGCTGCTGCGTCTGCCAACGCCCGAGCAACAGGCTGAGCTCAACAGGATTGACTCGCGCTCAAAAGATATTGATGCTGAACTTGCGAAACTGGCCGCTCAGGAAGGTGCCGACACAACCGCATTGACGGTAGAAAAGGCCGCGTTAGCGGAACAACGCAGGAAGTTGGAATCTGAGATCCCGGCCACAATGGTCATGGCAGAACCGGCAGAATCTCGCCCGATCTTTGTCTTGAAACGCGGTCAATACGACCAACGAGGCGAACAGGTGACGGCCGGATTTCCAATCGCGCTGGTTTCGCCGGATGTCTCAGTGGTGACGACGCAGGATCGCGCGTTGAACCGACTGCAGCTTGCTCACTGGTTGACAGATCCAGGACATCCGCTGACAGCCCGCGTCGCTGTCAATCGCTGGTGGGAGATGTTGTTTGGTGTTGGGATTGTGGAGACGGCGGAAGATTTTGGAATTCAGGGAGCGTTGCCAGGTCATCCGGAACTTCTCGATTGGCTGGCCACGGAACTCATGCAACAAGGTTGGGATCAACGTGGCATCTTGAAGTTGATCGTCATGTCGGCCACGTATCGTCAGTCTTCAAACGTGTCTGCCGCGCAGTTGCAGCGGGATCCTCGAAATGAAGTTCTCGGCCGCAGTCCTCGCTATCGATTGCCGGCTGAGACTGTCCGCGACACCGCGTTGTTTGTGAGTGGTCTGCTGAAAGAGAAAATTGGTGGACCAAGCGTCAAGCCTTATCAGCCCGACGGTCTTTGGGAAGATGTCAGCGTGGAGCGTCGAGACAAATACGTCGCCGATAGTGGCGATGGCCTTTATCGACGCAGCATGTATACGTTTTGGAAACGTACTTGTCCGCCACCGGGAATGGCTGCGTTTGATGCGCCTGATCGTGAAACGTGCGTCGTTCGAAGAGCTCGCACAAATACCCCGATGCAGGCGCTATTACTACTGAACGATCCGACATACGTCGAAGCCGCTCGAAAGCTGGCAGAACGCTTATTCCTGCCAGCGACCAGCAATCAGGAACGCATGGACCTGGCGTTTCGAATCGTGTTGACTCGTTCGCCGAGCGCTACCGAAAAGACGACACTTCAGGAGATTCTCGACGAAGCCCACACTCACTTCACTGCAAATCCGTCTGCGGCTGAGGATCTGCTGAGTGTCGGACAATCTACACGCGACGGAAAGCTGAATTCAGTTGATTTGGCTGCGTGGACAGCGGCGATGAGCGTGTTGCTCAATCTGGATGAAAGCATTTCTAAACTTTGACGAGGCGCCTTCATTTCGACTCAATCGATTTGCAATCATTGATTGAATCGTCATAGTGTCGATACGCCACTGTTAAAAATTCTGCAAGCGCGTCTGCGGGACAGTCCCGCTGTGTTTTTCCAATTAAATGTATCAGTCGCCATTGCATCGCGTTGATGCGGGCTGACCGAACGTTGAAACATCGAAAGTTGGTGCCATGATTATTCGTGTGTGTGCTCTAGTCCTCTTCCTGACAACCTCTGTTTCTGCGATCGCTCAGGATGCAGCGGCCGAAAAAAAAGAAACGCCGAAAACGGAAGCTCCAAAATTAGCAACAACTATCGAGAAAGCAAGTTATGCCATTGGCTTCAACTTTGCAAAAAAATTGCAGAATGACGGCCTGACGCCGGATGCAAAAGCACTGACTGCCGGAATTGCTGCGGCGTTGGCTGACGAAAAATCGGCATTAACACCGGAAGAGATCCAGGCCGTTTTTGCAAAGCTCGGTGCTGAAATGCAAAAGGCCACCGAAGGGAAAGCCGCAAAGTCCCTGGAGGCTGGCAAGGCATTTCTGGAAGAGAACAAAAAGAAGGACGGCATTCAAGTCACAAAGTCTGGCCTGCAGTACCTTGTAATAAAGGAAGGAACTGGCGCGACACCTACGAAAGCCAGCACCGTGACGACTCACTATCGAGGCACATTTATTGACGGCAAAATGTTCGACAGTTCTTACAAAGGTGACGAACCGACTGCAACTGAAGAACCAATTTCGTTTCCAGTGACTGGTGTTATCGCCGGTTGGACTGAAGCATTGCAGTTGATGAAGGTGGGAGCCAAATATCGATTGTTCGTGCCAGGTGATCTGGCCTATGGCGAAGCAGGGCGTCCATCAATCGCACCAAATTCAGTGCTGATTTTCGACATCGAATTGGTAGCGTCCAAGTAGTTTCAAAGGCTGCGATCCGCAGATTTCGTGACAGTGGAAACGGGCGAGCGGAGTGGCGTCAGACCTCCGGTACGTTGTTCTTGTACCGGCAAGCTGACGCATCCCGCTCGCCAGATTCTCGCGGAAATTTGAAGCCCGGTTCTGCTATCAGAGCCGGGCTATTTTTATGGCATCGCTTGTCTTAGTGAAACAGCTCACCAAAGAACGAGTTCATGGCTGTCCATGATCGCTTGTCGGCTTTTTCGTTATACGCTGCACCGCGTGAATTGTCATTGCCAGCCATCGGCTGAGTAAACGAGTGCACGGCGCCAGAGTAAATGTCCATCTGCCAGTCGACTTTTGCTTCATTCAATTCCGACTTGAAAGCGTCAATGTCTTTGACTGGAATGAATGGATCGTCGGCGCCATGGCAGACAAGGATCTTGCATTTGATGTTCTTGCCGGCTTCCGGTTGAGGTGAATCGAGTCCACCATGAAAGCTGACCACGCCGGAGATTTCGGCACCACTGCGAGCTAGTTCCAGAACGCCTGTGCCACCGAAGCAATATCCGATCGCGGCGATTTGGTTCTGTGACACTGCGGCTTGGGCCTTCAATTTGCTTAAGCCCAGATTTAAACGGCGGCGGTAGAGTTCCCGATCGGCCTTGTAGACGCCCGCTTGTTTGGCAGCATCCTGCGGATTGTCCGGGCGAATGCCTTTGCCATAAATATCCAGCGCGAAAGAGACGTATCCAAGTTCTGCCAACTGGCGACAACGGCCTTTTTCGTAATCTGTCAGCCCCATCCACTGATGAACGACGAGCACGCCTGGCATCGGCTTGTCGAATTTCGCTGGATCCCAGGCAACAAAGCCTTCGAGCGTCACGTTACCGTCTTTGTATTCAACAACCTGTGTCTTGATTTCTGCACCTGCCGGACTTGGACAAATCACACAAATCAGCGCCGCAAATACAAATCGCATGACTTTTTCCTTTCGGTTATTTCGAAAAAAAATTAACCTGCGGCAGTCGAACTACCACCACGAACGCTTCTTTTTGACAGGAGCCTCAGCCACCGGTGCAGTCCCTACAACGCTCGACTGCAGGACAATATTTTCGGGAAGCAGCACGCAACTGAGAGCGCCACCTATACCGCCGGTAGTGTCGGTCTTAATCATCCCGTTAGCAAATTCAACTTTACCGACTGGCACGTGTCCGAGAACGATCGGCACCGGACAATCGGTTGGCGGGCCCATCAAGATGAAGTCTTTGGAATACAGCCACGGCGGATGGCTGAGTGTGTAGTCGCGTTCCCGCAGAATTCGAATCTGAGTCTCGAAAGGAAGGTTTCGGTCCAGCCCCGCATGGACGAACAGATAGTCCCGGTGTTCGACGCTCCACGGCAAGTCCGACAACAGTCGTGCGTGCGCTTCTGGCACAGCTGCTTTCAGACCTTCGATGTCTTTGTGTTCAACACCATACGACTCAAACGTAGTGTGCGAATCATAATGATGAGTCCAGCGACCTCGAAAATCAATATAATCCGGCGTTGGAATCAACCCCAGAGTTCCAGCCATCGCCAGTTCATGATTTCCACAGACCCACGTGACTTTTTCATGCTGAGTTACCAGATCACAGAACAATTGGACTGTGCCGGCAGGATCCGGCCCGCGATCAACAAGGTCGCCGATAAACACGATCCATCGTTTGTGAATGTCGGGCAGTTGAGCGAGCTGACCGATGATCTCACGAAGCTGCCCTGTCTGGCCATGAACGTCGCCAATAACTGCGACTGGACCATCAATACGAGTTGGAACTGATGCCATTTGAGCGGTGATTTTTTAGCGGTAACAGGCGAGGAATTGCAGACGCTTAGCCATTGCCTTCAGAAATCAGCAAAGAGCTGTCATGGTAGACAGCGCTACCGGAATATGCCACCTCTGAGAGACAGCTACTTACATCAGTCCCCAAAACGTGAAACTCTGTATATTTGCAAGGACTGTATATTTGGCCTACATTGCCAGACGGGTTTGTCAGATCTTCACAAGCATTGGAAAAAGTAAAAGTTACGTGTACTCTCCCGAGTTCAGTAGACAGGTATTTGTTTCCGTTCAGTCAACGATATTGTATTTGATATAGTCTATTCAATCCTCTTATGTCGAAAGTTCATTCCATGGGTGACATGACGCGACGCCGATTTTTAAACGCTGCTGCAGTTTTAGGGCCAGTGGGACTGAGCTGTCTGACGAACGGTCTCGCTGGCTTTGCAATGTCTGTTGAACCTGTGCAAGTGAGCGGCGAACGGCCACAGCAGGATCCGACAGTCAAGGTTGTTAATCCTCGAAACCGCGTGCCTGTTTCAATGATCATTGATGATTCAACATGTCTGGTGAATCTGGCTTACTTTGCGATGCCGCAATTCTCTGAGACATGGCCGCAGCGAGACGACTATCGCAGGCCATGGACAACGTGGCCACGCGAGATCCCCGACAGTTTCGTTCGAGACTTCGGAGAATGGTGTGCTGCACGCGGCGTGCGCGGCAAATACAGTATTGTGCCTCAGCCAGCCTGTGTCGGATGGGTAGATCGTGAAATGCCCGGCTGGAGTCATCGTCAACTGGAAGACAGCATTCAGCTTGTGCGGGATCTGATGCTGCCGAATTGGGACATTCATCCGGAAATGGCGACTCACACACGCGTGATCGACACCAAAACGGGACGTCCGTTTCCCGATCGTGGACCGCAATGGATGGAAAACTGGCAATGGACTGACGGAAAATCTGTGGACCAGCTTGCAGACTATCTGACATACTCCCTGCAGATTCTGAAGAACGCTGGTTTGCCATGTGACGGTATCACAACACCTGGCGGCTTCGCTGGTAAAGTCGTCCCGGAACTTGCCCAGGCGACACTACAATCGGTTCGCCACGTGTTCGGTTCTGAGATCCCTCACTACTTTAAATTTCTGTATACGGATGCGACCAGCGTCGTACCGCGAGTTGAATATGCCAAAGGCCTTGATGGCAACAACCCGGAGTGTGTGGTGTCAGTCATTGGTTGCACGGGCGACTGGTTTGGAGGCTGGGATGGCACGGAACCAGGCAGTCCGGATCAATTCATTACGGCGGATCTGCAATCTGGCCGAATGGTGGATGTCATCGAAAAACAAGAACCCGCGATTATGGTCTGTCACTGGCCGGGCATGTACTACAACGGCACGGAACACGGGTTTAACGTCTTCAAGACCGTTGTTGATCGGCTGCATCAGCGATTTAATAATCTGAACTGGATGAAGCTCAGCGAGATCGCTCGCTACTGGGCTGCGAAGGAACTCACTGCCATCAGCCACAATGCCAATGATGTGACTTTTGCAGCGCCATTTGCGTCACCGGAATTTACTGTGTTGATATCAACCACTCGTGTCACAAGCATGCAACTGAGAAACAAGGATACCGTTACACCGCTCACGATCGTCACTGACCGTAACAAACTTGCAGCCGGCACATGCCTGGAATCTGACTCCGGCTGGCTGGCGTGCTTTGACTTGCCGAAAGGGCAGTCAGTTCTGCATTTTGAATAAACGGTCGCATGCGCCAGGACGTGGCGGTTTCGGTTGTCAATGCAGGTCCATTCTCCCGGAAAAGACTTTGCAGCTCGCTGCAACCTGCGACCAAATTCGAGTTGATCAAATAGCATGAAGCAGCGATAACGTTATCGGTCTGCCTGGCCGGCGTCTGCTGACGGGTCACAATTCAGCAAACGCAGTTTGGAAAGCCAAATTCCGAGTGACATTTCGGTCCGTGGAGGTATGCTGCAGAGAATCGGCCTGGCTGTCAGGCGTGACTGCCCAGCTGACCGGTGGTTTTGGCATTTTGGGCGACACAATGCTGACTCAGAATACCGAATGGTTGCTCAACTGGAACGTATCGACAATTTTTCGATGAATTACTAGACTTTGCCCGCGGCATTTGATTGTGTTGGAAAAAAGCTACACGGCTGAATTCTTTGTCTTCAGCGACAACTGGATACTTCTAGCTATGACATTTTCAGATCTACTGAAATCTGTTTACCGATCCGCTCGAAAGTCTCGACGGAATCAGGCCATGGGCTTTGCCTCATTCGATTCGCTGGAAGCTCGCCTGTTGCTCACTGCTCCTTCAATGTTGGAGAATGAGCAATATATGCTGGAGTTGATTAACAGAGCTCGTGCGAATCCAACTGCGGAAGCTAGTCGATATGGAATAGCGTTGAATCAGGGCCTGGCGGCCGGAACGATCACGACTGATCCAAAGCAGCCACTGGCACCGCAGCAGAATTTGATCGACGTGGCAGGCGGGCATTCTCTGGATATGATCAATCGGGATTATTTTGCACACGAAACACAGGGCTTGGGTACAACGTTTGACGCGCGAATCACAGCGGCCGGGTACAGCTGGAATCTGGTTGCCGAGAATATTGGATACGCAGCGAAACAGATCAGCGTCTCACCGGCGGCTTTCATTCATGAGGTCCATGAGGGGCTGATCCGGAGTGCCGGTCATCGTGAAAATATTATGTTACCGGGTTTGGAAGACGTGGGAGTGGGTGCCGAACT
>Ga0105046_10011150_pt1 | contig 13993 bp, 8 predicted proteins | sample MAT03_FD_78385 | JGI IMG/M metagenome (GOLD analysis project Ga0105046, IMG submission 78385) | Freshwater microbial communities from Lake Fryxell liftoff mats and glacier meltwater in Antarctica - MAT-03 (megahit assembly) | ecosystem: Environmental > Aquatic > Freshwater > Ice > Liftoff... | reverse complement strand
GGGGTCCAGTCGGCCATCGCCCGAGCGTGTGTTCGCCTTGCCGCCGGAGCGAAGATGGAAGGCGGTCTCTTTCGTGCCCGGCGGCGGCCAGGTCTCCGCGGTGTGCCAGGCGTTCTCGCCCATCACGAAGTATCGTACTGGTGTCAGAGGCGCCGCCGTCACACTCGGGTCGCGTTTCAGGGTACGGTCGAACCACTCGAGCGTCGCACTCGTTGCGTCCCACACAGCGTTCGGACCGAAATCGAGGTCGCCGACTTTCGACTTGCCGATGGAACCGTGATCCCATGGGCCGAGGATGAGTTGCTGTTGGCGACGCGTTGTGGCATCCTTCGCGGACTTCTGCATGCGGACGAAGTTGCTGACGGACTCGCGTGAGAAGAAATCGTAATACCCCACGACGTGCTGCATCGGCAGCTTGAGGTTGGGCAAGTCGGGCGTGAGGTCAAGTCGCTTCCAGTAGCCGTCGGGCGTGGGATGTGTGAGCATGCTTTCGAGCCAGGGAACGGGCCAACCGATCTGATCGTCCGCCTCGCTGAGCGGCAGGTGGAGCAGCACGCGGTCCCAGTCCTTCGGTGGCTGTGCGCCTTCGGGTTTCGGCGAGTTGCTCGCAGCCCACTTCGTGATGAGCGAGTGACGCACGGCGCACGGCGCCGCCGAGATAAGGTCGCGATAGAAGTTGCTCCAGGTCGCGGTCGGCGTGATGGTCACGAGCCCCGGCGGTTGTTCGACCGCGGCTTGCCACTGTGCCGCCCCAACATACGAGCCGCCCCACATGCCGACCCGGCCATCGCACCAGGGCTGCCGGGTGAGCCACTCGATGGAGTCGAAGCCGTCTTGACCCTCGTTGTTGTAAGGGATGAAGGTTCCTTCCGACGCGAATTTACCGCGACAATCCTGCACCACGGCGATGTAGCCCGCGGTGGCGAAGCGATCGGCGGCCGCCTTGCCGCGGTCCTTGTTGTACGGCGTCCGCATCAGCACCACGGGAGCCTTGCGAAGTGCCGGATCGCGGTAGATATCAGTCGCAAGTCGCACGCCGTCACGCATCGGCACCATCACGGTCTCGACCTTCACCGGACCGGCCGCGGTGGGGCTCGCCTTGGCCTTCGGTGCAGGCTTCTTCTCCTGTCCGCCGCTCGCTTTGCTCATGACCTGGCGAAGCTTGACGGAACCGCTCGCGTCCTTGCCCGCGGCGACATCCTCCTCACGAAAGCTCGCCATCAGGATCTCGCGATCACCGGTGCGGCTGAAATCATAGATGATGCGGATCAGGCCGTCCGGTGTCTGCTGGCCGTCGGGGTACGACACGCCGAGGCGTTCGTCGAGTAGCAGGCCGCCGGTCCAGGTTTTGCCGTCGTCCTTCGAACGGTACGCGGTGAGGTGCGAGCGCTTCCCCTTCTCGTCGAGCGGTCCGTGCTTCACGAGTAGCAGATTCCCCGACGCGAGCCGACGAATGAAGAATCGCGAAGTGGTGTGGGGGATCGCCGAGGGCTTGAGTTCTGGCCAGGTTTTGCCGCCATCCGTGCTGATGCTTTCGCCGATGCCGTAGTTGGTGCGTACCAGCATCCAGAGCGATTTGTCCTTACGTTCCACAACGTGATGTTCATCGTACTGGCGATCTTTGACCGGCACGTTGCACCCACCTCGCAGCGTCCAGGTCTTGCCTTGATCCGCCGAGACGATCATTTGGGCGCTATTGTCGTGGGCCTTCCATTTGGAGATCGGCAATACCCATTCGCCCGTCGATAACGCCATAGGTTTGCACATCATGACCCCATCCGCGATTCGCCGCGGCTTGGACCATTTCGGCTGCTCGGCGTCCGGTTCAATCGTCTCGATGCACCACACGCCGAGCTGGGTATCGGCTCGTCCTTTCTCCATCTGGGCCCAGAAGAAGAACAAGCGGCCATCGGGTGCCACCCACAATTCCGGATCGAATGTGCGGACGGGACCGCCTGCGTCGGGATCGACGATCAACGTCTCCTTCCAGGTCTTGCCATCGTCGCCGCTGGTGCTGAGCACGACGTAGTTGTTGAGATCCTCGGCGGGCGTCACTCCCGCGTACCACGTTGCCCAGAGTCGTCCTTTCGGCGCGACCGCCAGGCTCGGAATGCCCTGGAACGCCCGATTCGTGGCCGCATGCTCCTTCGCGGGCGGCGCCACATGCTTGGGTGGAAGAAGCGATGGCAAGTCTGCGGAGTGCAGCACGCTCAGTGGAGCGAGCAGCAGGACGAGAATCGCGAGCATGAGTTTCATTGATAAGTCCGCTTTGAGTGAATCAAATCTTGGCCTGCGCAGCTATCGCGTCGACCTCGATCAACTTGAATCGCACGCTGACGATGGAGCACTCGACATCATCGAGGCGATACGTGGCGCTTAGGTTGTGGTGACCATTGTGGTGTCGGGTAGCGGGTGGATGCCAGGGCAAAAGCCATCTTTGAAGGTTTTGAGCAAGCTGACGCGGTATCGGCCGGGCCTGCATTGCTTGATGTCGTCGTACGTGCCGACCCAGGCGATGAGGCCCTTGTGCTGCGCGTTCGGGTTCCAATCGGCGTGATGGAAGCTTCCAGGCGACGTTCGGAGAGTAATTGTGGGTTACGCCAGGATTTCCTTGACGATTGTGCCGTGGACGTCGGTGAGGCGGAAGTCGCGGCCGAGGTGGCGGTGGGTGAGTTTCTCATGGTCGAGGCCGAGCAGGTGCAGCATCGTCGCGTGCAGGTCGTGGATGTGGACCTTGCCGTCGACGACGCGATAGCCCATCTCGTCCGTCGTGCCGTATGTGAGGCCGGGCTTCACGCCGCCGCCTGCGAGCCAGGTGCAGAAGCTCTCGGGTTGGTGCTCGCGGCCGTGCTTGTCGATCGGAGCCTTGCCGCTCAAATCCTGGCTCCACGGCGTGCGGCCAAACTCACCGCTCCAGAGCACGAGCGTATCCTCCAGCAAGCCGCGAGCCTTCAGATCCTTCAGCAAGGCTGCCACGGGTTGGTCGGTCTCGGCGCATTGCTTCGGCAGGTTCGTGCGGATGTCGCCGTGGTGGTCCCACTGGCCGAGCGTCACTTGCACGAAGCGAACGCCGGCTTCACTGAGCTTGCGTGCGAGCAGACAGGCACGGCCCGCGACGTTCGTGTCCTTGCCGCCGACGCCGTAGAGATCGAGTGTCGACTTGCTCTCCTTCGAGATGTCCACAATCGCGGGTGTCGTGATCTGCATGCGGGCGGCGAGTTCCATGTTCTGGATCATGCCCTCCATGTTCGCATCGCCCTGAAGATCCCCGACGAGCCTGCGATTCATGCGGTTGATGAAGTCGATGCGCTGACGCTGGATGGCGTCGCTATCGGAGGGATTTCGCAGGTTCTCGACGGGCAGCGTCTTGCTGTCGAGCGGCACCGTGAGCCGAGTGCCCTGATGAATCGCGGGGAGGAAGGCCGAGCCGTACTCGCGGACATTGCCGCCCTGGATACTGACGAAGCTCGGAAGATTCGCGTTCTCGGTGCCCAGGCCGTAGCTGATCCAAGCGCCCATCGATGGCCGCATTTCCGCGAACGTGCCAGTGTGGAACTGCAACCGAGCCCCGAAGTGCTGCGGGTTGTCCACGGTCATGCCGCGAAGCAGGCAGATGTCGTCTGCCACGGTCGCGAGGTGCGGCAGCAGGTCGGAGATCATCGTGCCGCTCTGGCCTCGCGGCCGCACCGGGGCCATGGCCTTGAGTGCGAGGAACTGTTCCGTGCCGACCTGAGTCACTTCCTTTCGCAGCGGTGAATCGATTTTCTGGCCATGCTTTCGCGTGATGAAATCCTTCGGATCGAACAGATCCATCTGCGACGGCCCGCCCGGCATGAAGAGGAAGATCACCCGCTTCGCGCGAGGCGTCACGCCCGGGATGCGAGCTGCGTTCGGGTTCGCCATGGCGTGAGCGAGATCCGCGAATGCCAGGGCGCCGAAGCCGCACGCGGCGGATTGCAGAGCCTGGCGACGAGTGAGGAAGGATCGGTTCATGGCATGAGACTCACGGACTTGGATAGGAGGGTGTCGGGCTTTAAGTGATCGCATCACAGACGGAAGACGAATTCGTTCGAGGCGAGCAAGCTGTGGCAGAGTTCGCACCACGCTGTGGCCTCGGAGCTTTCTGACGCAACGTGGCCGAGGAGGGCGAGGGCCTCCTCACGTTCCGCGGGCGTGATGGGGCGATTGAGAACTTGCAGCCAAAGTCGGTCGAGGCGGGCCGAGTTCTCTTTTTCCTCCACGAGGATCATCTTCGCGAGGGCCTCGGATCGCTTGCGGACCAGCTCGTTGTTAAGCAGGAACAGCAACTGTGTCGGCACGATCGTCTGGCTGCGCTGGCCGGCGATCATGGCGGGGTCGATGAAGTCGAAGACGCCGCGGAGGTTGTCCGACCTGGCAAAGCCGAGCCGCATCACGGGGAGGTAGATCGTGCGTTCGAATTCCTGCGAGGGCCGCGGCCGTGTGTGCCGATAGTTCGGCGGGTTGACGCCGCTCTTCACCAGAGCCGCGCAGTTCTCGGGATACTCCAGCACGAGCGCAGGGCCGCCGCTGTCGCGAAGCAGTTCGCCGCTGATGGCGAGCATCGCGTCCCGCAGCGCCTCCGCTTCCAGTCGCTGACGGTTCATGCGCCAGAAGAGATTGTTCTCGGGGTCGATCTTCATCGCCGTCGCGTCGTTCGCACTGCTCAGGCGATAGGTCCGGCTGAGCACGAGCAAACGCAGCAACGCCTTCTGCGACCAACCGCCTTGCATGAAGCGCGTGGCGAGATGGTCGAGCAACTCGGGATGCGTCGGTCGATCGCCGCGAACACCGAAGTAGTCCACGCTGGGTACGAGGCCGACGCCAAAGAGCTTCTGCCAGATGCGATTGACCGCGACGCGGGCGGTGAGGGGATTCCGCTTGTCGGCAAGCCAGTCCGCCAGTTGCAGCCGGCCGCTCTGGCCCGACGGAATGTCGGTGAACTTCGCCCACGACGCCACGCGGAGAGCCCCTCGCGGCACGATCGTACTGGGTGCGTATGGGTTGCCGCGAATGTAGATCGGCATGTCGCCAGGCTTCTCGCTATTGTGCATCGCGAAGGCCTTCGGTGCCTTCGACTGGAAGAACTCGGCATGCGTGATGTCACCCGCGAGCTTCTTCAACTGCGCGTCGATCTCGTCGCTGCGCTTGGCCAGCGAGTCCTTATCTACCCCCTCTTTGCCTTCGCTCGCGGCGAGTTGCTTCTGCACGGCCGCCTTACCATCGGCGAGTTTCTTCTGCTCGCCCTTCACGCGGGCGATGCGGTCCACGATCTCCGCTTCCACCTTGCGACGAGCCTCGAGTTGAGCAGGCGTCTCTGGCAGGTCGCTCGTGTTCAAGCTGCTCCACACGCCGAAGGGGATCTTGTGCGACGACGGCGAACTGCGAAGGACGCCGGCGATACCGTAGTAATCTTCGAGCCCGATCGGATCGAACTTGTGATCGTGGCAGCGGACACAGCCGAGCGTCATGCCCAGGAACGCCTGGCCAATCTTGATGACCTGCGAATCGATGTGATCCGCCTCCATCTTCGCCTTGTCCGGGTTCACGATCTCGATATCGCCCACCATCAGGAAGCCGGTCGCCGTGATCTTCTCGGCGCGATCCTTGACGGAAATCGCCGGCATCAGATCCCCGGCAATCTGCTCACGCACGAACTGATTGAACGGCTTATCCTTGTTGAAGGCCGCGATGAGGTAATCGCGATAACGCCAGGCATGCTCGGCGTAGACGTTGTTCGAGGTGCCCATCATGTCGGCGTAGCCGGTGAGGTCGAGCCAGTGTCGGGCCCAGCGTTCGCCGTAGCCCTTCGAAGCGAGGAGCCGATCGACCACCTTCTCATATGCCTTCGGCGATGTGTCCTGAACGAACGCCGCGATCTCCCCCGGCGTGGGCGGCAGGCCCGTGAGATCGAGCGTCACACGCCGCAGCCAGGTGTGGCGAGTCGCATCTGCGACCGGATGCAGCGTGGCCGTTTCCAGCTTGGCGAGGATGAATCGATCGAGCGGATCGAACGGCCAGGCTGAACCGCGGACCTGTGGCAACGGAGGATCGGCAATCGGCTGGAAACACCAGAAGCGTTTTCCCTCTTCGAGATCGATCGTTCGGGACGCCTTCGCTCCATCATCGCCGCGAGGATCGGAAGCGCCGGCCTTCACCCATCGTTCCAGGATCGCGATTTCTTCAGCGGGCAGCTTCGCTTTCGGAGGCATCTCAAGATCCGTGCTGACGCGCCGCACGGCCTTGATAAGCAGGCTCTTGTCCGGGTCGCCCGGCACGATCGCCGGCCCGTTGTCGCCGCCCTTCTGCCAGCCGCTTCGCGAATCGAGAGCGAGCCCGCCGCGAATCTTCGCCGAGTGCGAATGACACTCGAAGCACCGCTGGCGAAGGATCGGCAGCACCTTCTCATTGAAGTCGACGGCCTCCTCGCCTCGCGCCGTGGTGGCCAGGACGCCGAGGAGCAGCACCGTCAGTCCGTGCCGTGATTTCATGATCGCGTCCCCCGGGTGATACGAGAGGTTTCGTGGACGGCCAGTCGCTTCAGGACCGCTTGCATGTGCTCGCGCATGGCTCGCTCCGCCGCCTCGGCCTCGCGCGAAGCGATGGCGTCGTAGATGGCCCGGTGGAGTTTGCGGCCCAGCTGATTCTCACGCGGCGTCGGCGTGGTCCGAGCCATCTGCGTCAGCACGAACTCGTAGATCACTTCCATCAGATTGACCATCAGCGGATTCCCCGCGATGGCGATGATCTTGCGGTGGAAGCGGAAGTCGATCTCGAGCAACTCCGCATAGGGAAGGTCCTCGCGGTCCAAATCCTTCAAGAGCCCCGCCAGTTCCGCGACCTCGGTGGGCGTTGCTCGCTCCGCCGCCTGGCGGACCGCCTGCACCTCGATGCCCGTGCGCATCTCGGCGTACGCGAGTAACTCCCGCGGCGAGATCGTGACAGCGGTCTGCAGGAGTCGCACACAATTCGCCAGGCTGCTCGTGTCGCCGACGAACGTGCCCTTGCCGCGCTGGATGTCCACGAGCCCCAGGCTCTGAAGCTTCGCCAGGGCTTCGCGAAGCACCGGTCGGCTGACCTGGAGTTGTTCGACAAGTTCGTACTCGCCCGGCAACCGCTGCCCCGCCGCCAGCTTGCGATCCTGGATCACCCGCGTGATCCTCTCCACGACTTGCCCAACAATCGTGGGCCGTTTGACAGCCTCGAACTTCACTGTGGACACACTCAGACTCCCAGCGTAATATGATGTCAGACATTTTATTTGCCTACCCATGGCGACGTCAAGGCTTATCATCCACGTTGCGACAAACAAGCTGCTCGTTCGCGGCATGGTGAAGCACGCTCACCCCGAGTGCGGCAACGGCGTGATCTGGGCGCTGGAAGTGCGTCGCGGCAGCACGACGGAGCGCCTGGCCTCCGTCGACTCGCAGCGTGCGAAGCCGGTGCCGCTTGGGCCGTTTGAGAATGTGCACATTGAAGCCGGCCAAGTCGTGGCCCTCATCATCGGCCCGCGGGATGGCAATCACAGTTGCGATCTCACCGCGGTGAACCTTAAGCTCACCGACGGCGCGGAGTGGATCTGGGACCTCGCCCAAATTCAGTTCCCCGGAGCTTCAGGCCTCTTGGACATTTACCACGCCAGCACGCACATCTCGGGTGCCGCCAAAGCCCTCTTCGGCGACGGCACTCCCGAGGCGAAGGCCTGGCCGGATCAAGGCCGGCATGCTTTGTTGGCGGATGGTTGGTTCGGAATCTGCGAGCACATGGGCGCCACCTTGGCGACCGAAAAGACTCCGGAACAGCAGCGGGCCGTCGAGGGCTTGACGAATGACTTGGCCAAACACACGGAGCATCTGAACGACTGACTGCCAGAATCCGCTGGGCACGCACTTGCCCCGGAGCCGCCGTCGCATCTTGACGGTGGATTGAAGCTTGGCGTAAGATGTCTGACACGCCTGCCTGTCGCCTATTGCCCGAAACATGAACAGTCGATTTGCCCTCCCCACCAACATCGCGCGGCGTAAGACGTAAGTTGGAATTGCTACACGGATATCTGGTGATCACCATGTTCCACCTCCAAGGTTTTGCCCGTTCATGCCTGCTGCTTGTTGCCAGCATCGGTTTTGTTGGTGCCGTCCGCGGAGCGGAGCCTTTTGAGGCTTTCCTCGAGAAGCACTGCGTTCGTTGCCATGGTCCGGAGAAAAAGAAGGGGGAGTTGCGCATCGACCATATCTCGCGAGATTTCAAGTCGGGCGTGGATACACACAACTGGGCGGAGGTCATCGAACAGGTCAACTCCGGCGCGATGCCTCCGAAGACTGAGAAGCGACCGACGCAAGACGAGATCGCAGCGTTCATCACGAAACTCGACTCGCGGATCAAGGAGGGCCGGGCCGCGCGGATGGCAACCCGGCCTGCCGTGGCCCATTACCGCCTCAGCCGGAAGGAGTACCAGAGCACGGTCTATGACCTTCTCGGCGTGCGTTACGACCCCGCGAAACCAGGAGAGTTGAACGAGGACACGCTGTGGCACGGGTTTGAACGTATCGGGTCGGAGTTGTCGCTCTCGCCATCGCATGTGGATCGCTATTACCGCGCGGCAGAACTCGTGCTCGATCGCGCCTTCCCTATCGCATCGGGCGAAGCTCGCAAGGTCCGCAAGACCGCGGCGGAGTTGCGTTACGGCGGCGGAAAGGCTCAACAGGAAACACTGGATCGGTTCGGCATCAAGCGGCCACTGCGTTACCTCCTCTTTCCTGGTAGTGTGCAGAATGCGCTCTCGCCCGGCTGGTTCGGAAAGACCGGTCCAGAGCACAGCGGGCTCTACAAGGTCCGCCTCCAGGCCAGTGGGATCCGTCCCCTCGGCGGCCAGACGGCACACCTCAGCATCGGCAAGCGGACCGGTGAGGAGACGGTCGATGGCCTGATCGAGTTTGATGTCGCGGCCGCGGAAGACAAGCCGCAGGTTTATGAGTTCGAGGTCTTTATCGAGATGCCCGCGACGCTCGACTTCTGCGTGGTGGCCACCGATGTCGTGGACAGACGGGCCGGCGCTGCCTTCCGCAATGCGCTTTCCAGCAGGGGCGCGTATCTTTTCACGCACAGCAGCGAGACTCTGCTCCTGAACCCTAACGCTCCCCAGATGTTCGACGATAAGGGGAACGGCATCTTCTCCACGGTGCTCGTCGACTGGATCGAATGGGAAGGACCGCTGGAATCGGAGGTAGAAAAGTCCCGGCGCAAAGGAGTTCTGCCTCCCGATGACGCGACTCCCGAGATGGTTTCGGAGCACCTGCAACGCTTCGCGGAACGTGCCTGGCGGCGGCCGGTGAAGAAGGAGGAATTGAAGGACTATCTGCAATCGTACCGTGCCGAACGCGAGGCAGGCGAGAAGACGGCCAATGCTTACCGCATTGCGCTGCAGGGCGTGCTGACCTCCAGAAACTTCATCTATGTCGTCGAGGGCGATCCCCTGGCCCGCGAACGACTGAGCGACGCGGAACTCGCCTCACGACTTTCGTATTTCCTCTGGAGTTCGATGCCGGACGACGGCCTCTTCGCCGCGGCCAAAGCAGGTGCGTTGAACGGCGAAGGCCTGAATCGGGAAGTGGACCGGATTTTGGAGGATGCCAAAACCAACCGCCTCATCGACGACTTCTCACGGCAATGGCTGCAACTGCACCGCGTGGGCATGTTCACGCCGGACAAGAAGCTCTACCCCGGCTACGACGACTGGCTCGAGACGAGCCTGCGGGCCGAGCCGGTCGAATATTTCCGCGAGATGTTCTCGAAGAACCTGCCCATCGAGGGCTTCCTCGATTCTGACTGGACTATCGCCAACGCCCGACTCTGCGATTTCTACGGGCTGCCGGAGCCGAAGACGGGCGGTTTCCAGCGCGTCTCGCTCAAGCCCGAGAATCATCGCGGCGGTCTGCTCACGATGGGTGCGGTGCTCGGGTTGACCTCGGACGGAACGCGCCATCGTCCGGTGCACCGCGGCGTCTGGCTCAGCGAATCGATCTTCAACAAGACTCCGCCGTCACCTCCGGCGAATGTGGATCCGATCGAGCCGAATCCGCCGCAGAGCCCCAAAGCGACCATTCGCCAGAAGCTTGCCTCGCACGCCCAGAATGCGAATTGTGCTGCCTGCCATCGAGGGATTGATCCGCTCGGTTTTGCTTTCGATCAGTATGACGCGATCGGCCAGTGGCGAACACGCGAACGCGTTGCCGCCGGGACCGGTGCGGATCCATTGGTTGATGCCTCCGGCATCATGCCCGACGGCCGTCCGTTCACCGATGCCGTCCATTTCAAACGGCTGCTGCTCGAGGACCGCGACAAGATCGCGCGGGCCTTCATCGAACACCTTTGTACCTACGCCCTGCGCCGCGTGCTCACCGTGGATGATCAGGAAGACCTCAAGACCATTACGGCAGCAGCGAAGAAGAACCAATACCGGGTCAAGGACATCGTGCGTGCGGTGGCCTTATCCGACCTGATGCGAAAACGCTAACCAAGGAGATTCCGATGAGCCACTTTGTTTCACAATCCTGGTTGATCGACCGTCGACACTGCCTCCGTGCCCTGGGCACTTGCATCTCCCTGCCCATGCTCGAATGCATGGTCCCTCTTCGCGCGGCGGAGAATGCCACCGCCACACCAAAGCGTAGCGCCTTCATCTACCTCGCGAACGGCGTCCATTCGCTCAACTACCAGATCACCACGCCAGGCCAGGACTACCAGTTCTCGCGCTCGCTCAAGCCTCTGGAGAAGCACCGCCAGGTCATCACACCCATCAGCGGTCTCCATCACCCGGGAAGCCTCAGCCATCACCACAATTGCATCTCGGTCTGGCTGACAGGCGGAAAGCTCGGCCCGTCGGACCGCAACACCATCTCGGTCGACCAGAAGATGGCCGAGGTCACCGCGAAGCATACGCGATACCCTTCGATGGAGATTGCCCTCACGGGTGAGTCCCTCGGTTGGACGGCCGACGGCGTTCGGCTTCCCTCGATGCGTCGTTGTAGCGAGATCTTCGCGTCCATGTTCGAGGCTCCGAAGGGTGGCACGGCGGCTCAGCGAAGAGCCTTGCGCCGCAAAGCCAGCGTCCTCGATGACAACCTTGCGGAAGTGCGACGACTCGAGCAGAAGATGGGAGCGGCCGACAAGGGGCGCCTCGAGCAGTACCTCACCTCTGTTCGTGAGGCGGAGATCCGCACGCGGCGGGCCGATGCCTGGCTCGATACACCACTGCCCGCCGTCTCCGCTGCCGATCGCCAACGCACCAACCGCGATGTTCCCGCCACCATGGCGGGTGACTATTTCCGTACCGTCTATGACCTGATCGTGCTCGCCTTCCAGACGGACGTGACACGAGTGGCCACTTTCAGCTTGGGTGGCGAAGGGGATGCCTTCTCCATTCCGGAAATCGGCATCACGGAATCGCGACATCAACTGAGCCACCACGGTGGCGACGCCGGCTACATCGAGAAACTCACCAATTACGACAGCTTCGCCATCGAGCAGTTCAGCTACTTTCTTACCCGCCTGGCGGAGACGAAGGACGTGAATGGCAAGCCGCTCCTGGGCTCAACAATGGCCCTTTTCGGCAGCGGCATGTCCTACGGCCACAGCCACGGCAACGCCAACCTTCCGTTGGTGCTCGCCGGTGGGTCGGACCTTGGCCTGAAGCACGGCCGCCATCTCGATTTCAACCAGGGCCACTTCAAGGGCTACCAACTCGACAAACCTGGCGAGCATTATTCGCTCTGCAGTCGCCCCGCGAACTCGAACGCCCACATGAGCAACCTGCTGATCCTCATGGCCCAGCGCATGGGCTTGGAAATCGACAAGTTTGGCGACAGCAACAAGGTGATGGAACTATGACACGCATCCCGAATGCACTCTGGCTCGCGACTCTGTGCCTCGGCCTCTCCTTGCTCACGAGCGGCAAAACCTTCGCGGACGAGCCATTCCGGCCCAAGGCGGGGCAGTTTCCTCTTTTGGAAAAGGCGCACTCCTACAGGGGTGAACTTGTGTTCGTGGATCATGCCAACCGCCGCGGCAGCATCCGCGTGCAAGGGGCGGGCACGTATTTCCGCAACGCCCCGCACCCGTTCGCCATGCTCCCCTACGGTATCGTACGCTATCACGGCGCACCGGCGGATCTCCGGGACATCCCGCTCGGCACCGTGCTGCACGTCCGGGCCTTTCTTCCGCCGGACCCCAAGACATCCTCCGTGCCCGTGTTGCCAGTCGATAACCGGGAGAAAACCGCGGGCTATAGTGGCGCCGGTATTGCACCTGCCGAGAACCACGTCCTCCTCCTCGAGGACGAGCCTAGCCACTGCCTGCGCGAGGGCAAAGTCTGGAAGCTGAAGGAAGTGGACCTCAAGAACAACGAGGGCATGATCGTCGCCAGCCGTGAACCGAAGGCCGGCGGAGACGGCAAGACGAGTGAGGAGAAGCTGTCCTTCGATACCGCCACCCGCATCTGGCGCGGCCGCGAGCGCCTTGGGATCGAGGAGTTGATCGCTGAGGGTATCTGGCCCGCTAGCGGAAAGAAATCGCTCGGCGGCCAGGCTGTCCTGCTCGGCATCACCTGGAAGCCCACGCCAGGCGGTGTGTTCACCCGCTTCCACATTTCGGACATCTGGCTGGACGACACCTCGATGCAGCGCGCCGCTCACAATCAGACCGAGACGCACAAGGCCTTCATCCGCAGCCGGTGGATGCCCGCCTGGATCGATGCCGTCGAGTATGGCAAGTTCGGCCGCGCGACCGTGACCGCGACCTTGTTCGGCGGCATGGACGACTCGCTCTACGCCGATTTCAAGAAGAGCACGCCGGCCTTCATGAATGCGGCCGAGAACACGCTGAAACATGTCGGCGGCGGATACGGCCCCGCACACATGGCCTCGCGAGGCTCCATTCTGGAGGTCACGAAACTGGACGGCGACGTGCCTTTAGGTAGCAGCGGCATCCAAATCCGATTTGAGACCGACCTCATCATCGAAGGCATTCGCACCGGCCGGGTCGTTCGCGTCCGTCCCGCGGGCTGGCCCCAAGTGGACGTGCCCCGCGAAGAATACCTGGGCGATGGTTCGTTCAGCCACGAAGACCGCTTCCCGACTCCGGCCGTCTTCCCGAAATACTGACGCTGTGAGAACGCACGTTCCCTTTCCGGTGAGAAATAAGGAGCTTAATTCCCATGAAGCATGAAGTCCACCACCACTCTGCTCGCCGCGCTCGTTTAAGCGCTCACCACATTCGCCGCTGATTCCCCAATCAAGCCGGCTGGACGACCAGACCCCGCGTCAAGAATATGTGGTCCTGGATTATCGCTTTCACACGGAACTGGGCCGACAGGCCGGGAACAGCGTTCTCGCGGCGATGCAGCGAACCTTGACCGATTTGCTGGCGAGCCATTTTGTCGATGTGCCTGGTCGCCCCGATCGCCGACTTGATTCCGAGCAATTGCATATCGCCATCTATACGGCCGTCGTGGATGGCAATGCCGCGAAGGCTCGGCAAGCGATGCACGAGCACCTGAGTAACGTCTATCAGTACCTTCTTGGTTTCGTGCAGCGCCCGCCTGAGTCTCAGCCGCTCAAGAACAAGAAGAAGTAACTCCGCGAACTGGTCGGGAAATCCCTCATGAAACCTGCGCTGTCACTCTTCATCGCCCTCATTGCTCCCTCACTGGCACCTCGGCTGCACGCAGGGGAGCCATTGATCGTTGATAAAGGGTTGCCGCGTGCTCAGATCGTGATCGCGGCGGAAAAGCGCCCCAGGATGGCGACACTTGCGGCCCTCGAGTTACAACGCCATATCGAGACGATGAGCGGGGCGCGTCTGCCGATCGTGACGAGTCCGGATGCGAGCCTGCCGGTCAAAATCTATGTCGGCAGCAGCCCGGCCACCGAGAAACTGGGCGTGACCGACAAGGATCTGAAATACGGGGCGTTCCGGATGG
>Ga0105046_10011149_pt1 | contig 13993 bp, 4 predicted proteins | sample MAT03_FD_78385 | JGI IMG/M metagenome (GOLD analysis project Ga0105046, IMG submission 78385) | Freshwater microbial communities from Lake Fryxell liftoff mats and glacier meltwater in Antarctica - MAT-03 (megahit assembly) | ecosystem: Environmental > Aquatic > Freshwater > Ice > Liftoff... | reverse complement strand
CTTTTGCCGTCATCCGTCCCATCTTTTTCGTTAAATAGCGCGGCTATTCGCCTCAAAAGATGGTTGGCTGACGCCAAAATAATTGGCCTGAAATTGGAAACTTATTTTGACACCGTTCCTTATCCGTCGCCACTCATGAAACGATCCGTCTCTACCTTACTCTTCGCCTGCACCTGTTTATTCATTTTTGCCCAGGAGCAGCCGCCCCCGCCCGTCTTCGCCGGACCTGAAGCGCCCCAATGGATGCAGATGATGCAGGCAGACAGCCCGAATGTCTTTGATATTCAACGCCTTTACACCGCATATTACCGAGACCAGCCTGTAGAAAAAAATCGCTACACGCAGTTTTACAAACGCTGGATGCACTGGGCGCGCCCCTTCACGCAAGGCGACGGCAGCCTCCGCTTCCCCACGGCAGCGGAACTGGCCGACCGCGAACAGCAATTGCAGGCCCTGCGCCCCAAACCCAAACCAGACGCCGATAACCTTGCGCCCTGGTCCTTCGTAGGGCCCAAACAAACTTACGACCTGGACGGTACAACCGTGGTAACCTGGCAAACCAATATTTACAGCCTCGACATTGCGCCTTCGAATGCCAATGTGTTGTACGCTGGCGGCGAATCGGGTGGCTTGTGGAAAACCATCGACAAGGGATTGAATTGGACTTTATTGACCACCAATATCTTACACGGCGCATTCGGCGCGGTGAAAATCCACCCGACCGACCCAAATACCGTGTATGCGGCCACCGGCGGCAAAATCATCAAAACCATAGACGGGGGCGCCAACTGGTCGACCGTGTATACCGAAAGCAACCTGTGGGTCAATGAATTCGCCATTTCCCCGGCCGACCCTACCATTGTGCTGGCGGCCTCCGACCAGGGCTTGCTGCGCAGCACGAACAGCGGGGCTTCATGGACCAAACTGTTTACCCAAAAAACCTGGACGGTCAAACACAAACCGGACGATCCTTCGATCCTGTTCGTCGTGCGCAAAAACGGATCCAGCTCCGATTTTATGAAATCCCTCAATGCAGGCGCCTCGTTCACCGCCTCCGCTACCGGCTGGTGGACGCCCGGCAGCGGCGAAACCGTTGGCGGCGCGATCATCGCCGTGTGCCCCTCCGATCCCAACCGGCTCTACGCATATCTTTGTGGCAACGGGACCAACCTGTACGGCTACGTCGGGGTATTCAAAAGTACCAATGCCGGCGCATCCTGGACCAACACCCACCCCACGGCAGCGGTCGGAAATACCCCCACAGCGTATTCAATCCCCACGCATACCAACCTGATGGCCCACAACGGTACAACGGGTTTCGACCAGGGCTTTTACGACATGGCCATCATCGTCAACCCCAACAATGCCACCCAGTTAATCGCTGGCGGCACCTCGTGGTTTCGCAGCAACGATGCCGGGGCCACCTGGACGGCGCTGGGCAGTTACGTGGGCGGCCTTTCGTGGAGCCACCCCGACATCCAGTGTACCGTTGTGCAGGGCAATGATCTGTGGATCGCGTCGGACGGCGGTCTGAATTATTCGAACAATTGGGCCGGCACGATCCAGGCCCGTATGAATGGCATTTCCGGCGCCGATATGTGGGGGTTCGACTCGGGCTGGAATGAAGACATACTCGTAGGCGGGCGCTACCACAACGGCAACATGGCCTGGCATGAAAGTTTTCCGGAAGGGAAATTTTACCGCCTGGGCGGCGCGGAAGCGGCCTCGGGGTACGTTAATCCGGGCCCGGAACGCAAGGTGTACCACTCCGATATCGGCGGCGACCGCATCCGGGGCGGCTTTGCCAACGGCACCCTGGGATTTCCGGTTGGCTTGTTTCCCAATGAGAGTTACGCCTATTACGCCAATTCCGAAATGGTGTGGCACCCGGCCTGCTGGAACATCATTTTCCTCGGCCACGAACAGAAACTCTGGAAAAGTTCCGATGGAGGCGCCTCGTTTACAGCGCTTTACACCTTTCCCGGCACGGTGGATAACACGGTATTCGACATCGAAATCGCCCGCTCTAACCCGCTTGTGATGTACTGCTCGCAATGGGACGGCACCGACGACAAGATATGGCGCAGCACAGACGGCGGCGCGAGCTGGACCGCCTGCACCGCCCTGCCATTGCCCAACAACAACGATCGGGTCAAAATGGCGGTCAGCGCCGAAAACGCCAACGTACTCTGGGTGGCCGTCACGTACGGTTCCAACGGCAAAAAAGTGTACAAAACCAACGACGGCGGTACGAGTTGGACCAACCTGACAACAGCCCTGCTGAACGGCCTCACCGTGCAAAACATTATGGCTCAATACGGTACCAACGGCGGCGTGTACCTCGGCGCCAACGGCGGCGTTTTTTACCGCAACAACACCCATTCCGACTGGCAACCGTACGCCGAGGGCCTGCCCTTGTCGGCCGAAACCAACCGCCTGAAACCGTTTTACAAAACGGGTAAAATTCGCAACGGATGCTGGGGATTCGGGGTCTGGGAAGCGCCTTTGTTCGAGTCTTCCGCCGTGGTGGTGCAAGCGATGGCGGACAAACTGGAAAGCGCCTGTTCGCGCGACACCTTTTATTTCGACGATTATTCCGTCGTGCTGCACGACGGCGCGGCCTGGTCCTGGTCCTTTACCGGTGCGCAAACCATCCTCGGCAGCGACACCAGAACGCCAAGGGTTATTTTCGGTAGTACGGGGCCGAAACAAGCGATCATGACCCTGAGCACTCCGCTGGGCGTGTACCGCGATACGCTCAACCTGATTGTCGGCAACGCCTGCGACCGCGACAGCCTGCCCGGCCAGGCGATTCAATTAGACGGCGCCGGCGATTACCTTGTGGCCAACCAGGCCCTGAACCTGAATTCCAACACCGTCACCCTGATGGCCTGGGTAAAACCGAACGGGCCGCAGAACGACTGGGCGGGCCTGGTCTTTTGCCGGGGCGGCAATACCACGGCCGGCATGAGCCTGCGGGCGACCGGCAACGAACTCCGGTACCACTGGAACGACGGCGGTTATAACTTTGGTTCCGGGCTGCAATTGCCTGACAATCAATGGTCACACGTGGCGATGGTGGTGACGCCCGACAATGTGCGGCTCTACCTGAACGGAGTTTCCGCCTTGAGCAACACCCCCCAGCCGGCCGAGGAATTCGACGCGCCGCTGCAAATCGGGTACGACAACGGTTCGCGGTATTTCAAGGGTTTATTGGAAGAAGTGTGCGTGTACGACCGGGCCTTGAGCCAAAACGAGATCCGGGAGGTGATGCACCTGGCGCGCACCCATACGAACACGACCGGCCTGAAAATGTATTACCAGTTCAACGAAAGCGGCAACCTGGCCCTCGACCGCCAGGGCGTGCGTCATGCCTCGCTGGCGGGCGATGCGCAGCGTGTGCCGAGTACCTGCCCGGTCGGGCCGGGTTTCAGCGCGCGCCTGAACGTGACGGCTGGCGGCGCCTATACCTTCCCGCAGACCGGCCTCACGCTCACATTTTCCGCCGCCGGTACCAACCCAAACGGCGAACTGTGCGCGACCCGCATCAACTGGACGCCGGACAAGGTACCCGTGGCCGAGGCTTTGAGCCCGGCGTATTGGGTGGTGCGGAACTACGGCTTCAACAACACTTTTTCACAACTTAACAGCCTGAATTTCAGCCAGATCGGCAGCGTACCGCCCGGTACTGTGGCCAATGAATACAAACTGTTCAAACGCGCCTCCAACGCCGAGGGCAACACCTGGGGCAGCGCGGTAGACGTGGCCGATCAGATTGTTCAAGGGGCCAACGGTTCGGCCACGTTTTCCAGCGGCAACGGCGTCAATTCCTTCAGCCAGTTTATCGTTGGGAAACCCGCCTTGGCCTTACCCGTAGAATTGCTTGATTTTCAGGCTTCTGTGCTCGATGAACATTCCGTACAACTCGACTGGGCGACCGGTAGCGAGCAAAATACCGTTTCATTTATCGTCGAACGCAGCGCCGATGGCAGCCATTTTACGGCCATTGGGGATATCCCGGCCAAAGGGCCTTCCGTTGCGCGGCTCGATTACGTGTTCACCGATAAAAACCCTTTGCCCGACCGCTCTTTTTACCGCTTGCGCATCGAAGACGCGGATGGTACGGCAGCGTACAGCGAAGTGCGAAGCGTTCAGTTGAACGGGAGCGCGCCGCAGATACAGGTAATGCCTAATCCGGTGCTTTCGAACGGGCGTTGCACGGTTACGACGAATCGGGACGGCGTGTTTCATTTCCGCTTGTTCGATGAAAAGGGGCGGGCTGTAAGGGTGTTGCGGTTTGAGGGTAAAGGGGAATTGGCGTTGGATGGGTTGCCGGCAGGCGTGTATTTGTACCGGGTTGAAAGTGAAGATTTTATGGGGTTTGGGAAAGTGGTGGTGGAGTGAGGGGGGGCAATTACACCGGGAAAATGGTGTTGATGAAAAAATAAAAAACCTTAATCATTGATTGCTTTACCGGGTTCGCACCCCAAAAACTTCCTTCACCATGCCGCGCCAAATCGCCATTTCCGACATCCACGGCTGCAACCGAACCCTCCTCGCCCTGCTCGACCGCATCGCCTTCACTCAGGCCGATGAACTATACCTGCTGGGCGATTACGTAGACCGCGGCCCAGATTCTAAAGGCGTGATCGATACCATCTGGCGCTTGCAGGAAGAAGGCTACACCGTTCATTGCCTGATGGGCAACCACGAAGAAATGACCTGCCATGATTACGACACCGAAAAGCGTCGCGGCTGGATAGGGCTCGGTGACCGAGAACTGCTGGCAAGTTTCGGCGCGCAGCACATGGATGGCATTCCACAGAAATATATAGACTGGATGCGACAACTCAAACGGTATATTGAAATTCCCGGCTATATCCTGGTACATGCGGGTTTGAATTTCAAGGCGCCCGATCCTTTCAGCCATCCCGAATCCATGATCTGGATACGCGACTGGTACGAGGATATAAACCGCGACTGGCTGGGTGATCGCCTGATTGTACACGGCCATACACCTATGCCCATGCCATTAATTAAAGCGATGTTTAAACACCACCAAAAATTGCCGGCACAGGACATCGATTGCGGTGCCGCGCTGAACCACCAGTCGTTTTTCAGCCATCTCTGCGCCTTTGATCTGACAAACAGGGAACTGGTTTTTCAGGAAAATGTAGAAGCGGTTACCTAAAGGAGCGGCCGCTTTCGAGTAATGTATCACCACGAAGGACACAAAGTCGCACAACGTTTTCCCGGCCGTTTTCCAATGAATATTTCAAATATTACAAAAACTTCCTTCGCTGCATATACCAGTACAAAACAGCCGTAAACACCATGGCAAACACAACCGTGGCATAAAAAGCCCAGGGTTTGTCGGGCAAACCGTTAGCAATGTTCATCCCGAGGAAAGAGGAGATCAAAGTCGGCACCATGAGCACAACCGTAATGACGGTCAGGCGGTGAATCACCTGGTTCAGGTTGTTGGAAATGATGCTCGAATACGCATCCATCGTGCCGTTCAAAATGTTGGTATACACGTTGGCCATGGAAAGCGCCTGCGAGTTATCGATGATAATATCTTCGAACAACTCGGTGAGGTCTTCGTCGCCGTTGATGTGCAGAAAGTCAGTCCGTTTCACTTTCATTTTTAACAACTCATTGGCATTGAGCGAGTTGACAAAATAAACGAGACTTTTTTCGATCGACAACAATTGTTTCAGGTCGGCATTCCGGCTGCTGTTCATCAGCTCCTTTTCCACGCGGTTCCGACGCAGGTTGAGCGTTTTCAGGCAGGACAGGAAGTGATACACGTTTTGTTCGAGTATCTGTAGAACAAAACGTTTTTCATCCGCTGCATTGAAGTCGCGGACGTTGTTTTCCAGGAATTTGTCCAACACCGGCGTCTCAACGGCGGATATCGTGATCACATGTTCAATGGTGAGGATAACGCCGATTGGCACGGTAATGAAGTAGGCTTCATTTTCGGCCTGGGCGTTTTTGTTTTTGACCGGCGTATTGATGAGGATGAACCGGATATCCTCATCCCGTTCGTAGCGGGCGCGTTCGTCGAGATCGAGGGAGTCCGTCAGGAAAACGGGATCGAATTCGAGGCGGCGGGCAAAGTCTTCCAGCTCGTCAGGAGCAAAGGGCGGAGTGAGGTTCACCCAACAGCCTGGCTCTGGCTCGTTTAGTTCTACGAGCCGACGTTTTTCGCGTGTGTAATAGCGGGTCACCGTCCATGGAGTGAAAAAGTGTGAAGTGAATTGTGTTGCAGGTGCAGAAGCCGTTTCAGATGGAAATTCCGGATTTGCCGACAAAAGCGCTGCAAACTTACGCTGCCTGTGGTTGGCAAACAACCCCCAAGGGTGGCTTTTTCGAAAAAAATATCGTCAAATAAAAATTATATTTCCCCATTCAGTTAATATAGGCCCAAATCAAAATTTTATTCTGAAAACAGCAAAAATGGGGCGTTTCTGTTTTTGTTGACTTGCATCTGCGCCTTACTTTTTTTGTTGACTATAGGATTAATAGCACAAGTTTTTTGCTTAATATTGCGCAGTTTTTCGGGGTTCGCCCCATAAACGAATCTCGCCCGGGTGTTCCCCGGCATAAAACGCTGAACCAGACGTCTACCCCAGAATGCGTAATCCGTCCTTCCCGTTATTCGTTTTTTTCGCTCTCATTCGGGGCTTATCCGGCGGCGCTCAATCTCATATTCTACCAGTTCAGTTTTTCTTATATAAAAAACCCCGGGTATTTCATCGAATGTTTGAGTAATCTTATGCAGCGTTTGAGGCTGCTAAGGTGTCTCCAATAAAGCCTGTAAACCAGTCAAAACCCAACCTTTTATCCAATCAAATTTACCTGCGTATGCGCGTATTTACTCCCTGCTCAATTTTTACCGTTTTTTGTTTGGCATTTGTAGCAAACACCACGCTACAGGCACAAGTGTTCGTGATATCGGGCGATAACAACCCGATTATACTCGACGGACATCAACAACGGCACACGCTGGCGCCGCAATCGGAGCATCAGCTGCTTATATTTCAGAATCTTATCCCCAATCAAACGTATGCCCTGATCGCGCCGGAAGACCCGAATTCCGGCTTCTGCACGCCGGATGTAACGGCTGTAGACCCTGCCACACAAGTGCTCGGATACAATGCCGCAGCCCACCAACTCCGGTTTGTGGCTTCTGCCGCTGAAATGCAATTCCGGCTCGACTATTATTGCACCTGGGACCCGGCGAATCCTCCAAGCCAATACGTATCCCTGGAGTGTCAAACCTGCGTCAAAAAAAGCCTGAAAGAATATATAGCCGATATGGCGGTGATCGAGGTGTCCGGCGGTACTGCCGACGATCTGATCCGGAATGTTCTGATCGGCGGCGACTGTTTCGACGTGACCGGCGTTACGTTCGACGGGCAAGGCGGACAGATTGGCTCCTTCAGCCAGGGATTAACCAACGTAGGTTTTGCCACCGGTATGATTATGGCTACCGGCGATATCGGGGTGGCAGTCGGTCCGAACAACCAGGATAACGCCAGTGCGGGTTACGGCATCGCCACGCCCGACGGCGACCTTGCCACCCTCTCCGGCGGCTCCATTTTTGACCGCGCGGGCATCGAGTTCGATTTTACGCCGACCCAATCCCCGCTTACGTTCAATTACGTATTTGCTTCGGAGGAATATTGCGAATACGTCAACACCCAGTTCAACGACGTTTTCGGCTTCTTTATCTCCGGTCCGGGTTTTGCAGGTTCGCAAAATATTGCGGTGCTCGGCGGCGGTGTCCCCGTGGCGATCAATACCGTCAACCACCTGACGAACTCTGGTTTATACGTAAACAATACGCCCGCCGGTGGAACCCTTTGCGGCCAGGCGGCCTCTTTTTTACCCTCCACCAATGAATTGCAGTTCGACGGCTACACCAGGCAACTCGTTGCCTCCGCGCCTGTTCAAACCTGCCAGACCTACCACATCAAACTGAAAATTGGCGACGTGGGCGATGGCATTTTCGACTCTGCTGTATTCGTGAAGGCCGGCTCTTTCGACGCCGGCGGCAACGCTTCAGTGGAATGGGTGGTGAACGGCGACCCGGACGCAGAAGAAACCTTCGAAGGCTGCGGTACGGTACAATTGATTTTCCGCCGCGTCGGCTCGAACCCCAACGTCCCCCTGGTGGTGCAATATACCATTACAGGCACCGCTACGCCAGGGGCAGATTACTCGCCAATCCCATTCACCGTCGTCATTCCCTCCGGCCAAACTATGGTGACCATCAATGTCAATATCTTGATAGATGCCCTTTTGGAAGGACAGGAGTCGATCATCATTACCCTCAACAACCCATGCTCCTGCCTGCACCCGCAGGAAATCCTGTTGATCAATGACTTACCCGTCCTGATAGCAGTACCCGATACCGTTACCATTTGCAGCGGCGGTTTTGCCGTGTTGAACGTGGATGTAACGAGCGGCGTTGAACCGTACACCTATAGCTGGCAAAACGGAAGCACCACCTCCCAGATATCTGTATTTGCCAACGTATCAACAAATTATAAGGTAACCGTAACCGATGCCTGCGGCAAAACATTTGTCGCCACGGCAAGGGTCATCGTCAGCCCGCCGCCAATAGCGCAGTTGCTGGGCCCTGCCCCGCAACTATGTCCGGGGCAGACAATCACCCTAATGGTCAATTTCACCGGAACCGGGCCGTTTACGCTTAATTATAACTTCAACACCATCCCACAGCAACCTATCACCGATATTCTCGACGATCCTTACCCATTCGTTATTAGTCAACCGGGCATCTACCAGGTAACCGGCGTAACCGACGGATTTGGATGTACCGGGCCGGGGGGAGGCGTGGTCATAGTTGTTCTATCCACCATTAACCTGACCGGCGTCGTATCAAACGTCAGTTGTACCGGCCTGGCAAATGGCTCGATCAATACTACCGTGAGCGGCGGGCAGGCGCCCTTTACCTACACCTGGAACGGACCTTCTTTCATCGGGAATGTAGCAGATCCAACCGGATTGAATGCGGGCAATTACACCGTAACGCTGACTGACAACAGCGGTTGCCAACATTTGCAGCAATTCATTATCAATCAGCCCACCGCACTGGTACCCACCATTGCCGGCTCGGTTGGGCCCAATTGCGCGAACCCCAATGGCGGCAGCATCAACTTGAGCGTCAGCGGCGGCAGCCCGAATTATACCTATTTGTGGAACAACGGCCAGGCCGTGCAGGATCCGCAAGGCCTCGGAGTCGGAACCTACACGGTTACAGTGACGGACCAGGCCGGCTGCACCAAAACGACCAATGCTACGGTTGCGGGCGATTTTGTACCGCCGGTAGCCGTTGCCAATGTAGCGGACACCATTACCTGCATTACACCCTCGCTTACCCTAAATGGTAACGGGTCGAGTACCGGACCGAATTTCCTATATAACTGGACCGCAAACCCCGGCACAATAACCTTAGGACAGGGCACCCTGAATCCGACGGTCAGTTCGGGCGGAAACTATACCTTATTGGTGACCAATCAGACCAACGGATGCACGTCCACACAATCTGTAACGGTACCCTCTAATGCAACGCCGCCGACTGCCAACGCAGGGCCGAACCAAACCCTGACCTGCGTGCTGCTCACCACGAACCTCAACGGTTCCGGATCTTCCCAGGGTGGTAATTTTATTTACAACTGGACGGCTTCACAAGGCGGTACGATCAGCGGCAGCAATACCGTGATCAATCCGACGGCTACCACAACGGGCCTGTATACTTTGCTGGTAACCAATACATCCAATGGATGTACAAGCACCGCATCCGTCAATGTAGGCCAGAATATCACGCCACCGGTCGCTACTGTAGCCCCGGGTGGTCAATTAAATTGCACGACGCCAACCCTGGTGCTAAACGGCACAGGCTCCAGCACCGGCCCTAATTTCATTTATGACTGGAGTTCTTCCACCGGCGGTGGCATCAGCGGAAACGGCAACACGCTGAACCCGTCCGTTACGGCCGCCGGCGTGTATACGCTGACCGTGACGAACAATTCCACCGGCTGTACCTCCACTGCTTCTGCCAGCGTATCCTCCAATGCCGACATCCCCACGGCCATCGCCACTCCGGACGGCATTCTGACTTGCGCGGATCAACAGGTACTCGTGGACGCCCTCGGCTCTTCGTCCGGTGCAGGCTTTACTTATATATGGAGCACGACAAACGGCCAGATACTTAACGGACAAGGCACTCCACAGATTAATGTGGATTTGCCCGGCATGTACACCCTGGTGGTCAACAATACGACCAATAACTGCTCTTCAACGTTCAATGTAGATGTAGTACAGGATGTAGCGGCCCCTGTTGCGGATGCCGGGAACGGCCAAATACTCGATTGTACTGTGTTGTCGCTGGTACTGGATGCCAGTAATTCAAGTGGAGGCGCCATTTTTACCTACCAGTGGTCAACCACCGGCGGTGGTAATTTCATCACGCCCACGAATATTGTGAATCCGGGAATCGATGCGCCGGGTACCTATCAGATTACGGTGACCAACACACAAAACGGTTGTACCTCAACGGATAACGTTCAAATCACCGCCGACGCCAACGACCCGGTAGTGGTCATAGCCATGCCGGCCATGCTGAACTGCGCCACGCAGCAAACTACGCTCAACGCCACCGGTTCTTCCACCGGCGCAAACATTACCTATTCCTGGACGGGTCCGAGCATTGTCTCCGGCATCAATTCGCTCAATGCAAACGTGGATGCCCCGGGAGATTACGTACTGATCATTACGAATATGACGAATGGCTGCACCTCGGATCAAACCGTAACGGTAAACCAGAATATCGTTGCCCCGCCGGTAGATGCCGGACCGGATAACTTGCTCAATTGCACGAGCCCGCAAGATCAATTGGGCGGCCCCGGCAATCCCGTCGGTCCGAATTTCACCTTTAACTGGACCGGCGCCGGTATTGTGTCCGGCCCAACGACGCCCAACCCGACCGTCAACCAGGGCGGCACGTTCACGGTGGTGGTGACCGACCTGGTTAATGGCTGCACCAGCACCGATAATGTCACGGTCAGCACCGATTTTACGCCGCCGCAAGCCAATGCCGGCCCCGTGTTTACCCTTACCTGCAACCAGTTGCAATATGTCCTGAACGCCACGGCCAGCCAAGGCGCTAATTTTACCTACTTGTGGACCACGGATACGGGAAATTTCCTTGATCCGATCAGTATAATCAATCCGACGGTCAATGCTGCGGGCCTGTACACCCTGCTGGTTACGAATACGACCAACGGTTGTACATCCACTTCCAGCGTACAAATCACCAAAGCCGCCGACGTACCGGTTGCCATAGCTGCAACGCCGGCTACCCTGACCTGCGCAGTTATCAGCGTTCCGCTCAATGGCGCCGGCTCCAGCGCGGGTCCGGGATTTACCTACCAGTGGACGGGGGGAAACATCCTTAATGGCCCGACCACCCTGACGCCGACAGTCAATATGCCGGGAACATATACGCTGGCCGTGACGAATACGACCAATAACTGTACAAGTACCTTTGACGTAACCGTACCGCAGAATGTGGCGACACCGACGATCAATGCCGGTCCGCCGCAAACGCTAACCTGTGCTGCGCCAACAGCCCAATTGAACGGTTCGGTCGGCACCGGTGGAACCTTTACCTACCTATGGCAGGCCCAGGGCGCCGGCAATATTGTGAACGGCAGTACGACCCTTACACCGACGGTCAATGCGATCGGAACCTACGTGCTGACGGTTACCAGCCAGCAAAATGGCTGTACCAGCGTGGCGAACGTCACCGTGGGCGCAAATCAGACCCCGCCCATCGCGCTTATCTCGGCGCCGGCAACCTTAACCTGCGCAGTGCAGCAAATTTCGCTGGATGCGACAGCCTCCAGCAACGGCGGCATGACCTATCAATGGACCACCAACGGCGGACAAATTGTCAATGTAACAGACCCGACGCAACCTGTTGTGGATGAGCCGGGTATCTACACCTTGTTGATCACCGACAACGTCAACGGCTGTACTCAAACGGCCAGCGTAACCGTTCCACAAAACATTCAAAACCCGGTTGCAAACGCCGGCGCAAACGACCTGCTCACCTGTGCCAAGACCTTCCTTCTACTCGACGGGGCCGGTTCCAGCCCAAACAGCAGCTATCTATGGACAACGCAGACCGGCACGATTTCAGGTAGCAATACGATCCTGACGCCAACCGTGACGGCAGGCGGGACGTATGTGCTGGTTGTGACCGACAACGTGAATGGTTGCACGTCCACCGATAATACCATCGTGACAGTAAACACGACGCCTCCAACGGTATCCGTTTCAGCCCCGGCCGTGCTGACCTGCATACAAACCCAGGCGCCCTTGAACGGTAGCGGTTCCCAGGTCGGACCCGGCATTACGTACACCTGGACAACCCAGGGCGGCAATATTGTCGGCCCGGCAAACGGGAACCAGGCTATGGCCAATGCCCCCGGCTCTTATACCTTATTGGTGACTAATACCGCCACCGGATGTACCAACAGCAGTACTGTGGCCGTAACGGAAAATGTGGTGTTGCCAGCCGTCGACGCCGGCCCGCCATTTACGCTGACCTGCTCGGTGTTGCAGGTATCGCTGCAAGGTTCGGGCTCCGCAGGCACGGGCTACACGTATTCCTGGACCACGCCGACCGGTACCATCGTTTCGGGCAACAATACCCCGACGCCGTTGGTAAGCGAAGAAGGCACGTATAACCTGCTCGTAACCAATACAAGTACCGGTTGTAAAAATACCGACCAGGTGCTGGTATTTAAAGAGACCAACATTCCAACCGGCTTTCTGGTCGATCTGGAAGAACCGTCCTGCAAAGACAACGACGGCTTGATCACTTTCGGCGCAGTAGCGGGCGGTTTCGGCCCATACCTGTACTCGATAGACGGCGGCCAAACCTTTGTATCCAACCTGGACTTTGCCAACATACCGTCGGGTAACTATGATCTTTGGATACAAGATTTCAATGGCTGCGAATTCCATAAGTTGCTGACCGTTCCGAAAGCGCCGCTCCCCAATATCACCATCGCGCCAGAGTTCAATATCGTACTGGGCGATTCGGTGGATCTGCACGCCATTTTGCCGGCGGGTTACCCGCTCGCTCAGATAGATACGATCATTTGGACGCCTCTGGATGGCCTGACGTTCGACGGAAACGATATCTTCAGCCTGCTGAATCCGAACGCCAAACCGTTCAAGCCGACAGAGTACACGGTAACGATCATCAGCGGAGACGGCTGCGAAGACCAGGCGAAAGTGCTGATCCGGGTAGATACCGAACCGCATGTGTACATCCCGAACGTTTTTTCACCCTGGGATGGCAACAATGAAAATGACATCGTCTACATTTTCGCCGATGGCTATCAGGTTGTTAAGATCAACAAGTTCCAGATATTCGACCGCTGGGGCGAAATGGTGTACCAGGCCGCAAATTTCCAACCGAACGACCCGGCTTATGGCTGGGACGGCCGCCTCGGTGGAAAAATGCAAACGCCAGGAGTATTCGTGTACTATGCGGAAGTGCTGATGATCGATGGTCGTATCATCCTGCTTAAAGGTGATATTACCTTGTTGCGATAGCAGCATAAATTGGTTTAGAGGGTTTAGAAAAGTTTAGAGGGTTTAGAAAAGTTTAGAGGGTTTAGAGGGTTTAGAGGGTTATTCTCAAGTCATTGATTTTCAATGAAAGGAGGATTTTTCTAAACCCGCTAAACCCGCTAAACCCACTAAACCCTCTAAACTTTTCTATAGTACTTTGAATAACTAACTTTCTTTCTTTTCTCTCCATCCCAGAAGCAGGTTGTCATGTTGAGCGCAGCGAAACATCTGGATACTTGCTCTGATTGGAGGCACATGGAGGCCTCACGGTCCCGAATGAATTCGGGATTCGCTGCGCTCAACATGACACCGG
>Ga0105046_10011148_pt1 | contig 13994 bp, 9 predicted proteins | sample MAT03_FD_78385 | JGI IMG/M metagenome (GOLD analysis project Ga0105046, IMG submission 78385) | Freshwater microbial communities from Lake Fryxell liftoff mats and glacier meltwater in Antarctica - MAT-03 (megahit assembly) | ecosystem: Environmental > Aquatic > Freshwater > Ice > Liftoff... | reverse complement strand
TCGGGCGGAATCGCGATCAGCGGTGGTGAATTTGACTCGGCCATTAACACATTGAGGCCGAAAACGACACTTCGTGTCCAGATCAATTTTCATTTTCATAGTCCAGATTGTGAACGGTTACCAGCAGTCTGAAGTCTTGGTGGGCGTTGGCTGTGCTGATGTCGGTCGCTGTCTTTATGGGAAAGTTCGGAATCATTCTTTTGCTTGCAACGGCCGGTGCTTTAGGACTTCGAGAGTTTCTCAAGTTGATTGGTTGGCAGGTCCTTGGAACTCCTACTGTGATTGTGTTGTTTGCATCGGTTCTGATTTATTACGTGTTCGTTTGGTTTGGTTTCGGAGACCTTGTCCGATGGATGGCACCTATCGTTTTTCAAGATCACGCAATGGCTAATCCTATTCGGAGCTGTGAGCCTGCTACTAGACTTTTCGACCTGGCCCTTCCGAATCGCGATGCTAGCGGGAACCATCACCAATCTTGAGGCAACAGCAATCACTTCGATCCTGCCGCAATGGCGTGCTGATGTTCTGTCGATATCCCATGCTCGCGCGATCGAAAGCCGTGAGAATTCTCTGCCGGTGACGTGAACCACGGAAGCCTCATCTCCAAACATCAAGCATCATCGTCCGCCACGAATAGAGCGAATTTCGGGCGGTTCGATAACCACACGGTACTCCAGGTCTGGTAGAATGCGGGTGCAATCGCACGACTGCATATCGCTTATCGCAAGCCCTATTCTTGGTTGCCTCAATGAAAAATCGTTCATCCATGAGACGCTCCGATCGTAGATCGAAACGCCTCGTCATCGAATCCCTCGAGCCGCGATGTGTTCTGACCACGGGGGACATTGACCTGTCGTTCGGAAATTCAGGCATCGCGAAGACTGATTTTCAAAACCTTCCGATCTCGGGAAACCTTAGTCTGGCGGCGGCATTGCAAAGCGACCTAAAGATTGTCGCGATCGGTGAGGGTGCGATCGCGCGCTACCACACTGACGGTACGCTAGACACCAGCTTCGACACCGACGGGATCGTTGCGATTCCATTTTTGGCGCGAGATGTAGCGGTACAGAGTGATGGAAAAATCGTCGTCGCAGGAGATGCAAATGGCACTTCGCAGATGACAGTCGCACGGTTCCTGTCGAATGGTCAACTCGATACGACGTTCGACGGCGACGGCATCGCGACCATCATGCTCGGCCCCAACGGTGGATCAACATCCAGCTTAGTAATCCAGCAAGATGGCAAGATCGTGGTCGCTGGCAGCGGTGATGTCGGTGGTCGATTCGGTCTCGCCGCCGTTCGCTTGCAAGGCGATGGTTCGCTTGATGCTACCTTCGGGGTCCAAGGCAGGGCAGTTTATGGCTTTAATGAAATCGACGCCGCGTTTGACGTGACCCTGCAATCCGATGGTCGAATCGTGTTGGTGGGCAGAACAGGCCGCAACACGGGAGGCAGTTTTCAATTTGATGCGCTTGTAGTTCGTTTGTTGCCCAATGGTCGATTGGATAATTCATTCGACGGCGACGGCTGGGTTTCCCAGCGGCTATCACCGGCGGACCGCGCAACCGGAGTTGCTACACAGGCCGACGGCTCAATCTTTGTCTCTGGCGCGACTCGCACCTCCAGTTCGGATACCGGAGCCTTCGTGTTCAAGCTTACTCGAAGCGGATCGCTCGACACGAGTTTCGATACTGACGGCATCCAAATAGAAACTTTCGGACTCTTCGCGCCCAAATCGGAAGACCTATTGGTCGATAGCGACGGCCGCGTCTTGCTGGTCGGCAGCGTCTCGAGCCGGATCGCGATCGTGAGGTACAACGCTGATGGATCGCGCGATCCGTCATTTGGGATTGATGGCAAAGTCACACTCGCCAATGCCGTTGGCCGCGCTGTGATACCTCAAGCCAACGGATCATTTATCGTGGCGGGCGCGAATCGAGGCTTTTTTGGCCTCGCGCGATTCCTTAGCAACGGATTGCTGGACAACTCATTCAACTCCGATGGTTTGGTTCAAACTGAGTTCGGCCCAACCGTTGATGTCGTTGGCGAGATCGCGATTCAACCCGATGGGAAAACGGTGGCAGTAGGCCAAACCGGACGGGAGACGTTCTTGGCCAGATACAGGACCGATGGAAAATTAGACATCGCGTTCGCCAGTGGTGGAAAAGTCATCACTCGCTTCAGCGATCTTTTTCAATCGACTCGAGCCAATAGTGTCGCGCTGCAAAGCGATGGCAAGATTGTGATCGCCGGCCTTGCGGTGACGGTCACAGGGGATACTGCCGACGGAGATTTACTGGTGGCCCGCTTCCTGCCCAACGGGACGCTCGATTCCAGTTTTTCCGGCGACGGTTGGTTGACGACCGATTTGCTAGGCTATGAATCGGCAAGCAGCGTCTTGATTCAGCCTGATGGAAAGATTGTTGTCGGCGGTTCGGACAACGGTGGTTTCACGTTCGCGCGATACAACACCAACGGTACTCTTGATCAAAGTTTCAATCGAACCGGAGTGCGAAGCATTCCCATTGGCTCGGGGTTTTCCTCGGTCAATAAGGTCTTGCTGCAATCGGACGGAGCGATCGTCGGTGTTGGCCATATCTTTGTGGCGACTTCGTCCGGTCCGCCCTCGGGGACGTTGGTTGTAGTACGACTTTTGCCAGATGGTCGCAACGATCGGTCATTCAACCTGACAGGGATTTTGATCGGTCGCGGGACCAATCAGAAATTTGGACATGACGCCGCATTGCAATCCGACGGCACGATTCTAATCGCCGGTGGAACGAGTCGTGCGCCGCGAAATACGGTTGCCAATTTGTCGGTTCTCAAACTACTGCCCAGTGGAGCACACGATCCGTCGTTTGGCGTCGATGGTTTGAGCGAAGTGGTGCTGGCGACCAACTCGCTGGGCAAGAGCATTTCGATACAGCCCAATGGCAAGATTGTGGTCGGTGGTCAGAACGGAAGTAGTTTCGTGGTGGTGCGACTTAACAGTGACGGATCGCCGGACTCGAGCTTTGCTGGCGACGGCATCGCAACCACGCCGCGAGTAGACTTTCCCGTCATATCCGCAGATGTGGCTATCCTCGCCGATGGCCGAGTCGTACTGGCCGGTGCCGAACAAGACTTCAGTTCGGGGCGTTTACGAAGCAGCGTCAACTTGATTCGCTATCGGAGCGATGCGGTGCCCGTTGATGCATTGTTGGTGACTCGAAATGCAAGCGGAGCGATCGAAGTACGCGACCAGTGGAGTCGCGACGATCAAATCGAAATCTCCCGTTCGGGAAACTCGATCGTCTTGACAGAGAAGTCTTTGGATACGCGTGCCAAGTTTAAGGTTCTCGGCTTGGCTGGTATCAGTGGCAATGGAACCAAACAGATTACGATCCCTCTCGGATTGATTCAAAACGCGAACCAGCCGCTGTTGCTGAATTTGCTCCGCGGTGATGATCGCGTGATGCTTAATACCGCAGGACTATCGCCTGACATCATTCCTACCACGGGATTGAAGTTTAATTTTGGGCTTGGTAATGACGAATTGAATCTAGTCGGTACGACGACCGATAACCTTTGGAGTTTCTCCGGTGCATTCGGTGGTAATGTTTCGCTTGGCAACTTGGGGATCGCCACTTTTACAAACCTTGAGAACGCGATCGGCGGTAGTGGCGTCGATGACTTTCGTTTTGCCCAGCGCTACGGATTGGCCTCTACGAACATCAACGGTGGCACCGGACTGGATCGTTTCGAGGTCGTTCGCGACGCCGATATGACACTATCGAGTACCTCGTTATTCGGGATTTCTGCCGCATTGGAAGTTAAGTCTGCGATCGTTCAACGTTACTCAATCACAGCGATCGAATCGGTCAGCCTAGTGGGTGGCAGCAGCCGCAATGTCATTGATGCGAGAACATACACCCTCGGCGTTTCCATTGACGGTCGAGGGGGTGATGATGTGCTTTATGGCGGCGACAACGACGACGTCATTCGAGGCGGTCCAGGCAATGATTTGATTTCGGGCCAAGGCGGGGCAGATACGTTGTTTGGTGATGCCGGCAACGATGTCATCATGGGTGGATTCGGACCGGATCTGATTTATGGTGGTACGGGACAAGACTTGATCACCGGCGCAAACTTCGCGTCACTGGTTCAAAGGAACACCGGATCTCGTGATGCAATCCTGGCGGCCTGGTTCAGTAGTGAAACCTATGCACAGCGGGTCAATCGCCTAACGGTAATCGGCGTAGGGGCAAACAATTCGATAAAGCTGATTCCCGACGCAGAAGCATTTGGCGATTTTAACGTCGACACCATTTTCGGAGGCGGCGATTCGGACTGGTTCTTTCTCGCAATCAGCGGTACTCTCAGTGAATTAGGCGTTGCCGTGGGTGGCCTGCGAGATTTGCAATCAGGCGAACTGGTGACGGCACTCGTCTGATGCGGGTTACTCGCATCGCCTTTCTGTTTAATTACTCCTAAATGTTGGCTTGTCATCATGCTTAAAACGCCGTTCGTATTTGTTTTCCTGCTCTCGCTTGCCGTATCCGTCACACAAGCGAACGACGTCGATCGCCCTAACATCCTGTTCTTCTTCGCCGATGACTGGGGGCGATTCGCCAGCGTCTATTCGGAGGTCAATGGCAAGGGTGGTATCAACGATGTCGTGCGTACGCCCAACTTCGACAAGCTTTCAAAACAAGGCGTTCTATTTCGAAATGCACACGTCAACGCACCCTCGTGTACGCCCTGTCGCAGCTCACTGCTTTCCGGACAGTATTTTTGGCGCACCGGTCGCGGTTCGATTTTGCTCGGTGCAGTATGGGATGATGCGATTCCGGCCTATCCGCTTCTTCTTCGCGATGCGGGCTACCATATCGGAAAAACATATAAAGTCTGGAGCCCCGGAACGCCTGCAGACGCTCCGTACGGTGGCCAGAAATACTCATACCAAAACGGCGGCGGACGGTTCAATCAGTTCTCCCAGAATGTGACCAAGCTTGTCGAAGAAGGCACAGCGATCGAGGCTGCCAAGGAAGAACTGTATTCGGAGATTCGTACTAACTTCCATGACTTTCTCAACGCTCGAGAATCAAGAAAGCCTTTCTGCTACTGGTTCGGTCCCACCAATGTTCACCGCGCCTGGACGAAATCCAGCGGTAAGAATCTATGGGATATTGAGCCCGATTCATTGAAAGGCAAAATGCCTACCTACTTACCCGATGTTCCCGAAGTGCGAGAAGACCTTGCCGACTACTTCGGAGAAATTGCTGCTTGGGATGCGGGGATCGGCGTGTTGCTTGCTGAACTGGACAAGACAGGCGAACGAGACAATACGCTGATCGTGGTCAGCGGCGATCACGGAGCGCCAGGGTTTCCACACGGCAAGTGTAACCTTTACGGTTTCGGTACCGGAGTGTCGCTTTCGATCAGTGGTCCGGGCGTTAACGGCGGACGTGTTGTCGACGACTTTGTCAATCTTACCGACCTCGCGCCAACTTATCTGGAGGCGGCTGGCCTTGATATCCCTTCGGTGATGACCGGACGCAGTCTTTGGCCGGTACTCAAGTCGACGGAATCAGGCCTCGTTGATAAGACTCGAACCTGGGTGGTCACCGGACGAGAACGTCATCACGACATGGCTCGCGCGGATTACAGTCCTTACCCGCAACGCGCGGTTCATACTGCGAATCATCTTTTCATCGTGAACTTTCGCCCGGATCGATACCCACTCGGTGATCCGTACGGCCTCGATGACAAAAATCCTCCGACGCTGCAACAAATGGCTACCGATACGCGCGTGACACACCCCGATAACGATGCCGGGCCAACGAAGGCCTGGCTAGTCGGTCAGAGAAATTCGCCAAAATGGAAATCGCATTATGAATGGATCTACGGCAAGCGTCCGAAGTACGAACTCTACGATCTAAAAAAGGATCCGCATGAAACGACGAACGTCGCGGACGATCCCGCCTATGCGAGTGTGAAGGCGGACCTGGAAAAGCGATTGATGGACGAACTGCAACGAACGGGAGACCCACGCTTGGTCGACGATGGGAAATTCTTCGAGACACCGCCAATGTCGGGCCCCGCCGCGAACGAGAAAGTAGGACAAAGGAAAACAGGGCGTCAACCAGCAAATCGCAAGCGGAAAACGACCAATCCAACGAAGCAATGAAGGTTCAAAATGAAGATCACCCATGTTCTCATTGCAGTCGTCGCAATCGCGTCCGCCGCTTCGCCGATTCTCTCCTTTGCCTCCGACAAACCAAACATTCTCTGGATCACCAGCGAAGATCACGGTCCAGAAATGGGCTGTTATGGTGACTCGCTAGCCAGAACGCCCAACGTCGATGCGCTCGCCGCGAAAGGCATGTTGTTTAAACGTGCTTGGTCGGTCGCGCCCGTATGTGCGCCAGCTCGGACGGCGATCATTTCGGGAATCTATCCGTCCAGCAGCGGTGGAATCCACATGCGATCGTTGGTCTCGATGCCAACAGGGACCAAATTGCATCCTCAGCACCTTCGCGATGCTGGGTACTATTGTTCGAACAATAGCAAGACCGATTACAACTTACGTGAACCGGAGAACCTTTGGAATGACTCTTCGGCGAAAGCTCATTGGCGTGAACGCAACGAAGGCCAACCGTTTTTTGCAATTTTCAATTCGACCAAGAGTCACGAAAGTCAGATCCGTACTCGACCGCACAAGCAGATCACGGATCCCGCGCTGGTGCGGGTGCCGTCATTTCATCCTGATGCACCAGAGGTGCGTGAAGACTGGGCCCAGTATTACGACAAGGTCAGCGAAGCGGATGCGGACGCCGGCAAGCACCTGAAAGCGATCGCCGATGCCGGTCTCGCTGATGACACCATCGTCTTTTATTACGGTGACCACGGAACTGGTATGCCACGTGGGAAGCGTTGGCCTTCCAATACAGGCTTGCATGTGCCGATGGTGGTTTACTTTCCCCCGAATTGGCAGCACCTCGCACCCAAAGAATACACCGCCGGCGGCAAGTCGGATCGAATGGTTAGCTTCGTAGACCTTGCGCCAACGGTCTTGAGTTTGGCAGGCATCAAGCCACCTGATTCGATACAGGGACATGCATTCGCAGGGCCTTTTCAGTCTGAACCTCAACCGTTTCTCTTCGGTGAGCGTGGGCGAATGGACGAGCGGATGGATCTGGTACGAAGCGTTACCGATGGTCGATACGTCTACCTAAGAAACTATTTTCCACACGTTTCCCAGGCTCAGCGAGTGGCTTATCAGTTTGACACGCCGACGACACGAATATGGAATGAATTGTTTTTGGCCGGTAAGACAAACGACGCTCAATCGATCTTTTGGACCGTGCCCAAGGCGCCCGAGGAGCTGTATGACCTTCAAGCCGACCGCGATCAAGTGGTTAATCTTGCCAGCTCGTCAGAGCATCAAGTGATCCTGGAACGTCTCCGAAAGGCGTCATCGAACCACATTCTGGAGGTTCGCGATGTCGGATTCTTGCCCGAAAGCGAAATGCATTTGCGGAGTGAAGGAACGACAGCCTACGACATGGCAAGAGCGCCAGGAAAGTATCCACTGGAACGCATTCTTGCCGCTGCGGATCTGGCGTCACGACTCGATCCTTCGGTTGCACCGGAGCTAGTCTCAATGATGATGGAATCTGATAACGCAATCCGGTACTGGGGAACCCTCGGGCTGTTGATGCGCGGCGAAGATGCGGTGCAAGCGAATCAAGGTGCGATCTTAGCGGCTTTGGATGACTCATCGGCTGAAGTTCGAATCGTCGCGGCACAAGCTCTTGGATCGTTTGGCGACGAATCGGCGAAACGAAAGGCCTTGGCTACATTGGGCTCGCTTATCGCGCCCGAAAACAACGGGGTGCTCGTATCGATGGCCGCGCTCTCTGCAGTCGAAACTCTCGGTCCGGCGGCTAAATCGCTGCATTCATCGATTGGCTCCATGAAGCCGAACGGTCCATCGCCCGATGGGCGCTTTAACAGTTACGTCCCGCGATTGATTGCGAACATCGTGCCTAAGGGACAGACATCGGCGGGCGAAGTGAAGACTAAGAACCTATCCGAAAACCGTTAGCCGGATGGCGTTAGCCGCGGTTTCCTCCGGTTTTCGGATAGGTTCGAGAGGAAAAAGGTAAGAGGAAAGTGAAAGTTCAACAGTAGGTCGCGAGGCAACTCTGTTAGAAAGTCCGTTGCTTACTCATCGCCCCAATACGGTCGGTCGCGAACTCAACAAGGCGTTCGCGATGCTCGACTAAAAACGCGACATGGTCGCTCTCAGGTGAGAAAGAAGTCGTGAGTCTTGACAAAGCGGTTTTCTTTCCCAAAACAGTTACTTTGAACATGTCGTGAAACTGACGTTCGTAGTTGTAGACTTCGCCGAAGCCGCCCGTGTAATGAAAATGCATATCAACGCCGCGCTCAACCAAGCATAGCAACTGCTCCGCCGCCGTCTCTCGATCTGGGAACTCGCGAACATCAAGGCCCATCTGGAGCGATTCGTGAACCGGGACTTGCACTTGAAACAGCTTTGCCAGTCGATCACGCCATGCACGTTTGCATGTAAGCTTGGGGAGGTAGTTTTTCATCAATCGATTTAAGGCGAACTTTCGCGTTCGATACGCCAAACCATCGATGCAAAAAAGTCCGACGACACGGCTGTCTTTTGTCGCCGCAAAAAGGGCGTCATCGGCGCCCGAGCACAGTCCGAAAACGGCAACGCGGTTGATACCGTACTCATCGTGCAAGAAATCGATCGCTGATGAGATTTCATGCGCCGCACGTTCCAGCGATGTACCTTCAAAGCCTGCGGCGAGACTGTCACCAATGCCAGAAAGATCAAAACGAAACGATGCCATCCCATCGCGCTGAAGCGACTGAGCGAGCATTGCGTGTAGCCGGTACGGGCCACAGCTTGAAAGCATCCCTGCGGTAATCATGAGAACAGCGAAATCGTCCGAGCAGTGATAATGCCCAGGCCTGGCATAAACGCCCACTAGACGCGAGTGATCACCAAAGACGACCGCCGTTTCACATGCCGTTTCACTATCTGTCAATTGATCGGTCGTCATGAGATAAGTGCTCCATCGAGACTTTTAGTCTGGGTAGACACTGGCATTACCGGGTTGAGCATCGCCAGTGTCTTTTCGTCGTATCGGGTAAGGAAGTTGACGATAGACTGATATGCGTCAGGCGACGAGAAAGCTCGCTCGGCGAAGTCCAACTCGTGCCAATGAATATGATCACTGGTTTGTTGGATACGCGAAAGTCTTTCGAGTCCGGTGATACCTGGCTCATTGGCTTGATAGTCATGGCTGACAACTACCAGATCTCTATTTTTTTCGAGCGAAGCATCCATCAGTCGCAAGCTTGATAGACTGCTGCGCTTTTGATTGTTCATCGTATGGCCATAGGCTTGGTCACGATCGGTACGTCTTAATACATGGGTGTACCGGTTTTGATTAAGAAGCGTGTCTTTATGGAATCGATCAAGCATGTCAACAAAGTTCTTGCCTTCGATGACCGGATCCCAGAGGATCATCTGATCGACCGGTGCGGAAGCCAAACTGTTTTTGGCAACAATTGCAGCGACCGTCGCACCAAGTCGAATGCCAAGCATCGACAGATAACGAATCGATGTCGTTTGGCGAAGGTAGCTTGCGGCAGTGTTAACGTCCTTGATCAACGAATCTGCCGAGATCTCGTGGCATTCGCCGCTCGAATTTCCCGTGCCACGATAATCGAAACGCATTACGTCGAATCCCGCATCTGTAAAGCGCAATGCGAGCTGTTGAAGATTGCGATACGATCGAGTGTGCTCGTGACCGATCGAATTGCAGATCAAAACCCCTTGTTGACGCCGATTCGTCTGGGGCTCGTATCTTACGCTGAAGAGCCATCCGTCAGCGCAAGGAATCATTCGCGCGTCAACGATCGGAAGACGCTTAGGCAATTCCATTGCTGAACGCTTCGGTCCAGATGACGTATCGACTATACCATTCCTGCGAGCGATCAGTCGTTCAATGTGGAGGCTGCTGCTTGCGATCGTAGGATTCGCGAAAAAATCTCTCACCGGCAAATCGATGGCGGAATCAGACGTGATCGCCGTTACCACTCGCGTCACCAGTAATGAACTTCCACCAAGTGCAAAGAAGTCATCGTGAACGCCTATCTTTGGATGATGCAGAACTTGCTGCCAGATCTCTGCAAGCTTTTTCTCCATTTCGGAGCGCGGCGCAATGAAATCCTCGTCGACAACCGGTTCGCTTGTGTTCGCTGCGGGAAGGCGACTTCGATCGATCTTGCCATTGATCGTCTTGGGTAGCGCAGACAACATGATATAGCGTGGCGGAACCATGTAAATTGGCAGCATGGTTCGCAAGTATTCTTGAAGCGATCGAGGACTGAGCGGGTTCGTCCCAATCGCAACGTATGCGATCAGAAACTTTTGGCCGTTGACCTCTTCATGCACAACAATCGATTCTAGAACACCTTCAAACCTAGCGATGGCAACTTCGATTTCGCCAGGCTCAATTCGATAGGAGCCAACTTTGATTTGGTGATCGACACGACCCGCGAATTCAATATCACCGGAAGGTAGCCACCTCGCCAAATCGCCCGTTCGATAGATTCGCGTCAAACCGCGGTTAGGCAATTCAACGGTCAAGAAAGCCGCTGCGGTCTTGGCCGGATTCTTGTGGTAACCACGGGCAAGTGCTGGACCGGAGATGAAAAGCTGACCGGTCTCGCCGATACCCAGCGGACGATTCGAATCGTCAAGAATAAAGGCTTCATAACCGGCCAGCGGTTTCCCAATTGGCATGTGTGGCATGTCGAAATTGTCGTCGGGAACGAAAACGGTGGCCGTCACAGTCGTTTCCGTTGGCCCATAAGCGTTGCACCATTTGACGTTCTGCCGACAAAGGCGCTTCCATCGCCGGTAATGTTCAACGGAGACTTTTTCACCGGTCGCAATCACCAACCTCAGACTTGCCGGAACAGGTGTCTGGGAGGCCATCATCAGGTCGACCCATTCATGCCAATAGGCTGTCGCGATATGAATCGCAGTCACCTGAAATTGATCGATGATGGATGACAACTCGTTGCTGGTTGCCGAACGCGACTGCGGACGGATGACGACGACACCACCGACAAGCAACGGAGGAAAGATTTCCTCGATCGCAATATCAAAGTTGAGCGTCGAGAACTGCAGGGTTCGATCGGATACGGCTAGTTCGTAGACTTCACGATCGGCATCACAGTAGACTTTCAACGACCCATGTTCGATCTGAACTCCCTTGGGCATACCCGTCGATCCAGACGTGTACATGATGTAAGCCAATTCGTCACTGGCGGGCAGATCAAGTGCCGTTTCCGCTGACTCGTTTGCAAATGCGTCGGTCGCGCTATCGATCCATTGCAGGGAGCGATGGTCCGGCGAATGGCTTTCAAACAATGCACAAAGTTGGGATGCCAGCGAGTTGCAGCCGATGTCGTGAGTAATGACAGCCCGAACGTCTGCATCTTCGATCATGTAGCGTACACGATCGGCGGGGTACTCGGGATCAAGCGGAACGTAAGCGATGCCGATCTTGAATGCACCCAGCATCGAGGCAATGGCTTCTGGACGTCGATCCATGCATAGGCCAACCGTATCGCCTCGCTGTAGTCCCGCTCGGCTCAATGCATTCGAGAACCGATTGGCTAGCTGATCAAGTTGCAAGTAACTCAGCTGTGAGTTTTCGTAGACGATGGCAATCGCATCCGGGGTCGCAGAGACCTGTTTTATGAATTGCTCGATCACCGTTACGCAATGAGGCAGAGCTAACGATTGGTCTCTATCTAAACGCGTTGACATTAGCTTGTAGCGCTCGAGAACGAAGCAACCGGTTGGATAGGCAGAGGATTCAGGGCTGGCAACGCAGCCCCCTCTTTATACGTTGGCACACGCAAAAGTGAGCTCACTGCGTGAGCCAGTGCCGCATCAAGTATTTGTAACCCTTCGTCTAATATCTCAGGTGAAATCGTCAACGCAGGCATCAGCTTTAGTACCTCGTCATATGCCCCTGCCGCTTCGATGACCAAACCATTTGCGAATGCATGGTCGATCACCGCGCGAGCCAGCTTTCCGCAGCGCACATCCAGACCTTGCATCAAACCACGACCGCGCGTTGTGAAGGAAAGCTCGGGATATTTCCCGCAAACCGAACGCAAGTGATGCTCGAGATAAAGCTGGTGACGCTTAATACCATTCGCAAGCACATCGTCTTTCCAGTAGTCGAGAAGAGTCCGCCCAGTCACAAATGCAAGATTGTGACCGCGGAAAGTTCCTGTATGTTCACCTGGTTTCCAAACGTCTACTTCTGGTCGGATCAAAACAATTGACATCGGTAATCCACCGGCGATCGACTTCGATATGCAAACGATATCGGGAACGATCCCGGATTGCTCGAAGCTAAAGAATTGACCGCTTCGACCATTGCCGATTTGAATCTCATCGGCGATCAAGAGAATATCGTGCTTGCGGCAAATCGCATCAATTTTGCGGAGCCAAGTCGAGCTTGCAACGTTGATTCCGCCCTCACCTTGGACCGTTTCCAAAATGATTGCTGCCGGAATGGGAAGTCCACTGCTAGGGTCTTCTAACATTCGGTCCAAAAGGGCTGCGGTATCGGTATCGCCGAGATAACCGTCAAATGGAAGGTGAGAGACATTGCTTCGCGATCCGTAGTGCTGGTCATGGTAATATCGGTTCGCGGTAACCGCCAACGCTCCCAGAGAATGTCCATGATAACCGTGAGTGAACGCGATGACGTGTGAACGCTTTTTGTATTTTCTTGACAGCTTCAAAGCCGCTTCGACCGCGTTTGTCCCCGTTGGACCGGTGAATTGAACTCGGTAGTCGAGTCCACGCGGCTCTAGAATGATTGTTTGAAACGACTCTAAAAACTCAATCTTTGCACGGGTTGCTGTGTCGAGGCCATGCTGGATTCCGTGGCGCTGGATGTACGCGATTAACGCTGCGTTGGACCTGGGATTGTTGTGGCCGTAGTTGAGTGTTCCTGCGCCGCAAAAGAAGTCAACGTATCTTTTGCCGTCAACATCGAAAAGCTCCGAGCCCAACGCGGTATCAAAGACAGTAGGGAACAAACGTACGTATCCACGCACGCCAGATTCAAGTCCATCAATCGTTTCCAACATTGATTTACCTCGGTATTCTCGTATTGCTTGAATGGACTCTGAGTGAAAACAGAGTCCTCTTCAACCTGAGTCTAGGTTTTCATTCAGTACAATGCGAGAAAAGCGATCTGCGGAAATGCCGTTGAATGTCCTGCCAAGCGCGGTTGCAACAACTTTAGCGATCGTGCTTAAGCCACAATGAATCCAGACTCACAGCTCGATGACTACCTGTGTACTCAGCGCTTGCGGTTCATCACGCTGTGTACGGTTGAAAACACCCCCGCCAACATCAGCGGAGAGGCGTAAGTGAAAAGAAGAAAGATCAAGTGCGAGCGGCGGCTGGTTTCGATCGCGGAAAGGCCTGAAGCTCCGAAAAAAATCACAACTTCGTTTTGAATGGCTTCCACACGACTGGCGTAGAACAATCCCGCAGACATCAGAGTAAAAATCAACATGACGACCAACATGGCACTAAGGCTAATTTGTCGTGATCGTGATGGAACGCGATTCAAGGATGCCCCTTTTCGAACCCTGCCTAACCGAAACTGCAAATCTTGTTACGATTTTGTAGCGGGTTTGCGGATCCATTCCAAGCGCGTCAACCCAATTTAGAACCAAAACGAAGATGAACGAACCTGAACCTGAACAATCGACGATCTGCTTAGACGATTACTTGAAGGCCTGTGGCATCGCCGAAACAGGCGGACAAGCGAAGCTGCTGATCCAATCTGGCCGCGTAAAGCTGAACGGAGAAGTCGAAACGCGGCGGCGTAAGAAACTTGTCCCAGGCGATGTTTTGTTCG
>Ga0105046_10011143_pt1 | contig 13997 bp, 10 predicted proteins | sample MAT03_FD_78385 | JGI IMG/M metagenome (GOLD analysis project Ga0105046, IMG submission 78385) | Freshwater microbial communities from Lake Fryxell liftoff mats and glacier meltwater in Antarctica - MAT-03 (megahit assembly) | ecosystem: Environmental > Aquatic > Freshwater > Ice > Liftoff... | reverse complement strand
TGTGACTGTAAGCATAATGTGAGCAGTTTTGAAAGCATAAGCTGAGCAAGAAAAGCCCTGTGATGCCGATTTTACATTTCGTAATTTGATTGAATCGAACGCTTTTGAAAGCATTAAGTAAGCAGAAGTTTTACTTTGAAAGCATAAGCTGAGCAAACATTTAAGGCAATAGCACGAACGGGCAAAAGGAATATGCTTAGTTGGATCTAGAAGCGATGAGTCCCGGTTGCCCCGTTGTATTTTTTCAGGAGGCTGCGGTGATGTTGGGCAGTCAAGCCTTTAACGATTGGTGCCAACAACTTCAGGTTAATTCGAGTGCTCGTGCTGTGATTGAGCAAGTCCGTTGCGCGGCACCATCGCGCCAAGTTCAGGGACGGCGGAAAAACGTCTGCGGCAGCTATCCAAGTCGTAAGATGGGGTTGACGATTCAATTTGAGTCGCACCGTAATGAGTTAGCTCGAATCCACGAACTTGAGCAGGATGCCGACGTATTAGAATACTACGACCAGCCACCGCCCATTGAATTAGTCTACTCAGCGAAAAGCGAACGACGGATTCGCCATCAGTATACCCCTGATTTCTTCATTTTACGAACGCACGGAGCAGGATGGGAGGAATGTAAAACTGAAGCAGAATTAATTAAACTGGCACAAGAGAACCCAAATCGCTACTGCCAAGACTCAAGCGGAAGATGGCATTGTCCTCCAGCGGAAGCCCACGCTAAAGCATTCGGGCTTGAATTTCGGGTGTGGAGCAATCGGGAGATTAACTGGGTGTTTCAAGATAATTGGGTTTGGCTCGAAGACTACATTGGCACTGAATTACCTGCTCTAGAGCCAGCCCTAGCACAAACATTACATCATCGAATTGGGCAAACGCTTGGTCTCTGTCTAGCAGAGCTTTTGGCAGTCGAGCCAAGCATTAACCCTGACCAGATTTATCACCTGATCGCGACTGAACAAGTGTACGTCGATTTAGCAGCAGTGCGCTTATCGGAGCCGGAACACGTCCACGTTTTTCTGCATCAAGAGATGGCGCAAGCATACAATCGAATACAGAGTGAATCTAGCGCAGCACAACTGACTGAGCAATCTGTGGAAGGGATCAGAATTGGCACTCGATTGCGTTGGGATGACGAGCCGTGGGAAGTAATCAATACGGGCGCTAGCTCAGTTGGACTGCTACGCCCAGAAGGGGAAGTCATTGAGTTAACGAAATCAGCATTTCAAAGTTTAGTGAATAAAGAAAGGATTATTATCGACAATACTTCAGACCCAAATAATCCAGAGAAAATTATCAATGATAGAATCAAGACAATATTGCAAGAAGCAACGCTTGCTGAAATTGTAGAAGCAAACCGACGCTACGATTTAATTCAGGCATCTCTCAGCGATTCACAATTGATATCCAGCACCATTCGTCGATGGCAGAGTCAGTATCGTAAAGCGAAAGAAATCTATGGTCATGGGTACGTTGGATTGCTGCCTCATTACCATAGAAAAGGCAATCGCACTGCCAGGATGGAGGATGCAATCTATCAGTTTATGAACGAGTTTATTGAACAACACTATGAAAACCCGAAACAGCGTCGCAAGCAACGAGTTTACGAAGCATTTGTTAGCGCTTGTGAGGCACATGAACCGAGATTAACGCCGCCTAGCCGCATTACCTTTTGTCAAGAGATTGAGAAACGAGCAGGAGCGGCTCAAACGCTCAAACGAAAGGGACGGCGAGCCGCTCTCCAAAAGGAACCGTTTTACTGGGAACTAGCGCGAACAACCCCCCAGCACGGCAGCCGCCCGTTGGAAATCGTGCATCTTGACCACACGCAACTGGATATTGAGTTGATCAGTTCGCTCTCAACGCTGACCACTCAGCCGCTGTCGTCCAACCATCGAACGATGAGTCAAAATTTGGGACGTCCTTGGGCAACGTTTATGGTCGATGCTTATAGCCGTAGACTTCTAGCGGTTTATCTAACGTTTGAGGAACCTAGTTATCGCTCTTGTATGATGGCGCTACGCATTTGTGTTCAACGGTTTGGACGGCTACCGCAAACCCTGGTTGTAGACAACGGCGTAGAGTTTCATAGCCACTACTTTGAACAACTGTTGGCGTATTATGTCTGCACAAAGAAGCATCGACCACCTGCAATGGCTCGATTCGGCACAGTGGTAGAACGGCTGTTTGGCACCGCCAACACTCAGTTTGTGCATGAATTGCAAGGCAATACCCAAATCATGCGTCAGGTCCGTCAAGTGACAAAATCTGTGAATCCCAAGCATTTTGCAGTCTGGACATTGAGCGAACTATACGCTGCGTTGTGCGAGTGGGCTTACGAAGTTTATGATCAGCGCGAACATCCATCTCTGGGGCAAAGTCCCCGTGATATTTTCGCCCAAGGATTAGTGCTAGGTGGAACCCGAAATCATCGCTGCATTGAGGATAACGAAGTCTTTGAAATCTTGACGCTGCCTGCTCCAGAACCGTCACAGCGCAAAGTACAGGCAGGACGCGGGGTGAAAATTCATAACATCTACTATTGGTCGAATGCCTTTCGCGATCCCAAAATTGAAGCTTCCAATGTTGAAGTGAAGTATGACCCATTCGATATCAGTATTGCGTATGCGTTCGTTCATCACCAATGGGTCAAGTGCATCTCAGCTTACTCAGCAGACTTGCAGGGGCGTTCGGAACGGGAACTCCATTTAGTGAGTGCGGAACTGCGGCAACAGCAACAGATTGCAGGTCGTAGACAGAGTTTATCGGATAAAGCATTAGTCGAGTTTCTCAACTCGCAGCAAGCAAAAGAAGGACAATTTCTTCAGCAACGGCTGCGAACGGTAGAACAATTGGCAGTCCTTCAGCAACTGCAATCCAGCCCTACCGGGATCGAAGTAAAACCGACACAAAGTGGCGCAGATGCAGTAGCTGAGCCATCCTGTCCTCTGGATGAGGCTGCCCCTGCCCAAGTTGAAGATGTGCTAGAAGCTGATGAGATCGAACAAGCTCTTGAATTTTATGGAGAATTCTAATGGTTGTACAAGACGGTTTCCCTCTCGAACTCCTCGACCAGCCCGTCACAGATCGGATGAGTTATTTTCGGCAGTACACGATGGCACACCCGATTCTGGTAGAAGCAGCTCAAGCCTTGATGCAAACGGTGCAAGAACCCGCAGGAATTTCTTTGGTGTTTGTCTTTGGTCCGACTGGGGTAGGAAAATCAACCTTACTGCGCCGTGCCAGTCAGAAATTGACAGAATCAATGTTGACAGCACTTCAGCAAGATCAAGGACGTATTCCTATGACAGGCATCGAAGCTGCGACACCAGAATTTCGCCAATTTGATTGGAAAGACTTTTACTTGAGAGCATTAGCAGCCGTTCAAGAGCCATTTGCGACGCTTTGGGGAGCATCCCGCCTCACCACATTACGGCTGCGATTGGCGTTAGAGGACGCGCTACGAAAGCGGCAAGTGCAGGTGTTTTACATTGACGAAGCCCAAAATTTTGCTAAGGTTGCCAGTGCGCGAAAACTGAGTGATCAGACTGATGCTATTAAGTCACTGGCGAATTTGACCGGAGTCCAGTTTGTTCTGACCGGAACCTACGAGGTTCTGATGCTGCGGAACTTAAGTGCACAACTCTGCCGTCGCAGTGTCGATGTTCACTTTCCTCGCTACCGGACTGAGAATCCAGAAGACCTGAGAAGTTTTCGCGGCATCATTCAGACTTTCCAGCGCCACCTACCGTTGCTGATAGAACCCAATCTGCTGGGGCAGTGGGAGTTCTGCTATGAGCGGAGTTTAGGTTGTGTTGGGATCTTGAAAGATTGGTTATCTCGCGCCCTCATAGCTGCTCTAGAGTCAGGTGCTACAACGCTTACCCTAGAAGTTTTGGAGCGTCATGCTTGGTCTTTAGAGCGGTGCATGATCATGCTTGCTGAAGCACGGGAAGAGGAGAAAAAGCTAGAGGCGCAGACCTCGCGCTCAATGCTGAGGGTGGCACTAGGACTAGAAACGGCGGTTGCTGAACCTTCACCCCAACCCCCAACTCCAGTTTCTCCTCAGCGCCGCGCCGCGATCTCCCGCATACCGAAACGATATCCAGTGGGAGGTGGGCAGCATGATTGAAGTACAGCCTATGTATGAATCTTGGAATCTTGATGCGTTTCGACTGCCGCCCCGTAGCCATTTGTACTCACTCCAACCCGCAGGCATGGGAACCGAGGTGATTGAAAGTTTAACCAGCTATGTGGCTCGTTTAGCGGAGATCCATCGGGTTTCTGTGCGGAGATTACTCAGTGAGAAAATTCTGCTGTTGATCAAGCCCCCTACCCCGTTGAAAGATCAGCTTCAAGCGGCTCAAACTTGGTTGGGAGCGACTCCAGGAGTCATTAAGGCTGTAGGTTGCCTCCAGCGGTTAACCCTACGACAGGATTTGCAAAATCTGACCCTGCTACCTTGGCAAAAGCAACTCCCAACTACAGCAGTCTTTCATCCGGCTCAACCGTTCTGTCCAGTTTGCTATGAAGAAGCTCGGAACGCCGAGGCTGAGGTTTATGAACCTCTCCTATGGACGCTGGCGGCTGTGAATGTCTGCTTACGTCATCACCGCTATTTGTACCTCTGGTGTCCTTATTGCGGCGGGAAGCAGCCATTCCTGCGGTTAGAAGCTCGTCCAGGTTATTGCTCCAATTGTAGGGTGTGGCTTGGAATGGAGTTACCGCCTTTTGTCGCCACAGAGCCAGAGGAGTTCGACTGGCACGTTCGGCTGACCTAAACGCTCGGACAGCGGCTTCAGTCTGCATTGTTCTCGATTGCTGAATCTTCGTTCCAAACACAACGTTCTAGACAAGTGCGGAAACCAAGCCTGATGAGCCTTCTGGAATGTCGGTACGAATTGGATGAGTCAGAATCGGCTCTCTAAAACATCCTACCCCTAGTCTTGAAAGCATAACTTGAGAATCCTGCTCACATTATGCTTACAGTCACAAGCAGGCACCTCATCACTAAAATTAAGATATAGATAACATCCCTTATCTATATCAGAGTATTCTCAGAATATTAGCATAGGTAAGTTGAGAAGAAGGTTTTACGGCATCATGGGAAGAGTGGATTGGAGGAAGGATGGGGCGTCCGACGAACGAAAAATGTTGGGCTTGTAGTTTGTTAAACGTTAATGAGGCTCGGAAACAGCATGATGGGGCGATCGGTGGCGATGGCTGTTGGCGAGATGACACTTGTCCCAGTCGGCGATCGTATTACCGCAAAGGTAGAGGTCGCTTGGCGCAGCGTAAGGGGGCGATCCCCACGGTGGTCGTGCCGATTCCTGCGATGACGTATGTGGTGCTGCATACCTATCTCGATCAGGTGCGACAATTGCAGGATGACGTAGTGATCCATGCCATGTGTGCTGAGTTGTGGCGAGGTGGCGAACCGATCGCCATGACCCAACCCCAACACACCTTTGGGCTGCCTCCTCGGATGGTCAAAGACTACGCGCGACAGTTATTAGAAGCCCTTTGTCAGCAATATGGCAAGGGCAAGCGATCCGGCTTTGAGCGGTTTGCCCGTGAGGAGCAGCATTCGGTGGCGCAATGCCCAATTCGTCCCTGCTCGTTTCATGCGGAGCACCTGCACTTCCCGATTCGAGGACTGAACCCATGAAACCTGTCCAGCTTGAACTGAATCTATGGGCAGAATTAGAGGACTTCCAAAACCTTCTAGATGCCGTCGAGAGAGTGGTCAGTCATCTGCCAGAATCCCAGCAGTTGCAGGTGGCGGGGGATGCCTTACTGCGGATTGCAGAACTGTGTGAGAGCCGAGCTGAGCTGCTGACGACGGAATGGGAAGAGGCTTATCGAGACCCAGTCGTCGGACAAGGTTTTTTCGACGAGATCGTGCGACAGACGATGGCGGTGGATTTCAGTGATTTAATGGAACCGGTGCCGCTGCGGAAGCCGAGAACAAGGACGGAGAAGCCGACGGGGTCGATCGTCGCAACCGTGGAGAAGGAGGTGGTGCTGGCGATGGTAGAGCAGATGGAGCAGGAGGCAGAAGCGCAGATGCAGGCAGTGTTGGGGGTGGCTCATTCTGAGAATGTGTCAGGATGGACGGAGGCGATCGCACAGTGGCTAGCGCAGCAGTCTGCGGCTGAGATACCTTGGAGTGAATTGGAGGTTGGGTTGGCGATGCCTTGGGTGGATCTGTGGTTAGGATTATTACTGGGAGGGTTTGGGGTGGAGCAGCGGGGTGAGTTTTATCAGCGGGAGACGATTTGGGTAGAAAGTGCAATGAGCTAATCGTTGAATGGCAGGCGATCGGTATCAGCGATTGCCTGCCATTCAACCCAAAGCGATACCCTTGGCTAATTCTACACCCTCACTTGCTTTACCTATCTTGTGACTAGACTTTCCAACCACGAAATTGCGTCGCGATTTGAACCGCCAACTACGACAGCAGCAACTTGTGATAGAACCAGTGCTTGGAATCGTTTTAAGCATCCAATCTGATAGACAATTGCTCACACGAGACCAACGACCGCATCGTCGCCTCGCATGGACAGAACGACGGTATAAGAATGCCATAGCGAACTCAGCAGTCCATTGGCAAGTCAAACTATTTGAAATTTCTTCAGCCGTTTTGGATTGGCTAAACAGGCTAAAACCCAGTCCTGTCTTAATTGCGCATCTCTTGGGGATACCTATTAGGTTGACATCTAATAATGCTCCCAATTGAAAGAGGCTTTAAGCTATGCCTATCAAAGAGTCTAATAGTTTAAGCATCACCCCGTTTCACATCTCATGGGGATACGACGACAGTTAATTTGATACTCGACAAAAGCTTTTCAAAGTCGCCTTCGGCAAAGACTTGCTCAGCATCATGGGGACGGCGATCGCGACTTCCATTAGCATCAGGTTGTTCTCGCAGAAAGACAAATTGACAGTCCACGTTTTGAAGTCGGGTGGTGCTGTCGATGTTCCAAGATTCGAGGCAAGCTCCGGTGAGATATGCCCCAGTGAAGTCGGCACCAATGGCAAGAGTTTCGGTGAGGTTAGCGTATTGCAGGTCTGCGCCTTGGAGGGTTGCGCCGCTGAGGTTTACCCCTTTGAGTTTGGCTCCGTTGAGTTGTACTCCGTTGAGGTTAGCGTGGCTGAGGTCGATGCCGAGGTAGGATTGGTTGATGCCATTGCAGGTCGTGAGGAGTTGACGGACGGAGCGATGCCATAGGTTGGAAGTGCCTGTGCGGGCGAAATCGAGCTTTTGAGCATTTTTCCAGCAGACGTGGGTGAGGCAAGTGGACTGTTGCTTAGAGCGATTAAAGTTAGCGCTTTTGAGTTGGGCCTTGGTAAAGTTGGCACGAGTTAGATTTGCGCCTTTAAAGGAAGTGCCGCCAATAAAGGTAAATATAGGTTCCATATGAACTAGAGCAGATTTTTCATAGCTTGAGAGATTGCACCAAGCTACATAAATTCCAAATAAAGCGATTGCAAATACGCTCATACCTGCAAATGCGCCTATAGCTAGACCCATCGTTGAAGCGGCTCCTACGGATACGAATGCTCCCACGGCTATGCCTACAAGTGCACCTGTGGCAACGCCTGCAACTGTAATTGCACCTGTCTCTGAGGCTGCTATTGCTAGTCCAAATGCGATCCATCCGAGTACCATGAATGCGAAAAGGAAAAACATGCCACATGTGAGGCTGTGTATGACTGCGATCGTACCTGCTACTTTTGGAGTGAAATACCGAGACGAAACTATGTAAATCTCTCTCACGCTCACCAATAAACACACAAGCCCATAAAAAATTTTGAACGGCCTGATTCCATCAAGACTCCAGAGCCAAACGGTAAGAGCTACAGATTGCACCGCGAAAAATACAAACATACCAAATACCATACTAGATACCGTAAATACCCCCACGAACTGCCCCACGACCCATCGCCGCTGTGCCCCTGCCTTAGCCCCGCTAAAATTTGCCCCCTGCAAAATCGCATTCGTAAAGTTAGCCCCGCGAATATCTGCCCCACTAAAGTCAGCCCCGCTCAAGTCTTGCCCGTTGAAGTTGCGTCCTCGAAGGGATTTTCCTGAGAAGTTGAGTGAAGCTGGGGTGACAGATGGCGGAGAAGAAAAAACTGAGGGCATAGAGTTTTTTGTGGTTGGGAGAGGTTTTCAGATGCTGTTGGTCTTCCTTAATCATTGCCGGGTTATTAGAACACAAAATTACTGCGTGGTTTAAGATCTGCAATCGACAGATCTTCCACTAGGACGAGAGCTTGTAACCCTCCGCTGCGTAATCCATTCCGGTCAATACTGATCTGCACATTGGAGCCACGAGTGGTAAAGCTAACAATCTTATCGGCTATGGCATTCCCTTTGTAATTGCGTTTGGTAACGCGGTCGAGAAGTTGAGTTAAGACAATTTTGTCTTGCTTAGGTGCAAAATCAGTGATCCGATCGATGCGTCGGTCAAGCTGAGTAAACACAAATCGGTCTTTGCCTAGACCGCCCGTGAGCGTTTGTGCTCCCTTCTTAGCTATTAAAACATCGTTAGTTGTACCGCCAACCAGCGGATTACCATTCGGCATCCCGCTTAAACTATCACCGCCCTTACCCGGAGCGGGACTTCCTGGACTTGGGTTTCCCGGTCGAGTGTCGTGCAGGAAAATATGGTTAGTATCGGTTTTGAAGCCATCGTTGGCTAAATTAGCGGCATTCGAGACAAAAGCCACAAAGCGCCCATCGGCTGAAATTGTGGGTAGATACGATTCGGTGCCCAGAAATCCGTCAACTGCATCAAAGCCTTCAGAAGTAACAGAGACTCGGGTGGTGCTGCTGGTTTGGCGGTCATAAACAAAGACATCCGGTGCGCCGAGCAAGTCATTGGGCACAAGATTGCTGGCATCAGAGGTAAAGGCAACATAGCGACCGTCTGCCGAAATTGAAGGGCCAGAGACAACGCCATAGGATTTGCCATTAGACTGCTGACCATTTATACCGACTGAGACGCGCGTGATGCTACCCGTCAGCACATCCTTGACGAAGACATCTGCTACCTCGTTTGTGTCACCCGGAACCGAATTGGTGAAATCCGATTCAAATGCAACATAGCGTCCGTCTGCCGAGATTGATGGGGAGCTATATGGATCATAAGATGATTTGCCAATTGTCCCCTGATTGCCAGCCGAGTCGGTCGAGACGCGCGTTGTTTTGCCAGTTTGGCGATCTTTGACAAAGATATCGAACGATTGATTTGTATCGTTAGGAACCAGATTAGGCGCATATGAGCCGAACACGACATAGCGCCCATTTGGAGTAATCTGCGGATTGAGCGATTCTCCATAGCTATAGCCTTTGACTTTGGGTAAGTTGCCGCTAGAATCAGTCGAGATCACTTCGGTTGTGCCTGCTACCGTATCTCGCACAAAAATGTCTGATGTAGCGTAGATATCGTTTGGCACGAGGTTAAACGCCGTTGAAGCAAAGGCGATATAGCGCCCGTCTGGCGTGATTGACAGTTGCCTAGAGTCGATCACACCGGAATAGCTAGAAAGTGCCTGATTTTCGTTTGAGTCTACTGAGATCCGGGTTGTGGTATTGGTGACAGTATCTCTAACGAACAGGTCAGTCGAGGAATTGGTATCTTCTGCCACCAAGATGGGTGAGTCTGAGGAAAATACCACATAGCGTCCGTTGGCAGATACTGACAGTAAACCCCCTGAGTCGCGCTGCGGCGAGCTGCCTAGCGGCAGAGAAAACTTGCCAGGTGGCAGAGTGGTAACTGGTGCAACGCCTAACGGCACAGAAACTAGAGTGGTTGTGCCAGCGACTGTATCGCGCAATAGCACACTTTTATAACCTTCCTGCACAGCGCTAGCCTGCTTAAGCTCATCAAAGAAAATTGTTGCGACGTAGGCAACGTAGCGACCATCTGGACTTAGAGCATAGGATTCTAGCGGTAAAGGTGAAAATACAGGGCTTTGATCAAGACCATAGGAAACACGACGAGTAGTGCCAGTCATAGCATTTGATACCATTGAATGTTTATAGTAGTTTGGACAGTTCTTTGAAAGGAAAATTGGCTCTCCTTAAAGCTGTAAATAAATTGGGTAAGTTTGATTGAGTCTTGCTGACGCTAAACAGTGGGGGGATGTACTGCTGAAATCCTTTGAAGGAAAACCTGACAGCGGCAGCACTAGAGTTCAGACAAAGATGCTAATCAGTGACCAGCGATCGCAAATAGGAAAACATTCGCTTCCTCTTCTGTATTTCTGAGGTTGGTTTAATAGGGTTGCAGAGGATGGATCTGAAGGCAGTGCGATCGCTGCTGAGATGCCACTAAGGAGTCTCGCAAAAATAACCTATCCAAATTTTTTCGTGAAATCAGCCTATTGCGAGGTTTTTGCACTTTAAAGAGTATGAGTTATAAAAGCGAGACTCCTAACAGATGAAACCCAGACATTTGTGTTATTGTTTTGCGCCATGATTAAAATCACGTACTAGAGAATTAGACAGCGTTAGGAGCATGAATATTGAGCAATGCTAGCTTACAGTTATTTCAATAAATCTAGTATCTGCTGTGCTTCAGTCCTGCGGCTCTGTTGCTTCAGCAAATCTGCCAATAATTGGTAGTCACTAGCAAATGAATCGACATAGGATTGTTGCACTGCTTGTGGAAGTTGTCGTATTTGTACACGAATAGACTCACGCACCTCTACAGACTGTTGCAGAAATTGAATAGCAGATTGGGGGCTTTCGTAATTGCTGTATAGCTTGCCGATGTTGGCAAGGAGGAAAGCTTCCTTATTGCGATCGCCCAGTTCTCGAAAAATTGGTAGGGCTTGTCGATAGTACTCAATGCCTTTTTGATAGCCGTTTAATTTTCCATAAGTATTGCCCAGATTGGTCAGTACGGTGGCTTCTCCACTGCGATCGTTCATTTTTTGATAAATCGGTAGGGCTTGCTGATAGTATTCAAGTCCCTGTTGATAGTCCCCCAGACCAGTATAGCCAACACCCAAATTCCCCAGCACTTTTGCTTCATTGGAGCGATCGCCCAATTCTCGAAAAATTGTCAAAGCTTGTTTAGAGTAATCAATCAACTTTTGATATTGCTCTAACTGTTTGTAAGCAGCGCCCCAATTCAAAAGAGTCACGGCTTCTCCGGATCGATGACCCAACTCTTGAAAAATGGGTAAGGCTTGTTGAAGATATCTAATAGCCTGTCGTGATTCATTTAATTGGATATAAAGAGCACCCAAATTTAGGAGTGCGGAGGCTTCACCATCTTTGCTTATCGAGGGCTGTTCAGCACGAACTTGGCTCTCCTGACAAATGACTAATGCCTGTTGCCAAGATTGAAGTGCCTCTTGAAATTGACTGCTTTTAAACTGCTGGATGCCTTGATCTAGCAGCCTGCTTGCTTCAGCTAAGCGACTGTTAACCGCTTGTGCTACTGGTGGTTGAATTGGACGATCTGAGTTTTGATGATTGAACCCTGCTGCCGGAATTTGTTGCAATAACTCGTCTGGTACACGCCAGCGATTGTTCGGAAGTTCAATACGCGGCGGCATCACTGGCGATACTTGGATGACTCGATCTAAATGGAAGGTCGGCAGTTGCGCTTGATCGCCTACTGATTGGGCTGAAGCTGGTGACAACAGCGATCGCGTACTCGGCACAATAGGCAAGCTGATGCCAAGCACATTGAGGAAAAGGGTGATCGAGACCACAAGGTTAAGTTGAGAAAATTGCATAATTTTGACCGAGTGATGAATGAATTTAAACCTGACTCTTGATTACTTGTTGAACTCTGCTGCTGAAATGGGATAACTTTTCAGATTGCCGTTGCTCACCTTGTGCAGGATTAGCGTTAACTTGCTAAATTCAACGCCTCCTGATACGTCTATTTCTTTAAGAGTGAAAGAATCTGTCCGCGATAAAGCCCCAGATTGAAGGTCTTGATACCTAGCTTCATACTTACCTGCTCGAACTTCTTTGACCGTAAATGAGTCTTTTCCTCGAACTAAAAAGACACTCACAGGAATTGGTGGCTGAACATCTAAAGAAAACAGCTTGATAAATAGGCCTGAATCATTTTTAGAATTGTCAACTGTCACCGATGAGTAACCGTCTGTGAACTTCTGTGGATACTTAGCAATATAGCCAGATTGGGACGGAAAAGGCGATCCGTTATCTGCTACCTTTGGGCGCACGTAGGCAGGAGTTCCTGGAAAAGTTGAATCTGGGGACTTTAGAATCGGTGGTTGAATCTGGGGTATTGCTGCTGAAGCTGTCTTTACTGGGATAGCTTAGTGGTGCAGAAAACTCCTGGAACCCTTATGGATAAAGGATTCTCAATAACACAGTGATCTTGGGATTTTTTGAGAAATCGAATGAGGGCGGTGGGTTTCAGCCACTATTTTGATCATCTAGGCTGTCCATCGTGAGACTCAAAAAAGTTTTCTGCACCAATAAGCTGGGATAGAAGGAGAGCTAGGATAATGGCTGTAAAGCATTCCTATTAAACCGGAGATTGTACTTAAAACAATAAACGTTGCCGTATAAGCATTTCGCATTTTTCAAATCTCTGCTACAAAGTTTCAAAGGGTCTTAGTTCTGGGCATGGGTGTTTATGCAAAAATTTATGTCATCTTTAAGTGACTCAATATTTTAGCTGTGTGGATATTGCGATGTGGAAGCATCCTGATGAACCCTCCCGATTTGTATGATGTCACAATAGACCTCTTCAAGAATAAAAGAGCCACGCTATTGGAAGCGTTTAATGCCTAAAAGTTTGATTTTTGACTCTACATGTAGCGCACTTTCCTTATTTCTGAAGAGGTCTAATAGCAGTTTTCTCTAAGCTGATCAAGATTTACTTAGGGGTCACGTAGAGCCTCAGTGAACATTACTTTTGAGATCTTTGTCTCGTTTGTCAAACACATAGCAATACCTTTCTCGTAATATGCTGCCTCATTGATGAAAACTGGATAGACCACTGAGTCACCAATGTAAGCGATCGGTTCCCCTTCAAATGTTAAAAACATGGGATCACCTGGATGAAGGGGTTGATAGTCCTGAGACTGAAGTTGTGGATGAATCATTGCTTGTATTTCTCCCTTCTCATTTCTGGGATAATCTACCGCTTCTATACCCTGATAAATAACGAGTGAGTAGTCAAGTGCGAGAACAGTTTCTTGATTGACAGTATTTAAGTAATCTAAGATCGCACAAACGATTTCTTCTGTCTGTTGAAATAATCTAGCATCAATTGTCCCTTGGGCGATCGCACCCACTTCAATCGCGCAGCCTAACGAACATACTGATCTGAGGCAAGATTTTTCCTGTTCAGAACCCTGCCAGCGGTAGACTCTGACCTGTGGATTAATGGAACTGAGATAAGCCGCAAGTCGAAGATTATGAGGATGATCGCTGACCGGAATAATTGTTATTCCCATATTAGCGGTGGAGCTATGTAAATCAATGATCCAATCTGTTTGGGAGTTACACTTTGGTTTTAGAAGTGTGCAAATCTCTTTGGCTCGATTCTCTTCGTAACTAGAAACTGTTAAATCTGCTAAATTTTCACTCCGAAAACAACGATTTAAATCCTTGTCAATGTATCGCCTACCTGCGGCAAATGCTCTCGGATTAGCAAGAAGTGTAAAACCTTCAACGTGCTCTCTTTGAATGAGTTGGGGAAATTGTTCAAATTTCTTGACCAAATAGGCTCCAATCCACTCATTACCGTGAGTTCCACCCACGATCGCCACTCGATTATTCCGATCAATTTCCTTCATCTTTTTATCCTTAGTTAAATACGCTTAAATTAAATGTCTGAGCTAATTGTTCAAGTAAGAACAGACCCGCTACTGAGTTGCCAGCCCGATCGAGTGGAGGACTATAACAGGCGATCGCCCCTTCTCCTGGCACAATTGCTAATAATCCTCCACTCACACCAGATTTAATCGGTAGTCCAATTTGGACAGCA
>Ga0105046_10011142_pt1 | contig 13997 bp, 13 predicted proteins | sample MAT03_FD_78385 | JGI IMG/M metagenome (GOLD analysis project Ga0105046, IMG submission 78385) | Freshwater microbial communities from Lake Fryxell liftoff mats and glacier meltwater in Antarctica - MAT-03 (megahit assembly) | ecosystem: Environmental > Aquatic > Freshwater > Ice > Liftoff... | reverse complement strand
CCGCCTCCAGCAGCGCCTGCACATTGTCGGTCACGGCGATTCGGCCCTGTTCCATCGCTGCGTTCGCAGCATCGGCGGTCGAGATTTCGGTGGCGCGGTCGGCGTTGCCATAGGCGATTTCCACCGATTTGCGCGCAGCCCCCGGTTTCAATTCGCTGATCACGCCGATCTCGATGCCCTGCATATGGGCGACGCGGCTGACGATATCGGTGCCCATTTCGCCAGCGCCGACCAGACCGATCCGAATCGGCGTTCCGGTCGCGGCGCGGCTGGCCAGATCCTTGGCCAGTCCCGTCAGGGCGACATTGGTGGGCATTCAGTCCTCCTTGATCTTCACTGACAAACTTTAGCTGAACATTTGTTTTTCTGTCAATGTGAAGTTCATGCTGCAGCGCAGCATAAATCGCCCAAAATCGCAATTGACAGGCGAAATGTTTGCACACAGTATATTTCAGCGTAACTAAAGTTCACGCCGCCGCCAACCTTGCCACTTTTGCACGATCCGGATCAACCGGGCTGACGCGGGGCTTGCAGGGAGGAATGCGGGACTGATTAATGCATCGTCTAGGGAGGACACAAAATGACCACACATCTGACGGGTTTGTCCCGCCGATCGTTCCTGCGCACGGGCGCGGCGTTTGGCGCAGCGACCGGCGTTTCGGGGTTGCACATGCCGGCCTTTGCGCAATCCGACCTGCCGGACATCCAGTCCGTGCTCGACGGGATTTCGGTCAAGGGCTATGTGCGCGAGGATTATCGCACGCTTTACAGCATGTCCGACGATCCGCTGTGGGATCCGGCGAAAGACTGGATCCGCACGGTGGACTGGGAAAAGGTCCGCAGTGAACTGGCAGGCACCACGGTGCGCTTTGCCATCGGTGCCGCCGATCAGGAATCCGCCGCCGAGGGGCTGAAGCCGTTCGAACTGCTGTCGGGTATCAAGGTCGAACTGGTGCCGATCCCCGATGACAGCATCTATGACAAGGCGATTGCCGAGTTCATCAGCGGCAATGCCTCGTTCGACGCGTTGCAGTTCTTCAGCGCCTGGCTGGGCGATTTCGCGGCTCCGGGATTCCTGGCACCGCTGGACGAGTTTGCAGCCAAGTGGAAGCTGCCGCTGGACGCCTTCTATGACACCTACCGGCTGAACTATGGCTATGTGAACGGCCAGTTGGTCGGCATTCCGTTCGACTGCGACATCCAGATGGTCCACCTGCGCAAGTCGAAGATGGAGCAGATCCTTGGCGGGTCCATCAACCTGTCGACCTCGGTGCCGACCTATGACGAATTGATCCGCATCACCGCCGAGGCCAACAAGCTGGGCGGCGGCGTCGCTGGCATCGGGATGCTTGGCGCACGCGGGTTCTGGTCGACCTACACATGGGAACATGTCGCGGCGCAGGCCGGGATGATGCTGTTCGACGACCAGTGGAACCCGACGCTGAACACCGATGCCGGGATGAAGGGCCTCGAAACGGTCCTCGCCTTGTCGAAAAACGCCATCGAAGGGGTTTCCGGCGCAGGCTGGGGCGAAAACCGGGCGGCTTGGCTGGGCGGTCAGGTGGCGGCGAACATTTCCTGGCAGGACAGCGGAACGCAGGCGATGCGGCCGGATCAAAGCCAGATCGTCGACGATTTCGTCACCATCTACGAACCCCGCATCGCGGGCGGCGTGTTCGCGCCGCCGAACATCGCAGGGTCAACCTCTGTCGTCACCTCGACCAGCCAGAACAAGGAAGGTGCCTTCCTGATGCTGGCCTTCCTGACCACCAGTTCGATCATGGCGATGAACGAGGCCAACGCAAACGGCGTGGCTCCGGGCTACAAGTCGGTGCTGTCCAACGAGCGTCTGCGCGCCGTGTCGCAACCGATGAAGGTCTGGGCCGACAGTCTGGATCACGCCTGGTGCAGCCCGCGTCTGCCCGGCATGTTCGAGATGGAGCAGGCGCTGGGCAACGAGATCAACCGGGCGATCACCGGCCAGATCACCGCGAAAGAGGCGCTGGACAACGGTCAGGCTGCATGGAAGTCGATCATGGAAAAGAACGGCTTCAAGGACGGCAAGGCCCCGGTCAACTATGCGGATGTCGCACCCGGCCTGTATGTGGGTGCGGGCAAGGCGCTGCCGTTCTGATCCGATGGTGACTGACGCTCGCTCGGTCCGGTCCGGGGGGGTGGCGCAAGCCGTCCCCCTTCGTCGCCGCAGCCCCCGGCTGCGCGCGGCATTCCCCTATCTGCTGCTGACCCCCGCGATGCTGTACCTGCTGGCGATCACGCTGTATCCGGGGCTGTTCGCGATCTATCAAAGCCTGTTCGTGGTGCGGTTTACCTCGTGGGAATGGGTGGGCCTCGACAACTACGCCAAGCTGATGGGCGACCGCGAGTTCTGGGCCGCCTTGGGCAATACCGCGATCATCGGCAGCATTTCGCTGTTCGTGCAAACGGTCATCGCCATGACGCTGGCCTATTTCGCCTATCGCGACCCGTTCGTCAAAGGCTGGCGGATCGTGTTTCTGATGCCGATGCTGTTCATGCCGTCGGCCGTCGCGTTCATCTGGAAACTGGCGTTCAACGATGGCCGGGTGATTTCGGACCTGCTGATGACGCTGGGCGTGGTGGACCGCAATGTGGACTGGCTGGCGTCGATCCCGCTGGCGCGGCTGACGTTGATCGTGGCCGATGTCTGGCAATGGACGCCGTTCCTGTTCATCATCTTCGTGGCTGCCCTTCAAAGTCTGGATCAGGAAATCGAAGAGGCCGCGCGTCTGGACGGGGCAAGCTGGCCTGCGATCTTCTGGAACATCTCTTTGCCGATGATCTGGCCGATCGTCGTGGTCGCGATCACGCTGCGCGGCATCGACATCACCACGATGTTCACCAACGTCTATATCATGACCCAGGGCTCGCCGGGCGGAGCGACCGAGACCATGAGCTATTTCATCTATCGGCAGGGGTTCCGCATGTTCAACTTCGGCTATGCCTCTGCGGCGTCGGTTCTGATGCTGGTGATCACGGTCGTCATCGCGCAGACCGTCGTCAAGCGCGCCTTCCGGTCGGGAAAAGCCTGATGGCCAGAACGCGCAAGACGCGGGGCGAAAGCCTGATCCTGCGCTATCTGGTGCTGGGGTCATGGGCGCTGGTCTGCGGGTTGCCGATCCTGTGGTTCCTGACCATCGGGTTCCGGCCGCGCACCGAAATCATCACGCCGCAGCCGATCTACTGGCCGACGTTCAGTCTGGACGCCTGGCATCTGCTGGTCAGCGACTGGCCGATTGCGCGCTATCTGCGCAATTCGCTGGTGGCGGTGGCGGGGTCGGTGGTGATTGATCTGGTGCTGGCGATCCCGGCGGCCTTTGCGCTGTCGCGGTACGAATTCAAAGGACGCGAGAATATCGGGTTCTACATCCTGTCCACCCGGATGATGGCACCCGCAATCGTTGCGGTGCCGATCTTTTTCCTGTTCAAGACCATGGGGTTGCTTGATTCCGTCTGGGCGTTGATGCTGATCTACGCCGCGATCAACCTCAGCCTCGTGACCTGGATCATCCGCAGTTACATGATGGATATCCCCAAGGAACTCGAAGATGCCGCGCGCACCGACGGGGCAAGCGATCTGCGCATCCTGTGGGAGATCATCATTCCGGCCTGTCTGCCCGGCATCATCACGGCGGCAGTCATCGCCGCGATCTTTGCGATCAACGAATTCCTGTTCACGCTGCTGATAGCCTCGACGTCAAGAGCCTACACCATGTCGGTGGCGCTGGCGAACTTCACCGGCGGGTCGGATGGCGTGATCTACAATGCAATTGCCCTTGTGTCCTTCATCGCCTTCGTGCCGATCCTGATCCTGGTGATCCTGATCCAGAAGCACCTGTCGCGCGGTCTGACCATGGGCGCGGTAAAAGGCTGATCCGATGGCGTCCATCCAACTTCAGAACATCGTCAAGCGGTATGGGGCGTTCGTCGGCGTGCAGCACATGTCGCTGGACATCACGGATCAGGAGTTTCTGGTGCTGCTGGGTCCGTCGGGCTGTGGCAAGACCACGACGATGCGGATGATCGCCGGGCTGGAGCATCCGACCGAGGGCACCGTGGTGATCGGGGGCGAGGTGATGAACGACATCGACGCCCGCGACCGCGATGTGGCGATGGTGTTTCAGGGCTATGCGCTGTACCCCAACATGACGATCTACGAGAACATCCGCTTTCCGCTTCGGATGCGGCGCGTGCCTGCGGGCGAGCATGACCGGCTGATCCGGCAGGCGGCGGATATGGTGGAACTGGGCGATCTGCTGGACCGCAAGCCGGGGGCCTTGTCGGGCGGGCAACGGCAGCGCGCGGCACTGGCGCGGGCGGTGGTGCGCCAGCCGCAGGTTTTTCTGATGGACGAGCCGCTGTCGAACCTCGACGCCAAGCTGCGCGCGTCGATGCGGGTGCAGATCAAGCATCTGCAACGGCAACTCAAGGTCACGACGATCTATGTGACGCATGACCAGATCGAGGCGATGACGCTGGCCGACCGGATCGTGATCATGAACAAGGGCGCGATCCAGCAGGTCGGCACCCCGGACGAGATTTACTCCGATCCCGCCAACACCTTTGTCGCGGGCTTTATCGGCGGGCCGCCGATGAACCTGATCGACGGGGTGGCCGAAAAGGGCCGCTTTACCGCACCCGGCATCACCGTGCCGTGCTCTGCGGCGTTACGCGGCCCGGTCACCTTGGGCGTGCGGCCCGAGGATTGCCAGATAGGCGGCGACAACCTTGAAGGCTCGGTCTACGGGGTCGAACCTACCGGCGATGTCACCTATCTGACCGTGATGGCGGGCACCAAGGCGGTAGAGGTCAAGGCCGCTCGCGCATTCCGCGCCGAAATCGACACGCCGATCCGCATCGGGTTCGACGTGGGCAGGCTCTATTTCTTCCGCGACGACGGCGCCCGCATCCGGGGCGACGCATGAGCCCGCGTTTCGATTTCAGTTGCATGGGGTTCTACACCTTCGACGCGCTGTGCCGTCCCGTGACGCACATTCCGCCGGGGGGCGGCACCTATTTTGTCGACGAGTTCACGCTGGCGGTGTCGGGCGCTGCGGGATCGGCGTCGATCGTGGCGGCCAAGCACGGGCTGAAGGTGCAGGCGATCGGCGGCGTCGGTCTGGACGACATGGGCGACTGGGTGCTGCAAAAGCTGGGGTCGTTCGGCATCGACACAGAACTGATGCAGCGCTGTCCGGGGTATTCGACGTCAAGCTCCATCGTGACCACGCGGCCGGATGGCGCGCGGCCTGCGCTGCACAAACGCGGGGCGACGGACGGATTCTTTGTCGGCGATGACCAGATCGACCGGGTTCTCGACACCCGCATCCTGCATGTCGGCGGGGTGGGTCTGATGAACCGGATGGACGACGCGGGCCGCACCGAAGAGGTAATGCGCGAGGCGCGGGCCCGCGGGGTGATCACGACGCTGGACGTGTTCGCCTCGACCGCCGCGGACTTGCCCAAGGTGGCGCGGCTGTTGCCCTACACCGACTATTTCATGCCGTCCGAAGAAGAGGCGCGGGCGCTGTCGGGGCTGGTCGAAAACCACGATCTGGCGCAGTTTCTGCTGGATCAGGGGGCGGGCTGCGTGATCCTGACCCTGGGCGCGGACGGGGCCTATTACTGCGCGCAGGACGGCACCCGGTTTCACACCCCGTCGTTTCAGGTCGATGTCACATGCACCTGCGGCTGTGGCGACTGTTTCAACGGCGGATTTGCGACCGGATTGGCGATGGGTCTGACCCCGCAAGAGGCGGTGCAGGTGGCGCAGGCGGCCTCGGCGCAGAACGCCACGGGGTTGGGCAGTCAGGCGGGCGTCAGGGACTATCCGACGACCGAAGCGTTCATACGTCGCACGCCGCAGCGCGGGGGCTGACGCTTCCTATCGCGGTGGATTTCGGCTAGGATAAAGGTTCAGCCGATGGAGCCGCCGATGCTGCAGCCCTTGCCCAGCCCACCCGATGCCATGCCGCTGCGCGAAGCCTTGCGCGGGTTGCGCCATCTGCTGCGCAGGGGGGGGCAATCCCTGCGCGAAACGGTGCAGCCGATGACGCTGCCCGCCCCCGCCGCGCGGTTGGCCGAACGGATGCTGCGCGAGGTCGAACAGATTGCCCGAGGGGTGGACGAGGCCGCGTCGGGACTGGCCAAGCAGGTGCTGGTGCAGCCCGGCCCGCCCGCGCCGACCTTGCAAACCATGATGAGGGATTCGGACGGCGAGGCGGCGTTCGGGTCGGCGGGTTATGCGGCGCTGCGGGCGGTGCTGGATCAGTTGGCAGCCCCCGAGGTCTTCGTCAGCGAGGCGTCGGCGCGGCTGGCCTATCGGCGGGTGGCGGGGGTGCAGGGGCTGACCGATGTGGCGGCCTGTGAGGCGGCGCTGACGATGGCGTTGCTGGACGTACGGGTGGTGCGCGACGCGTCGGCGGTCGATGTGGCGCGGGTTCCGGGGGCCGCCTTGGCCCCGGTTGCGGTGTTTGCGGTCCTGTTGTGGCTGCAATCGGAACGCCCCGAGGACGAGGACGAGGCGGCACTGGCCTCTGCCGCCGATCTGTCGGTGGCGCTGTGCCGCGAGGTGGTTGCAGCCTGTCGGGCGGGCGACGTGATCGCGCTTGCAGCACTGTATGCCAAGTGGTCGGCCCATGTCTGACCTGACGCAAGGTGCCGCCGCTTTGCCTGCCACGAACGAACCGTTGCGGATCGCGGTGCGGCGCATGCGCTGGTTCCGCGCAGCGTTTCAGGCCTATGTCGAGGCGATGGGCCGGCAGATCGGCTGCGTGTTCCAGATCGACGAGGCAAAGCTGGCGGAAATCTTCGTCCGCTGGCTGGAGGCGGTGGACCGTCAGCGCCCGCGTGACAAGGCCGAGCGCCGGGCGTTCTTTGAATTCGCCGCCGGGTTGATGCTGCGCGAGTTGACGACGGGAATGCCGGTTAAAGCCGCAGCCAAACCCACCGCCGCCGCCCCCGGATCAGCCGCCGAGTTCTGGCCCGAAGGCTATGTCTGCACCCTGTTCTGTCTGACCGTCCACAGTGCCGCGATGGCCCAAGAGTATCAAGAACGCCCCGAACTGGCCCCAGATTTCGACGATCTGCGGCAATGGTGGTCGTTTCGCGAGAATGCCGGTCAGGACGCCGGATTCTCGGTCGGCTTCCTGCAGATGCTGCTGGGACATCAGCCGAACTGGATGTTCCCCGATGTGTTCAGGGCGCGGTTGCAGACCGAAATCGCGACGGGCTAGGCTGCGGGGCGGGCCGCTGCGGGTCTGGCCCAACCTGTGGACAAGATCAGCCATATTCCGCGCGACTGTTTCTCTGGATTGAAAATTCCGCCCCGAATCGGCAGAATGATGCAAGAAAATGATCCGTGAGTCTGGTGATCCCGCAGGGGTCAGGGCGCGGGCAGTGAGGCAATGATGAGCAAGACGTCTTTGGTGTTGGCAACGATCGTTGCCGCAATGCTGCCATTGGTGGTGCAGGCAGGTCCGGTCGAAGGGGCGTGCAACCGGTCCGACCGGTCGGCGGCGAACCGGTCTTTGTGCGCTTGTGTGGGTCAGGTCGCCGACATGACGCTGCGCGGCAGCGATCAGAAACGGGCGGCCAGTTTCTTCAAGGACCCCGACCGCGCGCAGGACGTCAAGATGTCGCAGCGCGACAGCGACGATGCGTTCTGGGAGCGGTACAAGGCGTTCGGCGCGATGGCCGAGGCGTATTGCGCGGGGTGAACCCCACTCCTCGACAACGCTGATCAGGCTCCGAACCGGATGATCGGGGGCGGTATGCCGGGCAGGCAGGCTTCGTCCGGTTGGGGTTGACCGACAGACAGGGTGATCGGAGCCACGCCCGCCCAGACCGGCCATGTCAGATCATCGGGCGGGTCGGTCGGCATTCCGCTGCCGATCTTGGCCGAAGCCTCGGACAGGGGCAGGCTCAGGACGGCGGTGGATTTCAGCTCCTGCGCGGTCATCGGGCGCAACTGAGGCCAGCGGCCGGGGAACATCTGGTCCATCATCACGGCCAGATGGGCGGATTTGGCGGCGGGGTCGGTGATCTGGTCCGCCACCCCGAACACCATGACCGAGCGATAGTTCACCGAATGCTCCAGCCCAGACCGGGCCAGCACCAGACCGTCCAGACAGGTGACCGTCAGGCAGACCTGCGCGCCCGCCGCAGCCCGGATCATCCGGCTGGCGGAAGAGCCATGCCAATAGACGCGATCACCCTCGCGCCATTGCAGGGTGGGGGTGACGGCGGGCGAACCCTCGATCAGGTGGCCGATATGCGCCATCGGCATGGCATCCAGAATGGCGTGAATCGTGGCTGCATCATAATCCGCCTTTTCATGCAGGCGACGGGCGCGGGTGCGAAGGGTGGGGGCGGGCATCGGCAGGCTCCGGATCCGGGGTTTGGGTCAGCGGCCAAGGCACCAGCGCATGACGGCCTTCTGGGCATGCAGGCGGTTTTCGGCCTCGTCGAACACCACGGAATGCGGGCCGTCCATCACGACGCTGGTCACCTCGTCGTTCCGGTGGGCGGGCAGACAGTGCATGAACAGGGCGTCGGATTTCGCCTGCGCCATCAGCGCCTCGTTCACCTGATAGGCGCGCAACTGGTTGTGGCGGCGTTCCTTGGCGCTTTCGGGGTCGTGCATCGACACCCAGGTATCGGTCACCACCAGATCGGCCCCCTGAACCGCGCGGGCCGGGTCGCGGTCCATGATCACGCGGCTGCCTTTTGCGCGGGCGAAGCCTACGGCCGTCGCCTCGGGTTCCAGCGTTTCGGGACCGGTGAAGGTGAAGTCGAAGCCGAACTGCCCTGCGGCATGCAGGAAGGACGCGCAGACGTTGTTGCCGTCGCCCGCCCAGACCACACGGCGGCCCGCGATGGGGCCGCGATGTTCCTCATATGTCATCACGTCGGCCATGATCTGGCAGGGATGCGTCCGGTTGGTCAGGCCGTTGATCACGGGCACGGTGGCGTGTTCGGCCATTTCCAGCAGCGTCACCTCTTCATAGGTGCGGATCATGATCAGATCGACATAGCGCGACAGCACCCGCGCCGTATCGGCGATGGTCTCCCCATGGCCCAACTGCATCTCCTTGCCCGACAGCACCATCGTCTCGCCGCCCATCTGGCGCACGCCGACATCGAAGCTGACGCGGGTGCGCGTCGAGGGTTTCTCGAAGATCAGCGCGACCATGTGGCCCTTGAGCGGCTGGTCATCGTCCGGCGTGCCTTTGGGCCGGCCGTTGCGCGCGGTTTTCATTGCATGGGCCGAGTTGATCATCGCCCGCAGGTCGGCGGCGGGGGTGGTGTGGATGTCGAGGAAATGGTTCATGTCGGGTGCTTCTTGATGGGGCGGAACCGGGGGCGCTTCGCACCCCGGACCCCCGCAGGATATTCAGGAACAGATGAACGGGCCCATCATGCGGCCAGCGCCGTGGCGGCGCGGTCGAGGCGGGCGATGGCTTCGGTGATGTCGGTGTCGGGGATGTTCAGGGCGGGCAGCAGGCGCAGCACGTTGTCGGCGGCGGGGACGGTCAGCAGGTGTTGAGCATAGGCCGCCTTGACCACGTCGGTCGGCGGCACCCGGCATTTGAGGCCCAGCATCAGGCCCTGACCGCGCACGGAATCAAAGATCGCAGGGTGGGAGGCCACGAGGCCTTCGAGGCCCTGACGGAAGCGGGCGGCCTTTTGGCTGACCTGCGCAAGGAAGGCATCGTCGATCAGGTCCAGCACCTTGGCGCCCACGGCACAGCCGAGCGGGTTGCCGCCGTAGGTCGACCCGTGGGTGCCCGGCGTCATCCCTGAGGCGGCGTTCTCCGTCGCAAGCACAGCGCCCAGCGGGAATCCGCCGCCGATGCCCTTGGCGACCATCATGATGTCGGGGGCGATCCCTGACCATTCATGCGCGAACAGCTTGCCGGTGCGGCCCACGCCGCATTGCACTTCGTCGAAGATGATCAGGGTGCCCGTCGTGTCGCACAGATCGCGCAACCCCTTGAGGCAGGCGTCGGGCAAAGTGCGGATGCCGCCTTCGCCCTGAATGGGTTCGATGATCACGGCGGCGGTGTCTGTCGTGATCGCGGCGCGCAGCGCATCGTGGTCGCCCCAGGGCAGTTGCCGGAATCCGGGCATCAGCGGGCCGAAGCCCTTGACCATCTTCTCCGCCCCCGCGGCCGCGATGGCCCCGGTGGACCGGCCATGAAACGCCCCTTCGAAGGCGATGATCTCGGTGCGCGCCTCGCCTTTGTCGTACCAGTATTTGCGGGTCATCTTGATGGCGAGTTCGCAAGCCTCGGTGCCCGAATTGGTGAAGAACACCGTGTCGGCAAAAGTGCGGTCCACCAGCATGGTCGCCAGCCGTTCCTGTTCCGGAATGCGGTACAGGTTCGAGACGTGCCAGAGTTTGGCCGCCTGTTCGGTCAGGGTCGCCACCAGGTCAGGGTGGGCGTGGCCAAGAGCGTTGACCGCGATGCCAGCGCCAAGGTCAAGGTATCGGGTGCCATCCTCGGCAGTCAGCCACGAGCCCGCGCCCGAGACAAAAGCGATGGGCGCGCGGTTGTAGGTCGGCAGGACGGGGCTGATCATGGCGGAACCCTTGGAACATTGCCCTTTAGCGGTAAGGCCAGGGCGGTTGCGGTGTCAATGCGAGAGGGAGGCGGCCCTTGGCGCGGGCCAGACGAAACCACAAGCCTAGCGGCGTCGGGGAAGGGCTGCAGGGCGCATCCGGCTGGTCATCCCGGACTTTTAGCCAATGCTGCGGGTTCGGGAAAGCGATTTTTCAGCCCCCTGCGCAAATCTGCGTCAACATCTGGATCACCGGCGGGTAAAACGCCGCGTCAAACCCGTTTTCATCCTGCAGGACCGACATGTAGACCCCGACAATGCCGGTATCGAGGTCTGCCAGCATGTATTGCCCGCCATAGCCGCCATGGCCCAGCCAGTGGCCGTTCGTGTTGGTCTGGTTGGAATAGCGAAGATGGCCGCGCGGGGCCGACATCGGGATGCCGCCGGTCAGGGTGGCGTCAAAAAACGCAGGATCGCCGATCTGCCCCGCAACGCCTTCGCCGCGCCGCGCCAGCAGCAGGGCATAGCGCGCCAGATCGCGGGCGGTCACGCACATCCCGCCGTTCATGAAGGGAAATCCGGTGCGGTCGGTCGCCATGTGCAGCGCCCCCGCCATGCCCGCCGCATCGGCGATGTCGGCCAGCCATGCGCCCATCGGCCTGCCACCGCGCGCCTCGGCCACCGCTGCCAGGACGTCGGTGTTGGCGCTGCGGTACAGGTAGGTTCCGCTGCGGTTGATCGTGTCGGTGGCCTTGGGGCCAAGACCGATGGTGGCAAGGAACTGCTGGTTGGTAGGCTCCGGCGTGCCTGCGGGTGGCAGGCGCATGCCGGTCGCCGCTTCGTGCAGAAAGACCGAGGCGGCGGGGTTTGCGTAATCTTCGTCATAGTCGTGGACGACGTTCATGTTCATCACGTCTTGCAGGGTGGCGGTCGCAAATCCGGGGCCGATCCACGGCAGGCAATCGGCCACGGTTTCAGACAGCGCCAGTTTGCCCTGTGCCGCCAGTTGGCCGATCACAAGGTTCATCAGCGTCTTGGTGATCGACTGCACCGAATGGGGCTGATCGGGGGCGAAATCCGGGGCGTAGCGTTCGTAAAGCACCCGGTTGCCGCGCGCTATGACCATGGCGGAAAACCACGGGCTTGCCGTCAGGTGCGCCACGTCGGCGCGCTGCGGGATAGACAGGTCGGCGGACAGCGCCAGATCGTGGACCGACCCCGCGCGATAGCTTTGCACATAGCGGCTGATCCGGTGCAGGTTGTGAAAGCCGTGACGGCGGTGCGGGGCCGAGTTCCAGCGCGGCCGCGCGTCGGCGCCTACGGCCAGATCGGGGTTGGGGTGCTGCATGGTCATCCGGGGCGGCCCTTATGCGGTTTGTCGCAGCGTGACATGGAAATTGCAGCGCCTGCAAGTCCGGCCGGTGCTTGATCTTGGGCGGGGTTGCTTGTATCTCGGTGCATCCCGCCTAGAATGCGGCCTGCAAGAACCCCGGAGAATGCGATGTCCTGGACCGACGAGCGCGTCGAGACGCTCAAGAAGATGTGGACCGAAGGCCAGTCGGCGAGCCAGATCGCCAAGGAACTGGGCGGTGTGACCCGGAACGCGGTGATCGGCAAGGTTCACCGCCTGGGCCTGTCGAACCGCACCGGTCCGGGCGGCAAGGAAGACGGCGAGGAAGACGAGGTTCTGGCCGCCCCGCTGCGCGTCGACCCAGTGACCCCCGCGCGACCCGCCATGGTCGAACCGGTGCGCCCGGTCGAGCCGCCACGCCCGCTGGCGGATCGCCCTGTGACGGCGGCACCGGTGGCCGAGGAGCCGATGCCGGGGGTTGCCGTGACGGGGGGCACCGTGATGGGGGGAACCGTGACCAACCTTCCGGTGCGCAAGGTGATCATTCCGGCGGGGCAGCCCCTGCCACCGCAGCCGTCGGCCAACGAAATCTCGCCCGAGGCGTTGGCGTCGGTGCGCGAGGTCGAGAAGCGGGCGAAACGGCTGACCTTGATGGAATTGACCGAACGCACCTGCAAATGGCCGATCGGCGACCCCGCGACCGAGGATTTCTGGTTCTGCGGACTGCCAAGTCTGCCGGGCAAACCCTATTGCGAGGCGCATGTCGGCGTCGCGTTCCAACCGATGAGCGCGCGGCGCGATCGGCGGCGTTAGTCAGGGCTGACTGCCGCCCAGCAAGTTGCCCAGCGCCTTGGCCGCTTCGTCGGCCAGCGCCTCTTCTGCGCGGCGGCGGGCGGCATCCTCCAGGCTTTCGCCGTCCTGCTGCACCAGCCCCAGTTCGGTTTCCAGCTTGGCGCGGGCGTCAGCCTCCAGTTCCGCCGCGCGGGCGCGGGCCTGCAGTTCCAGTCCGGCGGCCTTGGCGCGGGCGAGTTCCTCCAGCTTGGCGGCCTCTTCGGCCAGTTTCTCACGCGCAAGGCTTTCCAGATCAAGCCGGATCGACGGGTCGGACCATGGTCCGGAAATCAGCAGAGGCACGGTGATGCCGTCCGTCCCCCCGGTGGTCAGCTTGGGCAGCAGCCGGTAGTCAAGCCGCTGATCCCCCAGATCGACCGCGCCTGACCCGGTTGCGGTGATCAGGGGGGCGGTCAGGGTCAGGTCGTCATTGGTCAGGATGCCGCCCTTGATCGCAAAGCTGGCGTTCGCCCCGTCGAAGATCGTCTTCTGTCCTTGGCCGACAAAGCCGGGGTCAAGGTTGGCAATCATCCCCGCGATATCCAGCCCGCGCAACTCGCCCTTCCCGATGGCCACCGATCCCGTGCCGTCAAGGCTGCGCAGGATCGCGTCGACTGTGTTGCCGACGCCCAGAAACTTGAGCCGCAGATCGCCGGTGCCGATCAGTCGGTCATAATCTGCCAGTTCCGACAGCAGCGTCTGCATCGCCAGACCGCCAAGCGACAGATCGCCGCCGACCGACAGGCCGCTGCGGGCGTTGATCACGAATTGACCAGCGATGGTGCCGCCATACGCTTCGATCCGGCGCAGGTCGAACACGGCGCGGCCCCGGTCGACGGTCGCCAGCGCCTGCACCGCCCCCAGCCTTGCCAACCCCAGATCAACCGAAGCGGCAGTCAGGGCGATGGTCGCGTCCAGCGTATTCAGCGCACTGGCGTCGATAGGGTCGCGGGGCCAGCCTGTGCCGGTTGTGCCGCTGCCGCCGCCAGCATCAGCCCCACCGGACAGGCCCGCCAGGTCCAGCGCCCCCGCCGTGATCTGCGCCGACAGATTGGGCCGCGCGCCTGCGGTTGTCAGGTCGATCTCGGCGGTCAGGTCATTGCCGTCCAGCGTGATCTGCGCGCCGCGCAGGTGCAGCGAAGCCTCTTGCGTCAGGGTGACCGCCCCCTTGACCGCCACACGACCCGCGCCGAGGCCCTGCGGCACGCCGGGCCGT
>Ga0105046_10011141_pt1 | contig 13998 bp, 14 predicted proteins | sample MAT03_FD_78385 | JGI IMG/M metagenome (GOLD analysis project Ga0105046, IMG submission 78385) | Freshwater microbial communities from Lake Fryxell liftoff mats and glacier meltwater in Antarctica - MAT-03 (megahit assembly) | ecosystem: Environmental > Aquatic > Freshwater > Ice > Liftoff... | reverse complement strand
CCTTGTCGAACCCCACGCCCGCAGGGCCGCGGAAAGCCGGCTTGTTGAAGGGCCAGATCCGGTGGACCGAGAACGCCTTTGCCCCAATGTCCGACAGCGAGCTAGCCGATTTCGAAGGCTCCCCCTTGTTCCCGACGCAGACGAAAGGGCAATCGAGCGGCTTGTGAAACTGCTGCTCGATACTTGTACATTCCTTTGGTTTCAGGCAGATGCGCCAGAGCTTTCCGCCAAGGCGCGTGCGGCGATTCTCGATCCGGCGAACGAAGTCTTCCTGAGCGCCGTCTCCGGTTGGGAGATTGGCCGAAAGTACGCCCGTGGGGATCTCGAACTGCCCGCTCGGCCGGAAGCACTAATTCCTCAGGTGCGCGTCGACTCTGGAATCCTGTCCCTCCCCCTAACCGAGGAGGAAGCCATCTCCGCCGAAAAACTGCCCCTCCATCACCGGGACCCGTTTGACCGCATGATCATGGCCCAGGCCCTCGTCCAGGGGATGCTCGTCGTCACGCCCGACCCCGCCTTCGGGGCTTACCCGGTCCGCCTACTCTGGTAGACGGCCAAAGAGATTCGGGCGAATGTGTCGGTAAGGGAATCGCGCCGGATTCATGCCCGTCACCCCGCCCGAATCCACCACGATAATGCGAGCCGAAACGGGCTCGTAGGCCGCACGCGGGGCGATCGTGCCTTTGGCTACCAAAATCCGCATCTGCTGCGGGATGATGCCCACGCTATTCAACTGATTCAAACTAAACGGAATCACCCGCTTCGGCGTCAGCACCACCAGATTCGGTAAATCCGGCGTCGACCCTTCCACCTCAATCACCGCCGTCGTCCCCATATCCCAATACCGCCCCCCGCCATGCCGCACGGCCGTCTCGACAAACCGCCCATCGTGGATGCCCTTCACCCGCCCCTTTATGCGGACCGAGTCGCCGTGCAGATTATCGGTTTTCCCGCCCACCGTCCCGTCGAACTTGCCGCCCACCCCCGCCTGAATGGCGGCTTCCGCCGCGCCGGCATCGGAGATCACCACCACCCAGCCGCCAGCCTTCTGCTTCAATAGCTCCCCCAGAATATAGGTGCTGTCGCCCGCCGAGCCACCGCCGATGTTATCGCCGGCGTCCATCAGCGTCACGGGGAACTTGTCGTTTTCCATGGCCATCTTCACCGCCTGGGCCGCCGTGGGCGCGGCGAACTTCAGCTGATCCCGCAAATTCCAAAGCAGATTGCCCAGCCGTTCCGCTTCGCGCTGGGCCAGCGCCGGATCATTATCGGTTACCACCACCACACTAGGCCCCATCGCCAGAATGTCGGCGTATTGATACCCCCCGGCCACGCTAACCGCCAGCACTTTGGGCGCGGCCTCCACCCGCTTACTCTCATCCGTGATCGGTTTCAACGGAGCAGCGTAGGTGTTGTGAAAGAGGATATTCAGCAGCATCGGCGGCTTCACGATGGCCTGCGTCGGCTTCACTTTGCCCGCCACCACCTGGGCCATCAGCTTCGCCGCCTGCACCCCGCGCTCCTTGGCGTCCAAGTGCGGGCACTCCTTGTAGGTGATCAGCGCCGTCGTCATGCGCACAATCTCCTCGCTCACGTTCGCATGGAAATCATGCACCACAATCAGGGGAATCTTGTCGCCGAACGCCTGACGGACGCGACGCACCACCTCGGCATCGGCGTGGGGGTAGCTTTCGGCCACCATCGTGCCGTGTAAAAAGAGCAGGATCCCATCGAGCTTCGGCGCGGCTTTTAAGCGGTCGATGAGCTCTTTGGTAAGGGTTTCGAAGGCCGAGTCCAGCACGATGCCAATGGTCTGCGGGCCGGCGATCACGGTGGGGTAAAGCGTGAGCCCGGATTGCGCCGCGCCCTCAATGAAACCGGCGGGAGTATTGTTGGCGTTGGCGGAGAGCCTTAGGATCTCGTCGCCCCGCAGCGTGCCATTCGCGCCGCCGATGCCGGCTTTGAAGTCGGCCAGCGTGGTCTTCTTGGGGTTGAAGGTGTTGGTCTCGTGCACGATGCCGCCGACGCCAATGATTGGCTTCGTTTGGGCAAAGGCCAAGGAAGCGATAAGGAAGAGTAGAGCCCGCATAGGGGCGATCATATCAGGCTCTTAGTTCCTGGCGGGCCTGTTTTTCCCAAGGCGATAGCTCACCGCGCCGAAACTTGGGCGCCGTGCGAACCGCTTCGAGGGCTTTTTCGAAAGCAGCGCGGGCTTCCGCCGGGCGCTGCAAGGACTTGAGCGCGCGTCCGTAAAGCACCAAGCCTTCGGGATCGTATTCACGGACGTTCACGTAGTAGTCCAGGTGAGTCAGGGCTTCGGCCGCTTGGCCAGTGGCCAGGGCCACGGCGCCAAGCTCGCGCCAGACCTGGTGGCTCGCCAGTTTGGGGTCGATCTGCGCCCCGCGTTCCAGCAGTTGTCGGGCCTCAATGTCCTGGCCCTGTTGCCGTAGCAGGCGGCCAAGTTGGAAGAGCGCGTCGGGCTCATTAGGGTCAATCTCCAGGGCGCGGCGAAAGCTGGCTTCCGCCTCGGTCTGGGCGCGGCGCTGCATATAGATGAGTCCGAGTTGGTAATGCGCGTCGGCGTCGCGAGGGTTCACCGTGGAAAGCTCGAGTTGGCGCTTGAAGTTCTGCCGCGCGGCCAGTCCGACGCCGAGGGAGGAAATGTCGCGGCCAAACATCCGATAGGCCAGGTAGAGCACCCACGGCGAGGCAAACATATACAGGATATTGGGCGAATTGCCCACCACCATCGCCGCTCCGGCGCAGGCCGCGAGCCCTCCCAGTTCGGCTCCGGCCGCTTGCAGCAAGGAAACCCCCATCACGGTAGAGAAGACCGCGGCCGCGAGTGCCAGAAAGTAAGCCAGGCCCGCCATTTGCAACGGCACTCCCCCCCAACCGGCCCACCAGCCGATCGCCACCGGCAGGTACGCGGCCGCCCAACAGAACAGCAGGCCCACCAGGACGGGCATAAAGTCGCGGAACAGAATCGTCAAACCACCGCCCAAATGGGCCCACGCCGTCAGGATGAGAATGCACACCGGGACAAATACCACGGCCATTACCAGCGGCGCCTTTAGGCTGGACAGGAAGTAGCGAGACTCGATCTGGTCGCGCCGCGCGGCGTAGGTACGCAGAAACTGGGCCGTGGCGGGCGGGTCCGGCACGCCTTCGGCCTCCGCCCGTTGGTGTTGCGCGTAATGACTCGCCGCGCCTAAGGCGGCCTCGTCGCGAAATCTCTCACCGTCGGCCGCCACCGTGAGAGCTATGGTTACGAGAAGCGCGGCGACGAGTGCGAAAAGAAACTTGCCCTGGTCCAACACGCCAGAGGCGGCACGTTTGGGGTCGACGTAGAACAACGCCAGGAATCTGAATTGGTCCGCCAGCATTCCCCCATGGTATCTTCCTTGTCATCGCTAGCCCATTGCTAGCCCATCGCTAGCCCATGGCGTGAGCTGTGGGATGCCGCAGCTAAAGCGCTACGCGGTAGGAGGGAAAGGCTAGAGGCTAATAGCGAGCAGGTTGTTAGCCGCTTTTATTGTAAGTCAGATTATCTGGCGCGTTTGGCTTAGAGGATCGGCAGCGGACGCGGTGGCAATGTCCCCGCCGAAAATCACGCGGCCATCGCATCGCGGCTCCCGAGAGAAATGCTCTTCATACTAATAAGTGGGATTTCGAAACAGTTTTTTTCCCTTTGCTAAGCTAAAAAGTGGAGGTTTCACGACTACGGCTTACCACGAAACAGCGAGGAGAAGGAAAGGCCGGAAACATTCACGTTCCTGGGGTTCACGGATCATTGCGGGAGCAACAGTCAAGGGCAATTCACCATTTGGCGATACACGGCGCGGAAGCCGCTAGAGGCCAAGCTGCAAGTAATGAAGCAGCAACTTCAGCAGCGGATGCACGAGAAGCTATCGCAGGTGGGCGAATGCTCGGACGAGTCTTGAACGGGTTTTACCAATATCAGGCAGCGCCGGGAAACTGGAAGAGTCTGAAACGGTTCCGGCAACGCATTCGTACGTACTGGCAACATGTGCTGCGGAGGGGTAGTCAGATGGGTCGGGCGAGCGAAGGCCGGATGACTCAGTTGGCGGACCGCTGGCTGCCGCAGCCCCGATTGGTGCATCCCTATCCTGAGTTACGCTTCACCGCCACTCATTTAAGGTAGGAGCCGTATGGGCTAGCAGCGCCCGTACGGATCTGTGCGGGGCTAGGCAGGTTTGAAAGGCAAAAGTCAACAAAAATGCGGTTACGGCACTAGACGCCCAATTGCGTCAGGCGTTCGATTTCGGCGCGCGCCTGGGCATTGAGGGCGGTGCGCTCCTTGATGTGGCAACCGGCAGTTCGAATCGGGGTGCCGATGCGCATAGTGATGGGGCCGGGCTTCATAAAGCCGGAGCCGAAGGGGAGCATTTCGAAAGTGCCGCAGAGCGCGACCGGCAGAATGGAGGCGCCGCTCTTGATTGCGAGGAAGAAGGCACCGTCGCGAAACGCTTGGAGTTGACCCGAAGCCGCGCGGCCGCCTTCAGGAAAGATCAGCACAGATATGTGCCGGGCGGCGATCATTCTGGCGCCTTCGTTCAAGGCCTTGATTCCGTCACGCGGATTGTCGTTGACGACGGGTAAGTGTCCGGCGCTGGCCAAGTGCGTCCCGAGGAACGGGATCTTAAAGAGACCGGCCTTGGCCATAAAGCGGAAGTCCACGGGTAAGTGGCCGAGTAACACCGGAGTATCCATGTAACTCAGGTGATTCGCCGTAATAATGTAATTCGCCTGAGGGTCAATATGTTCGAGTCCAACGATTTTGAGTTGCACGCCGGCCAGGCGGCAAAGAATACGGGCCCAGAGGCGGGCGACCGCCATCTGTTTATGGCCCTGGGAATCGAAGAGCGACGCGATCAGGCTTAAGGTGCCCATCACCACCGTGGCGAGGCAAATTAACGGGTCGATCCATAAATAAGCGCGGAGCTTCTGATAAGTCACGAAAGTAGACCCATCTTTTCAAGCAACGGGCGCGCCTCTCCCACTAAGTAAAGGCTGCCGGTAAGAAAGACGACGTCAGCGGGCGAAGCTTGGCGAATCACTTCGAGCGCGTCGGCCAAATGGGGAACGACTTGGGAATGCTGAGCCGCCGGCAATTTCGCTATTTCGCTGGGGACGAGCGCACGGGCCTGGTTAGGTGAGGTGAGAATCAGATGGGTGGCCAGGGGAAACAAGATCGCCGCGATCTCGTCAACTTGCTTATCGGCCATCACGCCGAAGATCATCCAAACCGTGCGGCCTTGATGAAAGTGGCGAATATATGCCGCGAGCGCCGTGGCCCCGGCAACATTGTGTGCGCCATCGAGCAGGATATCGGGCTGTTGGTGAATGCGTTCGAGGCGGCCGGGCCATTGGGCCTGGGCAATGCCATCGAAGATCTCCCGCGGAGTAAGTCCTAAGTGGTGCAGAGCGACGGCGGCGGTGGCGGAATTGTGTAACTGATGCTCGCCGGCAAGCGGGCAGTGGACTTCGAGTTTGACGCCGCCCTTCTCCAGCCAGTAAGTGCCGCCGTAAGCATCCATCGAAGCGACCTGCATTTTCCATTGGTCGACATCGTATAGCGGCGAATTGGTTTCGAGAGCCTTGCGCTCCATCGGAATACCGGCTTCGGGCCGTTGGTGAGCGACCACGACGGGCACCCCCGGCTTGATGATGCCGGCCTTTTCGCCCGCAATGAGCTCGATGGTATCGCCGAGCCACTGCATATGGTCATAGTCGATGGCGGTGATTACGGAGAGGATCGGCGTAACGACATTCGTGGCGTCGAGCCGGCCGCCCAAGCCGGTTTCCAGCACCACGGTATGCACCCTCGCCTGGCGGAAGACGAGGAAGGCCATCAAGGTGAGGGACTCGAAGTAAGTGGGGTGCATGTCGAGTTCGCCGCGCGTGATGAGCGCTTCGGCGACACGGTGCATTTCCTCGAAGACGTCAGAAAACTGGGCTTCGGTGATCGGCTTGCCGTTCAACTGAATCCGCTCGGTGGGGTCGACGAAGTGAGGCGAGGTGTACAAGCCGGTGGTGAGGCCCTTGGCCCGCAGTGCGCTCTCGATCATGGCACAGGTGGAGCCTTTGCCATTGGTGCCCGCGACGTGGACGAAGCGGCAGGCGCGTTCGGGATGATCGAGCGCGGCGAGCATGCGCCACATGCGGTCGAGCCCCAATTTGATGGACTTGACTTCGTTGCCGAGAGAGTAGAGGTATTGGACCTCAGCGGGATGATTCACTGAATTTACTTGGCGGGCCGGAAGTGTCTCTAAACCTGTATTCTAACGCACGTACTTGAGCAGAAAAGCATACTCAAAGGCGGTCTCTTTAAAGCGTTCGTAACGGCCGGAGGGGCCGAAGTGGCCGGCGCCCATCTCGGTTTTGAGCAGCACTTCGCGGCCGCCCTGCTTGGTGGCCCGGAGTTTGGCGACCCACTTGGCCGGCTCCCAATACTGCACGCGGGGGTCATTGAGGCCGGCGAGCACGAGCAAGTGCGGGTAGTCGTGGGGCCCGACATTGTCATACGGCGAGTAGGACTTCATGTAGCGATAAGCCTCGGGTTCGTTCGGATTGCCCCACTCTTCGTACTCGCCGACGGTGAGCGGCAAGGAGGCGTCGAGCATCGTGTTGAGCACATCGACGAAGGGAACGCCGGCGATGGCGGCCTGGAAGAGGTCGGGGCGTTCGTTCAGCACCGCGCCCATCAACAAGCCGCCGGCACTGCGGCCCATGATGGCGAGTTTGTCGGCCTGCGTGTGGCCGGCGGCGATCAGGTGTTCGGCGCAGGCGATGAAGTCGGTGAAGGTATTGCGCTTCCGCATCATCTTGCCGTCGTCATGCCAAGGCGTGCCGAGTTCGCTACCGCCCCGGATTTGGGCAATGGCCCAGATCCAGCCGCGGTCGAGTAGGCTGATGCGCTCGGCGCTGAAGACGGGCTCAGTGTTGAGGCCGTAGGAGCCATAGCCATAGAGCATGGTGGGCTTGGGGCCGGCGGGCAGGTCGCGGCGATAGACCAGGGCGACGGGCACCTCGACGCCATCGGGGGCGCGCACTAGAATGCGCTCCGTGGCGTATGCGTCGGCGTCGTAGCCGTGGACGACCATGGTCTTGCGGATGGTGCGTTCGTGGGTGCCCAGGTCATAGTCCATCACCGTGGGCGGCGTGGCCATCGACGTGTATTCAAAGCGAAAGTGGGTGGCGTCGTACTCGGGATTGCTATGCGGAAAGACATGATAAACCGGGTGGGGAAAGGGCACGGTTTCGTCGAGCCCGAGTCCGAGCCGGATGCGGCGCAGACCGCCTTCCCGCTCAATCAGAACCAGGTGTTCGGCAAAGGCGATGACGGATTCGAGAAGCACGGCAGGACGATGGGGCAGCACTTCGCGCCAGTTTTCCGGGCGGGGGTCGGCGGCGGGGGCTTCGACGAGGCGGTAGTTGCGGCCTTGGTCGTTGATGCGGATGTAGAAGCGGTCGCCTTGATGGGTAAGGTCGTATTCGATTTGGGGGCGGCGGGGATAGAGGATTTCGGGTTTTGCGTCGGGTTGATCAGCAGACCAGCGCCAGACTTCGGAGGACGTGGCGCTCGATAGGGTCAGCAACATCCAGGCGCGGCTGCGGGTTTTGTGGAGGCCCAAGTTGAAGCGCTCATCGGGCTCATGGAAGATGCGCACTGATTCCGGGTCGCCCAAGCGGTGACGCCACAGCTCGAAGGGGCGCTTGGCCTCATCGACCTTGTTGAAGAAGAGGGTCTGGTTGTCGTTGGCCCACTCGAGGTCATAGTAAGTGTCGGTGAGGCGATCGGCGAGCAGTTGGCCGGTGGTGAGGTCCTTAATGCGGACGGTATAGACTTCGTCGCCTTCGGTATCGATGGAGTAGGCGAGCAGGCGATGGTTGGGCGAGGGCGCGAAGACGCCGATGCGGAAGTATTTTTCGCCTTCTGCCAACAGGTTGCCGTCGAGGAGGATCTCTTCGTCGCCGCCACGGGCGGGCTGGCGGCAGTAGATCGTGTACTGCTTGCCGCGTTCGGTGCGGGTGTAGTAGAGGTACTCGCCGCGGCGGACGGGCACGGTCTGGTCGGTCTCTTCGATGCGGGAGACCATTTCGCGATAGATGGTGCGCTGCAGGTCCTCGGTGGGCTCCATGACGGAGGCCATGTAGCGGTTCTCTTGGGCGAGATAGTCGAGGACTTCGCGGCTGTGCTTGTCGCGTAGCCAATGGTAAGGGTCAACCCGGGCGTCGCCGTGAAGGAGAGAGGTTTGGGGTTCGGGCCGCGCCGCCGGTTGCAGGGGCTGGGGCCTTAAGGACTGGGAAGGAATCGTAACGGTCGCCATCGTTGCTTCTACTTGCTTCGCACGCCATTCGGACGTGCGGCCAATCAAGTTGCAGCAAGGTCAGAGGGCGTGGGGCTCGGGCTGGGTCAGCGGGAACCACCATTGGGTATGGTACCGCGCTTGGGGCATGGCTGGGGCTTGGGGCCGAAGAACGGGCCGGGCCGAGGTCGGCCGTTCCCCCAATAAAAACGAAACTTCCGCCTAACCCCTTTATGGTCAACAGCTTACGAGTGTGTCCGACCCACTTCTAAGTCGTTCAGGCCATTGGCTTAGTTGGCTTTGTCGCTTGGGGGCATTCTTTCATTCAGAAAATAAATCGAAAATAAATGAGAATTTTTCCCCGCTCATCCCACTTATTAACGTGAGCCGACGCAGCCCTCAACCGCCATCTCGCCCCAAACGCAACTTCAAGTGCCGCCAGTGCTACCACGTCTATCAGCGCGGTAACCGCCGCCAGACAGTGTTCCATAACCAAGCCCAGCTTCTCTCCTACGCCAACCGCCTCGACCGGCTCGCCCGCCGCTACAAAGTCCGTATCCACTGCTTCTGCTTGATGTCCAATCACGTCCACTTCATTCTCGAACCCCTCCGCAAACGCGCCATCTCCAACCTCATGCGCGACCTCCAATCGCAACACGCCCGCGAAGTTCTCCAGAGCCAGCGGACCGACGGCCACCTCTGGAAACACCACTTCGGCGCCATCGCCCTCAGCCCCTCCCACTACCGCGCCGCCCTGCTCTATATTGAACAAAACCCTGTCCGCGCCGGCATGTGCCGCCGCGCGCAGGACTATCCCTATTCCTCCGCCGCCGCCCATCTCGCACATTCCCCACTCACCGAAATCCGCCACCGCAAAGGCTTCGCCCAAGTGAACCTCTACCTAGGACGCTGGCAAAAGGAGTTCGGTCAACCTGGCCAAAAAGTCGACTGGCAGCATTGGCTCACCCGCCCCCTCGACGCCGCTCATAAGCAGGACCTCGCCTTCGTCACCAAAGTCCTCGGGCCCGACCGCACGACGCCCGTCCCCTGCCATGCCCTCCCGATGCCGCAGGCCGAAAAGCCGCAGCCCGAAAAGCCGCAGGCCGAAAGAGCCCAACCGCCGCCCAAAGCACGCTCCGCCTGATAGACTGATCCCCGCATGCTCACCCGCCGCATCTTCACCCCCGCTCTGGCCGCCGCCGCTCTCGCCGCCCCTGCGCTGGCCGCCCCAAAGACCAACGTCCTCTTCATCGCCTCCGACGACCTCAACACGTCGCTCGGCTGCTACGGGCACCCGCTCGTAAAATCGCCCCATATCGACCGCCTCGCCGCCCGCGGCACGCGCTTCGAACACGCCTACTGCAACTTCCCCCTCTGCGGACCCAGCCGGACCTCGCTCCTGAGCGGACGCCGTCCCGACTCCACCGGCATTAACGACAACTCCATCGCCGTGCGTGAACGCCGCCTGCCCGACGTCATCACCCTGCCGCAGATGTTCCGCCAAGCCGGACGCCGCGCCATCCGCATCGGCAAGATGTATCACATGGACGTCCCCGCCGGCGTCGGCAAGAACCTCTTCGACGATCCGCCCTCGTGGGACGAAGCCGACTCCCCGCCCGGCCGCGAACACAACATTGAGGGCGAACGCCGCAATGTCACACCCAAGGCCGGCAGCGGCAATAACTTCGAGTGGGTCAGTTTCCAGGGCGACGGCCAACACCAAGCCGACCGCGTCGGTGCCGACCGGGCCATCGAGTTCATCGGAAAAAATCAACAAACGCCATTCTTCATGGGCCTCGGCTTCGTCCGGCCCCACGTGCCGCTGGTCGCCCCGGCCCGCTTCTTTGACCTGTATCCCTTAAGCCAAATCAATCCCGTCACCAACCCGCCCGGCGACCGCGACGACATCCCCAAAGCCAGCGAAATCGTCATCAACACCCGCGCCAACGACATGGGCATGAACGATGCCGACAAGCGCGAAGCCCTGCGCGGCTACTACGCCTCCATCTCCTACATGGACTCGCTAGTGGGCGAAGTGCTCACCGCGCTCGATAAGGCCAAGCTCACCGAGCGCACCATCGTCGTCTTCTGGAGCGACCATGGTTGGCACTTGGGCGAGCATCATCGCTGGCAGAAGCGCAGTTTGTTCGAAGAGTCGTCGCGCGTGCCACTCATTGTCAGCGCGCCCGGCATGCGGAAAGGCCAAGTCAGCCGTGGCCTCGTCGAACTCGTCGACCTCTACCCCACCTTAGCCGAACTCGGCGGCATTGTGCCCCCGCCGGGTTACGAAGGACAAAGCTTCGTGCCCCTGCTGAAACGGCCGGACCGCCCTTGGAAATCCGCCGTCTTCACCCAGATGGAGTCGCCCAAGGAGGGCATCACCGGCCGTGCCGTGCGCACCCAAACCCATCGCTATATCCGCTGGGAAGGGCCGTATCCGGATGAAGAGCTCTATGACCTTGCGGCCGATCCGCGCGAGTTCACCAACCTGGCCCGGCTGCCGCAGCACGACGGACTCAAGGCCAAGTTGCGTGCCACTCTCGATGCCGGTTGGCAGAAGGCTCAGGCGAAAGTCTAGAATCAGACTATGGCCAAAATCGATTGGAGTTACCACCGCAACGGTTGAACCAGCTGCGGCAAAACGCAGGAGTTTCTTGCGTCCCACCACATTGCGACCGCCGAACAGGTGGACGCGAAGAAGAAAGTGCTCGCCGGCCCCGAGGCCTTGGCCTTGGCCCGTGCCGCTGACCAGCTCTATGTGGCCAAAGGAAAGAAGATCGTCCACGTCGACCTCAAAAAAGAGAAGCCCAACGATGCCACCTTGCTCAGCCTGATGCTGGGGCCCACCGGCAATCTGCGCGCGCCCACCGTGCGCCGCGGCAAGACGCTCATTGTCGGCTTCGATGCCGCCACTTACTCTGACTTACTCGCCTAAATGACCGAAGACCAACTATATGCCGCCATCGGCGACGAAGGCTTTACCCGCCTGATTGCGGCCTTTTATCGCCGCGTGCCCGGCGATGACATCCTAGGCCCGATGTACCCGCACGACGATCTCGCCGGCGCCGAAGAACGCCTACGGGACTTCCTGATCGGCCGCTTCGGCGGACCCATGCGCTACGTCGAACAGCGCGGCCATCCGCGCCTGCGCATGCGCCACGCGCCCTTCGCCATCGACACCCGCGCCCGGGACCGCTGGATGGAACTGATGACTGCCGCGCTCGACGAAACGCAATTGCCGGAAGAAGCGCGCCAAATTCTGGAGCCCTTCTTCCGGCACACGGCCGACTTCATGCGCAATCGGCCCGATTAGGGCTTGCTCGATCAGCTAGAGGCAGCGGATGTCGGGGCAACGCAAGAGCCGCTCATCGGCCGTCAATAGGGGCAGCTTTAACTCGGCGGCCGTGGCGGCGATGTAGCGGTCGGCGGGATCCTGATGCTCAAGCACCATCGCGCGCGAGCGCAACGCAATCGCGAACGTAATCCCAGCCTCGCGCACCTGCAGCGTCCGCAGCGCCGTGCGGATCCACTCCTCGGGCGCGGCAGTCACGGGTAACCGCTGCCGCTCAATCAGCATGTGCGCTTCCCAAACACTGATGGCGCTCAAAATCAGCTCATTCCCCTCGTCATCCATCAATGTGCGGTGAGTCCGGCTCAACTGCGGGTCGCCGAGCAGATACCAAAGCCACACATGGGTGTCGAGCAAGAGCTTCATTTCGCCTTGAGGTCCTGCATCGCTTCCCATTCCACGCCCTCAATCGGCGCTACCAAATCACCAGTGGGCGTTTGCAAGGTCGACTTCATCGCGCCATAGGCCCCATTCCGGCTGCGTGGCAACGCCGGGTGAATGATGGCCAACGGTTGGCCATTCTTCAGAATCTCAATCGGCTCACCCGTCTGGCGGACCTTTTCGAGGAGGCGCAGACAGACAGCTTTGAACTCGGACACCGAGATCTGTTCCATAGTTCTATAATAGTCACAACAAATGACCATAGTCAAGTATTTCCCAAGCCGCAAACAGCTTACACTAAAGGAGACATGAACGAACCGGCCTACCCCGTCGCCCGTGCCGCCGCCTTCCGTGTGCACCGCCACTTCGAACTGCTGGTGCCCGCCGGGACTCCGCTGCCCGACGTCGCGCTGGTCGAGACCAGCCTCGACGTCGCGTTCTGGGCCAGTTTGCGGCGCGAAGAGGGGTTGTGGCCGCGGGTGTCGCTGGCCATGGTGCCTGCGGAACTGGTCCAGCGGCCGATGCGCTTCGCGGTACCCGTGCCACTGACACCCGAAGCGGTGACCCGGATCGCCCCCGGCGTCAGCCGCGCCGGGGTCCACCTCGGCGTGAGCGACCAAGCCATCTGGGGTACCTCGCACCACCTGCCGCCCTACTGCCTGATTGTCGAGATCATCTCGCCCGGGCTTCTGGTGATCAAATACAGCCGGACCGAAGCCGCTGGCAAGTTCATCAACATCGCCGTCATTGAGGGCGACCAACTGAAAGTGATCGACCAGCGCGCCGCCAGTGAGCCCGGCTGCCCAGCCATGCTGACCCCGCTTTTGGGCCTGGAATCGCAGTTCCGGGACGAATTAGGACCCCTGATCCAACTGGCCGTCTCCATGCGCGCCCACGGCCGGGGCGGCACGCTGCTGGTGGTTCCGGCCAGCCGCGACGATTGGCGAGAATCGATAATGTCGCCTATACCGTACGCCGTCACCCCGGCCTTTGCCACCTTGCCCACCGCTCGCGACATCGACGCCGTCGCGGGGCTCACCGCCGCCGACGGCGCCACGATTCTGAACGAGCATTTCGAGGTGCTCGGCTTTGGCGCCAAGATCGTCCGGCGCTGGCAGTCGCCATTCGTGACGCAGATTACGCTAAGCGAACCCATAGAGGGCGCCGTGTCGACGGTGGTTGAGCCCACGCAACTGGGAGGCACGCGGCACAGTTCGGCGGCCCAGTTCACGCATGACCAGCAGGATGCCCTGGCCATGGTCGCGTCCCAGGACGGGCGCTTCACGCTCTTCGGCTGGTCGCCTTGCGATGGCATGGTGCATGCCCGGCGGGTGGAGAGCTTGCTGCTCTAGTTGACGAAACGAACCCGGGAGTTGCTGATTCTATTGGACCTGGCCTGCACAGCAGTTCACCAAGTAATTTCCGATTCAGCCGGGAAGAGCGCGCAATGAGCGGCGTTGCATGGGGATAGTGTAACCCGTTGCACCCCGAATGGCTGGTCTGCCAGCGCTTCGAGCGGATGACCCAATTCGCTGGGCGTGCGCTAGTGGCGGCGCAGAAGGCATAAGCGGTCAAAGAGTCCCGACCGCAAGCGCACTGCAGCCTAACGCTAGCCCAGGGTGTAGGGAATGGTGACGAAGTCGTGTCGGTCGGGGGAGAAGTCTTTCGTATTGCGCGTGGCGAGTTTGATTTTGTGAGTTTGGGCAAGGGCCGCCTGGAAGGCGTCCGGAAGCTTCCAGCGATATTGCCGACGAAGCATCGCAGTCAGGTCAGCGACTTCCTTCGTGATATCGAGGACCGGAAAGATATCGAGAAGCTGCAAGGCGTTGGCCCGGTTCTCTTCAGAGAAGCCGGTGAGAACTTCGGCGCGCGTGACCACCGAAATGGCGGCCCCGCCGCGGACCATCCTCAGGAAAGCCGTCGCGGCGGGGATGT
>Ga0105046_10011140_pt1 | contig 13999 bp, 12 predicted proteins | sample MAT03_FD_78385 | JGI IMG/M metagenome (GOLD analysis project Ga0105046, IMG submission 78385) | Freshwater microbial communities from Lake Fryxell liftoff mats and glacier meltwater in Antarctica - MAT-03 (megahit assembly) | ecosystem: Environmental > Aquatic > Freshwater > Ice > Liftoff... | reverse complement strand
GCTCCGGCCGGAGCCCTTCTACCTGGGCATCGGGGACGTCGCGCACCCATCCTGGCGGGCGTCGTCGGTGGGCGTCTACCGGCTCTGACGCGACCTCGACTATGCGACCGGGGCGCTGCTTGCCGGCCTGGCAGCGGGCGCTCTGGGACTGCCCGCCGCCATGCGGGTGATTGCCGCGCTCACCTTCGGATCAGGGCTGGTGGTGGCGCTCCGCATGTCCGAGACGCTGCGCGGAACCGAAGCCTGGCTCACGCGGGCCGCGCAAGGCGCATGACCGATGGCACAGACTCTCTTCATCTTGAACGCATCCGAGCGCTTCGACGGCCACGGCGAGTGCTTCATCGAGATCGGCGGCGGCAAGGCAGGCTTTGGCGGCGGAGACCTGTACGCCGAACCGAAGCCCGTCATCGAAAGACGCGCGCCTGGACGGCGCTGGCACCTCGGGAAATCTATCGCCGAGAAGTCGTGGCTGTAGCTCAAGATGTAGGCCGTAGAGGTGACGGGTGAGTATCGGTCGCAACATCCTCGAGCACATCGGAGGCACGCCCCTCGTGCCGTTGACGCGGATCGCGCACGACCTTCCCGTGCCGGTACTCGTGAAGTGCGAGCACATGAACCCGGGCGGCTCGGTGAAGGACCGCATCGCCAAGGCGATCGTCGACGATGCGGAGACACGCGGCGTGCTCCGCTCCGGGATGACGCTGGTCGAGGCGACCGCCGGCAACACGGGCGTCGGCCTCGCGCTCGTCGCAGCAGCACGCGGCTACCGGCTCGTCTGCGTGATGCCGGCGAAGATGTGCATCGACAAGCGCGTGGCCCTCGCCTCGCTTGGTGCACGGGTGGTCATCACCCCGAACGCTCCTCCGTCGAGCCCGGACAACTTCCGCAACGTCGCTGAGCGCATGGCCGCGGAGCATGGCTGGTTCCTCACCGACCAGTTCAAGAACCCGGTGAACATCCGCATCCATGAGGAGACGACCGGCGCGGAGATCCTCGAGCAGACCAACGGGCGCGTGGGCGCGTTCGTCGCGGGCGCGGGTACGGGCGGTACGATCACAGGCGTCGGCCGGCGGCTGAAGGCCGCGCTCCCGAACGTCCTGATCGTCCTCGCCGACCCGGTTGGCTCCGCGCTCGCCGATTGGGTGGAGAGCGGCCGCCTCGGCCCTGATGGCACCTACGCCGTCGAGGGTATCGGCGGAAGCGAGGCTCCCGAGAACCTGCATCGCGACGTGCTCGATTCGGCCGAGCGGGTCAGCGACGAGGAGAGCTTCGCGATGGTGAAGCGCCTCGTGCGCGAGGAGGGACTGCTCGTCGGCGGCTCCGCGGGAACGAATGTCGTCGCGGCTCTCCGCGTCGCTGCGCGGGGCCGGATCGACGGACCCGTCGTGACCGTGTTGCCGGATGGCTGGGACCGTTACCGCACGACGCCATGGATGCAGCAGTGGGCGTCGTGACCGAGCCGGTCTCACCACACCTCGACGAAGATGCCAAGATAATTCTGGCCAGAGTCCTTACGCAACCAGCACGCTGGGACTGGCGGATGTCAGCCACGTAGTCGGCAACGTGTGGGCTTCATCTGATCCATCGGACGGCTCGGCGCTGTTGGACGGCGAGGAGATTCAGCGCGCCACGACCGGATGGCCTGCGCCTTGGCCGGGTGGATTCCGGAGGGCACGAGGCGTCTACCGGGACCTACCGGGGTGGCCGGGACATCAGCGTGCAGCTCGGCCACAGCTCGTAGGCCCCAGTTGTAGAACTGGCCGAAAACGGGCGATTGGCTGGGTGTCTGGGACGAACTTCGAAACTTCCTGGTGACGGCGGCCTGATGACGTCGCCGGTCCTTGGTCGAACACACTCCAAAGAACGATCTAGCGCCTACAGATGTTGTGCACGGGCGGCGTGACCGCACATCGCTGACCGGTCACGACCGATGGTCGAAGGTCTCGCGCCACGTGGCGGAAGCGCCGGTGTCTCGGGGCCGTGCGTCGCCGCCCGTGCAGGACGTGCCACACGACGCGCGCGTGCCGTACGTCGAGATCGCTACGGCGCCCCGGCACGTCACGGCAACGCCACACGCTGATGCGTCGTCGCCACCGGCACACGATGTGCCTCGACCGGCACCGTGGCTCTGCCGTCGGTCGACTACACCCCGCGCGATCCCGCGGCGGACGTGCTGCATCGTGTCGTGCGCGAGCACCTGCAGACGTTCCTCGTCGACGCGGCGCACCTGCGCGACGGCGAGGGCGTGCCGCGCTTTGTCGAGGAGGAGTTCCAGGCGTTCCTCTCGTGCGGATGGCTCCCACCCCACCACGCCCAGTCCGCGTGGCGGGGGCCCCGCACTCGCCGGAGGGTTCGCGCGATTCCGGTGCGTTGGGTGCCAGACCGAGCGCCTGGTCGCCTTCTCGTGCAAGGGCCGCGGCTTCTGTCCAAGCTGTGGCGGCCGGCGCATGACCGAGCGTGCCGCACACCTCGTGGACCACGTCATCCCGGATGTCCCGGTGCGGCAGTGGGTACTGACGCTGCCGCATCGGGTCCGGTATCTGCTCGCCTGGCGCCACGATCTCTGCAAGGCGGTCGTTCGCGTGCTGCTGCGCGAGGTGTCTCGGCATCTGCGGAAACGTGCCCGCGAGCGCGGTCTCTCTGATGTGCGCGGCGGCGCCGTGGCGATCGTGCAGAGGTTTCCACCCCACTGCGCATAGTCCGCGCAGTGGGGGCCCCGGGTTTGGGGGCGCGCTGAATCTGAACGTCCACATTCACGCGCTCGTGCTCGACGGCGTATTCGCCAGGGGTGAGGACGGACGCCTCCGGTTTCATGGCGCACGCGAGCTGGACGCCGCCGATGTGGCCGATGTGCTGGCGGCGATCACGCCTGGTGTGCAGCGGGTGCTGGCCCGCCGCGGCGGCGATCCAGAGGACGCGCACGACGGCTCGGACGTGTTCGCGGACGCGTCGCCGCTGCTGGCGGGGTTGGCGGCCGCGTCCGTGCAGGGGATGGTGGCGCTCGGCGGGACGCCGGGCGGGCGCCCGCGACGCGGGGGGCAGACGTCCGTGGATCGCGGCGTGCCCGCGCTCGGCGTGTGCCATGCGCGCTGGGAGGGCTTCGACCTGCACGCCGCGGTACGGGTGCCCGCCGGGCAGCGCGACCGGCTCGAGCGCGTGTGCCGCTACGCGCTGCGCCCGCCGGTGGCGGGGGAGCGGCTCCGCGTGGCGGGCGATGGCCAGGTGCGGCTGCAGTTGCGCCACCCGTGGGCCGACGGCACGACGCACGTGACCTTCACGCCGACGGCCTTACTGGAACGGCTCGCCGTGCTCGTGCCGCGCCCGCGCGTGAACCTCGTGCTCTGCCACGGGCTCCTGGCCCCGCGTGCGGCGTGGCGTGCCGAGGTGGTGCCGCGCCCCGTACCACGGGCCACGGCTGACGCCGGCGAGGATGCGTCGGAGCCCGATGTGACGCCTCGCCCGGTGGCCCGAGGCGCGTCGTGGGCCGACCTGATGCGCCGTGCGTTCGCGATCGACGTACTGGCGTGCCCGCGTTGTGGCGAGCGACTGCGGCTCATCGCGTTGATCGAGGCGTCCGCCACGGCGCGGCGGATCTTGACGCACCTAGACCTGCCCGCCGATGTACCGAGGCCGGTGCCGGCGCGCGCCCCGCCGATCGGCGACGGCGACGACTAGCGGCGTTCGTCGTGCCTCGCACCCGCATCGTCCTCATCTCCTCATCCGCGTGTCCCGGGGCGGTCCCACCCGAGGTGTGCCCGGGCGGCCCCTGCACGTGGGCGCGGGGCCGTCGGCGGCCCCGCGACGTGGCCTTGGCGCGCCAATGCGCGTGTGCCAAGAAGGGACATCTTGCTGGGGTGGGGGGATGAGGGTAGGGGCCAGGGTCTGATAACGCCGATTCTGTCACTTCAGACCCCGCTAATGCTTCCTATCGTCACGCGGTGGTGCTCGCCTCGCCGGGGCTCGATTCCACCCTGGCCGGCTGGAAGCAGCGGCTGGCGCCGGTGCTGGCGCGCGTGTGGCCGACGGCCGCGCTGCCCAACGGCGTCGACGGTAACACCCTGTCGCGCGACCCGGGCGTCGGCGCGGCGGTCGCGCGTGATCCACTGTGTGCCACGCACAGCACTGCCCGCTTCGGCGCGGCCGGGCTTGCCGAGCAGGCGCGGGTGCGGGCGCGGGCGAGCCGTGGACTGGGCGTCCCCACGCTGGTGCTGCACGGCGAGGACGATGGCCTGGTGCCGGTGTCGGCCTCGGCTGGCTTTGCCGGCGCGCCGGCGACCACTCGCCGCACCTTCCCCGGCCTGCGGCACGAGCTGCACAACGAGCCGGAAGGTCCGGCGGTGCTCGACCAGGTGGTCGAGTGGCTGCGGGCAACCTGTGGGCGGTGACGCGTTCAGCGGCGCCATCCGACCGTTCACCGCTCGCGTCGCTCCGTTCATCGGATCGCGCATGCACCCCTCGTCCCCGCTCTGCTACAACTCATCGCATCGACGAACCGCGCGCGAACCGCGACCATCGGAGTCGCGACCCCGCGCGCGACTCCTGAAACGAGGCAATGATGCGGCGGCGTGTGGCGGTTGGGGTATTCGCGTGTCTGCTTGCGGGCACGGCATGGGCGCAGACGCCCGGGCAGGCGCCGGCGTCGCCGCCAACCCCGCCAGCGGAGCAGGCCGCGCCCTCAGCCCCGGAACCACCGCCCGACCCGATGCGGCTGAGCGAGCAGGTGCAGGTGACCGCCACCCGCACCGCGGCCGGTCGCGACATGTCGCCGGCATCGGCGTCGGTGGTGTTGCGCACGGAACTCGAACAGCGCAACGTCGTGACGGTCGATCAGGCGCTTACCGCGGTCGAGGGCGTGTATGCCTATCGTCAGCGCGGCGTCAGTGACAACGAGGCCGGCATCGGCATGCGCGGCTTCAGCGGCCGCGGCAACGGCCAGAGCCGCGTGCTGATCCTGCTCGACGGCCAGCCACTCAACAACGGTTACAGCGGCGCGGTGAACTGGACGGCGATGGCGCTGAGCGAGGTGGAACGCGTCGAGGTGGTGCGCGGCCCGTTCTCGTCGCTGTATGGCGGCAATGCCATGGGCGGGGTCGTCAATGTGCTGACCCGGCCCATCGACCGGCGATCGGCGGAGGTGACGGCGCAGTACGGCACCTACGGCACGCTGCTGTACTCGGGCCGGGTCGGCGCCCGATTCGCCGAGCGCCTCGGCGTCGGCCTCGCCTTCGAGTCGCTCACCTCCGACGGCTATCGCACCCAGGAGGTGCTGCGGACGGCCACGGTCAGCACGCCGACCGGCGGCGTGCCAGTGACCGGCGTCGAGCGCTTCCTGACCCGCACCGGCGCGGTGAACTACGCGGTGGGGGTGCGCGGCGAGAATCAATACGAGCGCTACAGCATGCGGGCACGCGCGGAGTACACGTTCGGCCCGCGGACCTTCGGCTCGGCCCAGTACATCCGCCAGGCCAACGACTTCGGCTGGGGCCCCTATGAGTCGTCGGTGCGCGACGCCGCCGGCCAGCGCCTCGATACCGGCAACATCGTCTTTCAGGACAACGGCGTCTGGCGGCGGGTCACGCTGGCCCCCTCGAACTTCCTCGGGGCGGTGGGCGGCGGCTCATCGAACCTGTACCAGGCGCAACTGCTGCACAGCACCGCCGAGCGCGGCGAGCTCCGGTTCCAGGGTGGCTGGCTGCAGACGCCGCGCGACCGCAGCAGCTCGCCCGGGGCGACCGCGACCCTCGCCGGCGGACCCGGCAGCCTCAGCCTGCAGCGCAACCGTGGCGCCTTTGGCAACGCGCAGTGGTCGTACCCGGCGCGGGCGCGCCACGCGCTGGTGCTCGGTGCCGACCTGCGGCACGACCAGGGCGAGGTGACTTCGCAGGCGGTGACCGACTACATCAACGAGGGGACGCTCTCGCCGCGCGACACGTTCGCCATCGGTGAGGCCGTGACGTGGGCGGTCTACGCGCAGGACACCTTCACCCTCTCAGAGAATCTCAACCTCACCTACGGCGGGCGCTTCGATGCCTGGCGCACCTATGACGGCGCCAGCCAGAAGGCGCAGACGCTGCCGACCGAGATCTACGACGCGCGCACCGCGCGGGCGCTGACCGGCAAGGCGGCCCTCGTCTATCGGCCGCGACTGGGCACGGTGCTGCGGGCCAGTGCCGGCACCGCGTTCCGCAGTCCCTCGGTGTTCGACCTCTACCGCGATACCCGACTGGCCTCGGGGGCACTGCTGCTCGGCAACCCCGTGCTCGAACCCGAGCGCATGCGGAGTGTCGAGATCGGCCTGCGCCAGGACGCCGGTCGTCACGCGGCGGTGGACGTGGCCTACTTCGAGAACCGCATCACCGACCTGGTCTTCCGTTCGATTGACGCCACGGATCCCACCGGGCTCACCTCGCGCAACTTCAACGCCGGCCGTGCCCGCACCCGTGGCGTGGAGATGGCACTGACCCTGCGCGCTGGCAGCTGGCTGCTGGTCCGCCCCACCTACACCTACACCGACCCGACCATCGTTGGGAATGCCGGCTCGCCTGACACTGTTGGCAAGCAGATTCCGTTCGTGCCGCGCCACGTCGCGGCGGGCACCGCCACCGCGACCTGGCGCCAGCTCGCCCTCACCGGGACCGTGCGCTCGCAGGCCGCCGTGTTCGCCACCGGCAACAACGCCGACACCACCAAGGGCGTGCCCGGCGCCTATGACGAGTTCGTCGAGGCCGACCTGTCGGCCAACTACCAGCTGCAGCGGCGCGTGACGCTGAGTGTCTCGGTCGAGAACCTGTTCGACCGCCAGTATTACCTCTTCTTCCGAAACCCGGGGCGCGTCATCAACGCTGGCCTGCGGCTGCGCTACTGAGCCGCAAAGCATGACCACACTGGATACGATTCGCGAACTCCTGCACCAGGTCGCCGGGGTGCTGGTCTGGCCGGTCATCGCCGGCCTGCTCGGGCTGGCGGCGGCGATGCTGGTGGCGCTCGGCAGCTTCGCCCGGGAGGCCTGGGAGCGCTGGCGGGGCACGCATCGCGGGCTGCAGCGCGACTGCGACGCGCTCGACGCCCTGGCCGCGCAATCCCATACCGTCGATGGTCTCGACCTCCGCATCGAGGCACTACTGCAGTCGGCCGAGCGTCAGCGCTGGCGTGGGCTGGGCCGGCTCCGGCTGGCGGTGCGGGTCGGACCGTCGCTCGGGTTGATGGGGACGCTCATTCCCATGGCCGATGCCCTGCAGGGGCTGGCCGATGGCAACCTCCCGGCGCTGGCCAGCAACATGGTGACGGCCTTTGCCGCCACCGTGATGGGGCTGTCCATCAGCGTCGTCGCCTACCTGATCGGGGCCGTCCGCGAGGACTGGGTCCGGGCCGACACCGAGGCGCTGGCCTTCCACGCCGAGCGCCTGTCGCGCGCCGAGACGACCGCGGCGCGGAGGGCGTCGTGAAGTTCGTGCACCGCCGCCGCCTCGCCCATCACGGGCCGCCGCCCGGCGCCGACGAGGACCCGCTGGCCGGCATCGCCAACCTCTTCGATGTCAGCGTCGCCTTCATCGTCGCGCTGCTGATTGCGCTGTTCGCACTCTTCTCGGCGGGGTCGCTGCTCGATCCATCCAGCAATGTCACCATCGTCAAGCAGAGCGACAACGGTGAGATGGAGATCATCACCAAGCAAGGTACCCAGGTGAAGGTGCAGAAGGTGACCGACAAGACGATGAGCGGGCAGGGGGTGCGACTGGGCACGGCCTATCGGCTCGGTGATGGGCAGGTCGTCTACGTGCCCGAGGGCGAGGCGCCCCCGCAATGATCGCTCGCCCCGCGCTGCGCCGTTGGCTGGTCGTGGCCATCGTCGTCTGGGCCGGCATGAGCGGACAGGCGAGGCAGGTAGCGGCGCCGCTGCGCCTGGCCTTCATCTACGGTGGCGGCGAGAGCAACGGCCCCATCGAACTGCTGCGGGCCATCCCGGACGCTGCGTTGACGGTCACGGCGTTCGCACCGGGGACCGGCGGCACCCCCCTGGCCGACGACACCGACCTCACCGCCTTCGACGTCGTCTTCATCGATGGCCAGATGGACGGACTGGCCCGACATGCCGCCCAGATCGCGGCTGCGAGCGCTCGCAGCCGTGTGGTGATGGTCGGCCCAACGGCGGGGCTCGCGAGCAATGTGGCGCTCGACCTGCACCCGTGGCTTGCCCAGTACTGGGCCAACCAGTCGCAGGACAACTATGCGAGCCTGGCCCGCTACCTGGCCACCCGTGTGGCGGCACGCCCACAGGCGGGACCGGCAGCACCAGCGCCGGTGGTGTATCCGGCCCAGGGCTTCTATCACCCTGATGCGTCGGCGCTGTTCGACTCACTCGAGGCCTACCTTGACTGGTACCGCGGCAGATCCAAGACCGCCAACCAGCACCAGTACGACCCGCAGCGGCTGACGCTCGGCCTCTTCTTTCACGTGACCACCTATCAGCAGAAGCAGCAGGTCCACGCCGATGCCCTGGTTCGTGCCATCGAGCGTCGCGGTCACAACGCCGTGGCGATGACCTTCCGGTCGAACCCGGTGGTGACGGCGTTCGAGCGCGACGGCCAGTCGGTGGTCGATGCGCTGATCTTCGTTGGCTCCACCTTGTCGCTGCGCGACCGTGAGACCAGCCTCGCCGACGCGGCGCGGCTCGGCGTGCCGGTGCTTGGTGCGTTCCATCACTCGAGCATGGACCGTCAGGCCTTCGCCGCCTCGCTCACCGGCCTGCACCCGTCGCTGACCCCGGCGGTGGTCGATGCCGAACGCGAGGGCCGCTTCGAACCGATCGTCATTTCGGGCAAGGGGGCGCCAATCGGCGATCGGTCGTTCATCGAGGTGTTCCCCGAGCAGGTGGAGTGGCGCGTTGATCGCGCGCTGGCGTGGGCCACCCTGCGGCGCCTGCCCAATGCACGGAAGCGCGTGGTGTTCACCTACTGGAGCGAAGGGGGCGGCAAGGCCAATATCGGTGGCGACCCCGACGACTTCCTCGACGTGCACGGTTCACTCGAGACACTGCTGGCCGACCTGCGCGGTCGCGGGTACGACCTGGGCACCGGTCCGCTGCCCGACCGGGAAGCGCTGGCTCGACGGATGGCGCTCAGCGCCTCCAACGTCGGCAACTGGGCGCCCGGCGAACTGGCGGCGCGCGTGGCCTCGGGCGCGATGCGGCTGATTCCCGAGGCGACCTATCGCACCTGGTTCAGCGGACTGCCGGTCGAGCGCCAGCGCGAGATCACCGAGATGTGGGGCCCACCGCCCGGCAACGTGATGGTGCACACCGACGCGGCCGGTCGCCGCTTCCTGGTGATTCCCGTCATCGAATACGGCAACGTGCTGATGGCACCGCATCCCGACTGGGGGCAGCAGCAGAACCCACAGGCCCTGATGGCGGTGAAGGCGCTGCCGCCGCACCACCATTACCTGGCGTTCTTCCTGTGGCTCCGGCACGAATGGAAGGCCAACGCGTGGGTGAGCCTGTTCACCAACACCTCGCTGCAGATGGGGAAGTCTGAGGGTCCCGCCGCCAACGAGCACGTCGCCTTGCTGCTCGGTGCGCTGCCGCACATTCACCCCGAACGGCTGGGGTCGAACGGTTCCCCCGGCAACAAGCGCAAGACGATGGCGCTGACGGTGGGCTGGTACAACCTGGTGGCGGCCTCCGACACGGTGGAGGAGACCTTCGAGCTCCGCGCGCGGCTGGCCCGGTTCGCGGCCCAGGAAGACCCGGAGCTGCGCCGCGATGCCGAGCCGCTGATCCGCAGCGAGGTCGTCCGCACCGGACTCGGTCGCTTGGTCGACGGCGAGGTCGCGACGCTGCCGATCGACGCGCTGGTGACCCAGGTGCGGGCGCGACTCAACGAGATGGATCGCGCCATGGGCCCCTCGGGCAGCAAGATCCTGGGTGAGGCACCCACGGGCAAGGTGCTCGCCGACATGGTGACGGCGATGATCGGCCTCGAGCTGCGGCAGGCGCTGGCGCCGCTGACCGCCGATCCCTTCGTGGCCGCACGCCGAATCGTTGGCGCCATCATCCTCGACGGCCGTGCCCCGCAGGATGCGCTCTTGGCCGAAGTCGGGCAGACGAGTCCGGCCGCCGAGCAGCAGCTGGCGCTGGCGCACGACTACGCCGCGCGACTGCGGACCGCGCCGCGCGAGACCGAGGCGCTGCTGGAAGTGCTCGAGGGCCGCTGGATTGATCCGGGGCCGATGGATGAGCCGATCCGCAAGCCCGACGCGCTGCCGCCCGGGCGTTCGATCTACAACTTCGATCAGGCCGCCATCCCGACGCCGGAAGCCGAGGCGATTGGCCGCCGCCAGGCCGAGGCGCTGATTGCCGCCCATCGCGAGAAGAACGGCGGCGTCTATCCAACCAAGCTGGCGTTCGTGATTTTCTCGAGCGCGATCGCGCGCAACCACGGCGTGGTCGAAGCCCAGGCGCTGCATCTGCTCGGTGCGCGCCCGGTGCGCAACGTGCGCGGCGCGGTGACCGGCGTCGAGCTGATCTCGCGCGAAGAGCTGGGGCGCCCTCGGGTCGACGTGCTGCTGACAACCAGCGGCACCTACCGCGATCACTACCAGGACAAGGTGGACCTGATCGCCGAGGCCGCCAGACTGGCGGCGGCCAGTCCGGAACCCGACAATCCGGTGGCCGCTTCGACCCGGGCCACCGCGGCGGCCCTGCAGGCACAGGGGGAAACCCCTGAACGGGCTGAAGCCCTCGCACGGGCCCGCGTGTTCTCCCCGGCGCCGGGGTCGTACTCACCCAACATCCAGTTTCTCGCCAAGGCGGGTGATCAGCGCGGCGATGAAGCGCGGATGGCCGAGCTCTACACCAGCCGACTCAGCCATGCCTATGGCGCCGGGCTCTACGGCGAGGCCGGCCGCGCCACCTTCGAGCAGCAGGTCGGCCGCATCGACGCGGCCACCCTGCAACGCGACAGCAATGTCAACGGCATGCTCGACCATCCGATGTCGGCCGGCTTCCTCGGCGGACTCAACCTGGCGGCCCGCGCGGTCACCGGCCGCGATGTCGACCTGTATGTCAGCAACCTCCGCGACATGGAGAACCCGGTAATCGAGCCGGCTGCCCGCGCCATCCAGAACGAGCTGCGCACGCGCTACTTCAACAAGGCCTGGCTCAAGGACCAGCAGGCGCACGGCTACGACGGCGCCCGCACCATGATGTTCCTGACCGACCACCTCGACCTCTGGGACGCCACGGCGTCTGACACGGTGGCGAGCGACGACTGGGCCGAAGTGAAACAGGTCTACGTCGATGACACGCTTGGCCTCGACATTGACGCCTTCTTCGAACGCCACAATCCGCACGCGCAACAGGCGCTGCTGGCCAACCTGCTGGGCGCCGCCGACCGCGGCTACTGGCAGGCCAGCGCCGCAGACCTGTCACAGGTGGCCACGCGCTTGGCCACCAGCATGGCCGCCCACGGGGCGGTGTGCCAGGCGAGCGTCTGCCGCAACTCGGCACTGACCGCACTCGTTGGCGAGGCGCTGGCGGGCGTCGCCAACGGTGCAGAGCTGCTGGCCGGCTACGAGTCGGCGATTGCCCGCGCGACCACGCCGGCGCCCGGGGTGGCGCCACGGTCATCCATCACGTCGGCGGCCGGTTCGGCACCCGGTGCCCCTGGCGCGGACGGGTTGCCGGCAGCCCCTGCCATGGCCGCGACCGCTCCGCCAACGATTGCCGGTCGGGTGATGGAAGAGACAATCATCGCGACGCTCGATACGGGCTCGCCACCCGACGCCGCCTCGGCCGCGCGCTGGGCGGCATTGTCGGGCCTCGCTCTCGCCCTGTTGGCTACCGGCTGGTTTCGTCGCGCCGATTGAAGCGGACACGCGCCAAGCCGGTATGCCGGGAGACATGAACAGGCTCCTCCCATGTTCTGCGGCGAGGGGCGAAATTCGGACGAAACACGGCGTCAGCGTCTGGTAACGCCGATTCTGTCACTTCAGACCCCGCTAATGCTCCTAATCAGCCCCCGCCGCACTTCACCGGCGTGGTCGGTTCGGTGAAGATGGCCGTGCCGCCGCGGAAGCCGCGGATCGCTTCCCACGTCGAGGACACCGTCTCGTACGAGTAGTTGCTGACGACACCGGTGCCCGGCTTCCCGACCGATTCGGCCAGTCCTGGAATTCTGTTCCACTGCAGTTGAATGCCAGCGGCGATCACGAGGAAGTCGTAACTGATGGGACCCGTCACCGCCGTCTGGACGACGCGGCGGTCAGGATCGATGGCGGTGGCCGCCTCCTGAATCCACGTCACCCCGTCGGGGATGAAGTCGGCCTCGTCTCGAGCCGAGTCCTCCTTCGGGAAGATCCCGCCGCCCACGAGGGTCCACAGCGGCTGGTAGTAGTGCGTGGCGGATGGTTCGACGACGGCGATGGAGCCGCCGTCCACGTGAGCGGCGAGCTGCGGCGCCACGGTCAGTCCGCCGGTGCCGCCGCCGATGACCAGGATCTCGTAGTGGCTGTTCACTGGACCGCTCCTTGTCAACTGCTGGACGACGACCGGGCCAACTGCGGCTCACCCAACCGTTGGCCGAAACGCTCCGCGAACGTGATGAGGAAGCCGAGCGCGCGCTGCACGTCGGGCTGGCCGAGCGCCTTCAGCAGGCCCATCGCACCGATCGCGGCTGGCGGTGCCGAGGCGGCATCGACCAGGGCCCGGCCGAGCTCACCGATCGTGCGCAGCGCCGCCGGATCGAGAACGCCCGACTGCAGCAGGGCCGCGAGCCCCCGCACTTTCTCCGGATCCATCGTCGCGCCGAAGCGCAAGGCGGCGCCCGCCCCGTTGAGCAGCCCCCGTTCGACATCGATGCCGCTATCGAGCGCCGTCTTCATGATCTCGTCGAACGAGTCACCGGCCACGGCCACCATCGCCGGTGCCTGGTGAGCCAGGACCACCAGAGGCCGCAAGGCATCGATGACGTCGCTCATCGACTGCATCCGGTCATTCAGCGCCTGTAGCGAGGCGGCGACGGTCGGCTCACCGCCGGGGGCCTGGGCCGCACGGCCCGTCGTGACATCTAGATTCGCCATGGCATCCCTCACGCGCTGGTGCCGACCTTCAGGTCGGGTTGATGGTAGTTCGCGAACAGGTCGTTCACCTCGACCGCCTGCAACCCGTGGCGTTCGAGCAGTGAGACGACTGCCGCCGCGCGCGCGCCGCTGTTGCACTGCACGAGGAGCGGTGTGTCACGAGGCAGGGTGTCGAGGTGGAGCGGCACGCGGGTGTGGGCCACGTGGATGGCGTCCGGCACGTGCCCCGCCTCGAACTCGACACCGCCACGGACGTCGAGCACGCGACCCTGACCGCTGGCGCGGCGCGCCTCCATCTGGCCCATGTCGATGACCTCGGTGCGACTGAGCGACCCGCCGCCGCGCTCGAACGCAGCGAGCATGTCGGGGGTGAGGTAGCCGGCGATCCGGTCGAGCCCGACGCGAATCAGCGCGCGCACGGCCTCGTCGAGGCGGCTCTGGTCCACGAGCAAGTAGATCGGCGTGTCCTCGTTGACGTACGACCCGGCAATCGAGCAGAACTGGTAGTCGAGCTCGGCCAGGATCGAACCGGCGAGATGCCCGCCGAAGTAGGCCTGCCGTTGGCGGGTGTCGAGCACGACGACATCGCTCCGGTGCTGAAGGCCGGCGACGGCGGCCGGCTCGACGCGCGGAGGCGCTGGCAGCACCGGCAGCAGCGCCGGTCCGCGCCGGTTGTCGCGTTTCATGCGCGCGAAGTAGAGGGGCGGCTCGGGCTGGCCGGCGAGGATGAAGTCCACGAACGTCTGCTCGTCGGAGGCGGCCTGGATGGACCGGTTGGTGCGCAGCTCGTAGCCGACCGTCGACGTGGGAACGTCGCCGAGCGACTTCCCGCAAGCACTGCCCGCCCCGTGCGCCGGCCAGACCTGCAGGAACTCCGGCAGCGGCCGGAACTCGTGCTGGATGGATCCGTATTGCGCGCGCGCCG
>Ga0105046_10011139_pt1 | contig 13999 bp, 11 predicted proteins | sample MAT03_FD_78385 | JGI IMG/M metagenome (GOLD analysis project Ga0105046, IMG submission 78385) | Freshwater microbial communities from Lake Fryxell liftoff mats and glacier meltwater in Antarctica - MAT-03 (megahit assembly) | ecosystem: Environmental > Aquatic > Freshwater > Ice > Liftoff... | reverse complement strand
TTACGCCTTCATCGGCCATGTACGCGGCGGCCTGGCGCATGCCACGGTACTGGCCTGCGCAGGTTTTGGCGCCATCTGCGGCTCGTCGATTGCCACCGCTGCCACGATGAGCAAGGTGGCCTACCCGCAGATGAAGCGCCTGGGCTATGCCGACTACCTGAGCACCGGCGTGATTGCCGCAGGCGGCACGCTGGGCATCATGATCCCGCCCAGCACGATCCTGGTCATCTACGGCATCGTCACCGAAACCAACATCGGCAAACTCTTCGCTGCCGGCGTTATTCCTGGCCTGCTGTGCGCTTTGCTGCTGATGGCCGGTGTGGCTTTCATGACCTGGCGCGACCCCACCGCGGGCCCGGCCGGCGAGCGCACCAACTGGCGCCAGCGCTGGGCGGCCCTGCGCGACATCTGGGGCGTGGTGGTGCTGATGGTGGTGGTGCTGGGCGGCATCTACGGCGGTGTTTTCACGGCCACCGAAGGTGCAGGCATCGGCGCCTCGGGTGCTTTCTTCTTCGCGCTGGCGCGCCGCGCTTTGAGCTGGAAAGTGCTGTATCAGGTGCTGGTGGAAAGTGCACGCACCACGGCGATGCTGTTCACGATCCTGATTGCCGCGATGCTGTTTTCAGGTTTCATCAACTTCACCAGCATGCCGGGTGACCTGAAAGACTGGATCCTGCACCTGGGCCTGAGCCCTTTGATGGTGGTCGGCGCGATGATGCTGATCTATGTGCTGCTGGGCACCATCATGGAAGAGCTGAGCATGGTGCTGCTGACGATTCCGGTGTTTTTCCCGATCGTCATCGGCCTGGGTTTCGACCCGGTCTGGTTTGGGGTGCTGGTGGTGCTGGTGGTGCAGATCGGCCTCATCAGCCCGCCGGTGGGCATGAACCTCTTTGTGCTGAACGCCTTGCTCAAGGGCGTGCCACTGAGCCAGATCTTCCGCGGCGTATGGCTGTTCGTGGCTGCGCTGGTGGTGGCGCTGGTGCTGGTGCTGGAGTTTCAGGGGCTGGCGCTGTGGCTGCCCGGCTTCATGCGCTGAGGTTGCAAAGTGTGGCAGCGCTTCAGGCCAACCTGCGCGCCCGGCCAGAGACCGACTTCCAACGCCACCACAGCCGCCAACCCAACAAGGCGGCAATGACAGCAGCGTAGACCGCCACCTCGGCAAAGTCGTTCTTGGCGCTGCGCATCCAGAAAAAGTGCAGCACCGCCAGCAGCGCGGTGGCATAGATCAGCCGGTGCAGGACCTGCCAACGCCGCGCGCCCAGGGCCTTGATGGCGCGGTCGAACGAAGTGGCGGCCAGAGGCAGCATCGTCAGCAAAGCGGCGCTGCCGACCAGGATGAAAGGCCGCTTGATGATGTCCCGAACGATCGCAGACAAGTCCAGCCCCATGTCGAGCCAGGCAAAAGACAAGAAGTGCAGACAGCCGTAGGCAAACGTGAACAGGCCGAGCATGCGGCGCAAACGGGCCAGCCAATGCCAACCGCTGAACTGCCGCAGCGGGGTGATGGCCAAAGTCAGGCACAGAAACCGCAAGGTCCAGTCGCCCGTGGATCGGATCAAGGCCTCGGCCGGATTGGCACCCAGCCCATCGTTGACCGCACCCCAGACCAACCAGGCCAAGGGCCCCAGGCTGGCAAGAAACAACAGCGGCTTGACCCAGCCCGCCATCAGCCGACGGGCCGGCTCATGGACAGCCGGTGTGGCGATCATGGCGCGTGCTCGGCGTGCGGTCGCAGTTTCAGTAGAACTTCTTCAGATCCATGCCGGCGTACAACTGCCCGACCTGCGGCTCATACCCATTGAACATCTGGGTCGAGCGCTTCTTGGCAAACAAGCCGTCTTCGCCAATGCGCCGCTCGGTCGCCTGACTCCAGCGCGGGTGGTCGACCTGGGGGTTGACGTTGGAGTAGAAGCCGTACTCGCTGGGCGCAGCCAGCTCCCAACTGGTTTTGGGCTGCTTTTCTACAAAACGAATCTTGACCAGCGACTTGCCACTCTTGAAGCCGTACTTCCAGGGCACGACCAGGCGCAGCGGCGCACCATTCTGGTTGGGCATCACGTGGCCGTACAAGCCAAAGGCCAGCATCGTCAGCGGGTGCACGGCCTCGTCCATCCGCAAGCCCTCCAGGTAGGGCCAATCGAGCACCGACGAGCTGAGCCCCGGCATCTGCGCGGGGTCGGCCAGCGTCACAAATTGCAGATAACGGGCGTTACCGGTGGGTTCGACGCGCTTGATCAGCTCAGCCAGAGAAAAGCCGACCCAGGGGATCACCATCGACCAGCCTTCGACACAGCGCAGCCTGTAAATGCGCTCTTCCATCGGCGCCAGCTTCAGCAGCGTTTCGATGTCGAGGTTGCCGGGCTTCTTGACTTCGCCTTCAATCGCCACGGTCCAGGGACGGATCTTCAGGGCGCCGGCGTTGCGCAGCGGGTCGCCCTTGTCGGTGCCGAACTCATAAAAGTTGTTGTAGGTCGTGATGTCGCCCCAGGCGGTGGCTTTTTCAACCGTGTTGGCGCCCGGCACGCTGCTGCGGGCGCCCGGCAGCGCCTTGCCTTTGGGCGGCGGCGCCGGCTGGGCCACGGCCAAACCTGGCGCCAACGCGCTCAACCCCAGGCCGACGCCCAGGCCCACCCCCTGCATCCATTGCCTGCGGTTGGCATACACCTCTTGCGAGGTGATCTCGCTCGGCATGGAGTGAACGTCAGCGCGGTGTTTGAGTAGATGCATGGTCTTCAACGATGGGTCGGTGATCAAACGGGGTGGGCCGGCGCGCCCGCGCGAGCGCGCCCGGACTCGCGCTCTCACAGGGTCGGTCTGAAAGCACAAGAGCTTACTGTCGCCGCATGCAGCTTCACAGCCAACCCGAGCCTCTCACAAGCGAAAAGGCCGACTGAAAGCCGGCCCTTTGAATACGATCACAGCGCAGATTGCCGGCGCAACAAATACGCTCAGCGCAGGCCTGCCGCGAAGTCGGACACCGCCTTGATCTCGGCGTCGTTGAGTTTGTAGGCAATCGCACTCATCTGCGCGTTGTTGGCCCTCAAACCCGACCTGAAGGCGAGCAATTGCGCCTCGGTGTACTCCGCATGCTGGCCCGCCATGCGTGGGTACTGGGCAGGAATACCCGCTCCGTTGGGGCTGTGGCAACCGGCACAGGCTGGAACGGCCTTGTTGCTGATGCCGCCGCGCCAGATGCGCTCGCCCAGAGCGACCGTCTCTTTGTTTCTGGCGAACCCGGGTTTTGGCTCTTTCGAAGCATAGAAGGCAGCGATGTGCCTCATGTCATCTTGAGACAAGCCCGCTGCCATGCCTTGCATGATTGCATTCTTGCGTTTGCCGGACTTGTATTCGGTCAGCTGCTTGACAAGGTACTCTGGATGCTGTCCCTGCAGAATCGGGTTGGCTGGTGAGCCGCGTGTGCCGTCGGCTGCGTGGCAAGCCATGCAGGATGCGGCGAGTTGCTGGCCTTTGGCCAGATCGGCCTTGAAACTGGAGGGAGTGCCTGCAGCCTGGGCCGGGCTGATCAACAAGGCGCCAAGCGCCAGAGCAGAGAGAACAGAAGACAACGTCATGCAAGAGCTTTCGAGCGGGGCGGCAGATGATGGGCGAACCTGGGTCGGCGAACCCGGGTGGGGAAATCGCAAGCGTCCCGTATGGAGGCGGCGCCCGGCCCGCCCCAGCAGGAATAGTCGGCCCGTACTGCGCACACAGGCCTTCCCGAACCACTACAACGCCGAATTTTACAATGTCTCATGAAAAAAACTGTCGAAGCTGTTTCCCCCGCCGTCAAGGCCGCTTTGGGCTGGTGCCACGGCGCGCGCTTTCTGACCACGGCAGCGCAGCTCAACCAGCTGCCGGTGACCGAGTTGCCGGAAATCGCCTTCGTCGGGCGCAGCAACGCCGGCAAGTCCACCGCCATCAACAGCCTGGCGCAACGCAAACGGCTGGCTTTTGCCTCCAGGACGCCGGGCCGCACCCAGCACATCAACCTCTTTGAGCTGGGCCCCAAACTCGCGGCCAACGCACTGTGGGCCGACCTGCCGGGTTATGGCTACGCAGCGGTGGAGCGCGCGGCCAAACTGCGCTGGCAAGCGGTGATGTCGGACTATCTGCAGTTGCGCCGCAACCTCGACGGCGTGGTGCTGCTGATCGATTCCCGCCAGGGCTTCACAGACCTGGACCAGCGGCTGCTGGCGTTGCTGCAGCCGCGTCTGGTCAATGGCCAGGTGCGGCTCTTGGCCGTGCTGACCAAGGCCGACAAACTCAACGCCAGCCAGCGCCAACTGGCGCTGAGCGCAGCACAGGAAGTGCTGGCAGAGATCAGCACCGATGAGGCCGACATCGGCCTGATGTTGTTTTCTGCGCTCTCCAATCAGGGGTTGGGGGACATGGCAGAAGCACTGCACCGCTGGGTGATGCAGCCACGCACTGCAGTGGCTGCATCACCCAGCGGTGTGCTTGCGCACGAGACGGCGCTTGACGACGGCGCAGCAGCGGCTGCAGCCTTGCAAGCACCCGAGGCCAAAGAGGACTGCTGATGATTCAGTCATTCGACCTGCACCTGCCGCACGGCATCTCATGGGCCTGCAGGCGCGCCGCAGCGGCCGAAGTGGTCGACAGCGGGGGTACCGCCGCTGGCGGTCCGCGCGTGATGCTGTTGCACGGCTTTCCAGAGGCTGCCTTTGTGTGGGACGAGGTGCTGGAGTTGTTGGCCGCCGCGCAGCCCACGATGTGGGCCTTTGCACCCAATCTGCGGGGCTATCCAGGCTCCAGCTCACCGCCCGAGGTCGAGGCTTACCGGGCACGGCCGCTGGTCCAGGATCTGCTGGCGGCCATCGATGCCACCGGCGGGCCGCTGGACCTGTTGGTCGCACACGACTGGGGTGGCGCGCTGGCCTGGAACCTGGCTGCGCAGCATCCTGAAAAACTCAAGCACCTGCTGATCCTGAATTCGCCACACCCGGCGACCTTCTTGCGCGAGTTGCGCCACAACCCGGCGCAGCAGGCCGCCAGCGCCTACATGAACTTCTTGTGCAGGCCCGATGCAGAGCAACTGCTGGCCGCCAATGATTACGCACGGCTGTGGCCATTCTTCGGCAGCCCTGCATGGATGACGCCGCAAATCAAGGCCGCCTACCGGGCTGCATGGTCGCACCCCGCAGGGGGTTTGACGGGGCCGTTGAATTACTACCGGGCATCGCCATTGCGCCCCGCCATGGGCCCTGCTGACACGCTTCACACCTTGGAGCTGCCAGACCGGATCGTCACCGTGCAGGTGCCCACCACGGTGCTGTGGGGCGACAAGGACGCGGCATTGATGCCCAGCTTGCTGGACGGGCTGGCGCAATGGGTACCCGACCTGCAGGTGCAGCATCTGTCCGCAGCTTCACACTGGCTGGTGCATGAACAGCCGCGAACGGTGGCGCAGACGATCCTGAGATTGCTGCCGAGCGAGTGAGCCTGGGCCGGGCCGAAGTCCGCTCATCGCTCTGCGCTTATCGCTCTGCGAGTCTCTGCGCTCTGCGCTGTTGCGCCGCAGAGCTGTCGAACCGTCACGACACAGTGGTCGCAAAGGCCGTCCAGGCGCCATCAAGCCGCCTGGCTGCGCAACTGTTCATGCACCCTGGCAGCAGCGCTGCCGACAATCGAACGCGGCAACAAGCTGCGCAGCAACTCGGCCTGGTACAGCATCACCAGCGCGCGCCTGCGGATGGCCCAGGTCTGGCCCGAGACAGTGTCGCCAAACAGCACCACCTGGCGGTCTTCGCCCAGCCACAACACCTGGGCATGGTGCCACTGGCCAGCGATGAAGATCCGGCTCCAGTGGCCCAGTTGCAAAGCTTGCAGCCAATGTGTGGCTTGCGCTGTGCTGGGCGCGCGGTCTTCGGCGGCGTCCAGCAACGCACCTGGCACGGTGTCAAGCTCGGTCACGCCCAGTGTGCCCAGCAAGGTGTCCCCGGGGTCGGCGCCTGCGCTCAGGCGCACCTCGAGCGTCTGCAACGTCGAAGCCTGCGCCTGCACCTTGACCAGGCGCTGCTGCAATCGACGCTGCAGATAGTCTTGCAGCCGGGTCAGCGCTGCTGCGTACAACGAAGCGTTCTGCTCTGCGGTCTGCTCCAGACGCCGGATCAGGATGGCAGCCACGCGCATCAGGCGCAACCGCTCCGGGTCGTTGGCAGGGGGGCTGAGCTCGGCTGCAAAAGCCAGGCAATTGATGAGTCGCCAAAGCGGGTGCTTGTCGCGCTCCATCAGCCCGGGGTCGAGTGCCGCCAGGCGCAGCGCCGGGCGCTGCAGTTGGCGCAGCAGCGCCAGCACGTCAGCAGGCAAGCGTCGGTCCAGCGTCATGGCTTCGAACAGGTGCTCGATCAAGGAGACCGACTTGGCAATCAAAGCGTGGCTGCTTGGGTGGCGTGGATGGCGCGGGTTGCCATCGGCAGCGGCATCGGACGCAGCCGAATCGGCAGGTGGGTGGACGAACAGACCGAGATCGATGTCCAGCTCGGCCACAGGCGTCGGCAAGGGTGCTGCGCCTGAACCCGGCACTGAGGCGAACGGCCGCGAAAACGGCTGCTGCAACGGCTGCCGTTGCGCGGGCATGGCGTTGCGCACGCTGTGCAGATCGGGGCTGAAGGTGATGTTCAGTTGACGGCTCTGGCGAGCACCGCCGGGCAACACCAGCGTGCGATGCGCAGCAGGTTTGACGCCGCGCGCCTCCAGCCGCGAGCAGGCGGCGGCGTAGCTGCGCCGAAGCAACTGCGCCAGAGGCTCGGCCGCCTGGCGCAAAAACTCGACCTGGTTGGACTTGGGCAAAGGCAGCGTCGCTGCAACGGCCCACACCGCACGCGCATACACCGCAGCCTGAAAAGGGTTGGCGTCGCGTGCCACATCCATGTCGCCGACCAGCGCTGCGGTGAAGGTCTGCAACTCTCGCAGTTCGTGTTCAGCCACCACTTGCACGGTTTCAATCGCGTGGGCCAGCGCGACGTCGGTCGCCACGGCGTCTTCTTCAACCAGAGACAGGGCAGCAAACTGCAGCCTGCGCCGCTCGCGAGCGCCGACCTGGCCCGCATGTGTGGCCGCCACCTGGGCCCGCAGGCTGTCCACAAAGGTCTCTGCCAGAGCTTCGCGATAGCGCAGCGCGCAACTCACTGCGTCGACGGCGCGCGCACGCTGCAACGGCGAATAGCCAGAAACCGGCGCCTGGCTGAGCGTGCCGTTGGCCAGCGCCTCCAACAACTGGTTGAACAACAGCGGCGCGCGCAGCAGTTCGTCGTCGATGAACTGCTGCAGCTCGCTGCAAGCTTCGATGTGGCCCATGGCGCCCGATTGTTGGGCCACGAGCTGCTGTTCAAAGCTCAAATAGACGGCTGCTCACGGCCCAGTTCAGGGCTGGGCGCAACCACAGCCCACTGCACCGCGAACGCCCAAGAATGCGTACATCGGGCCTCAATCCAAGAACTTCGGCACAGCCCATGAAAAAGAGCCTGCGGATCGCTCCACAAGCTCTTGGGCTGGATCGCCAGAGCTTTGACGCCAGCGCCTTGTTGCGCCGTCGTCAAGCCTGCTGCGCTCCGGACTTACATGTCCATGCCGCCCATGCCACCCATACCACCCATGCCGCCACCCATGCCGCCGGCGCCAGACTCTTCCTTCGGCGCTTCGGCCACCATGGCTTCGGTGGTCAGCATCAGCGATGCCACAGAGGCTGCGTTCTGCAGCGCGGTGCGGGTCACCTTGGTCGGGTCCAGAATGCCCATCTCGATCATGTCGCCGTAGGTGGCGTTGGCTGCGTTGAAGCCGTAGTTGCCCTTGCCAGCCAACACTGCGTTGACCACCACACTCGGCTCGTCACCGGCGTTTTGCACGATGATGCGCATCGGCTCTTCGCAAGCACGCATGACGATGCGGATACCAGCTTCCTGGTCGCTGTTGTCACCCTTGATGGTGCCAGCAGACTGACGGGCACGCAGCAGCGCCACGCCACCACCGGCCACGATGCCTTCTTCCACTGCAGCGCGGGTCGCGTGCAGGGCGTCTTCGACACGTGCCTTCTTCTCTTTCATCTCGACTTCGGTGGCAGCACCGACCTTGATGACGGCGACACCGCCAGCCAGCTTGGCCACGCGCTCTTGCAGCTTCTCGCGGTCGTAGTCGCTGGACGCTTCTTCGATCTGCACACGGATCTGCTTGACACGGGCTTCGATGTCACCAGCAACACCGGCGCCGTCGATCAGCGTGGTGTTCTCTTTGGCCACTTCAATGCGCTTGGCTTGACCCAGGTCGGCCAGCGTGACTTTCTCAAGTGTCAGGCCCACTTCTTCAGCGATGACCTTGCCGCCCGTCAGGATGGCGATGTCTTCCAGCATGGCTTTGCGGCGGTCGCCGAAGCCAGGGGCCTTGACTGCCACCACTTTCAGGATGCCGCGGATGGTGTTGACGACCAGAGTCGCCAGCGCTTCGCCTTCGACTTCTTCAGCAATGATCAGCAGCGGACGGCTGCTCTTGGCGACTTGCTCCAGCGTGGGCAGCAGATCACGGATGCTGCTGATCTTCTTGTCGTACAGCAGCACAAATGCGTTCTCTAGGATCGCGCTTTGCTTCTCTGGATTGTTGATGAAGTACGGGCTCAGGTAGCCGCGGTCGAACTGCATGCCTTCAACGATGTCGAGCTCGTTGTCCAGGCTCTTGCCGTCTTCAACGGTGATCACGCCTTCTTTGCCGACCTTGTCCATCGCTTTGGCAATGATCTCGCCAATCGACTCGTCAGAGTTGGCAGAGATGCTGCCGACCTGGCTGATCTCTTTGCTGGTGGTGGTGGCCTTGCTGGCCTTCTTCAGCTCGGCGGTCAGGGCCGTCACGGCCTTGTCGATGCCACGCTTCAGGTCCATCGGATTCATGCCGGCAGCCACGTACTTCATGCCTTCGCGCACGATGCTCTGCGCCAGCACGGTCGCCGTGGTGGTGCCGTCACCGGCGTTGTCGCTGGTCTTGGAAGCCACTTCCTTGACCATCTGCGCGCCCATGTTCTGCAGCCGGTCCTTGAGTTCGATTTCCTTGGCCACGGACACACCGTCCTTGGTCACGGTCGGCGCGCCGAAGCTGCGCTCTATCACCACGTTGCGGCCTTTGGGGCCCAGGGTCACTTTGACTGCATTGGCCAGGATGTTGACACCCTCAACCATGCGGTGGCGCGCATCGGCGCCGAAAATTACGTCTTTTGAAGCCATTTTTTACTATCTCCAGTATCTGGTGGGAAGGGGCGAATTATTTCTCGACGACGGCGAAGAGGTCTTCTTCACGCATCACGAGCAACTCGTCGCCATCGACCTTGACGGTCTGGCCGCTGTACTTGCCGAACAACACACGATCGCCGACCTTGATGTTGAGGACCACGAAGTCACCCTTGTCATTGCGCTTGCCCGGGCCGACGGCCAGAACCTCGCCTTGATCAGGCTTTTCGGCGGCGTTGTCGGGGATGACGATGCCGGAGGCGGTCTTGGTTTCTTGTTCGAGACGCTTGACGATCACGCGATCGTGCAAAGGACGAAGTTTCATTTGAGCTCCTTGGGAGACGGTTGAATATGGCAGCTGACGAAGTCAACTCCCGCTGGGATGGGTAGGAAAGCTAAACTTTGGTATGGACAGCTGAGGCATTGACCTGCCCCTGACCTACCCTTTGAGCTGTCGTTAGCACTCATGTGCAACGAGTGCTAGCAATTGATTATAGGGGTCAATCTTCAGCCTTCAAGGGGTGGGGCTGCGCGAATGAGGCAAAAGGCCTGATCAGGGTCAACCCGCAGCCGGGCCATCCAGTCGGGGCGGAGCGGCATCGATGCCGGCCAAGGTCCACTGCCCACTGCCCACTGCCCACTGTCCGCTGTCCGCTGTCCGCTGCCCGCTCCCCGCTGCCCGCTGCTCTGCCCATCTCGACGATCAAGCCTGACCGCCCGCCACCGCGTGGCCCTGTGCGCGCCAGCGCAGCATGCCGCCGGCCAGGTTGGCCACCTGCGTCCACCCTGCTTTGTGCAGCAGCTGATAGGCCTGCGCTGAGCGCGCGCCCGAACGGCACACGGTGACCAATGGCCGCAGCGGGTCCCCGGGCCCGGCAGCAGTCTGCTCATCCTCTGCCCCGGACGGATGGGCCTTCAACCACTGCGCCAGCTGCGCCATCGGCATCAGCCTGGCGCCTGGAATGCGGCCCAGCGCCCCCGAAAATTCATCCATCTCACGCACATCCAGCACCTGCACTCGCTGCAGCCGCTCTTCCAGGGCCTCGGGGCTGAGCTCCCAGACACCCCCGAAGCTGTAGGTCAGCGGGGCCCAGGTGGGCTGCTCGGGCGGCGCCTGGCCATCGGCGGGTTCGCCGCAGCGCAGATTGGCGGGTACTGCCACATCGATCAGCTTGGGGTGCGGCAAACCCAGATGCGCCATGTAACCCGCAAAGTCTTCTGCACTGGCGTCACCGCCCAGACGTGGGTTGAAGCGGCGCTCTTCATCGACGCTGCTGACCGTCAAACCCCGGTAGTCGTGTGCTGGATAGACCAGACAAGCAGCCGGCAAACCCAGGATCTGCCTGTGTACCGACTCGAACAACTGCGGCGCACTGCCCTGCTGGAAATCGGTGCGGCCGCAGCCACGAATCAACAACGCGTCACCTGTGAAGACCATGCTGTTGTCGTCCAGCACATAACTCATGCAACCGCTGGTGTGGCCAGGCGTTGACCGCGCCTGCAGGTAGCGGCTGCCAAATGTGATCCGGTCACGATCCGACAAAGAGCGCGTGGCGCCAGCAGCACCTGCGGCTGCAGACAACACGATCTCGCAGCCACTGCGCTGTCGGTGCAGCCAGGCGCCAGTGACGTGGTCGGCATGCACGTGGGTGTCGAGCGTGGCCACCAGCGTCAAGCCCAACTCACGCAACAAGGCGCTGTCGCGTGGCACCTGCTCAAAGACGGTGTCGATCAAGACCGCCTGACCCTGGTCGGCCAGCAGATAGGTGTAGGTCGAAGAAACGGGGTCAAACAGTTGGCGGAAGATCCACATCAAGTGCTCCTGGGTTCAGGATGTTCAAAAAAGGGAGTTGGGCCTGCGCGATCTGGGCGCGACACAAATACAAGCCGAGCGCAACCCGGGCGCGACTGAGCTGCGACCACGGCGCAAGCGCGACAGCCCTATTTTGCGGGTCATGGCGACAATGACGCTGAGCCCCGTCAAGGAAGCCATCGGTGGCCCCAAGCTGCCACAGACGCCTCCGGCCCCGGCACGCTGACGGTGCCCGCCTCAGCCCCAAACAATCCAGGCAGGCCCATGCAAAGCAGCCGCGCAAGCCCCGGGCTGCTGCTGTCGCGCTGCAAAAGCGCCGCCAGCGCTTGGCTGCTGTTGCTCGCTCGAACGCCTGCACCACCGCCCTGTTCCATCCCCTGTCGCGACAGCTACCCAGCTTGTCGACACATCTTGCCAAACATGTTGCAGTTGATGCCCAGAAAGTCGCCATGCAACCCTACTGCAAGTGATGAGACATAATGCATGATTGACTGCACATTTTCCCTGGCCTACGGTGCAACCCGCGTCGCCTGCCAGTAAGCGCTTAAAGCCGCATGCAAATGGTTCTACCCTGGAACAGCGATGCTGCGCTCTACCCTGAGTCCAGCTTCATGGATGCCGGGTACAGGGGTGCCTATCCTGCTCGTGCCAGCACGCAGTTTCCTTATGGACGGGACAGTGGCACTTCGTTTTCAGCGCCGCAAGTGACAGGTGCGTATGCCGTGGTCAAAGCAGCGTACCGCAAATTAGGCTTGCCCTACCAAGTGGAATGGGCGTCTCTTTGGCTGCGCTCTTCAGCCAGTTTGGATGTCGAGGATTGCTTCGATCTGGCTAACCCCAAACGAAAGCACAAAGCCATTCGTTTCACGGCTCTCCCATGAAGACGGCCATGAAAACCGTGTCTTCTCGTACAGGTCTTATTCCCCTTGTGCGGCCTGGTGTCTTAGCATTTGCCGTTTTATTCGTCGCCTCATGCGGGGGAACGTCCCATGATTCGATGTGGGTATCCACGGTGATATCTGGTCAGGTTTGCGGCGACGACGGGAGGAGCGCAAAGCGTGTGATCAACACCAAGATAGTCCCAGGAAATACACCGGAAACATGCTACGAGCCAGGGTTTTTCCATGAATTCGACATCACCCGCTACCTACAGGCTGAGCGAATAGTTCCCTCGGAAACCCAGTGCGGCATCGTTCAGACGGGTCCTTTGACTGGCGCAAATCCCTTCTTTCCCGACCGCGCCTACCACTTCAAGGTTTCGGGCGATCAGGGTCGAGCAATGGTGGAGTCCGGCAGATTCACAACAAAGGCGTACTACGATGAAACCGAGGTTTTTTTCGAGGTGCGCTGCGACATCTTCGGGCTGGTTCAGCGGCCGTGACTTCTTGTAACGGACTTCTTCCTCTCGTGCGCTTTGGCGCCTTGGCATTGGCCGGTCTATTCGTCGCCTCATGCGGTGGTACTTCAGATGATTCGATTTGGGTATCGACTACCATCGCTGCGCGGTCCTGCGGTGACGACGGGAGGAGTGCACTGCGTGTAGTCGACACCAAGCTAATTTCTGGAAGCCCTCGCCAAACCTGCTACGTGCCAGTCACGGGAGATCAGGGCCGAGTCATGGTTGGCTCCGGCAAATTCACGACCAAAGAGTTTTATGACGAGACTGAGTACTTTGAATTGAGCTGCGACATCTTTGGATTGGTCAGACCGTCTTGACTTTGACCCGCTAGGTCTACGGAAACAGCGAAGTCGGCTCATGCATACAACGCTGTCAAGCCATGTCAGCGGAGTCCCTCAGGTGCGGCCAGCACGCACCAGCCGGCCCGGCCGCAGAGCAGTCACTTCACCCGCCAATTGCACCGGCTGCCCAGCCACCCAGGTGCCCAGGTAGCCGCTCGCTTTTTGCAAGAACCGCTTGCCCCCCGCCGGCAAATCACGCACCAGGTGCGGCTTGCCCAAGGCCAGCGCTTGCGGGTCGATCAGGTTCAGATCAGCGCGCTGGCCGACTGCCACGCGGCCACGGTCCCGCAGGCCCAGGTAATCGGCACTGCGGGCGCTGAGCATTTGCACCATTTGCTGCAGTGGCAACTTGCCTGCTTTGCGGTCGCGTGTCCAGTGGGTGAGCATGAACGTGGTGCTGCTGGCATCACACACGGTGCCGACATGGGCGCCGGCGTCGCTCAAGCCAAACAGCGCGCGGGGGTGCTGCAGCATCTGCTGCACCACGTCCAGGTTGCCGTCGTTGTAGTTGAAGATGGGGAAATAGACGAGGTGGCTGCCATCGCCAGCGCAAAAGTGGTCGTACAGCGCCTCCAGCGCCGTGCAGCCGCGCTGCTTGGCGCGGGCATAAAAGCTGTGGCGCACATCGGGCTCGTAGTCGGGCGATTCATCCAGCGCAAACATGCGCGCGCTGATCAGCTCGATGCGGGCCAGCAAGATGTCCACCAGCGGTGGCACGGGCGTGCCGTCGCCTGACACGCGGTCGCTCTTCTCAGCCAGGATGCGGGCCTTGCGCGCCGGGTCGCGCAGCGCTTGGGCGCGCTCGGCCAGCAGCAGCTGCGCCACCTCTTTGTAGCCCGGGAAGCCCATGAACGGGTGAAAGCTGGCGTCCAGACCGTTGAGCACGCCGATGCCACGCGAGGCAGTCTGCAGGTACACCGGCAGGCCTCTTGCCACAGCCGCCTCGACCCGCGCCTGGATCGCTTGCCACTGCTGACCACCGGGGTCGCGTTGCAGCCAGGTCATCGACAGCGGCCGGCCACTGGCCTGCGCCAGGGCCTCGACCAAATCAAATTCTGGCCCAAACCGCTCGGCGCCACGCAGCAGATCGAAGTCGCTGACCATCTGCACCACGCCGTGCTTCAAGCCCTGAAAAGCCTGCCCCAGGCCAACCAGTTCTTCCGCGCTGGCCTCGGAAGCCGGTGTCTCCAGCCCATGCGCGGTGCGGTGGTTG
>Ga0105046_10011138_pt1 | contig 14001 bp, 14 predicted proteins | sample MAT03_FD_78385 | JGI IMG/M metagenome (GOLD analysis project Ga0105046, IMG submission 78385) | Freshwater microbial communities from Lake Fryxell liftoff mats and glacier meltwater in Antarctica - MAT-03 (megahit assembly) | ecosystem: Environmental > Aquatic > Freshwater > Ice > Liftoff... | reverse complement strand
TCGCTAGAACCTAGCGGTCCTAGCTGGGGTTATTTCGCTAGAACCTAGCGGTCCTAGCTGGGGTTATTTCGCTAGAACCTAGCGGTCCTAGCTGGGGTTATTTCGCTAGAACCTAGCGGTCCTAGCTGGGGTTATTTCGCTAAAACCTAGCGGTCCCCTTCGAAATAACTTAGAAACTTTAGATTTACCGCAGAGGCTCGCAGGATATAGCAATAATCCAAATTTTGCTTTGCGTCCGTAGCGTAGGTTCGGCTGCCTTGGAACAGTAGTAACTCTTTATTCAAAAGTTCCTTTACTGCATCCATTCGTCAGAATAAACTTAGCAACAGAGTAAACACTTAATGCTTGAGCTAACACCCAAAGACTGTTTCCAATTGCCTAAGCTGCCATCTGTAATCGCGCTCGCTTGCGCGGATCGGGTGCGGCAAAACAGGCTATGTGAAAAGCTTAAGGAGATTCATGGCGTTGAATGTATCGAAAGATTTCAACTAGCAGCGCTATCGAGCCAAAGTTTTGCAGCGCTGGTAGATTCACTTTCAAACATGTCGCTGTTTTCTAAAACACGGCTTGTGGTAGTAGAGATTCCTGAGAAAAAAAATCAGCTAACTGAAAAACTCCTGGCCGTAGCAACGCTGCGCAACATCTCTGATGGCACAACTCTAATCATTCATTTTAAATCGCAGCCTCCAACCAAGGCAGTGCTTGCAGATTTACCCAAAGATGCAGCGTTAATAAAAATTGAGCTGCTTGAGAATGAAAAACTCGTTGCCTGGCTTGGACGTGAGGTTACGCGCTTAGGAGGCGCCGCTATCAACGCTGGCGCCTTAAAATTGATCGCTCAATACGCCGCAGGAGACATCGATGCAGCTTATCAGACCCTTGAGCAAATCGTGCTTTTTGCTGACGGCGAAACAATAACGGAGCAAACTGTGCGCAGCGTTGTTACGGTTATTCCAGAATCAGTCGAGTTTGCATTATTAGATCTTTTAGATAGCGGCGCACTTGCGCGAGCAGAGGCGTTTGCCGAGGCGCTACTAACACAAGGTTCTAGTGAATTTCTATTGCTATCCATGATTGCGCGCAATCAACTGCAAAGAGTCGCTGTCCGCGGCGGGCTCGACGCAAAAGTTCCAGACGAGGTGCTAAGGAACAGCTTAGGAATTACGCCATGGCTTTTTGATCGTGCAAAAAAATACGTCTTAAAGCCTAACCTGCCCTCGAAAAAACAAGTAATAGCCGCTATCGTTCGGGCTGACTCCCGCTTAAAAGGAAAATCCCTTGGATCGCAAGCAACACTCAGTGAATTATTTGCAAGCCTTCTCCCGACAACTGCAACACGCGGCACCGGTGCGGCGTCACCAAATGGCGCAAGCTCGAACAAACAAGCGAACGATAATGTTGGTCCTTCAAAGTTTGGCAGCGCTCTGTTTAGTGATACTGCAAGCGATCGATTCTAATGCTCAGCAAGAGAAGGCAGCTAACAGTGAAGCAGTCGCTGCCGAATCAGGCAGCAATGATTCAATCAGTCGTTTTAAGGGCTGGGATTATTTAGTTGAAGAACTTCTAAAAACTGGGCTTGATCGACAGCAAGTAGAGCCCCTTTTTTCATCGCCATTAATGCCTGAACGTGGTTTTATTCCGTTTGCCTCAAACCCACGTGAATCAGCGGATCTTTATAAGGGAATGCTTGTAAAGAGCAGAATCGCTGAGGCGCGTTCATGTTACCAAACACATAAAAAAATCTTAACTAAAATAGCGAAAACGCAGCACGTCCCTGCTCAAGTTTTAGCAAGCTTAATGTACGTAGAAACCGGCTGCGGGAAAAATCTGGGTAATCAGCTTGTATTTGCAAGGCTAGCAAGGCTTTCCGGTCTATCAGCTCCAGATAACGTCCTTTGGAATTTTAAAAGACTACGTGCGGCTGGCGAAAACGTAACCCTGGAATCAATTTCATTAAGGGCTAACTACCTTAAGGAAACGTTCCTTGAGCAATTGCCGGCACTAATCTCACTAAGTGCACGCGCCAAAATAAGCCCCTTCGACTTTAAAGGCTCTAGCGCCGGCGCCTTCGGGATACCTCAATTTTTACCGCTGTCATTTATCAAATACGGCACCGACGGTGATGGCGATCATAAAGTTAACCTTGAAACGATCTCCGATGCCGCAGCATCAGTTGCCACTTACTTGGTACGAAACGGTTGGAAGCCAACTAAAATGACCCGCAAACAAAAAATGGCAGTTTTATTCACCTACAATCGCAGCGAACCTTACGGTTCGGCCGTGTTGAAGATCGCTGAGAAACTTTACTAGGCTTACCATGGAAAGCAGGATTAATCTTTGGGTATGGAAAATCAATGAAAGTTTTCAAGGTTGTCCCCTCAAAAAGAATATTGTCTGTGGTGCAGTCCCCGTGAATCAAACATGACGCAATCTCTTCAGGTCTCGTGTTTCGTAGTCTATCCAATATCTGAGAAGTGCCGCCGTCGGTACGACCAGTGTTTAAATACTGCTCTGCCAACAAAAGCATTTTCTCAAGTCATACTAGTGATGATTGGTTGGGAAGATTTAGTGGTGGAGGCATAAGCGAAATCTGAGCAGCCTAGGATGCAGCGCGAAGCGCGGAGTCCCAGGTATCTTTACCCCAATTTTTGAGTCTTAGCCTGTCCCGCCGGAGCTGTGTGTGCAGAGAAAAATGATCCGAAGAGTGTGAAGGCGGATAGGGACGAAACCTCGGATCAAGAATTTGTGTCGTCCCTACAGGACTCAAAAATTGCGGGGAATCCCGATCCTGGGGTTTCGCTGCGCTGCACCCCAGGCTACTCAAATTTTGCGCCTTCAGCGCAACGGTCTGGATTTGATAAGTAATATCTAAGTGGAATATTTCTACAAAATACACCGGCTAGTTCTTCATAAAGCCCATAGAAAAAAATTTCTATGGGCTTTCCCCTCGCTTAGCAGGAAATGTAGTTTTACTGCAAAAATCTAAGTTTTGAGGTAGAGCGCGCTCAAAGCATTCGATTCAAGTTCGTTGTTTAGAATGAGAGCTGAGATAGCGGCCGAGTTAGTCGCGTCACATCGACTTGCTCATGTATCGCCCCCCTACCCTACCGATCCTTCCATCTCTAATTCGATCAGTCGGTTAAGTTCAACAGCAAACTCCATCGGAAGTTCTTTAGCTATCGGCTCAATAAATCCACGCACGATCATGGCGCTGGCTTGTTCGCCGGTTAGGCCGCGGCTCTGAAGGTAAAACAACTGCTCTTCTGAGATGCGCGAAACAGACGCTTCATGACCAACGCTTGAATCTTTCTCTTGCACGTCGATATACGGGTACGTATCGGTGCGTGAATTTTCATCCAACAACAGCGCGTCGCACTCGACATTGGATTTAGATCCTTTTGCTCCTGGATAAATCTTGCAAAGTCCGCGGTAACTTGAACGACCAAGCCCTTTGCTAACTGACTTTGAAATAATCTGCGAAGTTGTATTAGGTGCAGCATGCACTACTTTGCCGCCTGCATCCTGATGCTGGCCGTCTTTAGCAAAAGCTACGCTTAGCACTTCTCCATGCGCACCCTCGCCTACTAAGTGAATGGCCGGGTACTTCATGGTCAGCTTTGAGCCGATGTTGCCGTCAACCCATTCCATCGTTGCGCCTTCGTGGGCAACCGCACGCTTAGTCACTAAATTATAGATATTTGCTGACCAGTTCTGAATAGTTGTGTATCTAAAACGAGCACCTTTTTTAACAACTATTTCAACGACCGCTGAATGCAGCGAGTCGGTCGAATACATCGGCGCAGTACACCCTTCGATATAATGCGCATAAGCGCCTTCATCGATAATAATAAGGGTGCGCTCAAACTGACCCATCTTCTCAGCGTTAATTCTAAAATAGGCCTGCAACGGCACAGTAACCTTGACCCCCTTAGGCACGTATATGAAACTGCCACCGGACCAAACCGCGCTGTTAAGCGCCGCAAATTTATTGTCGTTTGGCGGAATAATAGTGCCGAAGTATTCACGGAAAAGATCCGGGTATTGTTTCATCGCTTGATCGGTATCAAGAAAAATTACCCCTAAGTCTTCCCATTCTTTCTTCAGCGAATGGTAAACAACTTCGCTTTCGTATTGCGCACCAACACCAGCAAGAATGGTTTTTTCGTATTCAGGGATGCCTAACTTATCGAACGTGCGCTTAATGTCTGCCGGCACATCATCCCAAGTCTTACCCTGCTCTTTTACGGGCTTAAGATAGTAGTAAATCTCGTTAAAGTTTAGGTCTTTCAGCGCTTCGCCGCCCCAATTAGGCATCGGCTTTGCAAAAAAAGTGTCGAGCGATTCGTGACGAAATTTCTTCATCCACTCAGGATCGCCTTTGTGGGTCGATATCTGATCTACTATCTCGTGATCCAAGCCTTTGCGAGTTTTGAAAAATGATTTTTCATCATCTCTAAAGCCGTACTTTTCGTCGTATTCGCTGCCAATTTCACGCAGCATCTTCTGTTCCGCTTCAAGGGTATCAAGCGCAACCGGAACGATTGTGTTTTCAGAAGTCGAAGTATTTTCCATATTGTTTACCTTAAGTTAAGCGAACTGAGGGTGAAACTGGAGTATAATACTCAAGAATAGAATGGTCAATGACTACTTAGCTTTTGCACCCAGGATCCGGCTGGGGTCTGTTCATACTCGTTATAGCGCTTGGGATTAGCGAATCTAGCGTAAGGCGGTCGGAAATCACTAAATATCCACCGAGCTTCTTCAATCTCTTGGCAGAAATGTGAAAAGAGGCGATACGAGAGGTTAGGAAATCGTAAGTAGCCAGCATATTCACCAAAGATTGGAATCAGCAATGCTCCGAAATTGCCCCTCAGGGGGCCGATTTGCGGAGCAAATAGGGGGTGACAATAACTAACTGGTCACAAAATAGGGCTGCCCCGTTAAGGGGCTGACAAGAAAGAAATATGAGCTCCAATATGGATTATAGACTAACTCTGGCGACGATTTAGCTATATGTATGGAAAGTTTAGTGACCAGTTACGGGAAATCATCAATCAAATATGACAGAACCAAAGAAACACGTATTAGTTGTAGAAGACGATCCGGACAGCAGGGCTGCCATTTGCACTATTCTTGAGGCACTTGGATTTACTCACTCAAGTTTCGGCAGCGGCGCTGAGGCGCTAAAAAACGTTGGAGCTGTGGATATTGCGTTACTCGACATAATGATGCCCGACATGAACGGTTACGAGCTTTTAAAAGAGCTGCGTAAACGCCCTGAATTCAAAGCGCTGCCAGTAATCATGATTACAGCTAAAGACGGCGACAGTGAGATTTTAGAGGGTTATCAATCCGGCGCAGATTATTATATCACCAAGCCATTTACCGCTAAGCAGTTAGAGTACGGTATTCGCATCTTTTTACCAGCAGCGTAAAAGATATAGAACGGCAAAGCCTTGGAGATTCAGCAGTGATTATCAAATCCGATTCATTCGCGGTATCAAACTTCCCTGCTTTTATCGTGCTTGATGGTGTAAACGGAGCTGGCAAGTCGACCTTGCAGGCAAAACTCGCAGCGTTATTCGCCACTCACAATAAACCGCTGCACTGCACCCGCGAACCGGGTGCTACCAATATCGGGGCGCGTATCAGAGAGTTACTGCTGGGTAATAAAACTGACGTGCCTAGCCCCGAATGTGAACTGCTGCTTTTTGGCGCTGACCGCGCAGAGCACGTTGCTAAAGTTATTAAGCCAAAAATCGCTCAAGGCTGCTCCGTGCTATCAGACCGGTATTATTACTCAACTGTAGCTTTTCAGGGCTACGGACGCGGCATGGACTTAAAGTTAATTGAGACTATCAATGCTGTAGCGATCCAAAACGTAGTGCCTGATTTATTTATTTTACTCGATTTAGATCCGCGTGCTGGGCTTTTAAGAAAACAGAGTTTCGCTACCGCAAAAGACCAGCAACTAAGTACTCGGCAACCAAGTACCCGGCAACCAAGCGCCGAGCACGACCGCTTTGAACACGAGGCGTTAGCGTTTCAAGAGCGAATGCGCGCAGGTTTTTTAGCAATCGCAAATTCTGTAAAAGAGCCCTGTTTAGTCGTTGATGCAGCTTTGGGGGCAGAGGATGTCTACCAAGCGGTTGTAAAACGGCTGCATCTTTCAAAGTAACCTTGCCCCTCCCATTAATCTGGTTTTCCGGGTAGGTTCAAACCGTGTTAGCAGAAAAGCAATCTTACAACATTGCCGATAATGTTTCCCGTCTGAGGCGCTTAATTCGCGCGGCGAGATTACCGCACGCGCTGCTTTTTGTGGGCTCAAACAGCGCAGCAACAGGACTATGCGCTTTGCAATGTGCGCACGCTATAAATTGTAAAATTAGCGCCGGTGACGCGTTACCGGAGAATTACACTTCTAAAGATTCGTGTTGCGAAAGTTGTCGCTTAATAAAAGCCGGAACGCATCCGGATGTGCCGCGTATTGATTGTAGCGCTTTCGATGGTGATGCGATTGAAAGATTACGTGCCTTGCTTGCGACCTCTTATCGCAAACCATTTTTAGGTGGGGCCAGGGTTACTATTTTAGAAAATAGTAACGCACTCTCTTTGGCAGCGCAAAACTTGCTGCTTAAAACTTTAGAGGAACCGCGCGCTAATAATTATTACATTTTGACTACCCCCACAGCTAGTCAGCTACCATCAACTATTATTTCACGCTCTCAGGTTTGGTTTTTTGCTGATGACTTATCAAACATGCCGCTACTAGAGCAGCCACAGGCGTCAGAACTGACCGCACAATTGCAGCGCGTAGCTAAGGGGGAAACTCACACAGCGATAGCGCTCGCTACAAGAATTAATAAAGAGTTTAAAGATCAGATATTACTCGTACTCTCTACTTTTCAAAATTTCGGGCGATCGCAGGTATTATCCGCCCAAAACACCGCAAACACACAACGTTGGGCTCGCTTTATAAACGACTTATGTGAGCTTGAGTACACCATCGACACCAGAAACTTTAATTCACAGTACCAGTTTGCTTGGGCCCTAGAGCGTTTAGCGGCCAGTTAAAATTCTCAAAACGATTTGTTACTAACCTGCGTATTTGCCTTCACTGGCCCCAGTGCTAGATTCAATTTCATATGAATGAAACAACCAATACGGCATTAAATACAGGCACATTAACTACTGATGCAGCAGCCACTGGCGCAGGCGTTGTGCCAGCGAATTCGCCGGTATCCGCTGTGCCAAGTCAAGTAGCGGTGCCAACTGGAGAACCGATCGATATCGCGCAATTTGCAGCGGTAAAAATGCGCGTAGCGCAGATCAAATCAGTTGAGAAAGTAGAAAAATCAAACAAGCTTTATAAAATTCAAGTTGATATGGGCCCCTTGGGTGAGCGCCAGATAGTTTCCGGTATCGCTAAGTTTTATACCCCTGAGCAATTAATTGGCCGTAAAATAATAGTTATCGCAAACTTAAAACCTGCGATGTTAATGGGAGTTGAATCGCACGGCATGTTACTTGCGGCTTCAAGCGCTGATAAAACTCAACTAAGTATTATCGCACCAGCTGAGGATATTGCGATTGGTGCAACCGTATCTTAGTGAATTAGAATTGATGCGATTTATCTGAGAGCTAACTAGATGCGTTTATTTGATTCTCATTGTCACCTTGATCATGAGAAATTTGATACGGATCGTGCCGCTATGTTTGCGCGTGCACGCGCAGCTGGGGTTAGCCACATTATTTCAATTGGTGCGAGCGATGGGCTTAATTCCGCTGCGCGCGCGATAGCTTTAGCCAAAAGCGAACCCGGTGTTTTTGCTTCCGCTGGCGTGCATCCGCATAGCGGAGGCTTCGATCAATCTCGCGCGCCAGAGCTTGAAGCTTTTGTGGCGCAACAAGCTGTCGTGGGAATCGGCGAAACCGGGCTTGATTTCTTTTACGATTTTGCGCCGCGTGCGGGCCAACAATGGTGGTTTGAGTACCAGTTACATTTAAGTGAAAAATACGAAAAGCCAGTAATCATTCATTGCCGCAACGCTGGAGCAGAGGTACTGGCAACCATTAAGCGTTTCCCAAAAACGCAGGGCGTTTTTCATTGCTTTACGGAATCAACTGCAACTGCGCAGCAGGTATTAGAGCTTGGCTGGTATATTTCGGTACCTGGCATAGTGACCTTTAAAAATTCGCAAGAGTTACGGGACACTCTGTCGACAGTCCCGTTAGACAGATTATTAATCGAAACAGACGCGCCGTTTCTTGCTCCGATTCCTAAACGTGGTGAGCGCAACGAAAGTGCGTTTATAGTCTATACTCTTGATGCATTGGCAAGGCTTAAGGAAGTTTCGGTTGCGGACTTAGCGGCTCAAACTTTTGATAATACCGTGGCTCTTTTTAAACTAGAGGGGAAAATATGAGTACCAATTGCGGCGGCTATATCATGTGCGGCGGCTATATCATGTGCGGTGGCTATGAAGTTTCGTCAGTCGTATTCGGCTCATTTAGGCTTGATGGCGGGGCGATGTTCGGATCAGTACCTAAAAACATTTGGACTCGCTCAATCTCTGCCGACGATGAAAATTGCATCTCACTTGTGTCGCGCTCACTACTCTTGCGCGGCCATGGCAAAGTAATCCTTATAGATGTTGGCCTTGGGGACAAATGGGATGAAAAGCGCGCCAGCTTCTTTAAAATCTTGAATACTCCGCGCAGCACCCTCGGATTTCGTGACGAAGAGATTACCGATGTTGTGCTTACTCATCTACACTTTGATCATAGCGGTGGTATCACAAAGCTTGATGCAAACGGCGCATTAGCGCTCACCTACAAATCGGCTAATATTCATTTACAAGAAAGTAACCTGATTAATGCGCGGGCGCCGAACATGCGCGAACAGGCGAGTTACCTAAAGGAAAATGTTGAGCCACTTACAACAGCTAAACTAAGATTACTAAAAGATAATGAGGAGATCTTGCCAAATATTTTTGGGCATCAAGTAGACGGGCACTCAAAAGGGCAACAGTGGATTGAGATCCGCGATGATAAAAATCCGATCATGTTTGCCACAGATTTGATTCCAACCGCACATCATCTGCCACTACCCTTTACGATGGGCTACGATATCTGCGCTTTAACGGTGATGCGCGAGCGAGAGGATTTTATAAACTTAAGCCTGGCTAATAACGCCATCGTAGTTTTTCAACACGATGCAGTAACTGCAGCAGCACGAATCAAAATGGGCAAACGCTACGCCGAGGTGGCTGAGGTTGTAAGTATTTAGAAGAACGATTTAGTCAAAGTAAAAATGAAAACTCTTAAAATCAAACCCCGCTCACCCGTTCCATCTGATATAAATATTTCACAAAGCCAAACACCAAAGCCGATAGCACAACTCGCTAAAGAGTTAGGCATCTTACAAACAGAGCTTGATCTATACGGAGCGCATAAAGCTAAGGTGCGTTTAGCGATACGTGACCGGTTAAACGCGCGACCATTAAAAAAGCTTAGTAAAAACAACGATAAGAAAAAGAGTAAAGCACGCGGCAAATATATCGTCGTAACTGCAATTACACCTACCCCGCTTGGTGAGGGAAAAACTACAACCACAGTTGGGCTTGCTCAATCATTGGGCGCAGCTTTAAAATTTCGTTCTTTTGCCTGCATTAGGCAGCCTTCACAAGGCCCAACTTTCGGCATCAAAGGTGGCGCGGCTGGCGGCGGTTACAGTCAGATAATTCCGATGGAGGAAATGAACCTGCATCTGACCGGGGATATCCACGCAGTCACTGCCGCGCATAATTTAGTCGCTGCTGCGATTGATGCGCGCCTACTACACGAGCGTCATCATAGCTCCGATGAATCATTGTTTGAAGCACTACTTCCGCGCAACAGCCGTGAATTGCGAAGTTTCCCGGCTGGATTACGCCTCAGACTAAAGAATCTTAAAATCAAAGCTAAACATCCGGATGCTCTAACTCTGTTACAGCGCGCGGCTTTGCTACGTTTAAATATAGATCCAGCCACAATCAGTTGGAATCGGGTGCTTGATGTAAACGATCGTTTATTACGTGGAATTGAAATTGGGCTTGGGAAAGAAGAGGTTAACCACGCACGCAAAACTGGCTTTGATATAACAGTAGCAAGTGAGTTAATGGCCATCTTAGGGCTGTCAGTTTCGTTAGCAGACATGCGGGCACGTATTGGTAGAGCCGTTTTTGCAACTGATATTAGTGGGCAACCGTTGACCTTAGAGGATCTAGGTGTTGCAGGTGCCGTAGCTGTGCTTTTAAAAGACGCTTTGATGCCAACCTTGATGCAAACATTGGAGGGCACACCTGCCTTTGTGCATACCGGTCCATTTGCTAATATTGCGCACGGTAATTCATCAATAGTTGCTGACCAAATTGCACTTGTACTAGGCAACTACGTAGTAACGGAGGCGGGATTTGGCGCTGATATCGGGCTTGAAAAATTTATCGACATAAAATGCCGCACCTCAAAGTTAGCACCGGATTGTATCGTACTCGTTGCAACGGTGCGTGCGCTTAAAATGCATGGTGGTGGACCTAAAGTAACTCCGGGTAAGCCGCTTGATAAAAGTTATTTAACGGAGAATTTAAGTCTGCTTGAAGCAGGTATGCCCAATCTAGTGCGTCATGTACAAAATGCTGCAGGCTTCGGTGTGCCTGTAGTAGTTGCTATTAATGCATTTTCTACCGACACAAAAAAAGAGTGGGACTTAATTGAGCGCTATGCGTTACAAGCGGGCGCACGCGCAGCATTACCAACCCATCACTTTGCTAAAGGTGGCGCAGGTGCAGTGCAGCTTGCTAAAGCGGTAGTAAAAGCTTGTGAAGTGAAATCCAAACTTTCGTTTCTTTACCGCGTAAATGCTTCGATTGAGGAAAAAATATTAGCAATCGCTAAGTCCTACGGCGCCAGTAGCGTTGAGTATTCAGAGATAGCGCAACAAAAGCTTGCGCGCTTTACAGCCGCTGGATACGCCACCCTCCCTATTTGCATGGCCAAAACTCATCTCTCATTTTCAGCTGACCCTAAAACAAAAGGCGCGCCCAGTGGATTTGTGTTACCAATTAGAGATATCCGCGCAGCAGTCGGAGCAGGATTTTTATATCCATTGGTCGGAGAGATGCGCACTATGCCCGGCCTACCACCGCGCCCAGCTTTCATGGATGTAGAACTCGATACTAAAACGGGAAGGGTTTTGGGGATGTTTTAAACAAAGTTTCTGCTGCGCAGAAACTTTACCCTCACTGTGCTGCGGCGCTGCGCGCCTTACACTGTGAGGTATTGCAGTAAAGTGGAGTTCTAAGAAAGAGAAAGAAGGTCGAAAGAATTTAGTGAAAGAATTAGTGCGAATAAGCGCCGGTGCTTCGAAACATGAGATCTATAACAATTCGCCTAACATTAAGAATTCGGTTCCTCACCAATAAGTGTGGGTGGGGAGCCTGGATTATGCGCCTTCAGTGCAACGGACTATATTTAAACTAGTTACGAACACAAAATTAAACTGCACAAATCTACCGTAACTATTTTATAGGGTTCTTCCGCTTTCTCTTCGATACTGAAATCTCAGAATCTTTAGAAATCTCTTTCGGCTTTTGCGTCTTTATTGTCGTGTTTTTCAGATTGATCAAATGTGCGGCTGAAATGCGTTTCACTTCAGTTTGTGAAACCTCATATTGATGGGCGAGTTCCTTAAAGTTAGAGATGCTATCTAGTACTTGGTCTAAAATATTGCCGGTGATCGCGGTCCGTAAGCCTAAGTCGTTAGCAAAGTCCTTTAAATCGTCGGTTGTAAGTCTACCCTTATTACCAATTCCCATTTTTTGTTCGCCATTTCTATTTTGATGAAATGTAAGATCATATGCGGGCGCTAAATTCCATTCGCCATTATGAGTCATGGTAAATGCAACGTTGCGTGAATGATCATCCTGGTTGACTGAGACCACGTTAAACGCAGTTAACCTAAATACCTCCTCTAATAGAGCTCTATTATTTGTCAGAGCGACTGCTACTTTTGCTAGATGATCATACCCGATTGTATTATTAAGCGGGCTTGTTTGAAGAATTCCACTTAACGTGTGCATGTGAAGTCGACACCCACCAGGCTCACGATCAAATCGCTTGCTTGCAAAAAAGGCATCTTTCTTAGTTTCGATCAGCTGAGATTCAGGCACATTTAAGCCAGCATTTTTAGCTAATATGGAGTAAATATATTCAATTTTACCTGAGTCGATGCAATCACCCGGCGCTCTGAATTTTACAATCCATTCCGGAGCATCCAATTTTTCATCACCCACACTCCAGCGCTGCTTATATTGCTTCGCAATAATCTTAGGCCGCATGCCGTTAGGAGAAGCGCCGCCTGAGAGAAATTCCTCCAAGACGCGGCTAGCAGTGCCAGCTAGAATTGGCTCAACACCAGATTGTAATTTTTCTAGATCTAACGCTCCTTTCTTCCAAGCGTCCGCATTTTTCAGTGCCGGTCTAAACGCCAAAGCGCCCATAGCACGCGTACCTAGAGTAGCCAGATAATCTAGCGGAGAGACATCGTCTTGCGTTGTTCCAGAGCGGATTAATTTTTGCCTCAATAATAACCGGCCCCAGCCATCAGGTAGATGATCAGCGATAAATCCAGGTAATCCATCGAATGGCTCTTTGGGTATTAGGATCACTCCGAGCATTTTTTTGAATGTTATCGGAGATAGCTCAATCTTATTTGAAAGAAACTGCTTGTCCCATTCAAAGGCTGTGCCTTGAGCATTCTCCGCTATTTCCCCGATTCTTATTGGTATGGCACCACAATACCAAGAAACCTCTAATCGTCTCATTTCATGCGCTCCGTACTACTTAAGAATTCATCCATCGAGGAATAACTAGAAACTTCGAACAATTGATTAAGGGTATCTAGAGCATTTAAAGCCTGAGCTAATTTTATCAATACAGAAAGAGTACTAACTCCCTTTAACTCTAAGCGCGCGATAGTTGGCACTGATACGCCACTTCTAGCTGCTAATTCTTGCCGACTTAATTTAGAAAATTTCCTGCGCGCCCGAATACGCAGACCAATAGCTCGGCTAATTTCGCCATGAGTCATTAAGTTAGTTATTGGCCCGACCATCAATTAAACATATCATATATGATAGCTTTAGCCAATATTATTGATATTAGATATCATATATGATATTAAAGAGTTTCTCTCGCTGTTCGCGCTGGCCCTTTGCGTCCGTAGTGTACGTTCGGCTGAGCTCACGTCGAAGCCTTTGTGGTCCACAAAAATCTCCTACAAGTGCCTGCATAATCTATGCAATATCTTATGAGAAAACTTATCTTTTATTGTCTGATCCTTTTTTAGACGGCAAAGGTTTAGAAGTGGAGTCATAGCAAATTAAAATACCCCTTACGCCCGACATCTGTTCTCGTTACTATTGTAACGGGATATCTTAAAAAGCTTGGCACCACTTGTTTCAATTATCATACCGACTTTTAATAAGGCGCGATTTCTGCGTGAGTCGATGCTGTCGGCTATCAACCAAGATTATCAGAACACCGAAATAATAATTATCAACGACGGCAGCAATGATAATTCAGCTGAGATAGCACGTGCAATAGCGTTAGAGTTTTCGGAAAAGAAAATATTGGTGCTTGATAAGCAAAACGGTGGCATCTCAGACGCCCGCAACTTTGGAATATTACGCAGCACAGGCGAGATAATCATGTGCCTTGATGGCGACGATATAGCGTTACCAACTTTTCTGAGTGAGGCTATCGCTCAGCACGATAAACATGGCGCGCAATTGGTGCACTGTTTAGTTGAACTCTTCGGAGATAAGCCCGGCGAATGGGTGCCACAACACTACGATCGCTTCGGTATACGGTATAACAACAACATACCGACCCTTGTGACTTATACTCGCAAGTTATTTAACTTAGTGGGTGGTTATAGCAGAGCATTTCCGTTTAATGAGG
>Ga0105046_10011137_pt1 | contig 14001 bp, 13 predicted proteins | sample MAT03_FD_78385 | JGI IMG/M metagenome (GOLD analysis project Ga0105046, IMG submission 78385) | Freshwater microbial communities from Lake Fryxell liftoff mats and glacier meltwater in Antarctica - MAT-03 (megahit assembly) | ecosystem: Environmental > Aquatic > Freshwater > Ice > Liftoff... | reverse complement strand
CTCGTCTCATACCAACGAAACGCAGCTTGGGGCTCGTCGATATAGATCGGATCACCGAGTTTCGACAATCGAAGCCAATAGTCATAATCAAACGCGAGCGGAAGTTCTGGAGCGAGATAGCCGATTGAGTCCATAGCGTTACGACGCCAAAAAACAGTCATTTGAGAGACAAAATTTCGCGACAAAAGGCTTGCTCGCGAGTACCGAATCGCGTGGCGTCGCTTATACCGAGAAACCCAACTGCGAATTTCTCGATCGTCTCGGTCGATGATTTGGCAACCGCCGTGAACCCATTCACATGCTGGATTGTTTCGAAAACAGTTCGCTACGCGCTGAACAGAATTTGGCAGTAGAACATCATCGCTATTGAGCCAGCCGACCACGTCACCCGTTGCTTTCTTCAGACCGCTATTGATCGCATCGACCTGCCCACCATCGGGCTCGCTGGTCCAGCGCAGCCTGTCGCCGTAACTTTGCAGAATCTCTTTGGTCCTGTCCGTGCTACCACCATCTAAAACAACATACTCAAGCTCAAAGTCACCCGCTTGACCAAGCACGCTGTCGATGGTCCGTCGAATGAACTCGTCATGATTGAATGACGGAGTGATCAGCGAGATTCTCATTGCCTGCGGCTCAAATCTTTTGAAGGACCGGAGGACTCTCGAAACTCAACGACTTGTCGCACGTCTTTCATTTCAGCAATCGCAGTCGCCAACAAACGCATTTGACTTTGCATCGTCGCCGTTTGCGGCCCGATGAAAACTTGATACACCAATTTCAAAATCGTGTTGGCAACTCTCGTCTTCAGTTTGGTGAGCAATCGACCGTCGGCAGCGATGACGATCTTTGGGCTAGAGTTGTCCGCGATCGCCGAAGACAGGCGTGGTAACTCTCGACTCGGCATTGTGCATATTGAAGAAGTAATAAGACGGTGAAGTGCAGTGTCAAGAAAAGTTGAATAATCGACGGATGGGACGAAGACTACACGGAAAAAGTCGATTCTGGGCGGTGATTTTCTGTGCAACCGCCCTAGCGCATCGATCCATCGCGCCGAATGCATACGGACGATTTCTGGCAATACCGAACACACGCCAAGTCAGTTTGTCTATAAGAACAAAAGACGCCCAACAGTTAAGCAGTGAAGACTTGAGGAAACAGAATCGGCGAATCAGCAACACAAACGATTTCTGCAATCAAGAAGTTGGTGCGATCATAAACATCGCGTCACCGACGTACGCGAGATTCGTCCCCACTCTTGTAACATTCGTCCAAGCAAGCAAAGACAAGAAATGTTACCTTTGAAGTATTTGTCGATAGATATCGACCGTTTGTGTGGCGGTCATTCTCCAAGAGAATCGACTGGCGCGATCGATTGACTTACGGACTAACTCGTCACGACACACACCTAATGATGCGACTCGCTTTATCCCATCGGCGATCGATTCGGTGCTTAACGGATCGACAATGATCGCCGCGTCTCCAACAACTTCTCCCAGCGACCCTGCGGCTGAGCAGACAACGGGTGTGCCACAAGCCATGGCCTCCAGCGCGGGGAGCCCAAATCCTTCGTAGAGTGACGGGTAGACGAGCGCAGTAGCACCCCACAATAGTTCCCGCACCCGTTCGTCGCTGACTCGACCGAGAACCTGCACGTGATCAGCTAAGTTGAGCTGCTTGATCACACGGCGAACATCTGGCCAAGCACTTCGCTTTGCACCAGCAATCAATAACCGGTAGTCTGGATACTGGGTTCGAAAGTCAGCAAACGCAGTCACCAGCCGGACAAAGTTTTTCCGCGGCTCGATTGTACTTACGGCGAGCAAGTAGGGAACTTTCGTCTGTTTCTTGCCAGTTACTCGAGCTTCATCATCGTTTGGCGGAGGATAAAATCCCGGACGTGGTGCGAGCAGTACTGTGGTAACATCATCCGGTTTTCGGCCAACGAATTCAAAAACGTCTTGTCGAGTGCATTCAGAATCACAAATTACATGATTTGCATTACGAATCAAGTCTAGTAATAAATCCAGTCCGCGTACGTTTGGTTTTGGTAATTCGTTCGGCGGCACCCGCATCCAGGCAAGGTCATGAACCGTAATCACATACGGCAGATCGAAAACATCAAATTGACTCTGCGCATTGGTAATATGAAAAAGGTCAAAACGTCCTGACAAAAGTCGGGTAGGCGGTTTTGATGGATGAGAGTGTCGCCGATTGTGAAAGAATGCAAACTCGGGTGAGATTGTCACGCGACTCAAGGTTTTAGGCTCAAGTCGCCGCCCAATCAACCTGCGGAACAGAAATGGAGACGGTACTTCAGAGAAGAATGGGTATTCCCATTCCAGATCGGGTGCTAATGCGGAAGCACTATTCACAAGTTGCTGAACATAGACACCTACTCCTGTGAGTGTATACGTGAGCGGTGTCATGTCGATTCCAATACGCATGTTAAACCATGATTGGGGTGCATTCTGCGAACATTGCTGACGCAAATCGAACTTCAACTGGAGCGTTTACTTCTCAAGTAAGGTGCGAGCAAACCGATACAACCAACCAAGCCCAGGTGTGGCATTGAGGATCCGCCCAGCGGCGATCGCCGTGCGTTGATGCCAGTCCGACCGTGCATCGACCAATTCAATCGAAGCCTTCATTAGACGCCGCTTTTGCCCCGTATTCGCGCTCGTTTCAAAAGGGTTTCCGATACCCGGAAAATCAGCGCTCTCACAGCGTATCACCTCCCGCCATCTTGGATGAATATTTGTTCCATCGCTGAGGTTTGCAAATCCATACCCTAGCGATTCATATTCGTGCCTGCCTACTGCATCGAGAAGCTGAGCGAAGCTTGCTATAAGGTTTTGCACAATAGGCAGCTTCTCCAGTCGGATTTGGTTCTGATGCTTGGAGAGTACATGCGGTAGCGAGGGGTCATATCCCGAGAAATGAAAAAATAGTAACCTTTCGTCATGGACCCAGTAGTGGCCATTCTGATCAATTCGTATTGGTCGATTTGGGAGGTTCCAATAGGCAACATTCCATCCATGCCTACGGATGATGCTTACGCCTGAAAACATTCCTGGAACAAAGTCCAGCCATGCTTGGTCAACATGCACTCCGCCAGTAATGTCTACAATACAAGTCTTTTGGCACCGCTCCTTCCACCATTTCAAAAATCGCATGCCTGTTTCCGTCGTCCGCAATGCAATAAATCCTGCGTTATACACACCGGTGGTTCGCAACCCCGCCAGCGTGGGTTCACAAACGTTGTCTGGCAACTCGCTGGTCAGATGCGGAGTAAGCAGGATATCGTTGTAATTTAAAAGCTCAGATATTTCGTCTAGCGGAGCGTACACCTGAATGTCGGCATCCAAGTATACAAGCTTGCGGAATCCAAGTTTTGCGATGTATTCAAACGCATACGGCTTCAGTGCGCAAGCTAGTTCAAACGCGGAATACTGAAAGGCAAAGCGGTCCCATCGCGGGATTTCAAACTGTTCAGGAAAGACGAATTGGATTCCCCGGTCAACGATATCGGGCAATGACGTTGGTCGATCGACCAAACAAACAAACAGGTTTTTGTCTGGGTGGTGCTTCCGAAGTGATGCTAATAGTGCGAGTGCGAAGTGCAGATGATTTAACGTAACCACCGTCAATAATGCCACGTCAACCGTTGAGATCGTTTTTGCGTTCAACTTGTAAAACCGATGGAATCGCGAATCCATATTTGCGAGCGACAAATTGCTTTCTGGTAACGATCTCTTGGCAAGACGCATTCTACGATGTAACGGCAGTTTTTCAGCACTATAGGAATCGCTTCACAAGTGGTCCAAAAAGCTTCAAGCCTACACGAGTCAGAAGATTCTGGTGCAATCGCGATAGAATTGCTTCCCACGGTGCGAGCTGGTCTGCTTTATTCTTTAGTTCAACTCTGAGATGGGCGACTTCCACCTGCAACAAAGTCATGTCGGAATTGGAGAAAGTAGAGTGCGTTGGAAACAACCGTTGAAGATTGAACACTTCTTCAGGCAAATGATCGGCATTCTCGTCCTGTACGAGAATCCTTCCAGGGAACGTATTGATAGTTCTGGTCAATTGGCACCGTTGACCAATCTTGAGCATTTCATCGATCAAGGTGGCCATCCGGGATGTTGCCGGTGTTCGACATTCCAAATGATCGTGCAAGAGAGTACTTTGCAGTAAGAGTCGCTCCGCCGGAGGATCCATTAATGCGGGAATCACTCGATCAAAATGCTCCTTGGCCGTAATGCTCCAAGCAGTCGGAACATACTGAGGCGAGTTTGTGTAGTCGAGGATCGCAACGGGAAGTCCGAGCAACATCGACTCCAGGATTGCGGTCGACGGCGTCGTCACTACCGCATCTACTGCTTGAAGCGCCGCATAAAGGTCTACTCCAGTAGTATCCCGGAGCTCGTTTGGTACCTGAATCGTTGCGTCGAGTCCTCCTGTCAATCGCCAGCGAGGACAAATCTGTCTTGCGTTAATTGAGTTGTACGTGTCGATCCATACTTTGAGATCCGACAATGATTGACGAGCAATGTCCGTTTGCTCAACGGTGAAGCCCGGGTTTTTGGCGGTCATGATTAAAAGCGTAAATGGCTCAAGGACACGATTCCGAGGCTTCTGGTCTCGTAGATTATCGAACCGTGGTACACCGACTACTTCGCACTTTCCAACGTTGCCCCATGACTCAAGAATGCGTGCCTGTGACCGACCGATACAGGCAACCTTGTTGGATAGTACAGGGCGCATCGCCCAAAGGCACGCCCCGGATTCGCTAGGAAACTCCCAGAGATTTCGCCACTCAACGATTCCGTCTATCGCGTATATGGTACTACAGCCAAGTTTCTGAACTGTAAGGCAGCAGTCTCGAAATCTTGAAAAAAATTCATTGTAAAAGACGCATACGTCGCCGGCCCGAACCTTGTTGGGCAGGGCTTCCGGTTCACAAATCTCGATATTGCGGTACGCTCGCAACGGCCTCGCATGATGTTCGACCTCATCGTGACGCCCAACGTAGTACACCATTCCAGTATCGACGGGATCGAATGAGGCGTTCATGGGAGAATTAATTAACAGTCCGTTTAAGAACGATCGCGGACTGATACCCACGGGCGGCTGGCCTGAGTTCTAAGACATCAAAATACCGTCCTGCTTTTTCTACGAAATAGTCACTCCGATAGAATGCTTGGCTTTGGTCACCGCTTCCAATGGCAACGAAGTCATGATCAAGTTGTCGCATTGATGAGAGTGGCCCATTAGAGGCGAGGTACTCCAGAGTCGGCCCCTGGCCTTCACGTACGAGTTTCCATGTGTTTTCGTCATGCAGCGTAATGAAAAGATAGCCACCCGGGCGCAATGCTCGTCGCAACTCCAGCAGCCAAAAATCGTCTAACTCGCGAATGTGTGTAAAGACAGATCCAGCATAAATGAGGTCAAAAAAGCGGTCGTCAAATGGTAGGTGCGGATTCGTCGTGGTTTGAACAAAGCGAAAGCGTTCACCGAGATTAGTTTGGCACCATTTAACTCGGTCACGATCAATCTCACAGCCCCACACCTCGACGCCAACATCATCTTTCCACAATCGAACAGTTCGTCCTGAGCTGCATCCAAAATCGAGCACACGGCTTCCGTCAGCGGCTTGATATCCTTGGCTCTTCAGGATACTACGCATCGATTCGTAGTGTTCGCGGCCCGCAGCCATCCAGTCTTCAAAACTTTCGGCACCGGAATGCCAGAGATTTCTAGGTGGGATTGGGAATCCGTCAGACGCGAGTTGTTGACGATTGTCAAAATCCTTTCGAGAAAACTTAAATAAGTCGTTTGTATCCGAGCTCCCTGTGAGCAAGCGAGACAATACTTGTCGAGCAGAGGCGATATGGCGGGAAACGAATGAACGGTTGATCATTGAACGCTCGACTCTGTGTTTTCTTCGAAGCTAGTTATGCTACCCAACGAGTCAGTCGTCGAAGTAGACGGCCGCCAAGACCATAGGGTGAGTTGCCGCTATTGATGTTCTGCCGGACATAAGCTCTCGACAATGACAGATCGACATCTTTCTCGGTGACGAGCCCCTGCGCTTTAGCCTCGCGGAAATATTCGAACCAAAGGTCACCAAAGGGGTGATCAGGGAACTTCCACGGTTGAGTCAGTAGATTTGTATAGTGGATAAGGCGAGTTCTCGCATCGTGATGGTCGAACTCATTCCAATGCGGATCGAGTGTTCCGATGCTATATCGTCGATGTGAAAGGAATCTTTTGTCGAACCGAGAAAAGTCCGCATACGTGTATAACCCAGCGTCTATGTCAGAGAATATGCCATCCAGATTAAAGCGACTGCTCTCACAGTTGATCAACATGACGCTTGTCGCCCATTGCGATTTGCCGTACTCTGAGACAGCAAGGAAATCGCAATCGTTCATCGGCGTATCGAAAAGTTCTCCGATATCACCGAGGCAGATCATGTCGGAGTCCATATAGATCGCCCGTCCGCTATGGTTTGATAACTCTGGGATCAGATAGCGGTAAAGACTGAATTCTGTTGCGTTTCGATATTTAAGCGACAACGACAACGGAGTCAGAAACGGAACATCATTGTTGCGTTCAATTGCATTGTGTGTCCCATTGATGACCCATATATCCAGGGGACGCTTTGTATTCTTGCGCATGGATTGAATGAGCACTTTTCGTTCAAGCAGGCTTGCTTCGCCAGACCCGATGAAGATGCGGACTGGTGTGGACGTATCATTCATGATTTTTCCCTGCCGTTGCGGGATGCTGCATTGATCTTCGATAGATCAGATTATGTGCAACAGCTTCTGGAGGTGTGCCACGTCGAAGCTGTTCGAGACCTGCTGCTGTGTCATGTCGTTCAATTCGATCGTATGCACTGTCTCGCATAATTTCCTCAATAAGCGCAACGCACCCTGCATTGACCTCCACTTGCACTTCTCGCGGTGCCTGAGCGCTAGCGAGCAGGTTTTTCATCCCTGAGAGAATCAAAGGCTCATTGCCATCCACGTCGATCTTGACATACGTTGGTGGTTGAAGATGGCCACTTGCTATCAGTCGATCAATTGACGTCGCCTGTTTGAGTTCCACAGCGGCCGCGTCGAACGGCCGATTATCACCATCCTCGAGCCGATTCAATTGACTCATTGAGGCTCCCGGAACGAGAGAGTAATAATTGAATGGCAGTAATTGTTCATCGGCGTGCAAGGCCACACAAAGAGGTGTGATTCGATTGACGAAGTTATTGGAGGCAATGTTTCGCAGTAGGCTAGCGCAATTGAGAAGGTGTGGCTCAAACGAATAAACCTTACCCGTTTCGCCGACGCGTTGCGCCGCCATTAGTGAATAGATCCCGATGTTTGCGCCAATGTCGTAAAAGATGTCTCCCGCGTGCACAGATCGACCTATCCACGCCACCGTTCCTGCCTCTTTGGACAGCAGGGATGTCGCTCGCCACTCTTCGATCTCAGATGACAGCGCAAATCGCAGTACGCCATTCGGAGTTGCGATCTCCTTCAATTTTGGCTCAATGGTGCGGAACGTCGCAGAACGATATCCGGCTCGGAACCTTGACAATGTTCCCACGAATCGCTCGACAATTGAAGGCGTGCGTTCGTTAGTTGTCATTTGTCATCTCAATGTTGATAGTGAGTGTGCGGCGCATGGCATGTGGATCGTCACCTGTCATGGGTCTGACCGCATGCCATGAATTGAAGGTCTTCACGAAGACAACCAGTTGGTTCGGTACGAACTCAAATGTTTTGAGTACTTCGGTCTCCTCAAACTCTGCCTGTCGATTTACGTGATTAAAACTTTTTCGAGGGTCTTTGATTCGAAGTACATCCGTCCCGCCTCCCCAAGTAGGATTCCATCCACCTGTGCTGACAATCGAATACACCAGAGTGATGTGCTTTTGCGGAGAGTCGGTATGGGGTTTGATGCAACCACCAGTACTTGGCATCATGGAGAACTCGAATTTCGACGTTAGCCGCGACGCTTTCAGGCCGCCGAGTCGCCGCCGAACTGAGTCCCACGCCGACCGCTGGCTCGAAGGCCCCTGCTGAGAATTCGCCGCGATACCCAGATCGATATTCTGTTTGCGCAAGCCTTCGACGACTCGATCGATAAACTCGGTACTCTTGATTTCTTGCCAAACGGCATGCCATACAGGGTCGTTTTTGACCAGACGGGCGTACCGGTCGGGATGGTTACGTTCGGACAACGAGTACTTTAGACCGAGACTTGGCATGTAGCAGAAGTGCTCCTGGTCAGGCCATGCTGCCAACATCCTCTCATAAAATCCGGGATTGACAACATCGCGCTGGTAACCGATCGGAAACGGTTCGTAGTCAAACTGCAATTCATCGAAGCGAAAAAGTGACATGGGACTGATTTATTGCGTCTTGGGTTGTTAAGTTATTGTGTCGCATGTTTAGCGGCGACGAATCGGGAACGCGTGGGCCGCGCACTTTGCAAGATCGCCGAAGGTCTGGCGCAATCGGCGGAGACAATTTCGCCATTGGGGACGACAAAGCGAGTAGCGGAATTTGAACTCTGTGCGTTGCAAGAATTTACGGACCATCTCCCCGGTCTCAACGGCATTGGCAATCGAGTCGATACGCTCAGCTAGCGAAAATACGATCCACATCTCTGATGCATGAGACCAGGGAGTCGATAGGATTGGCGGCGTCACGCGGCGTGCCCTCATTCCAACCCGTTGAGCCAGAAGTTCCAATCCGCGTTGTGTGTAATTGTAGATATGTGCAATGTGCAGATATTGCAGTGCATCACCAGCAGGGAAGTCGCTGCGGTCGATGCCGAGGATGTCGGGGACAATATGCAGTAACAAGCCGTTGGGCTTGAGCAGGGTAGCTGCAGTTTGCAATTGCTCCTCAGGATTCCAGACATGCTCAAACACATGATGGCTGAAAACCAGATCGCAGGAGTGCGGCCCCAGCCTGTCGAGGGTCTTCGCAAGCACTTCGTGTCGAACACCGTCGAGACCGCGTGATTGAGCGTATGTCACCAGCGACGCATCGTACTCGCAACCGGCGCAGTCCCAACCGGCCTCCGCGAAGACGGAGAGCGCACCGCCTGCGCCGCAACCGATCTCTAAGACGCGTCGGCGGTTGGTAGTGTAGCCATTCAGAAACCGAAGGATCTTTTGTCCGTATGCAGTCTGTCGCAAGAAGTACGCGGGCAAGTCCGGCGACCGTCCGTAAAGGCTTTGGTAATACTCAGTATAGAACCGTTCGACCGATGGGCCATCTAGGTACGGGTCAAAACGCAAGGTGCCACAGGTTTCGCAAACCACTGTATTCAGCGGCAATCCGTAGCGGTCGATCGTTGCGACCGTGGTGCTCAAGCCACTCTCGCCACATGGACACTTTGACGTCGTCAACGGAAACTCATCCGCCTCAAGCAGTGACCGAAACGCGGCGATCTGCGACGCCTGCTCCCTAGCCAATCTGCTTGATGGATCTGAGAAGCAACGGTCGAAACGCGGTGAGATGATCGCTGACGCTCGTTTGCCGATGGGAGTCACATTTATCTTCGTTGCCGGGGCAATCCGAGTGGCGTCAGTTTCGTGCGGCGGAGGCGATGACGGGGGGATCATTCTCAGAATCGATCATCGACTGCTTCGGCCAAAGATCAATGTTGGGGGAAAGGGGCGAATAAGACGGCCTGGCCGGTGGTCAATTCAACGAACGGCACTGTCGTCTGCTGCAGGAACTCGTCGACGGCTTGACGCGCTCCCGGACAAGAGCGAAACCCGTAGTCGTCTAACACGATGAGACCCCCTTCAACAAGCCGCGGGTAAAAAAAAGTCAGCGCACTGACGGTCGGCTCGTACAAATCGAGATCAATGTGCACGAAGCGAAAACAGAGTTCCGAGCAGATCTGGAGCGACTTGGGAATCCAGCCTTGAACTAACTCACAGAATATGAATTCCGACAAATGCCGCTGGGCCGCAGCGTGGCCGGCTGTGAGGTCCCCCGATCTCCACGCGGTGCCATCCGACGGGGTTGGTTCTGGCAATCCCGCAAATGAGTCGAAGCCCCAATGGCGTTCTTTCTCACGGTAGCTGTCGTGGAGAACTTCGCAAATCACGGCTGAACTGACACCCGTGAACACACCGCATTCGGCAGTGTGCCCGCGGAGACGTGCCGCCAATCCCGCAAACTGGGCTAGCGTAAAGCGACGGTCCAAAATCCGCCGCCAGTCGCTAGCCCCGTTAGGTCCTGCGTCTGGTCGCAGATGCCGCTCAAAACGGCTCAACCAGTGCTCGTTATTCCACCAAACAACCTTTGGGTTGAATTCTGTCGTAGCAGGCGCTGGTCGTCGAAATAGCGATTCAAACACGTGAGCCATCTACCCCATTTGAATGTCGCATTTTCATGGATTTCACGCGTTTTCATTGCCGGATGACTGCATAAACTCGGCCGCCACTTTACCTTCGTCCGCATCGCCTAGCGTTTGGATTTCCCACCGATGTGGCTGATACACCAGTCCAATTTGCGATGCACTGGTGGAGTCTGAGCCGACATCGAACTGCAGCGTGCCCCAGTCAACGATGTCCAGGACCTCAAATGGAGATTTCTCTAAACGCAGCTTCAGATCGTATTTGCCAGGTGCCAGGCAACAGGCGTTCCAGCTCATCCGGAGTACCGTCGCCGACGAAGCAAGGTCAATTTCACCCAGGGAATCCGTCGTCAAAAATGCGGCCGCCATGAGTTCGGGTGAATCAACACTACGAACTCCGACGAAGAGCCCAACGTCTTCGCACGAGTTCGGAGCATGGACCGTGACGAAAAGCGATGCAGGCTTACCGGAAACTAGACGCGGGAGCGAATGCCCCGCGCTGTCCATCCACTGTACGTCGACGATCTGTGGGCCGCCAGTTGATTCCCCTTTGACTCGGCTAGGCAAAGACCCTGCTGGGTCTCCGCTTCCAGATTGAGAAGTCTTCGTCTCACGATAATGGGTAAACGCGTCGTCAACATCTCCGACAAAGACCGTCCGTCCTGCACAGAGAACTAAGCCACGGTCACACGTCGCTTTGACCAGTTGCTCGCTATGCGACACTAGAATCAATGCCGTCCCCGCCCGCCGGAGTTCCGCAATCGACTGGTAACATTTGAGTCGAAAGGCCAAATCCCCGACCGCTAGGACTTCATCCACTAACAGTACATCGGGTTCCAAATGCGCTGCCACCGCGAAACCAAGCCGTACTCGCATGCCGCTCGAGTAACTTTTTACGGGTGCATCGATCGCGTCACCGATATCCGCAAACGCAATGATATCGTTAAGTCGAACATCGGTTTCTCGTTTCGACATACCCAGGATCGAAGCATTGACATAAATATTCTCGCGACCGCTGAGCAGCGGATGAAAGCCTGCCCCCAGTTCAATCAACGCGCCGATTCGCCCTCGCATCGTGATTCGACCAGTATCGGGTTTTATGAGGCCATTGAGCATCTTCAGAAGCGTGCTTTTGCCCGCCCCGTTCGCACCGATCAACCCGAGGCACTCTCCACGTCGAAGCTCGAACGAAACATCGTTGACGGCCCAAAATTCACCGAACCGAAGTTCCGTTCCACCGGTTGAACGCCCACAGAGACCCGTCGCAATATCCTTTACACCATACCACAGAGATAGCTTAAGATCACGGCAGAATCGCTTGCTGGCATGTTTGACTTCAACTACGGGATCGCTCATGACCATTTCTCTTTAGGCACTCAATCGCGCAATGACATGAGGCATAGCGACTCGATAGGCGATCCAGCCAACAACCAGAAAACCAAGCGTGCATAAGAACACGACAGCAAACGACCACGCTTGCGTGATCGGTTCATCGGTAAGCCATTGGCGAGTGGTAATCAATAGCGGGCTAACTGGGTTGGCCCAAGTCAACACATTGGCTGGCCAAGTAGATGGTGCCGGATAGACCGCAGGCGTAATGAAAAACCAAACGGGAGTGATCATTTGAAGTGTTCGTCCCACATCTCCGTAAAGCATCGCGAGTGGAATCAACAAGATGCCTACGACGAAGCCGAGTAGCATCAGCGATAGAATACCAAACGGAACCATCAAGATTCCGGTACCAATCGAAGTCTGGAAATACAACAAAATAGCCGCCAACAACAACAGTCTCACGCCGGTCTGAAACATGGCCTGAGCAAACGCTGACAAGAGCAATGCTTCGCGCGGGAAATTTATCTTCGCCAACATCGGAGCCGCCCCCTCGACGACCGCCAACGGCGCTGTCAACGCAGCGACGAAAGCCTCCCAAAGAACCAAGCCCGTCAACACGAAGACCGGATAAGGTATGCTCGTCGTCTCAAATTTGACGACGTTTGTCGATTGCAGAAACACCCAAATCGCCATGGAAACCAAGGGCGGCAGCAGCAGCCACAGATATCCTAGCAACGATTGGCGGTATTGGCCGTTCAAATCCCGAAGGAATAAACGCCATGCCAGCCCTCGTGAACGGAGCAAATCGAGGTACATCGACCGCAGCATCTGAACTGGCCGGCGCAACTCCGAATCGGCGGTGTGCACCAACTCCGTCAATTCAGTCGCGTCTTTGCGAGCGTTTAACGAGGCATCCTCGAGCAAGTTCACGGCAATCGGCGCAGGCCGCGTTGCTGGCGAATCGGCGCAGTTGGGGAGATCAGGCGTCAGCGGAAACCAGCTTGTATGAGGTCGTGAATATGAATAGCACCAACCGGATGTCCCTCGTTATCCAACACGGGCAGGAGTGTGATGGAGTGCTCTTCCATCAATTCCAACGCCTCGGACGCAAGCTGATTAGGGGCGATCGTACGTGAGCCTTTGGCAATGACTTGAGATACCGGAAGCCCGAGGGGATTAGCCATGGACTGCAGGAGGCGGCGCAAATCTCCATCAGTAAAGATTCCAATGAATTTGCCGTCGCGGTCTACAACGAATGTTGCACCTAGTCGTTTTCTTGTCATCTCAAGCATAGCGCCAGTGACATCGTCGGCTACCGAAACCGTTGGGATTCGATTGCCGGTATGCATGAGTTCCGCTACTCGCCATAGCAGGCGTTTGCCAAGCGTACCGCCAGGATGAAACTGGGAAAACTTTTCCTGCGTGAAATTTCGTTGACGAAGAAGAGTGACTGCGATTGCATCTCCCAGCGCAAGCATCGCAGTGGTACTTGCCGACGGTACACAATTGAACGGATCACATTCATGATCAACGCCTACGTCAATTGCAATTGTGGAGAGTCGTGCCAGTGTTGAGTCTGTGTTACCAGTAAGTGAAACAACTGTTCCACCGATTCGTTTAACGGCCGCAACAACCTGAATCAATTCAGCAGATTCTCCGCTAGCTGATAACGCAAGAAGTATGTCATTTGTCGTCACGCTGCCAAGGTCGCCGTGACATGCGTCACCAGCATGAAGAAAAAACGCTGGTGTTCCAATGCTCGAAAATGTGGAGGCAATTTTGCGCGCGACAATGCCAGACTTGCCAACACCAGAAACAATGACATGTCCACTACATCGCAGCATAAAGTCGATAACATCGACTATTTGATCATCAACAGTCGCTTCCAACTTCGCAATCGCATCTTTTTCCATCGAAAGCGATTCACGTATCTGCTGCAATACTCTCGCGCGGGCAATGACATGATCGGCATCGGACCGAAATGCTGCTTCTTTTACCCTCGTTTCCAATTCATTCCTCATATCTTTTGCTTCCGTCGCTACGCGCTCAGTATAAGAGTTGACTGCAACTTTGCCATCATGACCGATCTAGCAATCGCTCTAGTTGCTGGTCTCCCGAGAGAACGCCTTGCCACCAGGATTGATTGTCCAAGTACCATTTGACGGTTTTGCGAAAACCGGAGACATTATCTTGCTTGGGAGACCAGCCGAGTTCATCCCTGATCTTGGATGCGTTGATCGCGTAGCGGAAATCGTGGGCTGGGCGATCGGGGACGAATGTAAT
>Ga0105046_10011133_pt1 | contig 14004 bp, 17 predicted proteins | sample MAT03_FD_78385 | JGI IMG/M metagenome (GOLD analysis project Ga0105046, IMG submission 78385) | Freshwater microbial communities from Lake Fryxell liftoff mats and glacier meltwater in Antarctica - MAT-03 (megahit assembly) | ecosystem: Environmental > Aquatic > Freshwater > Ice > Liftoff... | reverse complement strand
CGTCTCATGCCCCGAATAGAGCACATAAATCCCTCAATGGGAATCCACTGTCAGGTGGGGAACACTAGCACCCGAACAAGACGTTGATGCCGCCCCCCCTCAAAACACCACCACGCTGCGGATGCTCTCCCCCGCATGCATCAGATCGAATCCCTTGTTGATGTCCTCCAGCGACAGGATATGGGTGATCATCGGGTCGATCTCGATCTTGCCTTCCATGTACCAGTCGACGATTTTCGGCACATCCGTCCGGCCCCGCGCGCCGCCGAACGCCGTGCCTTTCCATGTCCGCCCGGTGACAAGCTGAAATGGCCGCGTCTCGATCGTGGCGCCGGCGGGGGCGACGCCGATCACCACCGACACGCCCCAGCCGCGATGTGACGATTCCAGCGCGGCGCGCATCACCTTGACATTGCCGGTGCAGTCGAACGTGTAATCCGCCCCGCCGATCTGGTCGCCGCGCCGCTTGGTCAGGTTGACCAGATAGGGCACGATGTCGCCGTCGATCTCGGTCGGGTTGACGAAATGGGTCATGCCGAACCGCTCGCCCCAGGGTTTCTTGCCGTTGTTCACATCGACGCCGATGATCATGTCCGCGCCCGCCAGCCGCAGGCCCTGAATGACGTTCAGCCCGATGCCGCCCAGGCCAAAGACCACCGCCGTCGCCCCGATCTCGACCCTTGCGGTGTTGATCACGGCGCCGACCCCGGTGGTGACGCCGCAGCCGATGTAGCAGATCTTGTCGAACGGCGCGTCGGGGCGGACCTTGGCCAGCGCGATTTCCGGCAGGACGGTGTGGTTGGCAAAGGTGGAACAGCCCATGTAATGCAGGATCGGCGTGCCGTTCAGCATGCTGAACCGGCTGGTCCCGTCGGGCATCAGGCCCTGCCCTTGCGTGGCGCGGATCGACGTGCACAGGTTGGTCTTGCGCGACAGGCAGGACGGGCATTCGCGGCATTCGGGCGTGTACAGCGGGATGACATGGTCGCCGGGCTTCAGCGATCTGACCCCCGGCCCGACCTCGACCACCACGCCGGCACCTTCGTGGCCCAGAATGGCGGGGAACAGGCCTTCGGGATCGGCGCCCGACAGGGTGAATTCGTCGGTGTGGCAGATGCCGGTGGCCTTGATCTCGACCAGAACCTCGCCCGCTTTGGGGCCGTCGAGGTTCACCTCCATGATCTCGAGCGGTTTGCCTGCGGCGATGGCGACGGCGGCACGGGTGCGCATCTGGGGGCCCTTTGCTTGACGGGGTTGCTGACGCCAAGGTTCCGGCAACAGACCGCCGATGTCCAGCCGTCTTTCCCCTTGCCAGCACCGCCCCGGCTTTGGCACCATTGCGGTATGACGCATCTGACCACCCTCAGCGTGCTTGCCCTGCTGGTCGGTTGCCAAGCCTATGCGCAACATGTGGAGGCGACCATGCCGGACGCGGGCAATTGCGGGGCGGATCAGGCCCTGGTCGGACAGTCGGAAACGGTACTGTCGGTGATGGACTTTGCGCAGGATACCCGGATTTTTCGCAGCGGAGATCGGTTGACGATGGACTATCGGCCGGATCGGCTGAATATCGAGATTGGACCCGAAGGCAGGATTGTGGCGGTGACATGCGGTTAGGTTGGATGATGCCCCTGGCGGGCCTGTGCGCGCTGGTGGCCGTGGCGGGCTGTGACGGACAGCAGGTGCAGGACATGGATCCGCAGATGGATGCCTGCCAGGCCCCGACCTATCAGGGTCTGGTCGGGCGGCCGGAGTCGGCGCTGGCGGGCGTGCTGTTTGCGGTGCCGGTGCGGGTGATCCGGCCGGGCGAAGCGGTGACGCAGGATTTCAGCCAGACAAGGGTGAACATCAGCATCGACGCGGCCGGGCGCATCGCCGGGGTGGCATGCGGCTAGGGCTGGTGCTGCTGGCGCTGGCTGGTCTGGCTGGTTGCGCGCGATCGCAGGTGCCAGGGCCTGCAGCGGTGTTGCCTGTGTTGACCCTGCCATTGCCCGATACCTGTGGCGCGGCCCCTTTCGCCGGACTGGTCGGCCAACCGGCCACCGCGCTGGAACGGGTGCTGATCCTGCGCCCGGTGCGGCTGATCCGGGGGGCCGAGCCGGTCGCGGCGCTGCCCGGGCGGATCGGGTTCCGCGTTGACGGGGCCGGGCGGATCATCGGGATTGTCTGCGGCTGACGGCTTGATTTTGCAAACCGGGGCGGGCAGGTTTGCTGGCATGAGCCTGTCGCCCCCGATCCCGTTTCCCGGCCCCCGGCAGGGGGCGGCCAGCAATGCAGCCCCCAATACAGCCCCCAGTACAGACCCCAATGCGGGCCCCAATGCGGGCCCCGTCGAACAGGTGGCCTTTCACCGCAGCGAGTTGCTGCCGATCCTGACGCTGTACGGCCGGATGGTGGCGGCGGGTGAGTGGCGCGACTATGGCATATCGCACCTGCGCGACCATGCGGTATTCGCGATCTTTCGCCGCACTGCGGAAAGCCCGCTGTACCGGGTTGAAAAACACCCCCGGCTGCGGTTGCGGCAAGGGCAGTATGCGGTGGTGGGGCCGCAAGGGCAGGTGCTGCGGCGCGGCCATGACCTGGCGGCGGTATTGCGGGTGCTGGAGCCGAAACGGCTGGACCTGGCGTAGGGTGCGCATCCTGCGCACCTGAACCGGCCAGAAAGGTGCGCAGGATGCGCACCCTACAGTCGGCGGCGGGCCAGCACCTCGCCATCGCCCTGGGCCGCAATCCTCAGGGCGGCATGGGTCAGGGGTTCATAGGCCACCGCCATGTGATGCGCATTGGCGTGGATCAGCGTGTCGCCGTCCACCACCATGCCGACATGGCCGCGCCAGAACCACAGATCGCCCCGCTGCGGCGGGGCATCCGGGGCAAGTGCTGCCCCAAGCGCTGCGCGTTGCTGGTCGCTGTCGCCGGGGCAGACCAGCCCGCAAGCGATCAGCGCGGCCTGCACCAGGCCGGAACAGTCAATCCCCAGCACCGAATTGCCACCCCACAGATAGGGCACCCCGATATGCAGTTGCGCCACCGTCGCGGGGTCGGTGAACGTCTTGGACAGCGTCCACAGATGGGTTTTCGGGATGAAACCGTCGGGCGTCTGCAGGAATCGTTTCGCCTCGTGCACGACAGTCACCCGGGCGCCAAACGACAGATGCGCCAGATCGGGCGATTTGAAATCCTCGTCGCGGTAGATGTGGGTGGCGGGCACGGCGACGTGATGCGTGGCCGCCAGCGGCGCGCCCAGCGCCGCGCTGGCAAGGTAGCCGATATAGCCATCCTTGCCCGACTGGACAAAGGCCCAGCCGTCGAGGTCCTCCAACATCGTCACCTCGGCCCCGAACAGTACCTGCCGGTCGCGGGCGCCGCCGGGGGCGCGCAGCAGGTCGGCCACGGGGCGGATCAGCCGGCGCGGCTGGCCGGGGGTGTAAAGGTCGGCCTGCACCAGTCCGGCCAATGACAGGGCGGCGACGCGGCCGTTGGCGGCGGTCAGGCGGCGGTCCATGGTCTAGAGGCCCAACAGGTCCGGCAAGGCATCCAGCAGCGCCCGCGCGCCCTGACCCACCCCGCCCTTGGGGCGGCCCGGCGCGGCGCTGGCCTGCCAGCAACCGATGTCGAAGTGGATATAGCGCGGGCCGGCAAAGCGGCGCAGGAACAACGCGGCGGTGATCGCCCCGGCCATGCCGCCCGCCGGGGCATTGTCCAGATCGGCGATGCCGGGTTCGATCATCCCCTCGTAGGGATCATGGAAGGGCAGCCGCCAGACCGGGTCGTGCACCCTGGCGGCCGCTGCGGTCAAGCAAGAGGCATCGGCATCGTGATCGGCAAAGAACGGCGCGAGGTCGCCGCCCACTGCCACCCGGGCCGCCCCGGTCAGGGTGGCCATCGACACCATCAGGTCGGGCGCACCTTCGGCCCCATAGGCCAGCGCATCGGCCAGAATCAGGCGGCCTTCGGCATCGGTGTTGTTGATTTCAATCGTCAACCCCTTGCGGCTGGTCAGGATGTCCTGCGGGCGGAACGCATTGCCCGCGACGGCGTTTTCCACCGCCGGGATCAGCAGGCGCAACCGGACGGCCAGCCCCAGCGCCATGATCGCCTGCGCCAGGCCCAATGTCGTCGCCGCCCCGCCCATATCCTTTTTCATCAGGCCCATGCTGGCGGCGGGCTTGAGATCCAGCCCGCCGGTGTCGAAGGCGACGCCCTTGCCCACCAGCGTCAGCGCGGGGCCGGTCGTGCCCCACGTCATCTCGATCAGCCGGGGCTCGCGCCCGGGGGCGGCGGCGCGGCCGACGGCGTGGATCATCGGAAAGTCATGCGCCAACAGATCGTCGCCGGTGATCGCAGTCACCTGCGCGCCGTGTGGCGCGGCGACAGCACGGACAGCGGCCTCGATCTCGGCCGGGCCCATGTCGGATGCGGGTGTATTGATCAGATCGCGGGTCAGCGCCTCGGCATCGGCGATGGTCTGGATGCGGGCGGCGTCAATGGTCGCAGGGGCAACCAGCAGCGCGCGGGCGGCGTCTGCCTTGCGGTAACGGTCGAAACGGTAGGATTCCAGCAGCCAGCCCAGCGCGATGGCGGCCAGATCGGTGCCCTGTGGTGCCGTCACGATGCGCCAGGTCCCGGAGGGCAGGCGGCTGGCCGCGGTGGCCGGTTGAAACCGGCCCCGCGCCTGTGCGGCAGGTTTGCCAAGGCCGACCAAGGCGACCGTCAGGGCACCGTCCAGCCCGGGCAGGGCCAGCGTTTCGCCGGGTGCGGCGGCAAAGCCCATGGCGCGGGCATAGGCGGCCTGCGGGGCGGGCAGCGCAGCCAGAGCCGCGTCCAGCCCTTCGGGGGCGATCAGGTGCAGCGGCAGGGCGGCGGCGTCGGGTGGTGCGAAACGGGCTGGCATCAACAGGCTCCCTCAAGGGGATTGCGCACCCCCCGGGGGCTCTGCCCCGGACCCCGGGATATTTCAGGACAGAAAATGAAGCAAGACAAAGGGGTCAGGCGCGCTGCCCGGCTGCGTCGAACAGATGCGCCTGTGCCGGGGCAAAACCCAAGGCAATGGCATCGCCCGGCCGCAGCGTGGCGCTGCCGGACAGGCGCAGGTTCAGCCGGCCATCGGCACCGGCATCGACATGAAGGCTGAGGTCGGCCCCCAGATACTCCGCCGTCTCGACCCGGGCCCGGATCGGGCCGGTGGGGTCAAGGGTCAGATGTTCCGGGCGGATGCCGCAATGGGCGGCCGCGCCGGTGCGCGCGATCAGGCCGCCACCGGCCAGGCGGATGCCGGGGCCGTCAGGCGCGCAGGGGATCAGGTTCATCCGGGGGCTGCCGATGAACTGGGCGACGAAGGTGTTTTGCGGGGCCTCGTACAATTGACGCGGGGTGCCTTGCTGCATGATCGCACCGGCGTTCAGCACCACGATCCGGTCGGCCAGCGTCATCGCCTCGACCTGATCATGGGTGACGTAGATCATCGTGGCCGCCAGATCGCGGTGCAGGCGGGCAATTTCCAGCCGTGTCTCGGCACGCAGGGCAGCGTCCAGGTTGGACAGCGGCTCGTCGAACAGAAACGCCTGCGGCGCGCGTACCACGGCGCGACCGATGGCGACCCGCTGGCGCTGACCACCCGACAGGGCGGCGGGCTTGCGGTCCAGATAGGGTTCCAGTTGCAGCATCCGCGCGGCCTCGGCCACTTTGGCGGCCACCTGCGCCTCGGGCAGGCGGGCGGTGCGCAGCGCGAAGGCGATGTTGTCGCGCACCGACATGTGGGGGTACAGCGCGTAGCTTTGGAATACCATCGACAGGGCACGATCCTGCGGCTCCAGCGCGGTCACATCGCGGGTGCCGATATGGATGCGGCCCGCCGTCACCTGCTCCAGCCCGGCGATCAGGCGCAGCAAAGTGGACTTGCCGCAGCCCGACGGCCCGACGAACACGCAAAAGCTGCCATCCGGCACCGTCAGCGACACGTCACGGATCACCGGCGTGCCCTTGAACGATTTGGATACCCCGTCCAGTCTGACCTCGGCCATCGCCTATCCCTTTACCGCGCCTGCGACCATCGACCCCGCGATGCGGCGGTACATCACCAGCCCCAATGCCAGCGGCGGCAAGGCGGCCACGATCATCACCGCCGCCGCCACCCCCCACTGCACCCCGCCGCCCGACGTGGCAAAGAAGAACGACGCCCCCACCGTCATCGGCACCGCCCGTTGCGTGGTCAGCATCAGGCCGAACAGGAACTCGTTCCAGGCGGTGATGAAGCCAAAGACAAAGGTGGTGATCAGCGCCGGACGGCACAGCGGCAACACGATCCGCCACAGCAGGCGCGGGGTGCGCGCGCCGTCCATGCGGGCGGCTTCTTCCAGTTCCAGCGGGATCTCGGCCACCGCGTTGACCAGCAGCATCAGTGCCAAAGGCAGGTTCACGATGGCCAGGATCAGGCCCAGCCCCAGCCGCGTATCCAGCAGCCCCGCCGCCGCATACATCAGATACAGCGGGATGGCGAAGATGATCAGCGGCAGCGCGCGCAGATTCACCACCAGCGGGAACAGCAGCGCCCGTCCCACCCCGCGCCGCGCCATCGCCCAGGCGATGGGAAAGGCGACGATGACCGGCAGCACCGCCCCGATCAGCGCCGCGACGGTCGAATTCCACAGATAGTGGTACACGTTCAGCCGGTCGCTGATCGTCAGAACCGTCGCGAAGTTGGCAAACGTCGGTTCCTCAATCCACAGCGACGGGTTGCGGCTGACCTCGCCCGGGGCCTTCAAGGCGGTGATCAGGGTCGCCAGCACCGGAAAGTTCATCACGAACGCGGCGATGCCGAACACCAGCCAGCGCAGGGTGGTGCCGATCCTCATGCCGCGCGCCGCATCAGGCGTTGCGCCAGCGTCAACAGCGCAAAGGCCGCGCCGAACAGCAGGATCGCCGCCGCCATCGCGCGGCCGATATCGCCCTGCCGCAGGAACGCCTCGTAGATATAGATCGACATCGACGTGGTCACCCCGCCCGGCCCGGCGCCGACCAGAGTGTAGATGTTGTCGAACACCCGGAACCCGTCGATGAAACGGATGAACAGGGCCACGAACGCGGTGGGCAGCATCAGGGGCAGCTCGATCCGCCAGAACATCCGCCAGGGGCGGGTTCCATCCACCGCCGCCGCCTCGCGCACCTCTTGCGGGATCGCCTGATAGGCGGTCAGGAACAACAGGAACGCAAAGGGCGTCCATTGCAGCACCTCGGCCACGACGACGGTGGTGAACACATTGGCCGCATTCAGAAACGGCGGGCTGTAGTTGAACCAGGCATACAGGTAATGCGGCACCGGCCCGGCGAATTCGTGCAGCACAAGGCGGTACATCAACCCCATCATTGCCGGGGCGACGATCATCGGTATGATCAGCACCGCCACCATCCAGCCATGTCGGCGGATCAGCGGGGCCAAATACACCGCCAGAAACAGCCCCAGCGCGCATTGCAGTACCGCCGTGATCACCCCGAACCGCAGCGAGAACCAGGCCGCCTGCCAGAACCCGTCATCGCCCAGCACGCGGGCAAAATTGTCCAACCCGACGAAACGCGGCCGCGTCAGGGTCTGGAACGTGGTTTCCGACAGGCCATAGACGACGCTGAGCATCACTGGAAAACCCAGCAGGGCCAGCAGGAACAGCACCAGCGGCGCGGCCAGCACCGCATTTTCGCGCCTTGGACTGTTCATTTTCTGTCCATAAATATCCCGGGTCCGGGCAGAGCCCGGGTGTGTCCACCCGCGCCCTGCCTTTGGTGATGTTGTGCCGACCCTATTGCAACAGATCGGTCATCGCAGCGGTGATGTTGGCCATCGCGGTGTCCAGATCCTGGGTGCCTGCCCAGTAACCGGTGAACTCCTTGGCCTGGGCTTCGTACACCGACAGCGCGTTTTCCGACGTGCCGCCGTTCATCACGAACCCGTAGGTCGAGGCATATTCGCCCACCTGCACCAGATCGGGCCGCTCGGCCGCCAGTTGCGCCGCCGTCGCGGTGGCCAACCCGGGCGCGCCGCCCGCGCGGGCATAGGCCAGCGCGGCCTCCTCGGTGGACATCCACTGCAGGAAGGCAATCGCGCCGTCCTTGTTCTCGGCCGCCGCGTTCAGGCCCAGACCCAGACCGTGGATATGAGTAAAGCGGCCTTCGGGGCCGGCAGGCGGGGCAAAGGTGCCCGTCGTCGGCTGGGCGGCCATCAGTTCGGATGCCGCGGCATTCCACTGGATCATCGCGGCAACCTGACCGCTGCTGAAGGCGGCGTTCGCCTCGGCATATTCATAGCTGGTCGAATCCGGCGGGGTTGCGCCGGCGTCATACAGCATCTTGGCCATTTCCAGCGCGGTGCGATAGGCCGGGCTGTCGATGGTGATGTTGCCGTCCGCGTCCATCCAGTTGGCACCATAGCTGCGCGGCCAGGAGTGGAACACCATCATGTTGAACAGCAGGTTCTTCATCTGGATCACGGTGCCATAGCGCGTCGGGCTGGCCGGGTTCACCGACTGGCTGAAATACAGCGCATTGGCCGCAAAATCCTGCCAGGTCCATTCGCCGGGCGCCTTGGGGGCCAGACGCTCGCCCAGATATTGCTCGGCGATATCGCCATAAAGCGTGACCGCCGCCGGGTCGGCCATCAGCGCGTCGATCAGATCCTGCCGGAAATACAGGAAATGCAGCGACAGGTCGGTCGGCACGCCGTACTGGGCACCGCCGAATTGCATCGTCGACAGGACGGTATCGCCAAACACGGTGCCCGCCTGATCCGACAGGGTGATCGGCTCCATGAAGGGCGCATAGCGGCCGATGGAATAGGTGGCGATCAGGTTGACGTCGAACGCGGTCGACCCTGCGGCCAGATCGACCTGCAACTTGTCGAAAAACCCGTCACGGCTGGTGAACAGCAGTTCGACCCGGTTTTCTTCGGCCAGGCCGGGCTGTGCGTTATAGATCTCGGTCACGGCGCGCAGCGCGGTTTCCTCGGGGCCGCCGGGCCATCCCAGCACGGTCACTTCGGCTTGCGCGGCAACAGCGGCAAAGGCCGCGGCGGCAGTGCAGCCCAGCAGGGTACGCAGGTTCATTTTTGTATCTCTCCCATGGATGTTGAGGTGGCAAGTGCGGCAATTCCGATCGCGCCGGCATCCGCGCCCAGCGCCGCACGCGCCAGGGTGGGCCGGTAAAGGTCGGGCAGGTCGGCCAGCGCCGCCTGCACCAGGTCAAGATATCCGCTGGCCAGACCGATGCCGCCACCGACGACGATCAGCCCGGGGTCGAACAGCAGTTGCAGGTTGCGCATCAGCGCCGCGACCTTGCCCGCCGAACTGGCGATGATCGCCCGCGCCCAGGGCGCGCCCCGGTCGGCGGCGGCAAAGATGGCGCGGGCATCGCCGGGCTGGCCCTGCGCCGCCGCCTCGGCCGCGATCCAGCGGCCCGAGGCGCTGTCCTCGAACCGGCCGCCGTCGATGGTCATCGGCAGCAATTGCCCGACATGGCCCGCCATCCCCGACCGCCCGGCGACCAGCGCCCGGTTGACGATGATGCCGCCGCCGATGCCGGTCGACACGGTTACAAACACCATATCGGCCTGCCCGATGCCTGCGCCATGCACATGTTCGCCCCAGGCGGCGGCATGCCCGTCGTTGGCCAACGTTACCGGCACCCCCAGCGCCGCCCGGGCCCGGGCGGCCAGCGGATATTGCAGCGGCACATTCAGCGTGGCGGGGTTCATCGCAGACCAGTGGCCAGCATGGACCAGACCAGTCACCGTGACCCCGGCCTGCGCAAACTGCCCCGACCAGGGCCGGGCCAGCGTGGCCATCTGCGCCAGCCAGACCTCGGGTCCTGCGTCGCGATCCGTCGCGGCCTCGGCCCGGTCCAGTACCCGGCCACCATCGACCAGCGCCGCCAGCACCTTGGACCCGCCCAGATCGATTGCCAGCACGCTCATGCGCCCGGCCCCGGCTGCACGCCCTGCATGGCCGCCACGAACCATGCGGTCACATGTTCGGGCCGCGTGATCGCCGATCCTGCCACAACCGCGCTGGCCCCTGCCTGCAGGGCCTGCGCCGCCTGCGCAGGCGATTGATAGCGGCCCTCGGCCACCACGAACGCCCCCAGCCGCGCCAACGCCGTGACCAGCGCCAGATCCGGCCCCACAGGCACTGTCGCCCCGGTATAGCCTGCCATGGTGCTGCCCAGCAGATCGACCCCCAGCGCCAGCGCAGCAGCCCCGTCGGCCGCCGTGGCACAATCGGCCATCGCCAGCCGACCCGCCGCGTGAACGGCGGCAATCAGGGTGGCCAGCGGCACCGGGTGCGGGCGATCGGTGGCGTCGAACGCGATGATGTCGGCCCCGGCATCGGCCAGGGCGTTGACGTGATCCACCAGCGGCGTGATCCGCACCGGGCTGCCGGGCAGGTCGACCTTGACCAGCCCGATCACCGGCCCCGCCGTCGCCAGCCGGACCGCGCGCAGATTGGCAATGCCTTCGATCCGCAGCCCCACCGCCCCGCCATCCAGCGCCGCCAGGGCATAGGCCGCCACGATATCGGGCCGGTCCATCGGACCACCGGTCACCGGCTGGCACGACACCACCAGCCCACCGTGCAATTGCCTGAGAATCGGATGCATCCGCAGCATGGCCTCCCTGCGGAACATCACATACCAGCATCATACCAGTTGGCAAGCACCCGGCCAACTGGTCTATACCGCCCGCTCAGGCCCGCAACTCGGTCAGGAAATCATAGCTGGCGCCGTTATAGCGTGTCTCGGTGAACTCTACCGGGCGGTCATCGGCCAGAAAGCAGCGCCGCTCGACAATCAGGATCGGTGCACCGGGGTCGCTGGCCAGCAGTTCGGCCTCGGGGCGGTTCATCACGCCGGCACGGATGCGCTGCACCCCGCGCACCGGTGCCGCCCCCAGGCCCTGCAGCGCGGCGTAGAGCGAATCCTGCACCAGATCGCCCGACGGCAGGATGGCGGCCGGGACCGCGGCCCGCTCGATCGCGATGGGCTGGCCATCGGCCAGACGCACCCGGATCAGGCGCACGATCTTGTCGGTCGGGGCCAGATCCAGGGCCATCGCCTCGGCCGGGCTGGGACTGACCAGCGTGCGCGACAGCCAGCGCTGGCCCGGGGCAACCCCCCGCGCGCGCAGTTCGTCGGAAAAGCCGGTCAGCGTGGACAGCGTCTTTTCCAGCCGCCGCGCCACCGCCGTCCGCGCGCCCTGCCGCCGCAGCAGCAGCCCCTGCATGGCCAGTTCTTCCAGCGCGTGGCGCAGCGTCACCCGGCTGACGGCCAGATGCTGGGCCAGTTGGCGTTCGCTGGGCAGATGCGATTGCCCTTCGGCCAGCCCGCTGCGCATCGCCTGCGCCAGTCCATCGGCGATCTTGCGATACATCGGGCGGCTGTCATCGGCCCTGGCCAGATAGTCGGCGACAAAGCCTGCAAATGCGTCCGTGTCGGTCACCCTGTCACCCTGTCACCCTGCCCCCCGGTCTGCCGCGTCACAACGCTACAAAACTGTCGCTGGCCGGGTTGTATTCTTCCAGCCCGCCCGCCGCGATATCGTTCCACAGCCCGTGCAGGGTCAGCATGTCGTCCGCCACCGCCTGGGCCACAAAGGGAAATGTCATCAGGTTCTGCAGCGAGATCGCCACGGCGGCCTTTTCCAGCGCCGCGACCCGCTGTGCCTGCGGGCCGGCGGCCAGCCGGTCGAACCCCGGCCGCAGGATGTCCATCCAGCGCCCGATGAAACTGGTCTGCGCCTCCAGCTCGGGCGCATCGCCCGAGCACATGTCATAACAGCCGCGCACCCCGCCGCAGTTGGAATGACCCAGCACGATCAGATGCGCCACCGCCAGTTCGCGCACCGCGTATTCCACTGCTGCGGATGTGCCGTGATGTGCGCCGTCTGCGTTGCAGGGCGGCACCAGGTTGGCGATGTTGCGGTGGATGAAGAACTCGCCCTGATCGGCACCAAAGATCGAGGTGACATGCACCCGGCTGTCGCAGCAGGAAATCACCATGGCGCGCGGATGCTGGCCATCCAGCGCCAGCCGACGGTACCAGCTGCGGTTCTCGGTGAACGTCGTCGCCTTCCAGCCCAGATAACGGCGCACCAGATAATCCGGCAGGGGGCGGATGGCGGTCATGCGGTTGGGGTCTTTCGCGGTGGGGCCGGGCCCGGAGCCGGGCGGGTGATGGCCTCAATAGGCCGGATTTGCCGGCATTTCGAGCCATTATTCAGCGGACCTGTGCCCGCACTTATACCGGTTGGGAACCATGGCGGGGCTAGGTCAGGGTCATGACGCCGTTACCCCATGCCCCGCCTGACCGGATTGCCCGACTGATCCCCGGCGACGTGCTGCGCGTGGATGCCGAGCCGCTGTTGCGCCTGCGCGCGATCGAGGGGCCCCAGGTCGCCGCCGACCGCGTGGCCCGTGCCCGAGAGGAGCTGGCCTATCGGCTGGCGCGCGTCGCGGTGCATCACCGCGCCTGTGCCTTTGACGATCTGTCCGCCGATCTGCGGGCCATTTCCACGGCGGCCCTGCCGATCGGGCTGACCGATCTGTGCATGGTCGCGGGCCACGTGCTGGACTGCACCGCGCGGGGGGATGCCGCCGGACTGGGGGCCACATTGGCGCGCCTGATCCGGCTGGGCGAACAGGCCCTGACCCTGATCGGCGCGCTGCGCTATCCGGTGGCCTGACCGGACCTGTGGCTGCACCCCGCCCCGGGGCGGCGATCTGGCGGGCCAGATGGGTGCATGCCGGTGGTGCCGGGCTGCGCTGACCAGCGGCCCGTCCTGTGCATGAAACAGGCCCAGCCGGCCACGGTGGCCATGCGATGCCATCCTGCAGGCGGCCGGGCGCACGGTGTCGGGTCTTTGGTGTTGCCTGACCGGGATCTGCCGGACCGGGTGCATGGCCCAGCTTGACGATCGCGGCCAGCAAACGTGCCCGGGCTGTCCCCGGTTGCTGACATCTTGCGCCAAGAAGTCATGGCCCGATCTGGTCCACAATGACCAACAAATTACCGCGCCCGGTGCCATTGCGGCTGCGCGCCAAGAGAGGCGGTTGCGCACGCCAAAGGAGGCGGGTGGGGGGGGGCAGCGCCACTGTCCGCGCCTGCCATCATCCTCGGACAAGACGTGCATCACTGACTCGTTGACAATGATTTTTTATCGTTATACGTTAAATTATTGCCACTGCAAATGATGAGCCCATGCAACGCGCCGACCGCCTTCGCCGCCTGTCACACTGGCTGTTCTGGACCAGCACCGTTCTGGCATGGCTGTTGCCGCTGGCCCTGATCGCCAAGATCGCCAAGGGGGTGTACGACCCCGCAACACTGGTCGCCCGGTTTCCCGCCCTGCCGCCCGGTACGGAAGTCAGCCCCTTTGCCGGGACCATGGTCGCGGCTTTGGCGGTGGCCGCCCTGTTCCCGATGATCGCGGCGTTTATGGCGATGCGCAGCCTGTTCGACCGGTATCGGCGGGGCGAGATACTGACCGATGCCTGTGCCGACGATATCGGGCGGATCGGGCGGGCATTGTTCGTGGTGGCGGCGATGACGGTGATCCTGCCGTTCCTGCAACTGATCGTGCTCAGCGCGCCCGGGCAACTGGTCTTTGGCATCGGGGTCAGCGACAGCACGTTGGGTTTCCTGCTGTCGGGCGGCGTCCTGATCGCCATCGGTCGCGTCATGGGCGAGGCCGCCCGCCTGGCCGAGGAAAACCGGGGTTTCGTCTGATGCAGATCGTGGTGCGGCTGGACGTGATGCTGGCCCGGCGCAAGATGCGTTCACGCGATCTGGCCGAAGCGGTGGGGATCACCGAACAGAACATCAGCCTGCTGAAATCGGGCAAGGTCAAAGGCATCCGCTTTGAAACGCTGGCCGCGATCTGCGCGGTGCTGGGCTGTCAACCCGGCGATCTGCTTGAGGCGGTGGCAGAGGAGGGCGACATGAAAGCGGTCAACCATGCCCCGCCCG